>OGHL01000079.1_pt1 | contig 69769 bp, 95 predicted proteins | sample 1571391 | NCBI WGS metagenome assembly OGHL01 (sample SAMEA2581948, study PRJEB24529) | metagenome | biome: Human gut stool | place: China | collected 2011 | reverse complement strand
AGCGGTAGCCGTAATCGGAGGCCTCAGGGAAGCAGACGGCGAGAGCGAACGCAAGCGGAAGGCGAAAGCGACGAAGGCGTAGTGCGGAAGCCCGAAGACGTGGGGGTTCCGACGTGACCACCTCAGTACTCAGAGAGGTGGCTGGGTGTCCTAATCGCGGAGGAATCGAACGGTGGTTCATCTATCTCTTCTCCTTTTTTAATAACTGGCCGCATATTTTCTTCAAAAACTTTCAATCGAACAAATGGGGAGAAATCCCCGAACACCAAAGGAGGTGGTCAATATGCCGACGATTACAATTCGAGCGCACGGTGTGAGTGCTAGTAGGAATCAAACGGTCGTGAACCCGGAAACCGGCGAAATCATGAAGCTGACGGCGTTCAACCAGCCTGAACGGACGGCGACGCGCGGATGGACGTCTAATGTGGCCCGTCGGAATGAACAGCGCTTGCAGCAAATCGACTTCGACGGAATCGACGGCGTGCCCGCGTTCGTCACACTTACGATGCCGTCGGGGCAGATGGGTGACGTGTCGGCATCCATGTTCCACGGGTGGCTGAAGCGTTGGCTCCAATATATGAAACGTCACGGGATGGGGCACTACTACTGGATTTTGGAATTCCAAGCTTCCGGCAACCCCCATCTCCATGTTCTCGTGTGGCTCGACCATGAGCCGGAGCCGCTGGAGACTTATAAGGCGTTGAGGTCGTGGGTCGGGATTCTCGACAAGTCGGGCGTCGGCGCGCGGATTCAAGGCCAGATTTGGGAGAACATCGATGTCGGCGGCGAAATCGTTGTGGACGGCGAGAAGGTGCCTGCGCATCCCGAGCGAGTACTGATGTATCTCGCCAAACACGCAGCCCGTGGCGTTGCCCATTATCAACGGCAAATCGAGAACATGCCGGATGACTGGCAATACCGTTCCGGCAGGGTCTGGGGTCATGACCGTGGCTTGCCTCTCCGCGCTCAGCAGGATGTGGAGTGTGATTACGCGACTTTTCACCGTTTCCGTCGTTTGGTTCGTCGGTGGCGTCTCGCGGAGGCTCGGAACATTAAAGACCATGACCGGCGTCGTGCGGCTATCGTGCAGGCTAGGGGCTGTTTGAAGTGCGGTAGGCCGGATGTTTCGCCGTATAGGGGCGTTTCTGCGTGGATTCCGTCGGATGTGGCGTCTCAATTATTGGACGCGGCGGTGAACATGAGAGGTGATTATGAGGAAGACTGAGTTACCCCCTCTTATGACTATCGCGGATACGATGGCGTACTTGCAATGTTCCCGTCAACATATCTACGATTTGTTGAAGGCTGGGAGGATTCGCACGTACAAGGTCGGGCGTCGGCGTTACGTTGACGCGGATTCGTTGGCTCACTTGTTTTGGTGACGCAAGGCGGCTAGTTGGCTTTTCAGGCTGGCTAGCCGTTTTTCTGTTTCTGCTATCGCCGTTTCCAGCTCCTCTACCGTCGGCGTGTGTGGCATGAGGGTGGATTCGATGCTGTTGGCGATTTGGCGCATTCGTTCACTGCCGCTTGCTCTCTGGTAGCGTTCGATGGATGTCTGGGCGTCTGCGTGCCTTCCCCATTGCATGGTGTCCTTGAGGGATGCTCCGGCGTTGACGGCGGCGGTGATGCTTGTCGCTCGCAGGGTGTGGAAGTGCAGGTCGGGTCGTCTTGCCTTGGTCTTGGCGTTGTTAAAGTGGTCGCGGAGCCGATTAGGGGTGATGTGACTGCCGTCGGCGCAGGTGACTATGAAGTCCGTCGGCTTCTTGCCGTCGCACGCTTCGCTGATTAGTTTTCCGAGCTGTGGGGGCACCGGTTGCGTCGTGTTGCTTGCTGCGGTTTTCGTAGCCTTTAGTCCGCCGTCGGCGTCGGCGGAATGGCAGACGTGCAAGGTCTGGGTTTTCGGGTTCCAGTCCTGTACCTGCAAGCTGACCACCTCGCCGATTCGTAAATCGAGTATGGCTCCTAACCATACGGCGATTCGTGTGGTGCTGGGCATGTTCGCGTAAATGATTTGAAGCTCGTCGGCTGTTGCCGGTGGTATTTGGGCTTGACGGCTCTTCGGTACTGCCGGGGCTTTCATTGTTACGGGCGATTTGTCTACCGCCCCTTCCGCCACCGCCTTCGAGTAGACGGCTTTCAGAAGTTGGAATGTTTTCTTCCTTGGTGTCGCTCCGCCGAAGTTTTCTAAATCGGCTAGCCATCGGTTGACATCTTCGGCGGTTATTCCTGTTAGAGGGTATTTCCAGAAGAATGCATGGGTGAGGTGATTCAGATACTCCCGGTGTTTCCTCTTGCTTCCTGCGGCTAGTTCGCTTCCGTCTGCGGCATAGTTGAGCCACGTTGGGGCGAACTCGTCTAGTACGTAGTCGCAGAATAGCGTTCTACGCCTTTTTAAGGCCTCTTCCTGCCGTTTCCGGTCGGCTGGGCTACTCCAACTTCGTTACGCCCGCTTTGTCGGCTTCCACACGGCTTCTTTCGCCGTTTAGCCATGCCTGTGCCGATAACTGGTCTTTGAACGTCTTCGTTATGATTTCACCGTGATACGTGTATTTTGCTCTGAACGTTCCTCTGTCGGCTCGCGCTACGACGCTTCCAAACTTTGTGCGCATGATTCCAGTATCGCAGATGGGTACCCAACTCGGGTACCTCTGCGGGTACCTGAAATGTTGACAGTGGCGTACATTTCCGTACATTCTCTGTTTGCGCCATATGCCTTGAAATCGTTGGAATTCCGCCGTTTTCGCATGAAAAAAGGGCTTCCGGAAATCACCGGAAACCCTATCTGTGGAGCTAAGGGGATTCGAACCCCTGACCCTCTCCATGCCATGGAGATGCGCTACCAGCTGCGCCATAGCCCCAAAGTCTGCCCTGCAAACTCTGTATAATATACATCGCAGACATAAGTCACGCAAATTTCGGCGTGTCGCCCGCACTGAGGAATTGGCATGAGTAAAACCGCACTACGCAATCACCTTATGTGAACCTTATGCGGGCGACATGGGAAGTGCGCCACCAGCGACATTAGTTACTACTTGCATCTCCCGTCGAGCCGGTAGTACCGTCGGTGGATCCCGACGTGCCAGTGCCAGTCGAACCATCGGTTCCGCTGTTTCCGGATCCGGATGATGAGCCATCACCAGTAGTGCCGGACGTGCCTCCGTTTGAGCCAGTGCCGTTGGACGAATCCGTTCCGTTCTGGCTGGAACCATTGCTGGAATTATCGGATGACGACCCGCTGTTTCCGGACGTGGATCCATTGGTATTGCTCGATGTGCCGTTGGAAGTGGACGAGTCGGTGGATCCGTTGGTGGTTTTGTCGCTGCCGTCCGTGGTGGTTTCGTCGTTCGAATCCGTGGAATCGGACTTAGGCTTTTGCACGGGGGGCTGCCCGTCGCCAGTCTGATAGTCATCGGTATTTCCATGCGAAGGTACAACCTTCTCATGCACCACGTCACGCACCACGGTGTCCGTCCCCTGACCGCCGGTGAAAGCAAGAATCAATCCCGCGCTCACTCCCACACCAACCAAAGCACTGACGAATGCGATGATCGCCGGAGCGTACTTGCTATGCAACCAATTCGAGGAACGCTGCCCAGCATGCTGTACTCGGGCATCATGCGCGCTTCCGAGTGTTCCGGTCTTACCGGTAACTACGCCAACATCGCTGACGCCACGCTGTCCGTTCGGGAAAACGGAAGTCTCCCCTGCCCCGGCAATATCGCCGAGCGCACGAGTCGCATCCGCATATTCCTGTCCGGAGGAAATGACGCGCGGTAAACCGGACTGCGCTACCGCAGCCGTATCGGCAGACAATACCATCGTGACATCCGACGCAACAGGAGACGATCCAATAATCCTCGTCTCATCATCCTGTTCGGAAGAGCCAAGCACCTGCGTTTCATCCGCAGCTCGCTCATTCGAAACCGTCTCGCTACTCGACGGGAACGGCACGGCCTGTTGGATCTTCTCCCCTGATGCCTTCAAAACGTTCTTGTAGACCTGCGTGGCAACCGCGGAAACAACCGAACCCGCGGCCACACCAATCACCGATCCCGCGATACCGATTTTCGCGGAAAGTAGGAATGACGTGACCGCCGCCAGCGCACCCGCGCAAATCGACGAAAAAGAGATTCCCTTAAAAAAGTTTTTCACAAGCCATGACGATAGCTAATTTCGCTATGAAAGTACTGGCGATTCTGTGAAAAGCTTGAAAAAGCGGTGACAGACCAGCGTCCGACATCATGTATCGGCCGGCTACAGGCTGGCTACAGGCTGGGATGCTCCCATTCCTCGGAATCGGCGATAGCGGGACCGTGATTGTAGTCCATCAAACGCCAACGCAATGTGGAACCGATCTCCAATGGAATGAGCCGCACCCAGTGAGCGTTGCGCATCGACAAAATGTCGGCGAAATCGCCATGCGCATCCGCCATTCCCAGCAGCGTCTGCAACGTTTGGGAAATCCATGCACCATGCGAGAACACGTACAAGTCCGTGTCGGATCCGGCACGGAACGCCCAATCGTTCAACGCTTCGACGCCACGACGTCCGACTTCCTCCTTAGGTTCGGCACCGTATTTGAGTTCGCCGCCACGGAATTCAGCCCAGGAACGATAGTCTTCCGGGTACCGTTGCGCGAGTTCCTCAACCGGAATGCCTTCCCAATCGCCGAAGCTGCGTTCACGCACGCGGATGTCGGGATGCACTTCCAAGCCCAGCGGGTCGGCGAACGCATGCGCGGTGGCTGCGGCACGCCCCAGATCGGAACAGATGACCAGCCGGTTCGGAATATCGGGACGACGATCAACATACAGTTCACGCAATGCGTCGGCCGTCTGGCGAACCTGCCATTGTCCGACTTCGTCGAGGGGAATGTCGATCTGGCCTTGCAGACGATGCTGCGCATTGTAGGCGGTACGTCCGTGACGCACCAGCGTGATGGCGTGCACGTGTTCCGGTACTGCGCTGTTATGCTCAAGTTCGACGTTTTGAGGCATGCTGCTGCTCTCCGTTGCTTTCTCGATTATGGAATGTTTGCGAAAACTGCTTCGCTTGATATGAAAACATGCCTTCCGCATCTATACGGGAAGGCATGTTCATACGTGTTATTCCGCGGTTTCCGCGGTCTCTTCGTCGGAAGTCTCCGGATGTTCGAGCTGCAGGTCGATGCTCGGGCAATCCTTCCACAAGCGTTCGAGGCGATAGAAGTCGCGGGACTCCTGATGCATGACGTGGATCACGAAATCACCATAGTCGAGCAGCACCCACTGGCCTTCGGTCAAGCCTTCGCGGGAACGCGGTTGACGCTTGCCGCTTTTGAGATACAGGTCCTTTTCGATCTCTTCGGCAACCGCCAACACCTGACGTTCGTTCGAAGCGGTGGCGACGAGCATCGCGTCGGTAATGGCCAATGGTTCGGTGACGTCGAAGGCAACAAGGTCGGTGGCCTTCATACGGTCGGCCGCGGCGGCGGCGATGCGGATGGCGTCGATGGAATCTTGTACTGCCGGCATATTCAGCGCTCCCATTCGGGCTTCCAGCCCTCTACTACATGTTGTGTGTTTTCGGAATAGACCATGGAATCGTCCGGAACGTCGTGGCGTACCACGGAACCGGCTCCGGTAGTGACGCCGCTGCCGACTTCGACAGGGGCCACGAACAGGTTGCCGGCACCGACGTGCACGTTCGATCCGATGGTGGTGTGGTGCTTGTGCACGCCATCATAGTTGGCGGTGATGGTACCGCCGCCGATATTGGTGTGCTCACCCAAGTCGGCGTCGCCGACATAGCTCAGATGCGGCACCTTGGTGCCGTTGCCGATGTGCGCCTTCTTCATTTCCACAAAGGCGCCGGCCTTGGACTCCTCGCCAAGATCGTTGCCCGGACGCAGGTACGTCCACGGACCGATGTTGGCCGCGCGACCGATGTGGGTTTCCTGCACGCGGGAACGCTCCACATGGGCGTCGGCATCGATGACCGCGCTGATAAGTGTTGTGTATGGGCCGACCTGCGCGCCCTCGCCGATCACGGTCTGGCCTTCCAGGAAGCATCCGGGAAGGATCACCGCATCGCGTTCGATACGCACGTCATCTTCGATCCACGTGGTTTCAGAGTCGAGAATGGTCACGCCCTTACGCATCCAATGCTCGCAGATACGCTTGTTGTGAGCTTTGGCGAGCGCTGCGAGCTGCACGCGGTCGTTGACACCTTCGACGCTCAACGGGTCGGGGGCGGCGAACGCACCGACGGCACCGTTGGCTTTGGCGGTTTCGAGTGCGTCGGTCAGGTAGAACTCGCCTTGGGCGTTGTTGGATTTGAGGTTGGCGATCGCTTCAGCCAGCAGTTTGGCATCGAACACGTAGACGGACGTGTTCACTTCATGCACGGCCAGTTCGCTGCTGTTGGCGTCCTTCTGTTCCACGATGCGCAGCACGTTGCCTTTGCTGTCGCGGATGATGCGACCATAGCCAGTAGGATCGTCAAGAATGGTGGTGAGCACGGTGGCTCCGTTGCCGCTTTGCTCATGGAAGGCAAGCAGCTGGTTCAACGTGTCGGCGTCGAGCAGCGGCATATCCGAAGCTGCGATCAGCACCGAGCCGTCAAGACCGCCTTGCTCCTTCAACTGCGTCATGGCGCACTGCACGGCTCGCCCGGTGCCGGGAATGTCGTCCTGATTGACGATGGTGACACGCTCATTGTAGGAGCGGGCCGCTTCGGCGACTCGTTCCGCCTGGTAGTGCACGACCACGGCCAACGTTTCAGGGTCGAGCGCCGACACGGAGTCCATCACACGGTTCAAAAACGTCTTTCCGGCCAAAGTGTGCAGCACTTTCGGCTTGTTGGAACGCATGCGGGTGCCCTCACCCGCCGCAAGAATAATCGCGGCACTTAATGCCATGTCTAATCTCCAATTCCTCCGGCTCTCACAAATCCAGACACGAAGCCAGTTATCCGACGTTCCATCTTAAAACGAGCCCTCCCTAAACGCAAAACAACCACGTCTCGGAATGACTTGTGGAGCGCTGGAATGTCAGCATGCGTGCCTCGGAATGACTACCGTCTGATAGACGACTATGGAAAACAGCAATAACTACAAGGCGTTGCGCCGGAGACGGAGCGGATAGATTGATGTCCGACATGAACGTGGGGGTATCTCACGTAATGTATCACCATTTTTGGGAAGGGAATGATAGTAATGTCAGACATCGCATATGATTGGATCGCCCTCGGCGTAGCCGCGATCCTGTTCGTCATCCTGGCGTTTCTCAAACGTAAGAAAAACGCGGGTTTCACCACACGCGTGTTGCTTGCAACGGCATTCGGTATCATTTTGGGAATCGCTTTCAACGGCCACACTGATTATGTCGGCGCGGTGGGTTCCATCTGGTCCAACGCAATTACCGCACTGGTGGTTCCGCTGCTGCTGTTCAGCATCATCTCCAGCATCACGAACCTTGGAGAGTCCATACGCTTAAAGAGTATTGGTGCGAAAACCGTATTCTTCCTGCTGCTTAACACTGACGAAGTTGAATCCAATCCACTTCTTCAAAGTGTTCTTCCCTGCCGGAGTGGTCGCGTTCACCTCGGAAAGCAGCATCGGCACGGTTCCAGTCACCGTGCGTCAGTTACGTAGCGCAGGCATTCCAGGAGATATCGCCTCGTTCGTTGCCGGAACGGAGCCCTCACAGAGGGCAAATATCACGAATGACGCCAAATCCGATTCAGCCAACGTCTCCCACCAACAGAGCGGTTTCGCTCTGAACTTCGCACCCAATGCAATGTTCTCCGCCAGTGGAGATGACGCCTGCTGCGGCACGAAGCCGAACAAATAATCCATCCACAAATCGACAGACACCTGTGGGAGAATACCGGATCGAAGTGTTCGAACGACGTTAGGCTGTCAGAGCATGCCGAGCAGCTCGGCCTCGTCACGCATGGCGCGGTACAGCATCCACTCCTGCCTGGCGTCGGACAATGCGCGGTGCTCCTCCATGTCGGCGATGTGGTAGTCGACGATGAGGGTGGAAACTTTGTGGCTTCGTTTTTCCGGATGCAGTCGACGGCTGAGGTCCAGAGTGTCGACGAAATGGTGCGCAAAGCGCGCGTCTCGCTCCGAGTAAGCGAGCTGTACAGCATTGTCGAGGAACGACATGTCGAAGGACGCATTGTGCGCCATGACCACGGCTGTGTCCGAACACCAGCGTGCAAACTCATCCATGACTTCACGCACATCCGGTTTGCCGAGCAGCATGCCATCGTCGATTCCCGTCAAACCAGTGATTCTTGACGGGACGTGTTCGAACGGGTTGATGAGCTGGTCGAATTCGTCAACCAGCTCATCATTACGGATTTTGACCGCGCCGATCTCAATGAGCTTGGCACCTTTGCGCACACTCAATCCGGTTGTTTCCGTATCGATCACGATGTAATCCGTGAATCGTCCGGACAACGGGTCCAAACGTCGGGAATCGCCACTTCTATGCGCTGCCATTCATCTCACCTCTGCTCTTTCATTTGCGATGTATAGCTTAATCATTCCAACCTGACTTTCTTAGCCGGGGAAACATAACAAAAAAAAAGATCCTGCAGCATGACGCTGCAGGATCAATGAACCGTTATTCAGGCTTTACCGCAAAGCTCGTTCAGCGGGTCGGAGCGACCGTGACCGGGCAACGCTGGAAGCTCTTGAGATCGACATAGCCGGTGGTTGCCATGGCACGACGGAGCGCGCCAATGTAATTGGTGGTGCCGTCCGCATTGTGGCTGGGGCCGAACATGATATCTTCCAGGGTGCCGACGGTGCCGACGTTCGTGCGGAAGCCGCGCGGAAGCGTCTGATGACGGGCTTCGGCACCCCAATGCATGCCCTTGCCCGGAGCTTCCTCGGCACGGGCCAGCGGAGAGCCAAGCATCACGGCATCGGCGCCAAGCGCGAACGCCTTGATGAAGCTGCCGGAGTCGCCCATGCCGCCGTCGGCGATCACTTGGACGTAACGGCCGCCGGACTCGTCCATGTAGTCGCGGCGGGCTTCGGCCACGTCGGCGATGGCGGTGGCCATCGGAGCGTGAACACCGATGGTGTTGCGGTTCGCGGATACTGCGCCGCCGCCGAAGCCGACGAGCACGCCGGCCGCGCCGGTACGCATCAAGTGCAGGGCCGCGGTGTAGTTGGCGGCGCCGCCTACGATGACGGGCACATCCAGATCGTAGATGAACTTCTTCAGGTTCAATGGCTCGTGATCCTGGGAGACGTGCTCGGCGGAAACGACCGTGCCGCGGATGACGAACAGGTCGACGCCCGCTTCGAGCACGGTCGAATAATAGTCCTGCGTGCGCTGCGGGGACAGGGCGCCCGCAACGGTGACGCCGGCGTCACGAATCTCATGCAGACGCTCGACAATGAGCTCCGGCTTGATCGGCTCGGCGTAGATCTGCTGAATACGCTCGGTCGCGCTTTCGGCCGGCAGTTCGGCGATCTCGTCAAGCAGCGGCTGCGGATCGTCGTAGCGGGTCCACAGGCCTTCGAGGTCGAGCACGCCAAGCGCGCCCATCTTGCCCATGGCGATGGCGGTGGCCGGGCTGGTCACCGAATCCATCGGAGCGCCGATAACCGGCACGTCGAATTCATAAGCGTCAACCTGCCACGAGGTGGACACATCCTGCGGATCGCGAGTACGACGGGAGGGAACAATGGAAACGTCGTCCAGAGAGTATGCCAGACGGCCCTTCTTGCCCAAACCGATTTCAATTTCCTGAGACATGTTTTCAAGGCTAATGCTCAGCAATGACAGTATGCAAGAGCGTGTCACCTGCCGCCACACCGTTTTTTTGGACATTAACAGGTGCCGTTAACACGTTCGTTATAAGACAGGAACTTATCACCTTCAATCCCGACAGGAGGGCAACACATGGCCAAAATCAAGGTCGAAGGCAAGGTCGTCGAACTCGACGGCGACGAAATGACCCGCGTCATCTGGAAAGATATCAAGGATCGCCTGATCCTTCCATACCTCGACGTGGATCTCGAGTATTACGATCTCGGCATCGAAAACCGCGATGCCACCGACGATCAGGTGACCGTCGACGCGGCGAAGGCCATCCAGCGTGAACATGTCGGCGTAAAGTGCGCCACCATCACGCCGGATGAGGCGCGTGTCAAGGAATTCGGCCTGAAGAAGATGTGGAAGTCCCCCAATGGCACCATCCGCAATATTCTCGGCGGAACCATTTTCCGCGAGCCGATCGTGATGAGCAACGTTCCGCGCCTGGTTCCCGGCTGGACCAAGCCGATTGTAGTAGCCCGCCATGCGTTCGGCGACCAGTATAAGGCCACTGATTTCAAGGTTCCGGGGGCAGGCACGCTCACCGTCACCTTCACTCCGGAAGATGGTTCCGAGCCGATCGAACATGTCGTGTACAACTATGGTGCCGACGGCGGCGTGGCCCAGGTGCAGTACAACGTGAACGATTCCATCCGTGGTTTCGCCCGCGCCTGCTTTAACTATGGTCTGATGCGCGGCTATCCGGTGTATCTTTCCACCAAGAACACGATTCTCAAGGCATACGACGGCCAGTTCAAGGATACGTTCGCCGAAGTGTTCGAAAACGAATACAAAGACAAGTACGCCGCAGCGGGCCTGACTTATGAGCATCGTCTGATCGACGACATGGTGGCCAGCTCCCTCAAGTGGCATGGCGGCTACATTTGGGCCTGCAAGAACTATGATGGCGACGTGCAGTCCGATTCCGTGGCGCAAGGCTTCGGCTCTCTCGGCCTCATGACCTCCGTGCTCATGACCCCTGACGGCCAGACCGTCGAGGCCGAGGCCGCACACGGCACTGTGACCCGCCACTACCGCCGCTGGCAGAAGGGCGAGAAGACCTCCACCAATCCGATCGCATCGATTTTCGCTTGGACCGGCGGTCTCAAGCACCGCGCCGACTTGGATAACACTCCGGAAGTCAAGTATTTCGCCGAAACTTTGGAGAAGGTCATCGTGTCTACCGTTGAAGGCGGTCAGATGACCAAGGATCTCGCCATGCTCGTTGGTCCGGATCAGGCCTGGCTTGACACCGAAGGCTTCATGAACGCTTTGGACGAGAATCTCGCCAAGGCTCTGGCCGAATGACCTAGCCGAATAACCTTTGGCTGAACGGCCAGCAGCAGGCTCAAAAGGGCTGGATATGTATGGTTCACACGCATATCCAGCCCTTTTTGACGTCCGGATATTACAATCGGAGCTCAGCATAGGAATCATCATTCGATTTTCATGAAGGAAACGGCATGACACTGCACCGCACGACCGTGACGAAACGTCTGTTCGCACTGTTGGCATCGACCTCGCTCATCATGACCATGGGCGCCTGCTCATCCGCCAATGAAACGCAATCGCATGAAACGGACTCCCCCAGCACCGCCACTGCCACCGATGCCGGCAACGTGGTGATCTTCACCCCTTCGGACGGCATCACCATCTCCCAGCAGACGCCTCTGAGCAAATGGGAGAAGCTGGTGCCGGAAATCGTTTCATCATTGAAAGACAATGATGTCAAAGGCGCCAACATCACCGTCAAAGCGGCGCCAAGTCTCGACAAGCAAAGCCAAAGCGTGCAGGATTACGTGGTGAATCACGTCAACAGCACCAGCGACGATGCGGATTCCTCCGACAAAACCACTCTGGTAGTGGCGCCGGTGGCCGACACCACCGAATCCGACCGCCAATATGGAGACTATGTGTCGCACGCCATCACATGGAATGGGAGCTCCTCCGACGAAGACGCCCAGGACTACGCCCAATCCGCGGAACGTTTGGTTTCCGCATTGCAGCTCGCTCAAAACGAGGGCATGAAAGTCGTGTTAGTGTCGAACACGCTGCAGGGTTTCACTCCGGATGTGTACGTGCCGATGACCACGGCCGAGCAGATCGGCCAGCTTCAAGCCAAACAGCTGGTCAGCAAGCTCGAGCTCGACAAAACCAGCTCCGACAATCCGAAGCATATCGAAGTGCTACTCCCCTACGATGCCGCCAATGAAAGCGGCAGCACAGCGGACGCGACTTTCGCGCAAGGCGTGTTCAAAGGCATTTGGTCAGTGCTTGGACCGTATTTCAAAGATGGGAAGGCCGTTTCCCCATCCGGCACGCTGACCTCGTCGAGCACGGAATCCGATTGGGTGTCCGTGGCGTTCGACGCGGCGAAAAGTGAGCGGGTCAAATCCACGCTCGCCGGACGTCTCGGCATGGATAAGGACACATCGCGCCATACCCGCATCGACGGCATCATCTCCTGCAATGATTATGTGGCCGGCTATGCTTCCGAAGAGCTCAACGATCTTGGATATACCGGTTCGGCGGCCGACATCAACCCATCCATCACCATTTCCGGCATCGTAGACAATATCACCGGCAAGAAAGACCTGAAAAAACAGTCCGTTCCCGATCCTGCGCAGGCGCCTGAATCCGATGACGGCGATTCCGATACGGAGGATACCAGCGATTCCCTTGACGAGCAGAACTCGCAATGGCCGATCATCACCGGTTACGGCGCCTACGTCAGCTCCATACCGAATATCGTGAACGGCAAACAGTGGATGACCGCTTTGGAAAATCGCAAGACCTTAGCATCCGACATCGCACAGACCTGCGTGCAGCTCAACACGTCGGGCAAACTTGCGAAGCTGACGTTCATCTCATCCGTCGCCATGGAAGACATGAAAGTGCCGACCATTCAGGAAGAGGCGCTTGCGGTCAGCGCCAGCAATCTGAAGAAAACGCTGATCGAACCGGGATATATCTCGCTCGCCGAAGCAGGCTTGTAGACCGGCAACAAGGTAATCCGGATTATCAGACATAGGAAATCCGACAAGAGATGGAAAAAGCTGGCCTCCGTCGAACCGCCGCGACGGAAGCCAGCTTTTTATGTTGCGGCCGGCACATTCCTACCGCCGATCATCGCATTCTACTTCTTCGGAACGTAGATGACGGTGTCGATCAGCATGCGGTAGTGATCAACCACCGCCTGACGGCGTGCCTTCATGCTCGGCGTGACCAAGCCGTTTTCTTCGGTGAACTCGTCCGGCACGATTTCGAACTTACGGATCGATTCGGCACGGGATGCGAGCTCGTTGGCTTTGTTGACGGCACGTTCCACTTCGGCGCGCACGATCGGATTGCGGGAGGCCTCCTCGAGGGATGCCGCGCATTCCGCGCCTTTCGATGCAAGCCATGCGTTCGTTTCGCCAAGATCCAACGCAATGATGGCCGCTATGAACGGCTTGCGGTCGCCGATCATCACGCATTGACTCACCACGGGCGACGTCATGATCGACGCTTCCATTTCGCATGGAGAGACGTTCTTGCCGCCGGCTGTGATGATGAGGTCCTTCTTACGTCCGACGATGGAGACGAAGCCTTCGTCGTCGATGGAACCAAGATCACCGGTATGCAGCCAGCCGTCGACAATCTGCTGCCTGGTGACGTCGGGATTGTTGTGGTAGCCGGCGCATACGGCCGGGCTCTTGATGCACAGTTCACCTTCCTCGTCGACACCCATGGCCACGCCCTGCAGAGGCAGTCCGATGGTGCCAATCTTGTATCCGGAGGTCGGATTGACGCTTGACGGAGCGCAGGTTTCGGTCATGCCGTAGCCTTCCAGCAGCGGCAGTCCGACGCCATTGAAAAAATGCGCGATGGATGAATCAAGCGGAGCGCCTCCGGAAACCGCGTATTCCACATGGCCGCCGAACACGTCCATGATCGAGGAGTACACCAGCTTGTTGTACAGCGCATGCTTGAGATTCAAGACAACCGGAATGCCTTCGCCTGACTGCTGTGCGTACGACCAGTCGCGCGCCGTCTGCGTGGCACCTGCGAAAATACGTCCTTTGAGGCCGGCTCCGGCCTTTTGCGACGCCGCATTGTATATCTTTTCGAAGATACGCGGCACGGCAAGGATGAACGTCGGCTTGAACGCTTTGAAATCAGCCAGGATCGTCTTCAAGTTGCTGGATAGGCCGAGCGAGACGTTACCTGCGAAGCAGAAGAACTGCATGTAGCGTGCGAACACGTGCGCCAGTGGAAGGAACAGCAGCAGACGACGGTTCGGCTTCATCGCGATATCGGGCATGGAGCTAATGCCCGAATAGGTGATGAACACGAAATTGGAATGGGTGAGCTCAATGCCTTTTGGCGTGCCTGTGGAGCCGGAAGTGTACACGATGGTGGCGAGGTCCGATCCTTTGACCGCATGTTCGCGCTCTTGGAATTCGGCGTCGGACACGGCATGTCCGTATTCGATCATCGTGTCGATCGCGCCAAGTCCGATGACGTAGACGTCGCCAAGATTGGAGCATTCGTTTCTGATGGATTCGATCTTGTCGCGTTGCGCGTCATCTTCTGCGAACGCCATTTTGACGTTGGCGTCGTTGAAGATCATTTTGACCTGCGCGGGAGAATTCGTCTCGTATACGGGAACGGTGAGCGCTCCGATCGACATGATGGCCACGTCGAGCGCAGTCCACTGCCAGCAGGTGTGAGAGATGATGGACACCGATTCGCCGGGCATGATGCCTTGGGCGATCAGGCCTTTGGCGATGGCGATGACCTTGGCACGGAATTCGGTGGCGCTGAACGACGACCACTCGCCATGCTCGTTCTTGTATTCGACCAATGAATCGTTCGGAGTGCGGTTCGCTCGTTCATCAAGCACCGAGAAAATGTTCTTATCCGTGTCGATCTGCTGTTCCAAAGGCCGCGTGTATTCCTTGTACATGGCATTTCTCCCCTGCGTAATCGTCGTACATGTAGCATCATAGCCTGAGAGCTTCACTTTTTTCGACGAGGCCACGACGTATGGACAAAATCAATGGTTCTGTCGACCCCTGTTTCACAGGCCTTTCAATCCGATTCTCACCGTACGGGTTTTGCTTTCCGGATTGGTGTATTGCCGTCCTTCCGATTTTATCCCCCAATGCAGGCACCGCTCGTCGCAATGGTCGGATTCGCCCTCCACACGCGCGAAACGCTCCCCTTGCGCAACATGTGCGCCGACATCGCGTTCCGCAATGGCGGGTTCGAACGTCGAGGTCAGGCCGGAAAGGTCGCCTCCATGCCGGATGGTGACCACGGCTTTGCCTCCCACGTTGCCGCTGAAGACGATCACGCCGTCCGCGGGCGCGACGATGGCTTCCTGAGGGTCCGCAAGCAGGTCGACACCCCGATGGCCTGGAAGCCACTGTTGTTTCGGCGCATCGTACTTGCCGACCACCTGCGCGCCGTTCAGCGGCCATCGCATCAGGACGGCGCAGGAACCGGACGCGGTCGCCGCATTCGTTTTCGCATACGTCGGTTCGGCCGACCATAGGCAGCACACGAGCAGCATGACACACGCCAGAGCGCATACGACCATGGTTTGGCGCAACTGCTGGCGGATGCGCTTCTTTTCCTCCTGTGCGATTCTGTTCCGTCGGATTCGCCTGCGATATTCACGTTCGTCCATGATGGCTCCTTCACGTTGCTGTGTTTGCGCCGTTGCGTTGTGCTGTGGTAAATCGCCAGCATGACAGTGTGAAGTTGTGCTTGTCCAGCTGAAACGGCCCTGTGGTCGGAGGATGAGTTATCCACAGGCTCCGGGCGTGTCTCGGCATACGATGGAACGTATGAGCGATAACACGTCACAGCGCAAAGCGTTGCAGCAACTGGAAAGCGAGTCCGATTACGATCGGATCACCTACTATCAGAAGCCTTTTATGGTGCTGTGGGCGGCCGTGCAGGAAGCGTCAAGCGAATTGCAGGACGATTACGCGCTCTCCCCCGAACTGGCGCAGTTGTGGGTTGCCGAGCAGATCCGCAAGGTGTCGGACTCGCTGGTGGACCGTCTTGCGGAAACGGCTTTGGCGCACGGCGAGTCGAAATCGAATGTGGCGCGCGCGGCCGGGGCAAGTCCCGCCAACGCGTTGCGGCGCTTTCCTCGGCTCAAGACCGATGGACCGCACGAGCGCACGCTGATCGACGACGTGCTTGATTCGTTAGAGTAACAAAAAGCCCTTGATTTCCAAGGGCTTTCATGTGGCTCCTGCGACTGGGCTTGAACCAGTGACCGTCCGATTAACAGTTAGAAAGTCTGATAGAATATCCCTTGGAACGATTGGGTAAAACGGCTTCATTCCAACGGTTTCACCGTACTTAAGGTGTACTCAACCCGTAAGTAAGGGGTAAATGGAAGTCTGAGAATGTCTGAGAATATAGAGGCAAGGAGGTAATCATGGTGCGCAAAGCAAGAAACGGCATCGTCTACCCATATCGGGTTGAACGCCAGAAGAGACTAGCCAACGGAACCGTAAAAATCTACGCCAGCTACGAGTTCAAGGTTGACGGCAAAACATACAGCTGCAAAAAATACGTTGACGCCAACAAGCGACTGACGGAACTACTACAGGAACGAGCCAGATTCGGCAGCGCCAACAACAGCTCCATCACACTCGGAGCATACGCCGAACAATGGCTCGAACGCAGGCAACGCGACGCAGACCCGAAAACATTCGCCAACTATCGAACAATCGTCCGCAAACACCTGCTCCCATACCACCGGCAGAAAATGGCGAGCCTGACCAGCGGAGCGTGCGACCGCATCGTCAACGGCCTACGCATAACCAAGAAAGTCAACGGCAAGGAACAGCGGGTAAAAGCCAGCCTCAGCCTACGCAAGCAGGTACACACCACATTGAACCAGATATGCAAATCAGCGGTGTCGGACCGCATCCTACCCACCAACCCGATGGGCGGCGTCCCAACCCCGAAGGACAAGGACATCAGTTTGGTGGACAGTCGCAAGAACGAAGCCAACGAACGTACCGCATTCACCGTGGACGAAGCCAAACGCATCCTGAAGGCCGCCAACGATCTAGGCGTGAGAAACGCCGCAAAGGAATGGTTCAGACTGTGCACCGGCATGCGTCCGGGCGAAATACTCGGCGCATCCATCCAAGACCTCGAACTAGGCCAAATGAACGGCGTGCCATACGGCGAATACGCCGTCAACTGGAAGCTAGAGGAACTGAAGAAAGAACATGGATGCGGCAATCCAGACAAGCATGGCGTCTATCCATGCGGATACAAGCGCGGAGCCGCATGTCCTCAATGGCGGTGGCGCATTCCAGACGGCTTCGACATGATCGAACTGACAGGCAGATGGTGCCTGACGCCACCGAAATCGAAGCGCGGCAGGAAAGTGCCGATCATCCCGGCATTGGCTCAAACGCTCGAAGCATATCTCGAAGCGACCGACGATATTCCGAACCCATATGGATTGCTGTTCCGGCATGATGACGGCACGCCCATCGAACCGGAGGAAGACCTTGAAAACTTCCGCCAACTCTTGGAGAACGCGGGCGTACCCAATGCGGAACATCGTAGCCGCCACGAAACACGCCACACGGTCGTGACCATACTCATGAGCATGGGCGTGGATTATGGATTGGTGGAAGAGATTGTTGGACATTCCAGCCGCTTGATGGTGGAACACTACCGTCATGCCGGATTGAAGGAACGGTTGTCCGCGATGGAAACGATGAACAAGCCACTGCAACTCGACTCGTATAAGCTAGGCGACAATGAAGGCTGAAATAACCGAAGACCAGTTCTGCGAATACATCGTGGCCAAGCTGAAAAAATATGCGTGGCGTTTAGCGCGGGAAGGCAAACTTTCGTGGATTGACAGGTCTGACAACAGCAACTTCGCAGTGGTGAAAAACCATGCCACTTGTGACATGTCGCTCACCAAAAACGGCAAAATAATCTATCGGGCATCCGTATACACGAAAGAGCTAGCCGACAAATGGTGTGACTTAATGGTTAAGTACATTACGCTTAACAACATCGATACACTAATCCAATAACAAGAAAAAGCCCCTCCCCCAGCAATGCTGAGAGAGGGGCGACTCGTACTCAATGTACGAGTAGGTCATAATATTCTTACACTTCTCCAACATGATGTTAGAGAAATGAAAGGTTTCTACTCGGAATACCGGGCCTTCAACTCGCTGGCACCGATCAACGCGCCAACCAGCACGGCCAGAGCGTTCAACGTGGTCACGATCTGGTCAACGCATGGAAGGTTCCATGCGGGGCCGACCACATGCACGAACACGGCCAAAGCGGGCAACGCGATCAACGCGACCCATTTCAACGCTTGATACGCCTTGTCCGGCAGGAGGTACTTGTTTTCCTCGCCAGTTTCCTCTTCCGGCTTTTCGCCGTCATGATTAGTCTCCTTGATGCCGTCAACCATAATCAGTCTCCTTACCAGTAGAGGGTCTCGCCCGGATAGATCAACGCCGGATTGCCGGAACGATACCCGTGGATGCTGTACATGTTGACCCCGTAATATGCGGCGATGCCGCCGAGGGTGTCGCCGGAACGAACCACGTACCGTCCACCGGTGGCGACCGTGCCCGTGCCGGTGCGACGGCACACGATCTCGCCAGCGTAGATGACGTTCGGATTACCCGAACGGTATCCCGTGTATTGGTTCCAAGAACCGCCATTGTGGGCCGCAATGGAACTCAATGTGTCGCCACTGCGTACCGTCACGCATACGCTGCCGCAATTCACGGCGGCAGGCGCGACGCCAGAACCGCCAAGACGCTGGTTAACTATCGCCATCACCCTGTCATAAGCACCGCCAAGAGCCTGACGACGCTCATTGCCGTTGCCATACACGCCGCGAATGACCTTCGTGGCCATGTCATCGTAATCCGGCGTGGCAGTGACCTGCGGCCTGACCGGATCATGCCTCACCTCGGCATTCGTCTTGCCACGATCACCTGCGGCGATCTTCTGCCATGCGTCACGCTCACCGAAGAACAGGTTCAAATCCAACGGGCCGACACCGTTCAGATAGCCGGTGGAAGCATACTGCACCATGCCCTCGCCCTTGCTGCCAGCATTCCACGGAGTGGACTGCCAGCCGGTCGCGTTCATGGAAGCATACTGAGCCTTCCACAGCATGCAATGGGCGCGCACGTCGGACGGAATCTGATACACGGCGGAATCCTGCACGTACACGATCGGCCAGACCTTGGTACGCGAATACACCTGGTTCACCCACTGGCGCACCCAGTCGCCGTTGCCCCAAGCGGCGTTGCCGTTGGACTCCCAGTCCAACGCGAGCACGCACTGGCCCACATAACCGTTGAACTGGTTGAGATAATGGTTCACCTCCGCCGTGACGTTGCCGCCGTCCGCGTAATGGTAGCCGCCGCAAGCCTTGCCGGTCTGACGCGCCCAATCGGTCTGGCTGCGCCAAGACGGATTCACGTAGCCGCCACCCTCCGTGATCTTCACGATGGCCGCGTCGGCGTCCACCACGCGCGTCACGTCGGCGGACTGCCAGCCGGAAACGTCGATCACGTTCATATTCGCGCTGGCGACCGGCGCGACGGCGACGCACAACACCGCCGCCAACGCGGTCAACGGCTTGCCGATATGCCGACGCAGACGCTTGTGCTTCGGCTTGCCTTTGTTGTTGAGGATGCCCACATCCTCTCCTTCCCGCCCCAAGTCAAGGGGCAATAGAAAAGCCATCCCGAATCGGGATGGCTTTGAAAACTAATATGAAAATCAATGCCGGTGCGCACCATGATTGAATATGATGACGAGCGCGAGCAGCAGCAGGTATATGCCGCCTACGATCGTGAGATGCGTCATTGTCGGTCCTCCTGTATGTGCGCGTCGAGGATGTCGTTGCGCATTTCGGTGCCGACGCCATTGCCTCCCAGACCGCTGTAGGCGCGATAAATGCGTTCAGCGGTCCGTTTCGTCTCGACGGTGCATACGCCGCCGTTGTCCACCATCTGCCGATGCAACAGTTCAAGCTTGCAGAACAGCAGTTCCTTCACACCCTCGTGCAACGGGTCGCGCCTGTTGTCGATTCTGTCGAGCACCCATGGGACGAGCGCTCCGAAACCACCGGAACCGATGATGGCAACGATGATGGTGATTGCTTCCTGATTCACCTATGCCTTCTTACGTCAGAACCACGGGTCGAGAAGGTTCTGCCGCACCTCCGCGCGGTATTCCTCCGGCACTTCGTCCAACGTCCTGCGTCCGGCCTTGACCAGACGGGTGTACATGCGGACCGCTGCGGCATGATTGAATCTGACCATTGTTCTCACTCCTTGTTCTTGTTGTCGGCGGAATCGTCGGCAGCGTTCTTGCCGGTGTCGGGATCGGTGGAATCCGTCGTATCCCCGTCCCCGCCCGCCATCAGGTCGGCCAGCAATTGCGCGTTGTCCAGGCTTGCCTGTTCCAGTGCGCTCACCCTGTCGGGCACCGGCCTGGAACTGGTGGCGTCACCTTCGAACAGGACATCCGCCTGGTCGATGGCCTCCTGTTCGAGCAACGGGAGCACCTGATATGATTCGACTGCCGTGTACTCCACGTATTCCGGCTGATTGTCTGCCGCTTCATGGGTGACGGTCCTGATGTTGCGGCGGATGCGGATGTCGGCCAGTCCGTCATCGCGGAGATGGTAGTCCACCTTTTCCAACGGGGTTGCGGAAGAGACGTTCTGAATCATCTGTTATCCTTTCTTTCGGCTTGCCGCGACGGTGTTTCTGGCGCGGCGGACGATTTGATCGACGTTGTTTCGACGCCGGTATTGGATGGAATCGCTGTTTTTGAGCCAGCCGTAATAGCTGGCGCAACGGTATGCGAGCCGAAGACTCGTGGGGTTCCGCGCGTATCGGCGGAATGAGCGGCGTGCGCGCAGGAAGATGCCCGCCCTGACGCCGGTATGGTCCGGGTGGAAGGTGAAGCCCACCATGTCGATTGGCTCCACGCCGACGTGCTTGATGTTCCATGTCGGATGAATCTCAAGACGGAGCGTGTCTTGCAGGTAGGCGCGTATGCGTTTGACGGCGATGGTCAGATCACGCTTCGATCTGCCGATCAGGAGAATGTCGTCCATGTAGAACAGCAGGTGCGTCACGAGCCGTCTGGTGGCGGTTTCGCCCGTCCTGCGGTTCACGCGCTCCTTGCTTAGATGCTGTTCGCAGAAATGGTAGGCGTATGAGAGGTAATAGTTGGCGAGCCACTGGCTCAGATAGGAGCCGATGTTCAATCCGTCATCGCCCGCGTATTGGTCGATGAGGTGGAACGTCAAATCCAGTAGCCGCCTGTCTCCCACGTCACGTGAGAGCAAACGTTTCAACACTTCACGGCTGATGCTTGGATAGCATTTGCGCACGTCCAGTTTCACGAACACTTTGCTGGATGGTTCGCGTGCCCATTGTTTGATCGCGCGTCGTGCGTCGGCTATGCCCCTGCCGGGGATGCTCGCCGTCTGCCATCTGCCGACCTTCGCGCGGAACAATGGCATCAACGCCGTACCGCAGACGTAATCGTAGATCTGATGGCGGATGCTTTCGCGTCCGATGATGCGTATCTTGCCTGAAATCGGTTCCATACGGCGGAAGTAGCGGATGGGCGCGAACCTGTATTCGCCGCGTCCTATCTCGTCGGCGATCTGCCGTGAAAGCGAATCCAAGTCGGACTGGCGGCTGAGGAATTCGTTCACGTCCCTGCGGGAGCGTTTGCCTTTGAGGAACTTTTCGATGCTTTCGCGCACGAACGCGGGTTCGGTGATGCGACTGTGTTTGCAATATGTTTTCATAAAAGCTATAAGGGGAATGTTGGCGGCGTTCGGCCATGTGGCCTACCGGTCGCGTGCTTGATTCGATTTTCGGCATGGCCGAGGCTTGCCCTCTCGCATATCCCCGAAAGCGGAGGGTAGTCGTGACGGAAAGTGGTTGACCCTTATGTGCGACCGCCGTAGTTCCACCAAGCGTTCGACAGATCGTTCCTGCCGTTCGCGTTGAACAACCCGCAGTGGGAGCCGTCCCTGAGATTGCCGCCGCGCTGCAAAAGCAGGAGGAACCCGGCGAAGCCGTCACGAATCCCTGAAATGTTATCAAGAGTCATACGAGGGTGATGAGGGGGCTTTCGCCCCCTCGCTGGCGCTCACCCCCAACCGCCCGCACTAGGCGTGCGTGCGGCCAAGAATGGATAGGCGACCGCCGTAGAGCCACAAAGCGCCCGACAGAACGCTCCAGCCGCCCGCGCCGAACAACCCGCAGCGGGAGCCGTCCCTGAGAGCGCCGCCGCGCCGCAACTCATGCAGTCCCGGAGCGGAGATCGGGTTGATGATCAGTGCGTCGGTCAGGCCGCTGGTGCTTGTCGCGCCCACGCCGGTGGGCAGCAGGAATCCGTGCTTTTCGGTGAAGTCGGTCTGCCACTGCCACTGGTTGTCGGTCTTGTCGTTGACGGCTGGATAGTCGCCCACATGCACGTAGTCGGCGGTGATGGCGGTGTCGCTCGCCTTGGTGGTGTCGAACACCTTCCACACTTCGGTATGGCCGGAAGTGTCCGACTCCTTCACGTTCTTCAGGATGATGTCGCCTTCGGTCTCGTAGATTCCGGCGAACAGTTCGATGCCCTGGAGCCTGATCGGCTGATGGGTTTTGGACACGTCCTCGCGGGGGATGCCGTCGTTGCCGAGCACGCCGTCCGTCGAACCGGTCAGGTACGGCATTTGGGTGACATGCATGGCCGTCGTGGTCGTGAAGGCCGCGCCGGACACGTTGATCGCGGTGGTTGCCGCGTCCACGACGGTCTTGGAGATGACCTTGCGGTATGCCGCCGCCTCGCCGGTCTTGTTGTCTCCACGGTCGGTGCCGGTGCCGACGCTCACGTAGGAGCCGAGGTCGATGCTTGCCGCGTCAGTGGCCTTGACCAGTGCGCGCGTGACGTTGGTTTCAGCCTTGCTGACGTTGATCTGACCGGAACCGTTGAAGTCCCCGCCCAAGTAGCGTTCGATGTCCTTGGCCGCGTATTTGAGCATGTGCATGAGCTGCGTGTAGAACGTGTCGGCTGAGGTCTTTCCGCTGTAGCCCTTGCCTTTGCTGGTGGTTACGCCCACGGAGCCATGTTCGCTCATGGAGGCCGGAATCTGACCCGAGACGGACGCGGCCTTGCCGCCGTAATTGGACAGCGGGTATTTCGCGTACGCCATGCACGGGCGGAGAGACCCGTCCGGCAGCAACGCGCCCGGCATCGGCGAATAGCCGTCGTACTGCGTGTCCGAATACCAGATGGTGCAATGGTTCGTGTCGAACTCGAACCGGTAGAAGCCGGGAGTGGTGATGACGAACACGTCGCCATTCGACCCGTCCTTCGCGTAATTGCCAGCCAAGCCCTTGATGGCCTTCACGACCGGCGTGCCATCATCGGCCACCGCAACGTTAGCGTCGAACACGCGGAACGCGCTCAAACCAGCGTAATCATCACGTCCGGCACGATAATTCGAGCTTGGCACGACGGTCAGGCCGGCATTGTCGCCGACCTTCACGCCGTCCGGCGAATTGGAGAAGCTATAGAGCGGGAAACGCACGCCATACGTGCGCCCGTCGCGATGCGCGTCGAAATACTCGCGAACGTTCGACACGACGTGTTTCGCACTGTCGTAGGCGAACTTGGTGACGTCCACGACACCGGCCTTCTGCGCGCGCTCCAGACGGGCGTAGTCGCGCAGACGCAAAAACTTATCGGGATTAGCCAAAACAACCTCCAAAAATCAAGAGTTAATGAACTGGATGGCCCAATCAACGTCGGACTGGTCGATATCGGCCAACGGATTACCGGTACCCACCGGCGTGAGCGCGGTAGAATCGACTTCGACCAAATCGGAGAAATTCAAAACCGAAGTCGAATCCGGCACCTGGACGCAACGGACGAAACGCCATGTATCCTCACTTTCTCCGACAGTCACCTCATATGCGAACGTGTTGTCGGTCGGCGTAACGTCAACGGTGGCGGTGCCGTCTTCCGACAATCGCACGTCGAAAGAGTCGCGCACGACGATGCGCTTGCCGACCTTGAACCGGCCGGTCGGAACCACATGCACCAGCTCTCCGGCCAAAACCGCGACGCCATCCGCGCTTGGATGGCCGAAATCGAATTTGATCTGAGTCAAAACATCCTCCTAAAAAAACAGGGATATGGAACAATGGGAAAACCCACACACACGCCCGTCCAACGGCAACATGACGATGTGTGGGATTATTCAACAGAATTGGAAAGGAACCAATGCTTTTCGACACATTCGTGACCACCGTTTGGAAACCCTCATGTGCGAAACTCCGCGAATGCACCAAAGTAGGCTATGAAAGCGCCCTGAATTGCCATATCCTCCCGCAATGGAGCGGAAGGGACATGGACGCGATCAGCGTGGCGGATATCGAATCATGGTTGGACTCCTTCGACAGGCCGGGAGCGGCACGCAAGGCCTACGCGGTGTTCCGCGCGATACTGCGACTCGCGTTCAAACGCGGTTTGTCCGACAATGACGTGACCAGACGCGAGATACGCCTGCCGCATCTACGGCATTACGAGCCGCAAGTACTGTCCGCGCCGGAAGTCCGACGACTATTGAAAGGCTTCTACGGGCATCCGCTCGAAGCGTGGCTATTGGTGTCCGTGTGTGCGGGATTGCGTCGCTGCGAGTCGGTCGGCTTGGAATGGGGCGACTTGGATTTGCGTCGCGGCACCGTCACGGTGAAAAGGTCGGTGCAGTGGGTCGCGGGCCATGAGACCGTGACCGAACCGAAGACCGATCTGAGCCGACGTACCGTCGCATTGCCACGGTTCGCGGTCAAACGCTTGGCGGAACTACGCCACGGCATGAAGACTGGCCGGCTGGTCGGCAGTCTGAACGCGAACCAAGTGGCAAACCACTACCGCAGTTGGTGCAGGCGCATGAAACTCCCCTGCGTGCCTCCACGCAACCTGCGCCACACGTTCGGCACGTTGGCGATCAAGGCCGGAACCGACATCAGCGTGGTCGCACGGCAGCTCGGACACTCCGACATCCAAACCACCGCACGGTATTATTTGAAGCCCGATCTGAGCGTCCTCAAGGACATGCAGAAAGCGTGGCAGAAACTCATATTGACCTGCTGATAGCATTCCGTAACCCAGCAATGGAAACCGCCGTATACATCCGACAGCCTCACTCTGTGTCGCGTCGGACGCGTCGTCACGGTCAATGGCAACGTCAAGTTCACCGGCAGTGGACAGCAGAACTATTCGACGGCGGTTGAGACCATCCCTGAAGCGTTCCGTCCGCTCGCCGACATGAGTATCATCGCGTTCCCGTCCTGCGGTTTCAGCCTGCTTGTCGCGCGTGGCGGGAAGGTGCAGATGCTGGGCGACCCGAGATCCGCCTACTCCACGGCGCACGGCTGTTGGCTGGCGGAATAGCTTTCCGTAACCCCGATTCGTTTCACGAAACTGACCTCCGACCCGGACTTCACAATCAGCGGATGCGTCGTCAATGGCTTGGCGACCGTCTACTGCCGGTGGGTCAACAAAGGCCAGTTCGCGCTGAAGGCGTGGGATTCAACGATTTTGGCGAGCATGGACGTGCGGGCCGTAATGGAAGGTTTCAGCGTGTTCGTGGACAGTCAGCAGGGCAGTCAGATGCAGAATCGGCTGCTTTACGTGGTCGGCGGCAGCGTGTATTTCCGTCCCGCGTATGATGCGGCCATTCCTGCAAACACATGGCATGTCGGCAGCGTATCGTTTCCGGTGACGACGGTTTAGGCCGTGACGTACGAGGCGGATGTGATGAAACCTTCTCCGTTCTGGCTGCCACCAAGATTCCTGTAGGTGAATTTGCCGTCCGGCAGTATGGTGAAATCTCGTTGACTGCTACCGTCACGCCCACTGTACGCCCACCTCGTCGTAATCAATGGACTCCAGCCAGCCGGCAGGACGCCGAAATTGCCGGTATCCCATGATGCCGTGGCGGCGCTCTTCCATTCCACGAGGATTTGCACCACATTCCCGGCTTTCACGCCCGTCACCGTGCCGTACTGGCAGGTGATAAGCGTCTGGGTTACGGAAAACTATCCTCATGGGATCGGATAGCAGAGCGAGCCGACGCAACCCTGATTACTGCCCGCAGCTCCCATGTTCGCGCATCGGATGGTGCCGTTCGGATTGACGACGAGCATTCTCGCCGTCTGCCCATTCGATACGCACACCATCGCATTGACTTCGACCGGAGGGCGCAGTTCGACGGGCAGCACGTATTCGCATTGCACTGAATCCCAACTGCCATTACCGATATTGCCGGCGTATTTGACCAGCATCATCATGCCGGTGCGGATGACCGTGAAGCCCTTCGCGTTGTACAGGGTTACGGAAAACTACTGCTTCGCGTCGAAGACGTGGACAGTCACGGCGATGCGATAGCTCAGCGACATGCCGCTGGCGTTCCATGCGACAAGTTGAAATCCTTTTGCCGAATGACTGTTCGTGATCATCGAAATGTTGTTGAACGACGGCACTTTGTTCTTATTGTCGTTCATCAACTGCAATTCGACGGAGTATGAATTCCAGCTTGCCGCTTCGATCGGCAGCTTGATGTCTATTGACGTGTTCGTGTTCGGCTTGAAGATCATGGACGTGGCGCAGTAGGCGTCATAGCCTCTAGGGCGCGCGACTACGACCCAGTCATCCATCTGGGTTACGGAATGCTATTAAAAATGGATTTCCACGATTCCACCTGTGACAGCAACTTCAGGACCGACGAGCAGATTGACTGTCCCATCAGGTGCAATCGATACTTGGACCGAACGTTGCAGGTATGACGGATGGATGAATGGAATCGCCACTGTCGTTCCGGACGACAGTGTGGCTCTGCCATTCAAGGACTTGATCGCATTTGGGTTAGATACCTTACCGATTGGGTATATTCCGCCATTACTGTTGCCGTTGCCGTTGCCAAATGAGAGGGTTACGGAATCCCACAAAGCCCCCCTCGGCGTGAACAGGCGCACCGGCGTACCGACCGTGATGCCATCCAACGGAATACGCCAGAGAGGCATGTACGCGTCAACCGCGCCGGACAATATCTTCCCTGACGGAACCTTCGGGTCAGCGGCAGCAGTCGCATTCGGCGAACCCTTCAACACGACCAACTCCACCAGCTCATTACCGGTCTTGGGGTTACGATTGTAATGCGCGCAAATGATGTCATTGCGTTTCATGCCCTGCGACCCGTTGGAAATCGTCACCGATTCCGCCGACGTGATATGCCAGTCCAAACCTTGAATCGACGCGCAGCCGGTGCCGATCGTCGCCCTGTTGGACGAACTCATCGTGCACTTGAACGCGTCACCCCAGTCGAACACCACGTCGGACTTCGAGAACTTGGCCTGATGGATGATCGCCTTGTCCTCGCTTGAAATATGAGCCGTGCCGGCCTTGCCGTCAACCAGTTCGATGGTCACTGTCCAACCTCCTTCAACCATGCTTCGAACGAAGCGTCATCCTGCTGCATGAACGTCATGAACGACGCATTGCATTGGGAACACAATTCGTAGATGTCAGGTGCCACATCATCCGCGATGCGGGTCGCCTTGCCAGCCGAATAGCGGCGCACGGTGTACCATTCACGAGCCTCCGTATCGCCAGCGGCGACATAGGCGGTCTTGCCGCACTTGTCGCACACGTACTTCGAGTAACCGTCAGACTTCACTAGCCTATCCTTTCAAACATGGAACAACCAAGCGAAGGCAACTGCCTCCACGTGCCGCCGAAATCAACGGAAGGGTCAACGCCCGTCGTGTTCATCACCACATAGCCGACCGGGAACACGGCCTTCCCGGAAGCGCCGTCGCCGACATGCGCGCTGATGACGCCATCCACGCTCACGATCGTGGAACCGTCCACCTTCACGCCGCCCAACACGTCCGTGGACGCCTTCGGCAGCGTGTAGGCGTTCGCGCCCCGTTCGACCGAAGCGAGCTTCGACCGTTCGGAATCGGTCATCATGCCCGACTTGGCGCTGTCGGCCACGCTCTTGGCCGCATCGGCGACGTTCTTCGCATCCTCGGCGGTCTGATTCGCCTTGCCGATCTGCGCCGCGAACCCGGAAGCCGTCCTGTTAGCCGACTCGGCAGTCTGTCTGACGGAATCCAAATCCTCGGAAGCGACCTCAGCGTTGATCGTGCCGCCTGAAATCGACAGGCCACGGCCAGCCGTCAAAGACACGCCACCGCCAGCCGAACCGGAAGACGAAGAGGAAGAGGAACTCGTATAATTCGAATATTCCGTCTTCGAGGAAGCCGCGTCGCCAACCTCATACGATACGGACAGCAAGCCGCCAGACAGTTTCACGATCTTCTTCAACACGATGGCGGTAACCGTCAGGCCGGTAACATGATCGCAGCCCGCGACCCTATCGCCAACATCCAAAGACAAGCCGTCATGCACGGTCACATCAACAGCGCCAGCGCCCTGCAAATCCTGCAACTGCTTCTTCGTCTGCTTGTCCAACTCGTCCTTCTCGGCGGACGAATAATCATAGACTGCGGCGATTTCGTCACGACCACCGAACGTGCGAGTATTGGACACCTTGCCGGAACCATCCGCATAATAGTGGACGACAAGACGATTCCTCAAATCACCCTTGCCCAAGCCGATCATATGGTTGGTACGACGGTAATCCTTCGTGATGGAAAAATCAACCAGATCAGAATCGACCGTATCATCATGGGAGACAATCGGCTGGGCATACATCCATACCGTGCCGTCAACCTCCTGAAACATGAGTTTCAGATCATTCGCTGCCAGCATCCTGCGGATGCCATCATACGCGGTGCAATACCTGTCAAACTGGAACGTTGGAATGGTTTTCGTGGAATCCGCGCGGACCTTGAACACGTCAGACAAGCCAATACGGGCCAACAGGTTCGACAACACCTGATTCACAGGGCCGGACACCTTCAGATAATCCTGCCCTGAATCCGGCTGCAACACCTTACCGGCCAACATGCCATGCCAACTCCGACCGGAATACGTGACCACACTCACGCCATCCGACAGTTCGTCCTTCATATGATCGACGATGCCGCCAACCTCGGTCCCATCAATATAGACAAGACCACGGTCGGGCAGCACGGTACCGTCATACAACGTCAGTTCGAAATCATTCTCACCAGACCCCCACGCGCAATCCAACACGCAATCGGAAGTCGCGTGGAACGGCACGCCATTCTCGTCAGCGCAAATCAAATCAACCAAGTCGGGTCCCCATTCTCCTCGACAATCGTCAGATCAAAACCGAAACCGGAACCCAACTCAACCACGCTCGAACCAGCCGGAATAGGTTGGAAAACATACTGTCCACGATTCAAACCGGAACCGCGCACACCCCACGAAAACACGTTCCGCAGAGAACCATCCGCACCATGCAGCATGATCGACTTCTTCAACGAGTCAACCACCACGTAAGCGCCAGCGGGAACATCACCATTCAACCGGTACACGTTCCCGCCAATCGTCAACGACGGATTCGAAACAGCCCCATATATGACCAGACGAAACGGCATCGGAACACGCATACGATTAGACACCATGCATGACGGACGCGAAACAGCCAGATCATAACCCATGTCAGTCGGCAAATCCAAGCCAGACGATGCAGACCCGGACACAGGCTGATACGACACGGTACCGGCCTCATGCCGCCACACGCCATCCAACAAGATGAACGAAAGCGCGCACACCGGGTCGGAAGAACCAGGATGCGAGGAAGCCTCGGACTTCACCGCATAACACGATTGAGTCCAAACCTCCCCCGCACCATTCACCGCCTCCAACCGTCCCGGCTTGCCTACGGCCAGATCAGCGTCAACAGCCCGCATGAACGAGTCGAACGCAGCCGCATCACCATAATGCACGTCAACGGAAACCTCCCGACGTTTCCTCGAAACGCCAGTCAACCCACCGTTACGCACCGTGTAATCCCATTCACGGCCACGCAACTCCAACGCGCCCTCGAAATCAACGGTCTCATAATCCGACACGTCGAACCGTTTACCGGTCAAACCACTCACATACGCAAGCTCACCTGCCACGACTGGCCTCCAATACATCACGGACGAAATCACGCTTGCTAGGCCAAGGACTGCTATTGCGACTGATCTCACCGCCGATACCATCACGGAAGCCCGCAACCTCACGACGCAGATCATTCACGGCGGACACCAGTTCACGATCATCCCGTGAAGGAATGCTGACCGTGATGGACGTGGCCGAATCCAACATTCTCTGGACCCTTCCACCGGAAGCGTAGGCGTTACGGCTCATGTCACGCGCGGAACGCGCATACGACGTGCGAGCCTGCGACACCGCCCTGTCCAGATCACCGGTAGCGTTCAACACGTTCAGGAAATTCGGACCGACAGTACGATCAAGCTTGCTCGCGGAAGCAGCCATGATAACATGCTCACCGTTCGACAACCACATCGGAATCGAATCAGACGTGCCAGTACCCGGCCCGCTGATACGACCACCGGTAGCCTTATGACCAGCATTCGCAATACCCCTAGCAACAACAGACGCATCAAGCGTCACGCTCTTGCTTTGGATGCTGTTCCACTGCCCAGCGAGACCTGCAACAGCATCATATCCGGTCGTGGAAGCGTCAAGACGACTTCCCCACCATGTAGGCACGGAGACAATCTGGTTTTTCGCATCAACCGCCACAGCAGACGTATTGCCAATACCAGCGAAAAGCGTAGGCCAATTACGAGGCACATTCTCAATATTGCCCTTCGCTATCTGCGCTATAACACTAGCCCTATCAACAGCGTCGATCAGCGTTGGAGCACCCTGACGGACACTGTTCACCGAAAACTGCGCGCTAGCGACACCGCCCTGCGTATTATCAGCTGCCGTAATAGGAACATCCACAGGCGTCTGCTCGATGGTATGCAGATTATTCTTCGCACTATCAACACCGGATTGCGTCTTATCCAAAGCGTCGATGAGAATCTGAATCTGAGCGTCAGTCAACCCACTGTCACGAAGCTTCTGCTTGACGGCATCCAACTTCGGGCCAGCCTCATCAGTGGCGAGAATATTGATCTCAGCCTTAGTCAGACCGAACCCCTTGGCCAAAGCCGTAGCGTTCTTGATTTTACCGGAAGCGTTATCCTGGGCGTCAAGAAGAATAACCAGATCCTTCTTGCTCGCACCACCCATGAGCGCCTTCACGGCACCGGCCAACTGGTCGAAACTCGTTATATCACCCTGTTGGACGAGATCAAGAATGATTTCCTTCTGACCTTTGGTCAACTCAAGCTGGTCGATATAATCCTGAACCTGAGCCTTCACCGAATCCATGTTCGTCAGATCGAACTTCGTGGACACGTTATCGGGAATAAGCCCCATCTGGTCGGCGAGCGCGGTGGCGGCTTCGGCTGACATGCCGCATTGTTCGGCCATCTGAATGATTTCCTGACGTGCGGAATAGACGGCGTTCTTGGCTTTCTGGTTCGCTTCGGCGCTGCCGTTGCCCGCGTAGATGATGTTCTTCGCGGCCAGCAAAGCGCTGTTCGCGTAATCGGCCATCATCTTGCGGTTGGTCTGGGCGTTTTTGCTGCTGCCTTCCAGTTCGTAGTTGTTGGCTGCGAGGGATTCGGACAGCAGACTGAGCTTGTCGGCGGCCAACGCCGAAACGTTGGCGACGCTATCGGCGCTGCCAATCCAATCGGACGCCACCTTCATGCCCTTCACCCATTCGGTGTGGGAGTCCTCAAGCACGCCAAGCAGACGTTCGGCGGCTTCGGCCTGCTGCTCGTTGGCGTTCACCATCTGACCATTCGCGCCCATGACCCACTGCTGGTCGTTCTTGATGGCCTCAAGCTTCTTATGCATCTTGTCATAGGCGTCGTTCGTTCCGGTCGCGGCGGAATTCAATTGTTTGACGCTGATGCCAAGAGCGTCAGCCGCCTTGGACGAATCCTTGAACGGGCTTACCCACTTCGTGACACCGCTAAAAAGCTTCTCGACGGCATTGCCGTTCGGAAGCGTCCAACCGTAATCCTTGTCGGCCCAATTCTTCGAAACGGTCTTCTTGGCTTTGGAAACAGCCGTGGAAGCGTCCGCCGCACCGCTTTGAACGTTCTTGAACGAGTCGGCGACAGTCCGGTTCACCGATTGCGTGTGCGCGGCGGCATCATTGTACGAACTGATCGCACTGCCCGCCAGACTCAACGCCGTGGTCACGCCGCCAATGGCGATGCCGACAGGCCCGCCAAGGAAATCAACCACGCCACTCAAAGCGGTCTTCAGCAAACCGGTCTTGCGGGCGGCACCCTCAGCCGCCTCGCCGACACCACGAACCAAGCCGGTGGAACCAGCGCCAGCGGCAACGCCAGCGACGGCGGAACCACCCGCCTGCGCACGATTCATACGATTCAGCTTCGCAGTGGTCTCGTCGGCTGCGGCACCCATCTGGCGGATATTTGAAACCTCGCCGGTCAGCACGCCAGCCGTCTGACCGGACTTCAGACGAGCCATCGCCCGAACCAGCTCGCTCATACTGATCGCAGTCTCCTGCGAGGTGATGCCCAACTGGCTCAAAGTCTTCCGATACTGCAACGTGGATTCGATGTTCTGCAACATGCCACGCTTCAACGAATTGTAAGCGCTGATGCCGGCCTTTCCGAACGTCGCATACATGCCGACCATCGCCTGAACGGGCGCAGGCAGCTTGCCGAAAGCCTGGGCCATGGTGGAAGCGCCGTCAGCCAACACCTTGATCGTCGGAGCCGCCGACTTCAACGTGTTCCCCAACGTTCCACCGAACGTGTCGGACAATTCGCCGCTCATCGACAGCAGACTGTCGAACATCGGGGAGGCGGAATCAACGGCACGGAACACCTTCTGGAATCCCTCGGACACGCCATTGCTGAAATCCGCGATACCGGTCTTCGACTTGCCAAACATACTGCTCACCGAGCCGATGCCGGTGGACACCATGGAGCCGGCGTCAACGAACGCCTGCTTCGTCGTATCCCGCAGCTCATAAGCCGCGTCGCCAATCTCACGGAACGAATCATGGAACTTGCCCGAAGCCTGCTTCGCCCCATCGGCCCACGCGGTCAACGTGGTTTGGAACTTCACGCCGTTCACGGCCCTGTCAGCACGGCTCAAAGCGTCGGAGAACTTCTCGATGCCATTCTCGCCCTCGGCCAACGTGCCGAACGTGCCCTTGAGTATGCCACCAGCCGACTTGACGCTCGACATGAGATAGCCACCCTGCTCGATGGCCTTCTCCATAGCCTGAGTGACCTTGCCGGTACGCTCCGCCTCATCGACCCACTGCGCCATCAGTGTCGCGTTACGGCTCACATAGTTAGCCATGCGCGGCAGATACGAGCTGGTCCTATCGCCAAGCCTCACAACGGAAGTGGTGACAGCCTGAACGCCCGGGTCAAGCGCGTCCACACCCTTGACCGTATTGCCGAGAATCGAATTGATACGATCCACATACGGTTCCTGCGCGACGATACGCGCCGCATTGGCGACGATACGCCCTTCCGCGTCGGCCACGCCGTTCATGTTCTCGACGTACTTGCTGTCACCGAGCGCGTTCATCATATCGGTGACGGGGTTCGCGGCCTGCTTCCAGAACGTGTCAGCAAGCTTGTCATGCAATCCACCAAGCTTCGTGGTGGACACATCCACATATGCGCCAAACTTGTTCGCCGCCGCATACGCGACCTCATAGCCCGCGGACAACCCGAGCAAAGCGCCCGGAGCGGCCAAAGCCGCCTTGCTCATCATCACCAGAGAAGCGCCGGCACTGCCAGCCGTGCGGGACAAGTTCAACGCGCCAGCGCCAACGGACGCGAACACCGCGCCCAGCAGACTCCACTTCGGCACGACCTCATCGAATTTGTCGAACATGTTGACGAGCTTCTGCCACTCGTTCTGCACGCCACGGACACCAGTAGCGCCAGCGGTCATGCCGCTCATGATCTTGCCGAGATCGGTGCCTTTGAACTCCGCGAAAATATCAACCGTACGCGGTCTCGTGAAGTAAGCGAGATGGGCGCGTGCGGCGGCGGTCTCCAAATCCACGTCCATATTGAACGTGTCATTGGCCTTCTGGAAATCCTTGATACGCTCCTCGGCACGCTTCATGTCCAAATCAAGATCAGCCTCAAGCTCGACCTTGCGATCTGGATTGCGTCTCACCTCTTCGGCGACTTGCCGGGCACGCTCAATCAGATTCTTATTGTCAACGACAATATCCGCAGGAATCTGAATACGCCCATGCTGAAGCCTACGCAGACGCTCTTCAAGCGAATCAGCCGTATCAGTCCAGAAATCAACACGAATCTTAAGCTCGTTCTCACGTTCGAGCTTCTTCGTCAACTCGCCTACCTGATGTGTGATGTTCGCATACTTGCGGTTGAACCGACTGTCATCCAATACGAGTCTCGTCTTGATCGGATTGGATTCGATCTGCTTGCGGAGCCTGTTGACGGCGGCGAGCTGGTCGTTCAACTGCTTGTTGACTTCCGAATACCTGCCGTACTTGTTCACGCCACGCAAGGCCCTCTGCAAGCCGGTCAACCGTTGTTCCTGCTCGTCAAGCAGACGGTTCGCCTCTTTCACGTCCTTGCCGTACGCGTTCATCACGTTGGAAGCGGTCTTCAGATTCCGCGCATACCGTGCCGTGCCTTCCAACAGGTTCCCCTGCCATTCGGCACCATCACGCCACGAATCGTTCAGCCGCTCCTGCTCCCTGCGAGCGGCACGTTCCGTATTGAGCTGACGGTTCAGATCCTTGCCGAAAAAGCTCACGCCGGAAAGAACGTTCGTCTTGCCCATGTCGGAGGATTTGAAGAACCCGCTGCTGGCCACGCTGTCGAAAGTCTTACGCACGGACTTCGTATGCGAATCCAATTCGACAAGCTGCTTGTCCAAATCGTGAATCCACTTCGCGACACTATCGGACTTCAGCTTGTCCTGCTGTTTGGCGAGCCTGTTCGTCTCGTTCGTGACCTCGCGCATGTTGCGTGCGGTCGCACGGTATTCGGCGCGAAGCTCACGAAGCCTGACGGTCTGCGCTTTCGCCTCATCGCGGCGTCCACCGCCACGAAGCGAATCACGATACGCGGTAACCTTGGAAATCTCGGAACCCAACTCGTCGTAACGCTTCTGCAAAGCGTCCAACGTGCTCATGTTGCCAAGAATCTGCCTGTTCAGCTGATTCCACTCGTCACCGCGCATCGAAACAAGCTCGTCACGGTCGGCGCGAATCCTGCGCATCCTCTCTTCGGACTGGTCCAGAAGAAGCATCTGCTCCTTCAACCGGCTCGTCTCCGTTTTCCCGAACACGCCAAGATTCTTGGTGAACACGTCGCCGACGTTCTTCTGGACCTTACGCAACTGTTCGACACGGCCGATCGCCGTGTCCAGACCCTTGACGACACCACTGCCGTCGAAAACTGGTTTGACGGGCTTCTCATACCGTTTACGCAACCGTTCATCCTGCTTCGACAGTTCACGCAAACCGGACATGTCAACGTCATACGAGACATTGACGCGAGCATCACGCCCATTCCACTTCTCATACGTGCGCGAAGCGGCCATGTCATCCGGGTCAAACTCAACCGGAACCTTCAAATCACGAAGATCATGCAGTTTCGCCCTAAGTTCTGCAAAAAACCGGTCGGTAAGAGGAACGACATCAATGCCGACCTCGCCAGCGGAAAAAGCAGGACGCTCCATACGCGCACACTCCTAAAAGAAACGCCCACGAATCCGAGGGGAAGAAAGAGGAAAAAGACCCCTTGGAAACATGGGCAAAAACAAAAAACCGGCAGAATCAGCCGCCGAAGCAACTACGAACCCGAGCCATATAGTCAGCCAGACTCGTCACATGCGAACCATCCACACGATTGACATCACGAGACGCGGCATCAATGCCGGGCGGAAGAATCGGCTCAAAGCCAACCTTCTTCCCACTCCAATGAGAAACAGCCAGCGAACGCAACGAATCCAACGTGTTCTGCAATTGCAGCAACAGCATCTCGGACTGGCCGAAACCAAGCCACCCCAACTGCAACCGTTCGGAACTGCCGGAACCCCCACCGGCACCATCATGCTCCAACAGCCATGCACGCCACTGCGAATCGGGAATGGCCTCTAGACCATCCAACAGGTCGCAAAGAAAATTCGGATCATACGCGTGAACGTCAGCCGGAAGATTCAGCCGGTAGAAACGACGGAAATCGGAGACAACCCCTACTCGGCAGTCCGAGACTGCTTTTTCGAGGCGCTTGATTTTCCCAAACGCTCCACGTAGAAGCGTGTGAGTGCTGCGAACATGTTCAACAGGTCAAACAGGCCACGCCCCTTCGTCCACTCCGCGTAAGCGTCAGCATTGACGGCAAGCCCCTTATAGAACGAGTCGGCGATCTCGACATATTCGGCCACGGCAACGGCGACAGCATCATCAGACACGGTTTTCTTCGCCTTGCCGCCAAACACGCCGCCGTCACGCATGACAAGCAGCCGCTCGTTCAAACGACGTTCGACCACAGCGAACAATGCCGTCTGGGAAGGCGAGAAAGATTCCGCCTGCACCATTTCCGGCAATCCGGCCATCACATCATCATAACCGGCCAGACCATCCCAATCAGTCGGAAAGACATTCTCTTCAACATCGTTTTCAGCCATACCAAACTCCAATCTGTGAAAAAGACAACACCCGTCTGCGATACAGAAGAAAATCCCCTGATGGGCGACAGACAGGAGAAGAACACCCGTCAGGGGAAGAATCAAAAAACCCTCAGCCTCACGCGGCCTTGGCGAAATCGTCAGGATCGTAGAAAGCGATGCTGGAAGCCTTGCCGCTCTTGGTCTTCGGAAGAATAGTGGAAGTCATGATGTTGCCTTCCAGCTTGAACGTGTTGAAATCATCCTGAGCCAAGGACGGAAGCTCGCTATAGGCGAGGCTCATGTTCGGAATCCAAATGCCGAACTTCGCACCGGTGTTCGTGTCCTCGACGTAGATGAACAGCGCCTTCGGCTGCTCGACCTTGTCCAAGGCGACTGCGGTGCCGCCACCGGTGATTTCGGCAGCGTCGAACATCAGTTTGAACGTTTCCTTGTCGCCCTGGACGCTGGAAATCGTGACCTTGCCGGTGACGGAATCGTAAGTGGTGCGGAACTTGCTCTTGTTCCAAGTATCCTTGGTTGTCGCGTCGCCGCCGCTCGTCTCGAAAGACGGCAGGTCGGACACGCTCAAATTACCCATGTTCGTATACTTCTTGGTGGTCTCGCCAACGGTCGCCGCCTCCAAACCAAACAGTTTCAGACTCGGCAAAGCAGTATTGGCATCGGCAAGAAACGCTGCACCGCGAACACTGGTAAACACAGATTTATCGTTCATAGCCATATGAATGGCCCTCCTTAACAAGAAAGCCCCATCCGCAAGCGGACAGGGCTTTAAAATCAGAATCTTTGGATTATTGGGAAAATCAGCGGACGGAACCCGCCTGCACCAGCTTTGTGCAGGAACGCACGACAGCGGTCTTCGTAGTCACCACATCGCCAATGGCGACCTGCTCGAACGCTGGATTGTCGGGAATCGCGCCGACACGGCCAAAATCGGTAGGCTCGCCATAAGGCCAACGGGAAATCGTCTCATGCAGAAACGAGCACAGGCTGGAACTGATGTCAGGATCACGGTTCACCACGGTCAGCGACAACGCGAACCGCCAAACCCACGCCTTCACATTCCAATCCGGCTGGAACGGAGCGCCACAATGCCAGATCACCACGTCATGGTCAAACGCATACGAATCCGTATCCGCGACATCGCGCGGCAACACCACGACGTTATCGAAACCGGCCTTACGGAAATCGACACGCTTGAACAGCGCATCGATCAATCCCTCGGCATCTAACGGGGCACGTACGCTCAGATCAGCCATACTTTGCCTCGCTCATCACGTACATGCCCGGCAGGTGACGTTGCGCACGCAGATTGAAATACCCGTACTCCAAATAGGATGCGATCTGCGAGCCGTCACGGCCGGTCACGCTCATGACCACGCTCGTATGCGAGCCGTGAGCGTGAACGTTAATGTTGATACGGTCGGCGACGCTCGAATGCTTGGCCCGCATGTCGGCCAATGCCTTCGCGCGAGCCTGAACCTTCAAAGCGTGGGGGCGAGTGACCTTGCCGCCGAACGTTTCCGCGACCCTCGCATTCAAATCAGGGTAAAGCTTCACATACCCCATGTTTCAGCCCCCTTCGGTGGAACGGGCGGAACGATACGGTTATGAGCCAACTCGGCCGCATACACGCGGCGAGCCGGAAACTCGTAATGCCTAGCCATATCGGACGAATGAGGAAGAAAAACCGGCGAACCGTCAACCTCATAGCATGAGCCGTTGAACCAGAACCGTGAATAGAAGTCCCCATGCCATTCCGGCGCGAGAACCTTCACCTGATTCATCTCACGATTACCGCCAAACTCCTGCGGAGTCGTATCCTGCGCCCAATTCTCACTCATGACGCTGTTCTTCTGGGTGCGTCCGACCACGCAACAGTAAACCTCGTGAACATCCGCGGTATACGAGACTCCGCCACTGGTGATAGACGGCACGAAACCACCCGCACGAACCACATTGGAAACCGTGGCCGGGTCAAGAACCCTACCATCCGCATCCAAATACTTTGGGATAGTCGTGCTCCCATGACACGTCACCCACGGAACCATGCCCTCGTAGACGATCACGTCGCGATGAAGCAGATTATTAAAAACATGCTTTTTGGCATCAACCTCGTCGAACAGATGTCCGCCGCCTATTTCGTCGGCATCGACACCATCGAAGAGATGCCCTGTGTCAAGCGTTTCGCCCTCCATCAAAGCCCCCAGATTCTGTTGACGCCGACGAACACCGTTCCTATTGGACCGTTCCCCTCCTCGTAACCGAGAAGCAGCTGCTTTTCGCGTTTGCTCACGTACAGGTTCGGGGAAGCGTCATAGGATGGCGGATTGTCCTGCGGACTGCGATTCTCATACGTGTAGGAGCCGTTCGTCTCCGACTTCAGATCGGTCCATCGCATCACGCGAATGACCATCTGGCAGACGACATAGGCGAACGTCTCCTCATCCAGATAGCCGTTGTTCAGGCGCGGCTCCACGTTCGGACTGCATGCCAGCGCCATGTTCGCAGCGACACGGCACTTGTGGATAACCCACTCGTTCGAATACCGGTCGGCGAGACGCCTGTCATCGACCAACTCCAACTGCATGTACTTCTTCCAGTCGATACCGGACGCGATGCTGCTGGACACGGGAACCTCCTACAGGCTACAGAACCTTCGCCTTGAAGGTCGATACGGCATCCTGCAACACCGGCAACGCGGTGCCGTTCACCCACAGGTCATAGTTGGCCGGAGCGTAATGGTGCATCATGTACGCAACGAGACCTTTGTTGACATTCTTGCCCAACTCGAACTCCGCATCCTGGCCTTCCGCAGTCGGACCGTCCGCGGTGAAACCGAGAGAATCGTCGTTGTAGGACGGGAACAGGATGAACGTGGAATCCGGAATGAGCGTGTTGGTGTCCACGTTCATCTCGAAGTTGTTGTCCAACGACAGGGACTCGTACAGTTCATCGATGTAGCGGATGTCGGTCAGCTGGAACTTCTCACGAAGGATGTTCTCAACATCGGTGCGGAACAGGCGGACCGGTGAATGCTCCAGATCCACCTTCGAGAACGCGGTACGCATCTGCTCGTTGGCGGTCAGCGCATCGATGACCGCTGAGGTGGTCAGCACCGCGTGCGGCGCGCGTCCGCGTGCGGTACGCATGAGCTTGACCCACTTCTTCAGGTCGGCGAACACGTCCGCCTTCGGGTCGCTCCACTTGACGGTCGGAACGACATTCTGCTGGTTGGTTGGACGGCCGAACGAATAGGTGACGAGTTCGCTTGCGCGATCATCGCCCTCCTTGATCTTGATGGTCGCGTCCATCATCGCCTGAATGCGTTCAAGCTCCAAGGTGACTGCGGCTTCGCGGCCCATCTGCTCAAACAGCTTCTCGGCCTTGTCGTGCACGTAGTCGGTGGCGCTCTTCTGCTTGGAAGCCTTCGCCACCTCTCGTTCCGTGATGTGCCCCATGCCGGACAATGGGAGCAGTCCGGTGTGCTTCTCGGCGGAAACCTCGGTGCTTTTGACGTGCGGAACCTCGGCATCCAAGGCACGACGCTGCATGGCGCGTGTCTTGACGACCGGAAGGTTCGGAGTCCAAGTGACAGTCCAGTCGCCCTCGTTGGACTTCATAGGGAACATCTGCGCGAACGGCAGTAGGTCGTTCACGAAATCGAAACCTGCCTGAGCGATCTCGGTGGCCTCGCTCGGCGGAATGATGGTCTTATCAAGTGCCATCGAATCTCCTTACATATAAGAAAACCCGCCACGATGGGCGGGTTTTTAGAATGTTTCTTAGGTAACGCGCGTCAGGCTAAGATGCCGGCGCTCTTAAGGGCCGTCTTCAAAGCGGCAACAGTGTCTTCGGACGGAGCCGCGACCTTCTTCACGCCGCCGAGAGCATTGCTGGTTGCGGCCGGAAGGACATAGGACGCGGCCGAACCGGACGCGACACCGGCAAGACGGGTGATGGAATCGTTCTCAACGTCATAGAGATCGCAGTCCCACACGGCGCCCTCCTCGGGCACGACCGGAAGCTTGGACTTCACGATGTCACCTCGATACGTCATGCCAACGGTGGGATCACCGGCATCCCAGCCGGATAGCGTGATGTTCACGGCCACTTCGGACTCCAACAATCCAGCGATCGCGGTCTGACGGCCATCGGTGGCCGTCTTGTCATAAGGGCCGTACATGTCCTTGTTGGTTCCGCTGGTGATCTTCGCCAGCGGGATGCCGCTTCGGATGTACACGGTGGTGGCCTTCGGCCCCACACCTGTCAGATACTTGCTGTCAGTGGTCTTGAACAGTTCCGGGACGATGACAACGGAAACGGAATCGTTGCTGTTCTTCTCTCCGTAACGCCAAGAATCGTCAACCTCGTGGATTACGACACCGGACGTTTTAACCATTTCAATAGTCAAGGTTCAACTCCTTAAATCTTGTTGGTTAGTTCTTCTTGCGTCGGGCGTTCCTCTGGCGTTCCATATGACGCCGGTAGGCGTCGCCCTTAGCGGCCTTCGGATTGACTGAGCCCTGCGGATACTCGGCCAGAGTGGATACCCTGCGTGCCAAGGCGTCCTCGCGAACATCACGCTTCGCCGGCTCGGTGTCGAGCGGGTTCAGCTTCGCGTACTTATCCGCCCACTCCTGAATCTTCTCCGGTTCCGTTTCGGAACACAGGGAAAGGGCATCGTCGTTGATCTGCGGATACTGCATCCGCACCTTGAGCCGCGCGTTCTCGGTACGAAGCGAATCGCGTTCCGTTTCCGCGTGTTCCGCGCGTTTGAGGTTCGCCTTCGCATTGTCCTCGTTCTTACGGCTCATGGCCTTCCATTTGGCCGCATCGTCCGGTTCGGAGGACTTGTCCTCGCCGGAATCCTCCGGCTTGACGGTCTTCGTATCCGGTTCGACGCTCTGGGTGTTCGGCTCCTGAGCGGACTCCGCACCCGTTTCGGGTTCACTGTTCTGCTGCTCCGTTTCGGGCGCAGTCTTCTTTTCCTCAGGGTCAGCCACCCTTGATCTCCTTAATAAATCTAAGCGGCCAGCCCAAGCCAACCGCGCGAATAGGAAAGCATGGACCTCACATAATCCCATGCCTGTTTCACATGAGCGCCCTTCCTGAACGTGTAGGAACGACCGTCATAGTGAAAGCTCAATGAATTGTCGGAACCGTTAAGAAGCTCCGCGTATTTGGCGTTGAACACCGTCGCACGCTCGTACATGCGTCGCATCTGCTGTTGCGTCATGATCGTGTCCGGCATACGCCATTTCGGAGCCTCGTCATTCTGCTTCCAGTCGCTTCTGGTGAGAATGGGGCCAAGTTCCGAATCGTTGCGCACGCTCACCCTCAACTGCGTGAGGTTCCGCGCAGCTGTGCCACTGCCACCACCACCGGCCTTGGAAGCGGCGTCGTATATCTTCTGCAAGTCATCCGAATTCAGCTTCAGACCGGGGTCGATGTTGTCCCTGATCGGCGCGACGGTGCACTTGCACCTGTTGTGTAGGGGCATCAGGTCGGAGCGGGAGAACACGTTGGTGGCAGCGACTACACATAGGCCGCATGTGCCCGTCTTGGACAGTTCGGGATGTATGACCCTGCGGAACCTTTTTATGCCCGAAGCCTTGAAATACTCCTCGCTCGCACGGTTCTGGGCAGCAACGCCATCGGTGAGAGCGTTGTCGGACAACTGTCGTTCCGCAGCATCCAGCCATGATTGGACGGTCTCATACACGGCATCGTTCAAATCATCCCAACCGTGAGGGCGAATGTCCGGCGTTTTCACCGCGAAGCTCCTGTACGCGTCGGCTGGACGCGCCGACACCTTCCAAGGGTCGGTGTTATCCCTGACCACCACATATTCGGGAACCTGCGCCGTCCTGCCCGTCACTCCGACCATGCCGAGCATGGTGTTCGCATACGAGATGCCAAGACGGCGCATCTGCTTCACGAACGCGATCTGCTGTTGCGTGATGTAAGCCGAAACACCCTGAGTGACGGCATCATTCCAGAAATCGGCGGGGGTGAGCGACCGCCACATGCGCCAAGCCCTGCTCACATACTCGTTGACAAGTGCGTTACGCTGCGCGTCCAAAGCCTCAGAGACCGTCTGAAACGTCGCCATCATCCACCGCCGTATCTCCGGTCAGACCATCGGAACCATCCAAGTAGGATGCGCCCATAGCATCATCAACCGTCTTGGATGAATCAGCAAGAGAGGACTGCTGCTGCGCCAACACCGTGCTGAAACTCGTATCCTGAGCGTCCTGCACCATCTCCGCGATCTCAGTCTCGGTCATGTGCAGGTAACGTCTCGCAGCGGTCTTCAACGGAAGCCGCCCCGCGACATTGGCGAACGCCTGAGTCTGTTCAAGTTCGGAAGGAAGCTCCACGGGCTCCCACGTCGTCTCGAACCTCTCCTCATAGGCGTCGCTTCCACCATCCGCGGTGAGCGCCATCTTCAGCAGGAGAACAAACGCATCATTCGCACGCATGTTCATATCCTGAACCTTCAGGCGCAGCATTCGCGTGGTCAGCTTCGCACCCTCGGCACTGCCTGCAACATCAGGAGAAAGAATCGACAACGGAGTGCCGGTCGCACCGGCAAGCTGCTTGATGTCCTGCGAGGCAGCCGTGAGAATCGGCGTGATATCGGTAGTGCCGGACTCCCCCACCGTCGCACCCTTCGGCATGAGCCACAACGCCGCAGGCCCCATCTGGAACAGCGTGGAATAATCGACTTTCTGACCGGCCTGCGCATCACCATATTTGACAGCCGGATCGGACTCCTTGTAATACTCGGGAAGATCACCGCTGATCCAGCGTTGTTTGAACGCCTGCATCTCCTGGATGCAGAACCTCTGATAACGCTGCTGGTCGATGGCTCCAAGCGTCCTTAGCGACGACTCGAACCACCCCTTGCCGGTTGGCGTCTGGTAGCGGACTATCGGAAGGCAACCGCATTTGACCGCGAAATCCCAATCGTCGTTAACACCGCCATCCCACTCGAACTGCGCCTTGAACCGCGGGCGTTTCACCGTATCGTCGTTGGCAAGCGAGTACACGCTATCCTCGTCATCAACGGAATCGGAATACAGGGTGCGAGACTCCACCTCCTGCTTGGCGGTACGCGAATAAACTCGCTGCACCACGCCGTCATCATCACGGACGAGACGATACAACGTCAGATACTCGACGCCCGCATCCTCGTCGAACCCGTAAACAACCGCCGAATCCTTATCATCGGACAAGCAAGTCGTCCACGGGCTGAGCCGTGAAATGTAGGACGGGTTCGCCTTCGGCCACACCTGCGCATACGAGCACCCATAGATCGCCGCATCCATGAACATGTTCAACGCGCGGACGTTCATGCCGCTACTGTTCCACATGTCATCCGCGTCGGTGCTACGCATCGTCTTGTCGGACACGAGCCTGAAACCTGTCGGATGCTGCGAGGTTATCACCGCATTGGCGATGGTGGAGGCAAGGTTCATGGGGCACATGTCCACGAAACGCTTGTACACGCTCGTGGACGTGACATCCATGTTTTTCGGCACGCTCTTGGTCGGAATGGTCTCACGACCGTCATAGAACGTCTTCAACGTGCACAACTGCGGGTTTCGGTTCTGTAGGCGCGTGGCGAGACGGGTCAATATCAGACCGTCGCCGCCCGGCTCTTCATCGCCCGGTACAAGGCTGTTGACCTTGTTTGCCATTCAAACACACCTCAATTCGCTCTTTGCAGCCTCTTGTAGGCCGGACCTCGAAGCGTCGCACCGGAAGCGTCGGAGACACGCTCCACGGTGGTACGAGCCTTCTCTTCTTCCTTCAACTGGCTCAGATACTTGCTTCGCGCCGCATACGCGAGGATTCCGGCGATGCACGCATCTATCTTCTTCGGAGACTTCGGAGTCTCCTTGTAGATCGCGTAACCGTATGCATTGTCCCTGCGCCGCGCGTTCCTGAAATGCCCTATAAGCCTTGGGTCGGCCAACAGTCTGATGCTCTCAGGATTCGGCTTGCCATCCACCACAGGCTCGGGATCATATTCGAATCCGGTATGCGCGTTCTGTGTGGCGTGATACATGTCAACACCCCAATTGTTCGTCCAGAACTTCATGATCGAAGACTGGCCTCTGGCGAACACCTTCATGTCACGCCCGTATTCGGATTCCCAAGCGCCGATCATCGACTCGAAGAAATGCGGGTCCGCAAACACTCCGATCACGTTGTACCCGTCAAGCATCCTGCGCATGGCCGCGTCGAACGCGTCACGGTTCACACGCCAGTCAGGAAGCGGATTGTCCGGCTTCTGCTCCAACCTGACAATGAACAACAGGCCATCCGACACCCTGCATCCGACAATCGCCGTGGAATCGTTGCGAATCGAACCGTCGAAACCCAACGTGATCTCGTCATCCGGCTTGACCACCCGTTTCCACACATCATCGAGGCCAATGTTCGCCTCGATGCAGTCGTCCACAAGCTGCTTGTACGCGACATGCGACTGAATGGCCGGTTCGGTAAGCCACGAATCCTCACTGGACGCACGGGAGTTCAGATAATAGCGGATGGAATCGTTCACGTCCGAATCAGGCTGGTAAATCTGATTCATCAGACCACGGATGTTGACCCACCCGTTCATGGACGGCCCCGGCTCCACGCCATCATCCTTCAATGAGAAACCCTCGACCGTATACCCGTCATCATCCACCGGTTCGATACGGCCATCCGGCAAAATCACATAATCCTTGCCGTCAGCCGAATGAGCTGCGGAACCATACGACTCGTACAACGCGTGCTCAAGCTTCTTCTCATTCGAGAACTCCTCAAGAGGAAGCGTCGAATACCGATAGTCGAAATACAGGCCCTTATAATGCTTCGACCTGCCGGAAAGCATATCGTGCGCGATCTGCTCGACGGATTCCGCCACACTGTTCTCGCCAGGACGATAATACGTCGTCATCTCCAACAGCCACGGGTCAGCCTCAAGGGAACGCTTCGGCAGATTACGCTGGACCGTCTTGTACATGCTGATATGACGCGGCAGCTTGTACAAGTGAATCTCGTCGGCAAGAACAAACGTCTCCAAGCCGCCGTCCTTGGATGAATCACCTGAAGTGGACGGCACTATTCCCCCGCCCTCCGGAAGGGAGATGCCGGTCTTCGTCACGACCATGCCTTCGCCCTGCAACTGGGACAAAGGCCCTTCCTTGCAGTTGTAGTGGATCGAATCGAAGATGTTTCCCGTCTGGTCCTCGCTGGTGGCAAGGCACAGAATCTCAGGACGCTGAACCGGACGACCAACAGGCTCGCCCGGCAGATAGTAGTACCGTTGACCAAGGAACTCGTAGTATTCGCCAGCCACCGCCCAATGATCGAACCTGCAAGGCCCCAAAGCCTCGAACAAGCCGAACTCGCAGCCAAGGCCGCTCTTATTGCAGCCTTTCGGACGCCACAGCGAACAACGGTCGAACCTACGCCGACCATTCTTGTCAAGCGCATACGCGTTCAACGCGAACTGTATATACTCCGGCGAATGAGTCACATGCTTACCAGTGGCGTCACCACGCCCGATAAGCACGAACGTCTCCGTCCACCAAAGGAACAACGCGCCCAGACTCCGGCACCTGTCCTCATAGGACAGCTTTGGAATCATGACATGCATCAGCGGGCAGCTTCCAACTTCCTGCGCCACGCGTCGATATCCTGAATGACAGCATGATTCGAACCATCGGTGGCCGCATGGTCATTGCTTTCGGGAACATCGAACTTCAAAGCGCGCAACGAAGCCGGAGTCCAACCCAACTCGTCGAACAGCTGACGCACGACCGGCATCAGCGTCGCGTAGCGTTTCGACCAGATCATCTCGTTGATGGTGGCGAAACCCAACTGCACCGCCATCCACGCGGGTGCCGTGCGAAGCATGGACGCGTTCGGACTTTTCCTGAACTCCTCATACCAATGCTCCACCAGAGGCGACCATTCGCCACCCTTCGGAAACATGAAGCTCGCATCAGGCAGATCAGGTCCAAGCTTCCCATCGGGAACCTCAAGAATCTGATTGGACTGCTTCTTAGCCGCCATAGAAACCACCTCCGCACACCCATTCCGGGCATCAGCGCGAAAGCCGTTCCGGCATCACGCGCATTTGCGATGGACAAGAACACGGTTGCGCAGGCTGTTCTCTCCCCCCTGCTCCAAAGGCAACTTCCACGCGCCAACCGGATAATCGCCACTCATAACATCAGCGGACCGGTCAAGCGCCAGCCCGCACCTAGGACACGTGTGAGAACACGAGTTCCACTCGTCATCGCGCGTCCAGAAAGACTTGGCAACAGGAACCGGCACATCGACGTGAGCATTAGCCCTCGGCTCCCACAACACCGACTTCAACGGATTCGGCTTGGAATCCAAACGAACCGGAGACCTGCGGCATTTCCTGTTCCACGCCTTCCGACACCTGTCGGAACACGTCTTCTTATCCCTGCGCTCAGTCTCGAAAAACCTTCCGCACTGGATGCATGCACGGCTCATACGCTTCTTACGCGCACCCATGCCACCACGACGCCACCGGTCGTAATGCATCCTGCACATGCCGCGCGCATGAACGTCACGCAAACAGCCGTTGATGCAGCATGCACCATCGTCTAATGAAACGCCGGATGCCTGTACCACTTCGCCTCCGCCCTCCTGCGACGGTTCTCACGACGCTGCTCAGCGGCCTCAAGCTCAGTCTTGTAAGAATGATGCCTGTCACACAACGCCCAAAGATTCTCCGGCGAATCATCATCACACACAGGATCACGCTTCTTATGGTCCACCTGATTCGCATAGGCACCGCACAATCGCACACGCCCGTAATCATCCTCAACAGGCCACTGGCACCTATGCCCGTCACGATCCAATATGAAGGCGCGAACCCTAGGCCAATCAGGATTGAACCGACCCTTACGCTCACCAAGCCAAACCATACGAACCCCACAAAGAAAAAACAGGGCTGGCCGGTGCTGAGCAGGAGAAATCAAACCAAAGGGGAAACAACCCAGCAGGAAAAGTTCTCAGATCAGCCAACCCAAGTGCTTCAGGTGGGAGTCGAACCCACACGTCACAAGACAACGCATTCTGAGTGCGCCGCGTCTACCCATTCCGCCACCAAAGCAAAAGAACAGACAACCCCCACGCCACACTCACCAAAAACATGGGGGCTGCCCGTCATCTAACCCAAACCGCCAAAAGGAAATCCAATGGCAAAAATGGCTTTTTACCGCCAGCCACGGCGCGCGGATGCTGAGGGAGTCGAACCCCCGGACCGTTCCCGGTCGCCACCTTAGCGAGGTGGTGCAATAAGCCACTCTGCCAAGCATCCAAAAGCAAGAGCCGCCGCAACGACTCAGGAGACTGTTCCCGCAGACTAGGCGGGTCAACTAAAACTAGAGCCGCCACAAGACGACTCCGAAGACCTCTCCCACAACCTGTGGGTAGGCTGAGCACAGCATGTTGGACTCGAACCAACATCGACGGTTTTGGAGACCGCCATGCTACCGGTTGCACCAATGCCATATACCCGACCTAGTTAACGTCCAAGTCGGAAAGACGTTCGGCATGGTGGAATGGTTTTTACCACCAACGGCAAGGAACATGCATACATGTGCACCCGTTTGGCCGTGCCTCCCCTTCGGTCATCAACCGCCTGATTAAGGCAGGGAGCCTCTTGTCCCCCACATGTTCCAGCAGGGATATTCGAGCAATACCATCAGTCTCACAGGCAGCTACCCCCATGAAACCTAGAGCAAACCTCGGGAATCGAACCCGACAACCGAAAGGCTGTGCCAACAGAATTGCAAAGCCAGCACGCCAATGCCGCACCAGCCAAAATCATCTAATGATGATTATACTCAGCAAAACGGGTGCAACAACGGTTGCACAACTTGATTTTGAAACGCTTTCAATCCATACGCAGAGCGAGACGAGAGGTTGCAGGCGTCACGTTTTGTGCGCGAACTTTTCAAAAACCCGCGCACTATTTCTGCTATTGTCCCACCGGCCCCAGCAGAAGGGCCGGGCGGGAGGCTCCCCCACGGGGGTGTTTGTTGCATGGTGCAACATTGGAACGTTTGTATGATTGTGTTTTGGCGTGTCGTGTGGTATCGCGCGGGCACGTTCCTTTGTATGCGATCGTGGCCGTGCATGTCGTGGCCACGTCGTGCCCTGGACGTCGTGCCCGTCGTGGCCGTGACGTGGCGACGTGGTTTTTCGTTGCCGTCATGTGGTTGCGACACGCCGATGAATGCTAGTGTTTGCAATGGTTTATGTGGTGTCTGTGTTGTCTTGGTTTGCTATCTGACTGGATAGCGTGTATAGTGAGAGCCATCAAGCAAACGACAACGAAGAGAAAGGAAAGATACAGCAGCGGATACGCAGACCGGGACGGCAACCCGGAAGCCCCGAAGAATCGGCGGCATGGACGTTTGACAACTGAAGAGTGGACGCGACAATGACGCGGCGGAATGCGACTAGGCATGATGCACCCTCACATTATGCAAGGCTGAACCGTCGTTGAGTCGCTAACGTGGCGCTGTCTCCGGCATGGAATTGCCCAGCGCTGTCTGAGTGGTCTACGATGGCCCTAACCCAAGAAGGGAGCAAGGCCATGGGATTAAAAGAATTAAGAACGAAACGCGGTTTAACGCAACGGCAGTTAGCAGATAAAAGCGGCGTGCATTACGTCGAAATTGCTCAGATTGAGACGAGGAAACGAAACGTGCGCACGTTGTCGCTTGATACTGCCTTGCGCTTGTGTGACGCTTTGCGCGTAGCTAATCCACGTAAGCTACTTGATTCTGATTCTGAAACTTCGGCGGATTGAATGTAATCCGCCAGGGCTAGACGTGTCTTTATGACGTGGCTAGCTCACGAATGAGTAGAGCCGGATAGCTGCAACTATCCGGCTCAATTGCTCAGTAATCATTAACCAATCTGACTAGAGCCCTCTCATTTTAGCAAGGGGGCTGGAATGGAGTGTCAAAAATGTGTGATGAAAATACTTTTGCAACGGCATATCGTTCCGACTTGCGGGATGAAATTGTTGAAACCCTTAAGGATTATGCGGACGGCATTACGCCAACTGAGCAATGGTGCTGGGGACAGTATGACGACGTTGAGCTTCCGGTTACCGGCAACGATAACGGTTCCTGGACGTGCAACGCTAGCAAGAGTTCCGAGAATATGCAGAACGTCATGTTCTCGGATGATTGGAGTGGGTTTATCGCTAGCGATTACGCGCACGACGCGCCCCTCGATAACCCCGAAGAACTTGAGGTTTTCTACCGTACTTGGCTTTTCTCTGAAGAGTTTGGCAATGCGGTTTCCGAACTGCTTGCTGAGTGAGGTGCATCATGTTTGCTTATGGCGATCTTGTGCAATGGTTCAAGGATAGGTGTTCCGATCAGGTCAGCCGGCGTAATAGGGCGTGGGATTTTGGCCGTGAGCATGGTCTTGAGCCTTGTGAGGTGGCATGGAATAACGTCGCTGTCAGGTGGATTGATGGCGTGGTGTATGTGGTCAGCCGCAATGTCAAGCGCAACGGCGAACTGGGTGAGCGTTATACCGTGGTCACTGCTGAACAATGGCTTGATATGCACCGGGTTCCGGGCGATGAGTCGTGCGTGGCGCGGCTTGAATCCTATTGCGAGAGTGAGGCGTGAAATGAAGTTCGACGACAATATCTACAGCGAGATCACTTGGTTTAATACGTCTGAGATTGTGGAACATGACACGTTCGACGGTATCGATTCCTACGAGCTGTTGCGCAATCTCGCCACGCTTGAAGCCGGGTACAGTCTTGACGGCGAGCTGGACGAAGAGGCCGATGAAAGGGTATGCGAGGAAGAGAACAGCATTATCACCGTTGGCCGTTTCAAGTTCGATTCTCTGCTTGCCGAGGGACTGGCTGAATGGTTCGAGTGCAAACGGTACGAGCTTACGGGGTACGTGCGTTCCTGTTGGCTGAGCCGTGGTGGCGATGATTGGTATTTCTATTTCGTTACCGGCTGTGGCTATGACGTGCTCAGCAGCGATCTTCTCGGCTGTGAGTGCGATGGCGTGGCTAGAGACAAGTTCGTTGACTTCCTGAATGGTGGGGAACGTAAGTAGTCTCCCTGTATTCCAGGCTTTCGGGCGTGAGCCTATCAATCACGTCCATCAATCACCGTCGATTATCAAAAGATAAGGATAAAACAAAATGATTAGGCTTATTGACAACAGCAAGGCAGTGGAAATCTCTATCCGCGATTGGGACGAGGAAAACACGCAATACAGCCCCGACTGGTCGGCTGACTTCTTCGAGGTCGGAGGGCTGAAAACCGTCGATGTACCGGATCTCGCCTACATCGTGGAAGACGTCGATTACTGCATCGAACAGGCGAACGACATGGTGGCCGGTGAGGGAGACTTCGCAGAATACGGCCCGCAGCCGAATACGTTCGTGGATGTGACGGAACTCGACCGGAGCGCATACCCAATCTGTGAAATTGATCTTTATCAGCTTTCCAGTGAGATCTACAATCACGGGTTGAATGTCAAGAATACGGAAATCGTATCCGGCATGTGTCCCGAGGACACTATCAAGGTGGTTTTCATGGATGGTTCAGCATGCTGTGTGGGTATCGATCCTAATTTCCCTCTTTGCGTCAATTTCTCGTATTATGCGGATGAAAGTTGTCATGATGGTGAGCTTTCGACGGATTGCCATGATTTCGAGGGCGAGTTGGATTATCTCACCGGCGTGAAGGATATTTGCGGCGGGTTGCGCTAGTTGCGTCTGCTGGGTTTCGGTTGCTTAGTTTCGGGGCGTGGCGGTGGTGCCGCGCCCTTTGTTTTCAACGTTTTCTTTTTAAGGGGTTTGAAATGTCTAATAAGGTTAACGGTTTGTGGGCCGTCAATTCCGATGGTGTTTTCATGTTTTTCAATTCGGTTGACAGTCCGAGCGTGTGGCGTTTCGGCATGTCGGATAACGTCGAGTCGTGGCGTATGGTTCCAGGTGTCGTCAATGCTCAGGCGGTGCGTGGTGTTGCCGCCGTGTATCGTGCCGAGGGTGGTGTGTGGCTTGACCCTAATGGAGCGGATTATGCGCAGGCGATGCGTGAGATTGGTGACGTGCCGTCAATCGTGGAACGTGGCGGCCTGATTGCGTCCGATGATTGTGGTGATTATTCGGCTCACGGTTTGAGTCTTCCTGATGTTGACCGTGAACGTGGCTGGGTGTTGTCGTGGGAGCATGGCGGCATGGTTGTGTCGCGTGACGTGTCGTTTCTGACTCCAATGGAGCAGGATCATCCTGAGATGTGTGAGACTTATGATGATCTGCCTGTTGTCGAACCGGTGGCGCCTGTCGCACTCGGTTGAGGTTGTCGAACCGGAGCCGGTCACGGCTGAGATTCCCGAAGTTCCACCGCAAACGGAACCGCATGAGGTTGTCAGGACTTCCAGCACGATCATAGTGCGCAAGGTGACTATTCCAGGTGGCAAATCGGTCAAGGAACTAGCCGACGTGTTCGGCGCTTACGTGCATAAGCCTCGTGGCTTCCGTGATTCCAAAGGCCGTCGCGTCGCGTATGTCACGTTCGACGGTACGGGCGGTGTGATCGCGTATCGCGACTATTACACGGACGTTGACGTGCGGCGTGAAGAGCAGATTGCCAGCTATCTCGCGAGCCATAATCTGAAGCTTGCCGCATAAAAGAATTTGCCGCCACTGTTCTGAGCGGTGGCGGCGCCTTAATTACCTCTCAACAAAAATAATCAGGCAGATCATAGTTTACATGGTCTGCCGGAAAGAAGCAAACCATGCTAATGAATAAGGTTCGTAACGTTTTTCTCATTGCGGTGATTGTCGCAGCCGTTTGTGCTGGCGGTCGTTTGGAAGCCGTTGATCAGGCCCAGGCGTTGGGTAGCGCGTCTGCTGAGACGGTCGAGTCTTGGAATGCGTGGCGTCGTGATAATCCTGGTTCCGTCGCTTCCGCGTTTCCTTGGGCGGATATTCCGGCTTGTTTCGTCGAGGATGGTTCCGTCTCGGTCGATGGGGGTTCCGCCTATCAGCATGTGTGCAAGTGGGATGCTTCGACGGCTGGTAATGGTGACGGCACGTCGTATGTGCTTGTTGACGGTGTGAGTGTGGTGCAGTGGCACGCCTGAACACCTGAGCAAAAGAGTGTGCGGGAGTGCGGGTGAAGGCCGCTCCCCCGCTGCAATCAATCAGTTTGTGTGAGCAATTGCAAAGGAGATTTTATCATGGAAGTTTCTAATAATGTTTCGTTGCCGTCCGAGATTGTCGGCTATGTCGTTCGGGTTGTCGGTCAATGGTGGGCACGTTTCAATGATTGTTACACGCCTGACATTGGTTCGGGTGGTTTGATTCCCGACATGCGGGATGATTTGATCGATGTGGTGCAGTTTGAGCCGCTGTGCGGCGGCTTGGATGATGACACTATTCGTGAGTTCGCTGGATTGTTGGATTCGTCGTCTTTTGATCGCGTGCATGTTTTGGAGTGTGCCCGGCAGGATTTTCGCTACGTGTCCGATGAAACCGAGTTGATTGCTTTCGGGTTGTGCGTATGCGTGTTCGATGCGATGTTTCCGCAGCATGTCGTGGTGCGTTCGTTGAACGAGGAGGAGACGTTGCGTGAGGTTGCGTTTCCGCAGGATTGGCAGTTGCGGCTTGCCATGTCGGATGAGGCGGCGGATCGTATGACTGCGTACCGCAGTGGGCTTGGGAATGTTCAGGTGGCTTACTCGCGCATGTTCGATGGGCTTAAGTGAGAGGGGTGTTTGTTATGCCGGTTTATCGTTTTGTTTGTCATGATCGCGTGCGTGGTTGTGATGTGTGGCGGTATCGTTCGCCTGTTTCGTTGTGGGTGGAATGGTTGGCCGCGTGGCTGGAACGTGATCGTGAGGCGCGGTTGGGTTATCGTGCGTGGCTTTACGTGCAGGTGTCGTCCGGGGATATGATTACGCGCGACATGCTGTCGTGGCGTGACGAGATCGAGGTGCCGTGATGTGGCGGCTGCGATATTACCGGATCTCTGGTGGCGGGTATCGGCTTGAACTCACGACTCCGACTGGCTTCTTGTATGCTTACGGTCATTCCAGTGTGATTCCTGACGTGGAGTTGGAGGCGTGGCTTATTCATGATGCCGGTTTGGAGGGTTCGCAGGTGGATGTGCAACGATCATGCGCGGTCGGGCATGTTTTTTGATATCAGCCTGTTCGATACACCCGACTCGTTTATTACTCCACTCTAATAAAAATCATGTCAGCAAAAAGAAAGGACAAACAAAATGACCACCGCAATCGACATCAACACCAACGAGAACATCTCCATCAAACCAATCGCAATCTACCAGAGTGACGCATTTGACGTTCTCCTCCTTGCCGACGCGAATACCGGCAAGGGCATCTGGAGGGGTTTCGACTACCAGTGGTATACCGACCCGGAAGACGGAGACCTCGACCACGACGCCGACAAAATCGAAGACGTGTACGGCGCAGACGAAGAAGAATGGGAGGCCGCGGCAAACGCGAAGCTTGCGGAATATGGTTTTAAGCTCGGCGACTTCGACGAGAAGACCGGAGACCGTTACACGCTAGTCGAGGCCTGACATGACGCGCGGAAAAAACAAGCGACTTCGCCTCATCCCATCACACCTTCCGCTCATCCGCGACAAACTCGCCGACTTCGCCCAATACAGGCTTAGGAAACTCGGCTCGCAAACTCAATACGAGGCTATGATGGCCAACGCCTGGAGCATGACCGATCAGATCAGAACCGCGCAATTGTGGTGGGTCAGCCGAGATATGACGCGTCTGGCCGAGGACACCGTGCAGGCCGGAGATTTTCCGGAACCCGATCCGCCGGCGCAATGCGGGATGATATTTTTCGAGGGCGACGTGCAGCACATCTCATTCCACCTCGATAACGACGGGTTCGGCGAAACTCGCGTAGCCGCGATCCTATGGCAGGATGCGGGGCGCGAGAGCGTCAAGATATCGGTGTTCACCGACAATCCCGTGGGGATCAAGGAGATGCACGCCGATTCATTCGGCCTCCCCATCGTCTCGCTCGCCCCCTCCGTCGTCCGCGAGAACGACGGGAGCTTCCAGTGGCTCTGCGGCCTGCTGCACGCGGTGTGGGCGTTGAGCGCGGAACCGCATATCTGCGAGGCAAAACCAGCGAAACCCGATATGGCGCATCCCCTGCCGCAGCGTTTCGACCCGGAAATACGCAAAGTCAAGATGCTGGTGCTGCGTGAGAACCTGCATCGTCCGGGCGGAAGCGCCGATGATGACGAGCGGGTGCGACGTGAGTATTCGCACCGTTTCATCGTGCGCGGCTTCTGGAGGGATCAGGCGTATGGCCCGAATCATTCGCTGAGGCGTAGGCAGTGGATACCGCCATTCGTCAAAGGTCCGGCCGACAAGCCTTTGATCTGCAAGGAGACGGTGCGCATATGGAAACGGTGAGCGACATGATCGCCGGTTTTCTCGCCGGCCTGACGCCGGGTACAAGGGCGGGGTATCGGAGCATCATATCGCGATGGCTCCGCTGGTGTGCGGATAATGGCATCGACATGCTACGGGCGAAGCGCACCCATATCGAGGTGTTCGCCGCCTATGGCGACGGCATGCGGCCAGCAGCGAAAAACACGGTGTACAAGACTCTGAGCGTCGTATGCGGCTTCTACCGCTACCTCTGCGAGGAGGGGTATATCGACTGCGATCCGGGCGAGCATGTGCGCAGGCCGAAAATGTACGGCCATTCGGATGGCTCGTACCTCACCCGCGAGCAGGCTAGGCTTTTTCTGGCCGAAGCGCGTGGCATGGATGCGCGGACGGATGCCCTGTGCAGTCTGCTGCTGCTTACCGGTGCGAGGGTCAGCGAGGCGCTCGGATTGGATGTCGAAGACTGTCATCTGGATGACGGGCGTCCGTGGGTGCGGTTCGACCGCAAGGGCGACTGGTCCCAGCGTGTGGCCATTCCCTCCGAGGCGTCCGAGGCTCTCGCACGACTCATTGGCGGGCGTAGGCACGGTGCGGTGTTCCGTGAGGATTCCGGCGCGCGTCTGCGACAGCAGACCGCCGTGGGCATCGTATCGTCCGTGGCATTGCGGGTCGGCGTGCCTGGAATCTCGCCGCATTCATTGCGGCGAACGTTCTGCACGCTCTCCCGTGACGCTGGCGTGCCGGACAGGGACATCATGGCCGCAGGCGGGTGGAGCAGTCCGCAGATGCTCGACTATTACGACATGTCCCGTCGCGGGCTGGATGGCAGGGCTGGCGATGGATTACAGGATTACCTGGGCAAGGAGGATGACGAAACCGGATTCCAGCGACTTGCGAACACTCGTTAAAACACTGATAATACAAGGATTGACAAATGAGATTGAGTGATTTCCCTCGACGGGTCGGCCCGCTTTCCGACGATGTGAGGTGTTTGTTCCAAACGCTTAGAGATATCACAGACCGTGCGTGGTTTTTGGCTGAACATTGTGACCCGTATGTTAAGCAGCTGATTGCTGACGGAATGTACGATTGGGACAGGCGTGAAGAATTTAAGACACGTGTGAAGGCTGAGATGTTGGTGTCGCTCCGTGTTAACCCGGAAGCTATCTATCACGCCATTTATTCAAGCACGGATGCGGATGTTGAGTGGTTTGAAGATCATATGGAACCGGCTTGCAGGGAGGCTTTGGAACTTGCGCGTAGGGAAGCGGACGATCCGTCTTGGCTTGATGGATTTTTCCAACGTGCGCAGGGAGATTGTTTGATTGGCTGGTATGCGCGTTGGCATCCAGAATCAGGGTTGAGTATTCCGACGAGAGAGCAGTGGGATGATTTTTTGGAGGAATTGAAATCCAAGGGTGTTGATTACTGAAAAATAGTGGGGGTGGTTTGAATCCGCCCCCATTCATGTGCCATTGTAGATCACTCGGTTACGTTTAACGCAGTGTGTAGCCAATTGTCTACCAATTCGGCTTCGTTGACTGGCTCGAAACACCATGCGTCCAATCCGACGTTGATCTCATTGTGATGCCTGCCGAACTCAAGCGGGTCATGCGCGTGCGTATGTCCGTGCAGGAGCAGCGTGTTGTTCACGTATGGTAGCGCGTATTTGGCTAGATTTGGGTCATTCCAGTTGGTTGAGAATTGATATTTTGGTTTCGCTTCTTTGAAGTCCTCACGCCATTGGAAGTGGCTTAAAAATACCGTGTGTGGATTGTTGCCCCGCCCGTCTCTGATTTCGGTGATGCCGACTCTTCCGACTTCCCCGAACACGCTTGCCAACTTTTCCAGCGTGCGGCTGGATGCGTAGAGTTCGTGGTTGCCGAGAATCAGGTGTCTGCGTTTGCGTGGAACCTGTAGATTCTGGATGCGCATTATCGCCTGGTCTACGCTCCACGTGCTGCCGGAACTGATGTCTCCTAGGATGTAGAGTTCGTCTTCCCTGCCGACGTATGTGTTTATCGCTTGTACGATGTCGGCGTCGTGTTTCCGCCAGTCAACGCAATCCTTGAGCTGTCTGCCGTCGTGTTCGGCCTGTTGTTTGATTGATTCGTCGCGAGCGTATCCGGGTAGCGCGTAACCGCGTAGCGCGGCCACGAATGGGTGTGCGAAATGCAGGTCGCTGGTGAACCATTTCATGCGTCTGACTTCCTCGTATCGTCGTGTTGCCTGTCCCACTTGTCCAATGTTTCGAGCAGGTTTGGTAGGTCGAAGTATTCATACTTTAGATGTTTCGTTTTTCCGCCGCGTGTCCGGTATCCTATGAGAAGTAATTCTGGATAGTCGCATGTATCGCAGAGACGCGTTCCTTCTTCTTGATAGGAGTAGGAGGTCACTTCGATTGGCTCGTTGTCTGACCCGTCGAACAGTTTCGGTGATTCCACGGCGATCACGCGCATGAGCAGTTCTTTGGTGGTTGGTGACGTCATTGTGTCTCCTTTTCGAGTCTGACCATTTTGCCGAAGACGTTAACAAAATGGTCTACCTGTTCGTCTTCTACCTGTAGTTCCGTGTCCTCGCGTACGGTTGCTTTGATATCGTCGTTGACTTGGTTCGACAAGTGCAGGATGATGTGAACGTCCTTACTGTACTCCAATGTTTTGTTTTCTTTGTAGGGGAAGTAAGACGCCAAACTGGGCATGATGGCGTAGTCGGCGCTGATTTCTTTCAGCTTGCCTGACATGACGGTGCCATGCAAGCTGTTGATGGTGATTCGCTTGCCCAAGTGCGTGGCGTTCAGATGGTCCGCTGTGATTATTTGCTTGTTCACCAGAGCCAACCTCCCCCGACGAACTGCCAACAGTCCGAGTCCGCTTCAATCTCGATGATTCGCAAGTCCGGGAATTTCTCGCGGGTGAGCTTGTTTACGCGTGTTTCCGCTTGTTCGCGTGTCGTGTAAACGCCCATGATGCTTACAAATCCTGCGGTGTATGATGTTTCGCCCATGTGCATTGGGGTGTCAGTGAACGAATCGGGATTATATGGTTGATCCCGGTACTCGATGTATTCGTTGTGATCCTGTGCGTTCGCGGTTACTAGGTAGATTCGCATGACGCGCTCACTTTCCACTGATTTTGATTGTCTCGCTCATTTCACGTATCCCCCTAGTTCTCGTTAGTAATTCTTTTGAAGGATGTTTCCGGGCGTGGGAATGTGCTGCCCTTGCTGTTCGTGATCTCTTCCAATTCCATGAACTCTTCGAACGACATGGTGACGCTTATGTTAGTGCAATCATCCGTTATCCTGACGTATTTGCGCTTCGTTGTAATCAGTTCGTAGTTTTCGCCATGGCGTTCGTCATACGCATCGATGATTTGCAGGGTCACGCCATTCATGACGTTCGCCCATGTGGTTATCAGTCGTGAGGGTTTTCGCAGACCATCTGGCTTTTCCGTGTCGGTGCTTTGATAATGGAATCCGAGTTTTACCAGCTTGTCTACCAGTTTGCTTTTCTTCTTGGTGAAGTCGAGTGCTTTCATTGCGCCTCCTTGGTGGTGTTGTCCTGTGTCGTGTCGGCGACGCTCATTCCGCGTGGCCTCCTATGTATTTCCAACAGTTCGCGTCCACAACGCATTCGACGATCGGGAAAACAGTGAAGCCTTCGCGAACAAGTTCATCCACGCGATGTTCTGCCCGGTCACGCGAACCGTAAACACCCATGATGCTGACGAACTCGCCATACTTGACTTCCGTATCCTCGCGAACAGTTGGCAGATAAGGATACTTTTCCGGTGGGAGGGTCGTGTAATCCCTGTATCTGTCCTTGTCTTGCACGTCAGCGGTGACGATGTGGATTCTCATGATTGTTCCTGTCCAGGGTTGTCGAGTGTCTGTTTTACGAGTGTTGTCGGCTTATTCGCCGGTGCTGCCGAATCCGTTTTCGCCTCGTTCCGTGTTTTCCGGCAGTTGGCTTTCCGGAATGATTTTCACGTGCGCGACGGGCGTTATGACAAGTTGCGCTATGCGCTGTCCCGCCGTGATTGTGACGGCTCTTTCGCTGGTGTTGTGCAGGATCACGCATAGTTCGCCGCGATAGTTGCTGTCGATGATTCCAGGCGCGTTCAGCACGGTCAAGCCTTGGTTCAGCGCGAGGCCGCTTCGTGGGCATACGAGGCCCACGTGATTGTGAGGGATTGCCGCGTATACGCCGGTGTGCACGAGCGTGCGCCCGTTGGCGGGGATGATGGTGTCCTCGCATGATTTCAGGTCGGCTCCGGCGTCGTGTGGATGCTGGTATGCGATGTTGTCGGTGTTGCCGGTGATTTGCATGATTTCGCTCATTTTTTGCCTTTCTTTCAGAGGATGCTGTTTGCCGTTGGCGTGAGGAATGTGAGCGTATGCAGGGTGCGTTCTGCCGTGTTGCGGAATATGTTTGTGGTGGTGGCGCTCCGGTCTTGCCGGTCGTGGATGTTGGACACGTTCTCGTATGTGATCGTGTGTCCGTTGTCTTCGATGATGATTCGTGCCATTATTCTGCTTTCTGTTTGGAGAGCAGCTGCCATACGCTGTCGGTTGTCTGTCCGGCCTGTTGGAGCCGGATCAGGAGCCGATATACGTCCGCGATGCGGTATGTGGGGTGGCCGTGGATTCCACCCGCTGGTTTTAGTTGGTTGCGGTGCACCCAGCTTTTGAACGTGTTCGTGTTGACGATCTGTCCGGTGGATTGTGCGAGTAGGTTGATGATCTGGCGCATGGTGCCCGTGTAGTCTGATTCGAGTATTTTCTGGTTCATGATGCTTCTTAGGTAGTTGATGTTCCACGTGTTCTTGCATCCGCGGCATTTGACCGTGGTCGCCGTTTCGTCGGCTGTCAGTGGCGTGTTGCAGTCGGTGTTGGGGCATGTGCCGAGGTTGACGGCGTGTCCTTGGTTGAGGATGCGTGAGCATTCCTTGACTAGGATGCGTATTTGTTCCGCGTATACGGGTGTTGCCGTGGAGAGCAGGTAGTGGGTGTGTCCTGTTTTCGTGTCGAGGATTCGTTTGGCGAGGTCGGACAGTGGCGTGACGTGCATCCATTGGATTCCTAGGCATGTGGCGAATGCCTGGAGGGTGGGCTGCACGCCGTCCAGTCCGTGTTCGTCACGCTCGTATAGGAGATCGTAGATGGTTTCGCGTAGTGGCGGGGTTGCGGAGTATCCGCTTCCGCCGTTGCCGTTCATGTCCCTGTTTTTGTTGATGCGGTTGAGTTTCCCGTTTTCCAATGATGGCAGGTGTTTCGCCAGCCATGTCAGGTCGTCGGTGAGACGGGTTTCACAGTTGGGGCATAGTTGGCGTTCGGGGTTCCGCTCACGCCAGCATGAGCGGGTTTTGCATTCCGGCAATCGCTTTTGGCCTTTCGTTGGGTATGGTTTTCCTAGGCCAGTGCCTTATGGCGTGCGATTGAACCGGCTTGGATGATTCTACCATGCACCTTTGAACGCAACCTAGCTGAGTCGTTGGGCTAGTTCGTTGTCCAACAGTCCGATGATGGTGAACGCGCTGGAATGCGTGTCGGTCACGCTTTCGGAGTATGCCGTGGCTGTTTCTCCAAGTGGCGTGGTTTCCACGATCAGCACCCACGGCGTGTAGTCTCCAATGATGTCGCCGATTGCTTTTCTGAGGGCTGTTTTTTGTTGTTCGGTGAGTTCAGGTTCTTCCATTTCGGTCTTCCTTGTTGAGCTGGTTTGCCGTTTGCTGTGCTTTGGTCATGTCTTGCACGTCGTCGCGTGATTTAATGCCAAGGCGTTTCAGCGTGTGTTCGCACGCCCATGTGTGCGTATGTGGCGTTTTTTGTGGTATGCCGCTCATGTTGGCCCTGCGTTGGCACCAGCCTTTCCATAGGCGCGTCCAGTCGGCTATCGTGCGTGTTTCGTCTTGGTGGCGGTCCGCGAAGGCGAGCCATGCGGATTCGAGGTCGAGGTTCGGATATTCCACAGCCAGCGTCCTGTCCGTTTCGCCGCACTCTTGCGAATCGCCGAAATCCTTCACGCCGATTTCTTTGGAGAAAGAAGAAGAATATTCTTCTTTCTCTTTCTTTGGTGTTCTGGTGTTCTGGTGTTCTGGTGTTTGTCCCGATGTCACACACATGTCACGCTGTGACACTGCTGTGACACTGCTGTGACATCGGGATTTGCTTTTGCGTTCCTTGGCGTCGGCGCGGGCGTGCAATACCTGCTCTCTGGTGCGATTGTGCGCGGTGTAGTCGTGGATCAGCCAGCCTCCTTCGACCTCTTCAAGCATTCCCTCGTCCACGAGCGCCCTCACTTGTTCCGGTGTCGCTCCGATGTTGGAGAGCATGGCGCGACGTGGTACGAAACCGTCTGTGAGCCTGTCGCCGCATAGCGAGAGGGCCATGCAGTACACGCCAACGGAATCGGCGCGGCCCATGCGCACGAGGTCACGTATCTTGTCGTTGTCGTAGAAGCCGTTCACGAGCTGCACGTAGCCGCGTCTAGCCATCGCCTAATCTCCTCTTGTGGTTCCGTCGTGGTCCATCGAATCCAAAGCTTCTTCGAGTTCCGCCAAGCTTGGTGGGGGCCAAGGAAGAATTCCAACATCTTCCATCACATGCTCCCGAGCTCTCGGTAGAATTCGTCGTCGGTCATGCCATACAGAGGATCCATGCCAGTTGTCGGCCTGCGCACGGCCAACTTGTATCCGCAGTACGGGCAGGTCACGTAATATGTGCCGACAACCTCGCAACAGTGAGCGCATTCCACGTATCTGATGCTCATGATCGTTTCTCCTTGACCGGTTTGCAGTTGTGTGGCGCTGGGGATATTCTGCTGGTCTGACATGCGTATGATTGTCCGTCATCACGGAGGATGATGGTGTCCGCCGTCGCTTCAGCCCAGCAGATATAGCCGATGAAGGCGATGAATATGACGAAGAACATTACCGCGACGGCGACGGCGATGGTTTCAGCCCTGTCCTCGATGCTCATTCGTTTGCCGCCTTCCGTGCGATTTCGAGCATTTCCCGAGCGTCCCTGATGTAATTGGCGCGCACCTCCGGCTCGGCCAGAGTCCAGAAGCAGTCCTCACTTGGCATGACGTCTTCCCAGGCTGGTGCCATGTCCCACCACATCAGTTTTCTCGCCACGGCTTCGACCTCGGCGTCAGCCGGTGGCGCGTTGCGTCCGCGCAGGTACGCTTCCTGCAAATCGTCCGTGTCGCAGGAAAACTGTTCCTTGACACGCGTTCCACTCCAGTAGCGGGTCGGATATACCTTCTCAGCTTCATCATCCGCGATGCTCAATTTGTCCTCTTCCCGTTCGCTTCGATCATCGCGTACAGCATTTCGCTTGCGGCGCGGCACCTGTAGGATGGGCACTTGCCGGACACGTCGAAAAGCGGTACGAGCTTGTCGCCTTTTTTCGATGGTGTGAGCACTTGATTGATATTGTGTGGCAGCAGGTAGTTGACTCGCAGTTCCTCGGCCAGTTCCCTTGTGGTCACGAGGTAGTTCACGTCCCCGTAGAACGTCAACCCATGGCCTGATTTGAAATCCGCCATGCAGGATTTGACTTCGTAACAGGAGAACTCGCCAAGTTCCACACTTGCCGGCATGAGCACATAGCCGGGCGTGAACGGCTTGAATCCCATGAAGTCGATTCGTCTGTTTTTCGAGGTGCCCAAGTCGAAATTCACCTCGCTTGCCCAGAAGCTGACGCGGTTCTTCAGACGCTTCTCAACCAGCTTGGACAGCATGGCGGTAGTTTCAGCCCTGCTCATTCCGTATCCTCCTTAATGAAGACGATCCAATGTGTTCCGGTGCGGTTCGGCTGTTTGTTGCCGAAGAGCGGCTTATGGTCAGTGAGCTTGAGAATCTGAGAGACGGGTATCTGCGTCTCATTCCACTTGAAAATCAGCGTTCCGCAAGGCTGCAATACGCGAAAGCATTCGCTGAACATGGTCTTAAGGTCGTTTTTCCATGTCTCTTGGTCGAGGCATCCGTATTTCTGCGCCATGTAGCTCGTCTCTCCCGCATTGCGCAAGTGTGGTGGGTCGAGCACGACCATACGGAACGTCTCATCCGGGAACGGCAGATCGCGGTAGTCCATCAGCATGTCCGGCTTGACTTCGAATCTGCGTCCGTCACATAGTTCCCAACTTTCGTCGCGCACGTCACCGAAGAGCACACGGCTGTCTGACTTGTCGAACCAGAACATTCGCCCGCCGCAAGCAGGGTCAAGAACAGGTTGGTACGCGCTCATTCCGCGTCCTTGCCTTCCAGGAATGGGTCATCGGCTTGCATTCGCTTGGATTGCCTTGCCGTCTTGCGTGCGATCCATTCATTTAACTGCTCGTCGGTGATGTCGTACATTTCCTTGAGCAGGTACAGGCAGATGATCACGTCGGCCATTTCCTCCGCAAGATTGTCGGTAGCACCGGGCTTGCCTCGAAGACGCTTGCTGACGGCTTGGATGAGTTCGGAGCATTCTTCCATGCAGACGATGCTTTGCGTCTCCTTGCCGTATTTCTCGATGCTTTCACGCCACACCGCATGCTGCTTATCGCCGTTCATCGATTTGTCTCCTTCATGTTCGTGTCCTCGCTTTGCTTGGTGGTTCCGGTTTCGTGTTCATCGAATGAGGTTGCTAGCCTCACGTGGCTATTCATGATTGCGATGGGAACAGGATTGTCAGGCCGTGAAGCGGATACGATGCCGGAACCATCCGTATACCTCCAAGCAAGCCCATAAATCCAGTCGCAGTGTTCTTTCCATCCGCTTTTCAGGTAGTATGTTCCGTTCGTGTCGAGTTCCACACGTAGACCCATGTCATGCGGGGGGAATTCTGACACACTGCTCTTTTTCGTGTCCTCGCTTTGCTTTTCCTCGCTTTGCTTTTCGAGAACGTAGACGTTCGTGGCGCCGAATGCGCCAGATGGAAAATTCGTTGGCGATATGGCATCCACCCGTGAAATCTCCCAACCATCGTTCAGTAAATCTTCAAGCTCCCCCTGGTGTTTTAAGAGATAGTAGCCGTCGTGGTAACTCCAATACAGCGCGCGAACCTTGTATTGACTGCTCATTTCGTATCATTCCCCTTGTATTCGTCATCGTCGATAATGTCACTGATTGCGGCTTTCTTGGTTGGTTCCCAGAATTCGTACCCCAGGTAACAGCCCGGATAGTCGCATATCGCCAAGTAGGTTGTTCCCACTCTTATGCTCATTTGATGCTCCTTTCGGCTTCGCGCATGATGTGCCGCATGTCGGCGTATTCTCGTGCCGCCCAACGTTCGATCATTTCCGGGGTGGCGTTTCGTGGCAGCGGGTTCAGGCATATGCCACCCTCCAAACGCTGCATGAGCCGGATGACCTTCCGGCGACGTTTCGGAGTGAGGGTGACGTGTCTTTCGACGGCCCTGACAACCACCAGCCTGTCGCATCGGTAGCAGCCGTCGAAATCCTCGTCGATGGAGGCTTCGAGTTCTCCGACCGGACGCACTTGATACACGTCGCCTTTGCCGTACATTGACGCGTAGAATGCGGCGTAGTCGCGGTATCTGGTGCAGTACACCTGTTCCGGGTGGCCGGTGCCTTCGATGGCCGACGCGCCTTTTTCGCGTCTGGCGCGGCAGATGGGGCAATCGTCGTAATTGTCTCGACTGTGTCCCGGTTCGATGATGTCGCCGGGTTTCAGGTCTGGAACCCCACCGTGGTATAGCACGCTCATGCGCTCATCTCCTTGAGTATGTTCACGGCTTTCACCCCATTGGCCAGATGCTTCTCACCGGCATTCACGCTGACGATTACCGGCTGATACACGCCTTCGACCGTCAATGATTCGCAGATTCCTTCCATCGCGCCTCGTAGTTCCTTGCGAAGTTTCGACGGCACATATCTCAAATAGCCGTCGATGATCGTGCCCTCGTCGAGTTGGACTATCGCCCTATGCCCGGCGAGCATGTTCACGGGCAGTGTCCGCCAGTCCGTCAATGATTCATGCACGTCGCTCATTGCCACATTCCTTCCTCGGTGGTGTCATAGTTAGTGCAGTCGAAGATTCCGGCGAGTTTTCTAGCGTCCCGTCTCGCCTGCCGTAACGCCTTCTTGTGGTTGCCGTTGTAGTCCGCGAACAGGTAGTCGCATATGGCCGCAAACCACCATGTTTCGTCGAGATGGTTCCACCTCCATAACGTCACCGTGTATCCTTCCAGCGTGTGGTCGGGCATTATGTAGGATTTGCGGATGCTCACGCAGTATTCCTCATGCTCGGTCATCGGCCTGTCTCCTTCCTTTGCTGTTTGGCGAAGTAGTCGCATATCACGTCATCGACTTTCAGCACCTTGCCGACTGCGAGAAGCCAAATGTCCAATGCTTCGCTTGGATATGGCGTGTCGCCGGTGGTCAGATGCCCGGCTGGGCATTCGTAATGCATGACGATCTTGTTCTTGTCCGTGAAGCTGCGTCCTTCTATGCGGACTGGGCTTTTGCCGCAGTATGGGCATTTGACATATCGGACTTTCCTATGCTTTCTGTTGAACATCCGTAGACCTCCATGTCATATTCGGTTTTCTTGGATTGACTGGAATTAAAGGAAATGAGTTAGCATCGAACGTGCGTTTGACCACGTTCCAGTCCATCGTTTCCAAATCGCCGTCAGCGAACGGTGCCGCATTGCATTCGAGATTGTGGATATGCCATGCGTCACCGTCGAAGCTCAACAGGACTTCACCATCCCGGGTCATATACCAGCCCGGTTCCATTGGTTCGATGGGCATGCCATCAGACGGATGCTCCAGATCGTACATGGCTTTCACCTGCTTGTAGATGCCATCCAGTTCCCTGCCGTCGAACTCCACAGTCAGACAAGTGCCAGCCTTGTCGGTAAACAGGTAAGGCATGGTTTCGAAATCAATGCTTCTCAACATTTCGCTCTCTTTCCTTGAATGATGCTTCGAGCGTGTCGGCGAACACTTGCAATGCGTGATCTACCTTCTTTGCGAAATCCTTCTGCACGTGGGCTGGGATGATGCCTTTTTCATAGTTTCCAATCGTTTCGCAGGTGGTCACGTAGATCGGTACGTCCACACGAACTTCCGCAATATCAATCGGCGGTTCGAACACTGTCACATGGAATGTGATGCAGCGGGTTCCCACTCGTTTTTCTTCACTCATTTGCTTTTCCTTGGTTCGAAGGTCTTAATGATTCGCTGTGAAGTCTCGTAGTCTGCACGCACCTCGTACGGCCTGTGGTGGAAGTCGGCGTGCTCCTGTGCCGCATCCGATGCCTCTTGGAGCGTCTTGTACACTCGGCATGTGTGCAGTCTCATGTCACCTTTCGGCCAGATGATGTAGCCGGTCAAGATGCTTGTATGCAACGTGCCCATGCCGTCTAAAAGTGGTCGAATTCGACTACTTTTATCTCCTTCGTTCTGCGCGAGATCACGCAACTGGTCAAGATGCTTGTACCCAACGCCCATGCCGTTCACCGGTATTCCTCCACCGTGTCGCAGCCGATGGTCGTGCCACGGTCAGTCAGACAGACCCATGTCACGTCGCCGGTCTTGACCGTCGTCATGCCGTAATCGTGATACGTGGCTGTATACCAAGACGCGTAGAGGCCGAGTCCAGACAAAAGGGCTATGGCGATGACCACCGCGAACGCGACAATCAGAGCTTTATCAACCTCGCCCAATCCGCCCATCATTCACCGTCCTTTTCGATGACAGCACCCATGGCTTCCCGATACTTCTTCGTCCGTTGGAACCGGTCTGCGAGCATGTTCGCGGCCTTGTCGATAATCTCGTCCTTGCGTTCTTCGAGGAAGCTTTGCAAAGCGTCCTCCATCAAGGTCTTCCACATGATGTCCCGCGAATACGCGTTCGTGTGCGCGAAAACACTGTCCACGGCGTTTTTGGTGAGCTTGGCGAGCACGTCCGCGTAGGCGTGTTCCTCGATGCGGTTCTGAATGGCCTTGTCGTCAATGCCGATGGCGAACTGCACGATGTGTTCCATGATTACTTTCCTTCCTTTTCAATTTCGTTGATCTTGTTCTTGATGGCCGTTAGAATGTCTCGCTTCGGACAGTTGTTCGCGAATGCCCACCAAACGCATCTGAGTCCTGCCCAATCGACGTTCACGAGAGCGGAGAACAATGCATTGCACAGGCCGGACAGATTGGTGTCGGCATAGAGCGGTATGCCGTGTATCACCGCATCGTTCGCATACCAGAGCGCCTTCCTCAAGTCTTCGATGCCGTTCTTAGACTGCCAGCGGTAGCAGTATTTGACCACGTTGCCCCAGTCGAAACTCAACAGGCGGGTCAGTTCGATGCATTCGAACGGGCCGCTCTCGTAATGCTTTGGATGATTGACGTTGTCACTCATTTTTAGGACTCCTTAACTGATTGCGAATATGATGATCGGTGCGACACACAGGCAGACCGTCAACACGATGCCGAACACGATTCCAAACGGGTTGTATTTCATTCGACGTTCTCCTTATCGCACTGGTGGATGATGGCCGCGATTTCGGCTTTGGGCACTTGTGGCACGAGTGGCGCGATCTCGTCGAGCGCGTATCCCGCCTGATGCCATTTGATGATCATGTTTTCGAGGATTTTCTTCATTTGCCTACTCCTTGTATGGGTTTTCGCTTGTATATTGCGGGAAGTCGCATTCCTGGTCTTTCCATCCGGCCGCGTAGCCTTCCTGCCATGCTTTGCGGCGTTCGTGTTCCAACCATTCCAGGCTGCACATGGTTTCCGGTTCGTTGTGTTTCATGATCTGTCCTTGTCGATGATGGTTTGCTGATGTCTCATTCCGCTCCCCTAGCGCACACCACGCGCAACCGTTCCGGCTTGTAGTGGTATGTTTTCGGATGCGCGTACTGGTCGTTCCAGTACTTGTTGAATCTTTTGGATGTCGCCGTGCTATGCGTCTCCACCGGCGTGAGGATGTGGTCAACGTATTCACGTCCGAAACCGGTAGGCTCCACCAGTCCGTCATCATGCTTGACAAGCAGTCCGCGCGCCTCCAAAGCGTCGATCGTCCGATACTGTTTCGACCATTCGCAGTCCACGTCCGGCAATCGTCCGTCACGCACCAATGCCACCAGCAGGACGGCTTGTATGCGGTTGAGTTTCACGTTCTGCCACATGTAGGAGGATTGGCGGATTTCAACCATGTCAAACCTCCTTCGATTCGTCCGGTCCGAGCGGTTGGAAATGGTTCATGAGCAGTGCGAACTGGTAGAGGCTGACCACTCCCAGCCCGTTGCCGACAGCCAGTTGGATAAAGTGGATTCCGTCGAGTTCCCGGTTTGTGTCGAGTTGGCTGAGTCGCGTCCATGCTTCCGGTGGAATCAGCACGAGGCTTCCCGTGACATCCATGCCGGTGACGTGTTGGACTACAACCCAGACGCGCATGTCGTTGTCCGCGGCGACAGTGCGGGCTTCGTCCAACATTTCCAACACCGGCTTGTCCGCGTTTTTGAACGTGGTGACGTTGACCGGTTCGCCCATCCAATGCAACCGCCTGTCGAAACCAAGGTTCCTGTCTCCCAAAGCCCAGTTCATGTAATCCCAGACTTGGATGTTGAAATCCATTTCATCGATATCGCGCATCGTTGCCCGCGTCATGCAATAGTCCTTTCATGCTTTCCGTGGCATGGCGTATGCCGTCGTGGATGGTTCCGCCCAATGGTTCGATGTGGATTCCCGTGTGTGGCTCGTATTCGATGCCGCCGTATGTCAATGGCATTCCCTGCCGTCGTTTCACCAGTCCGATCACACGTTTGCCCAATGCCATGCGGTCGGGTTCGAGCATGGCGCACAGGGTGAGTTTGATCTGCTGGTCGTCCGTGTAGGCGAGTCCGTTCAACGCGTCCTTGACGAGTTTTTCCAGATTGTCCAAGTCGGGTTTGCCGTGGCGGCTTTTGTAGAAGACGATTGTCATCATGACTTCGCCTTTCAACGGTTGCGCCTGTGGGTAGTGTCGTAGGAATTCGCTTGCGACCAGTTCTTCCTGCGTGCGTGTGCGTTCCGGTGTGACGGCGTGCGTGCCGAAGAATCTTGGACGGCCTTTCGCGACCGGTTCCCCGTAAACGTCGAAATCGAACAATGTTCACTCCAAATCCCAGACATTGGCGTCGCCGATGTCCGCGTAGTAGTCTTCCGTTTCCGTCTCGCATTCGGGGCATGATCGTCCGTAGTAGGGGCACTCATGCCGTTCGCACCATGCTGGCGGGTCGTATCCTGCCAATGGCACCATTTAGAACTCCGGTTCCGGCGCTCCGCCGAAACCGCCGAAACTGTCAGGCGTGCCGGTTGGCGCAGCCCACGGGTCGGCTCCCTGCGGCTGCTGCTGTGCCTGCTGCGGCTGCTGATAGCCATTCCCGCCGAAACCGCCATTGGTGTTGCCGCCCTGGTATCCGCCTGACTGCATCTTCTGCACCTGCGCCGTCGCATACTTGAGCGATGGGCCGATCTCGTCAACCTGCAATTCCACGACCGTGCGCTGCGCGCCATCCTTCGCCTCGTAGGAACGTTGCGTAAGCCTGCCCTGCGCTATCACACGCATGCCCTTCGCAAGACTGTTGGCACAATGCTCAGCCAGATCACGCCACGCGCTACAGCGCATGAACAAAGCCTGACCATCTTCAAACTGGCCCGTATTACGGTTCCAGG
>OGHL01000057.1_pt1 | contig 75096 bp, 61 predicted proteins | sample 1571391 | NCBI WGS metagenome assembly OGHL01 (sample SAMEA2581948, study PRJEB24529) | metagenome | biome: Human gut stool | place: China | collected 2011 | reverse complement strand
CTTCAAATCTCGGTGTATCCTGCGGAGTCGATATGATAAGAATATCACGGATTCCTGCATTCATAAGCACCGACATGGGATAATAAATCATCGGTTTGTCGTAGATTGGCAAAAGCTGTTTACTTGTTACTTTTGTTAATGGGTACAGACGTGTGCCTGAACCTCCTGCCAAAATAATACCTTTCATGAAAGAAGTCCTCCTTATAGCTACTTGTTAAAAGCTGCTTAATCCAGCTGTTTTTAGTCAAAACGGGAAAGTAGAAAATATTAGGAAATGTCAGGATATTATAAATCACTGAACAGGTCAGCCTTATACGCGTCATTCTCCAGCATCTTCTTGAAGATGTCCCTCACTGCTGCGACATCTTCGTGGTAGGTCATGCCATACCAGGTATCGTTAACTCTCGAGGCCTTCACGGACATCTTACCCTGTCCCAATAACCCACCGATAAAGATAGGAATCAGATACTCTGCCTTTAGCGGATTACCCAGTACTTCTTTCTCGAAGAATTCTTTGAAGCCTTCTTCCAACACCTCTAAGAATGCCAGTGTCAGACCCCACATATTCATAGAAACCAGAGATTCAACATCAATCACTTTTCCGTCTGCTACTGACCCATCCGCTGTATTTATGATGTTCTTAGTCTCTACAACTTCGGTCAGATTGTTCTGTTCGTCCATCTTGCAGATACCACGAGTTACGCCACCGTTATCAGACAGAGTGTTCTTCAGCACAAATCCTGCCATACAAGATTTTCCACCGTTTACAAGATAATCACGGACTGCCTTGAAACCTTCCTTGCCGTAGTAATCGTCTGCATTGATTAGGGCACTCAGAACAAGCATAGTCTATACCCAAGGAATTCGAAGGTATCCTATATTTCTTCCCGCAACAATCACACATTACTGTAAAATCGCTTATCAACATCATACCATCATACCTCCTCATGCTATCTATTCTTCGCATCTCAGCCAATCCATAGATTGTTTCCTACTGCTCACCGCGTAGAGTTGTGTGGTTATAGAGCAGCAAGAGTCACAGTTTCCCGTGATCCAAGAATCAGGACACAGTCAGTCTCGTTAGCCCCAGTATATCATATTATTCCCTATTTTGACAGCCTTTCGTGTACTTTTCTTGCCGCTACATAACACAATCCGCCCAGCATTCCTCCGAGTGTGTTAAAAAAATATCTGACAATTGAAAAGTACCCAATTTAAAAAACAGCTGTAGAAACTCTATTCCGATTGAAAATACAAAAGCTAATTTCGTTCCTTTTTTCAACAGTGCAGCAACCGAAAAGTCAGTCGGATTTCCATGTGCTTTTATACAAAGTGCAAAAAAGGAAAACGGCAAAAAAGAATAGCATTGTCCATATTTTCAGTGTATAATGATCCGCCAGACATATGTAAAGTCCATATTCCAATTATATTTTTCAACGGATGATCTTGCTAAAATTGTTCTGCTTAAAACCATAAAGGTGTACAACACCAAAAATGTAACATTTCTGAAATCAACATCTTTTCTTAGCTTTCCGAAGAACATTCTTCAATACTTCAACTATCATAACTTGCCCTGTTTGATTCTTTTAATTGTCCCTATGAATCTTTTGGCTTTTTGCTCGACAGTTCCATTTTTCGACAATTTCTTAAGTACCGTTCTATTATAGTTTGGTACTGTTCTACCCATCAACTTCATTGCTGCTAGCATGGAGTGCATTGTAACTCTTCTATCGTATTGATACTTTTGTATTTGCTTAAGATTATCAGAATAGTTATCATATGTGGTTAGCTCGATATATTTTTTTTTCATTGCTTCTTTCAACAATGCATCTCCGACCTTTGTTCGGGCAAATATTACATTTCTACCTTTTCCTTCTGAAAAATTTGGCTTTCCATCATTTGATAAGTACCATGCGTCTCCGCACGCGATATCTGCAAGTTCTCCGATACCATCCAAGCAAAGTCTACAGCATTTTCTTACATCGCGTCCTAAAATTTTCCCCCATGAATTGTTGTATGATATTCTTTGACTAGTTCCATCATATTTTAGAGCCGTAGCGAATCCTGGCCATCCATCGCCTCTATATTGAAGCGATTTGCAATCTGTTGCCTTTTCGCATCCCAGCTGTTTCAAAAGCTTTAACTGAGCATTTTCACTTGGCTGTCCTGCACAGAAAAAAGAAAAAAAGTATCGAACTTTTCCAGCATACTCTAAATGATTTTCTAAGTAAGTTCTAAGGATAGCAACATCGCACGGCTTTCCTACAAATGCATATGTGCCGCTTTTACTCAGAAAATCAATTATATTATTCAGTGGTGCAGATACTGAATAACGTGATCCCATACATAGTCTTACCTCTTCTGGCGTTCTGCTTATTACGTTTTTTGTATTATACGGAATTTTCTCATCCTTAATAGTTTGTATAATGCCATCTACTAGTTTTTCTTCCAAAAGATAGCAACATAATGATGTTAGTATTCCACCGCTCGATGCTTTCTGTCTAACATCCTTATCACAAGACCACCCTAAAAAAACATTTTCAAATTTGCCCCATACATCATACCCTGAAAAATGTTTAGTTGGTTCTCCAAAACTCATACAAACACTTTTACAGAAATTGACTTGCTCCTCTGTTTCAAGTTTTGGGATTTTAAATCCTTTTGAGTCCGTTGTAAACTCAACAGAACAGCTAGATTTACACAAACCACAACCTGTACAGTATTCTTTAATTAAATCATCCATGTTTTTCATCTCCTTACTTGAGAATGTTCTTTATTTGCGGAATAAGCCAGTCACGCTTCCAGACACAAAGCACTCCGATTACACCAATTAATCCATAACGTAAAAAGGAAAAAGAGTAGGTAAACGTAACAACAATTGAAAATACTATCATACCAACAGAAAGAGCAATTATAAACTTATCGTTATAAATATCATTCATTCCAATTTTTCGGCTATACCAGTAATGATATATGCTCAGGAAAATATAGCATACTAATGTTGTATAACCGGCAGCCATATATCCAAACAAATTAATAAAGACATAGTTCATAACTACATTCGCCACTGCAACAACGACTGATCCAACCATAGTTGCCTTGGTTTTTTTTGAATAATACTCTAGTCTCATGTAAAGAGCATATACCGCCGTAAAAAAGACGCCCGCTGTTACAGAAGGAATAATATATATGCCCTCCATGTATGATTCAGATGCCAAAATTCTCATAATTTCTGGCGCAAATAGCATACAAGCAATCGAAATTGATGCAAATATTGTAATAATTTGATTGGCTCGATCCTTTATAGGAGCACGATTGTTGGAACTCAAGTGTTCAAAAAGCCACGGTGTCCAAGAAGCCTCTATTGCTTGCCAGAAGATATTGATAACGGATGCTGCAGTATAAGATACGCCATATATTGCTGTTTCAGTGTTACCCACCATTGAGGCAATCATAACTTTATCGCCACTTGCCAAAACCGTCATCGCCAAAAAGTGCGGAACCAAAAAAATATTAAATCGGAATGCGTATTTAACATAAGAAAATTTGATTTGAAATCGTGCACGAAATGCAATAACGACATACATTATGATTCCTGTGACGATAAGCACCACTTCTGTAGCATACAATTTTGCCTGTGCTTGGCTTTGCGTATCAACACTAAGCACAGCTACTACACCCAACACCATCTGAAGAAGTGTTGTCAAGATTGTGATTATAGTTAACAATTTGTATTTATATTCATATCTCTGTCTGCAGGACCAATATGAAAAGGCCGGATAAAAGATCATATATGCAAACATAAGGACCATTAGCTGGTCTGAAAGTCCGATATATTTATATAACTCTCTGCGAAAAATTATATAAATTCCAAAAAAGACAATTGTACACAGATTTGCCAAAGCTAATGCAGAAAATGTAAATCTGTTTCTATCGTTTTTGAATTCCAGCATTCCATTGTTGAACACACCTTGTGACAAATTCAATGTTGCAATAATCACAATAATGCTTTGCCACGATGTAAAATTGGTTATCGCGCCAAATCGATCAGTATCCATAATGCGTGTAAAAATCGGTGTGCTGATCATTGAAATTCCCTTTTGACAGAACTTTGCAAAAATCAACGCCAAAGATGCCTTTTTGACTACTGACATTTTATCCCATTTTTTCTTTATATTATCCAGCATCGTTCAATATTCCCTATCTATTCATGCTTCAGATTTTTAATTGCCGAGCAAAAGCTTCGAACATCTTCAAAGTATTCATAGCCCTTCATTATTTTCTCTGGTGATAATTCCCACCATTTAATTTCTTCTAATAGGTTTCTTTCTTCGTCCGTAAAGCGGTATCCAATAATGCGCGCAGGGTTACCTGCAACAATTGCATACGGCGGAACATCGTGTGTTACAATTGACCCCGCTCCAACAACAGCACCATTTCCAATCGATTTGCATCCCTTTGTAATTAAAACACCATATCCAATCCATACATCATTTTCAATCGTTAAACTCGCTCTTGGGACATCTGTAACATCTAAGCCGAATTTTTTATTATAAAAATATGCTGATGTCGATACGTTATTCACCGGATGATTTGCTCCAAAATAATGTACATCGTTTGCTATAGAGCAATATCTTCCAATATGCACTTTGCCGCCAATATTAAAACCAGCTTGCAAATATCCCCCATAAGTATAGTCTTCAATTTCTATGTTTCTTTTTTGTTTTAAATATTCTTTAACAATTTCTCTTTTCTCCCCCCTGGACAATATATGAAATACTTTATCCGCAATCTTAGGCGGTGTCTTATAAAGCAGTAATTTCCATAAATTCATACTATTTCCCCAACTTTATTAAATATTTCACCAATGCATTTTGCATAATGTTCAATTTCTCGTTTGCGATATCCAATGACTTTTTTTGATCTTTTTTTATCACATCTAGTTCATTTAAATATTCGATGGTTTTATTCAAGCACACCTCGGTTTCCATACTCTCCAAGGAAATACAATATTTATAATTCAATGTCGAATACAGCCCTTCAAATTTTCGGCTATATGAAACAGGAATAACCGGAACACCTGATGACATCGCTGCAATAGTGGCGTGCATTCTTGTACCTATAAAACAATCCATACTTGCAATTATGTTTTTAACATCCGTTGCATTTTCAAACATCGAAAATACATGAATCTCATCAAACTTTTCTTTTAACCATTTTCCGGCTTCTTCATCACTGCTTACATGCGGAATAATAAAAATATTGTATTTCTTCTCTTTGAGAAGATATTGCGCAAGTTTTTCCAGATATTCCCTGTAATCTGCTTGATAAGTTAGTTCCACCTTGTCTTTTCCTTCTCCGAACTTTTGCCAAATCAATCCTGACGGATTGATTCCTATGTTCAGCTTTCCATTCTTTAAGGAATCAACTTTATAATAAGGCAAGAGAAACGCAACATCTATTCCTGTTACAACCTCTTTACTCGACATACTATTTAAATATTCGGTTGAAATATCATCCCTTGAAATAACCTGAGCTGCTGCATCAATTACTTGTGCAGCAAACTTCTTGCATTTTTCGTCTATAAATGGGCCATAGGTTTGCGGTCCGAGTACAATCGGAACTCCCAACTTTTGAACAATTCTTTTTTCAATAGTCCAAGTGTAGAATCGCTTCTTACCATAGATATCAGAAAAGCTATCTCCCTGTGTAATATCGATTACGCAATCACATTCTTTTACAGAATCAATGAAATCCTTATTTTGCCTTATTTTATATAGCTTAGGGGTGCTTCCCAATATTACCTTTATCCTATTGCGATCAACTCGACAAAGTTCGCACATTTTTTTGATGCTATCTTCTTTGATGGAACGGTCGAATATAATATATTCAAATGTCGTATTCATTTGAGTTGCCACATTTTCCACGAAAGTTAAAAACGACCATGATAATGCCTGACATCCTAAATTATGATTGTATACTGTAGCTCCAAAAATTCCTATTTTCATTTTCTCACCCCAATCTTTTTATACTGTGCCAAACAGAATGCGTAGTTTAATTTTTTCAAAGGCTCTCTTCGATGTTTTTTCTTTCTTATAAGGAAGTTTTAAAATTCTCATCTTGTACCGAAAATTTTTCTTGTATTCTGCAAAAGCACAAAATGCTTCTTTTGTTTTTGGCGACATACCGTAAGAATATCCTATTAAGATTTCTTTTGCCATATCGCTTCTCAGAACATTTTTATTTTTTATAACCCCTGCAAGCGTGTCTTTCAAAGAATGTCTTTGCGCTCCTAGAACATTCGCATCATGTTGGCGATACAATATATATGCTTCATGATCCGAATAAAATAATCCATTTACGGCAAGACACACAAAACTAATCCAACTATCGTGCATGCTAATCGTCGTTGGCTTATATTCCTTTAGCTTCCGCATCAATGCCTTATTAAACACAAATGTGCATCCCGGTGTTCCATATGTCAGAATATCATACAATGGATCTTTGAACGAATTATCCGTAAACGATTTACGAATAAAATTCAAGTCCCGATCCACGACTTCAACTGCACTACTATATAAAGTCGGTTTATTGCTATCCTTAATATGCTCTATTGCCGAGATAACTTTATCCGGCTTCCAAACATCATCCTGATCGCATAGTGCGTAGTAATCATAAGATGCATCTGCTTTCAGAATCAAATCCAAAAAACTCTTCGCTGGTTTTAAATTCTCGCCTGTATAGACTTGAACTCGATCGTTTTTTTTTAGAATTTCAACGGTTTTATCTTTCGAGCCATCATCGCGTGCAAGAACATCAATAAGCACATCTTTTTGTGCCATTACACTGTCTAGCAACTCTGACAGATATTTTTCTCCATTATAAGTTGATAATAACACTAAACATCGATACATATTTATTCCTCACACTCGTTTTATCCATTACGCTATCCCCCTGCATTCTTTATTATAGATAATATACAAAGCGATAATTACCCATAACAGCTGCGAAACATCTGCAACTGATAGCATGACTGCGACATATGACAGAAAACAAAGGAAAAAACTATTATTCAAATTTTTTGCATTCTTAAATGTTGTTCTCTTCCAGGATGATTTAAGCAGCGAATAAAAAAGACTGAAACAAGCCAAACCTCCCAATAAGCCCTCCTCAACGAAATACGCAACATAGCCATTATCAATAGTATCTCTCGGAAACCACCCTCCATTTTTATAATAACTAAGCATTCCTCTTGTATGGCAGCTTGCGCCCAATCCAAATATTGCATTGTGCATCAACATCCACACAATACCGGACAATTGAATGAACCTCGACTCAAGTCCGGTTGATGAGTTACCACCAAAATTTTCGATGACCTCATTACTATCACCAAATGCAATCATTACAGATTTAATAATATTTGAAAACTGCTGCGCAACTGTCGGTACAACAAAAGAAACCACAACAGCGACACATGCAATTGCACAGACCGCAGTTAAAATTCTGTTTCTCGTTTTTTTATCCGCAATTATAACATATACCAAAAAGAGTGCCAGCAATACAACGATTGTTCCTCGTGACTCAGTCAAAAACGCCGCAATAACATTTAAACCGAGAACACAGCTATTCCACGCATTTTTTTTATTTTGCCAAACATACAATGCAAGCGGAATAATAAGTGCGCAATACATTGCATAATATACCGGATGTCCGAAAGTTGCCTCTGCACGAATAATACCCATTCTTACAGTAGATACCATCAGTACATTTCTGGACACCGTATTCAAATTGTAAAACAAGTTAGATCCAATCAGCACATTGATGATGCTTATAATTGCTACTACGCCACTTGCATTCACAATAGTCTTTACACACAAATCTACATCTTCTCTGCTTCGAACAACTTGACAAATCATAACAATCAGCAAAAGCTGTTCCACAATCACTGTAAACACAGTATTGATTGCCGCAGATAAACTCGGTGCATAATATCCATTTGCTAAAATTCTTGCCGCAAAATATACAAACAACGGCCAGTATAAACCTGTAACTTTCAAGGGGTGTCTGATCAGATGTATTTCTTTGTTATGAAAACACACACACAGCATCAGAATCAGCAACAAAATTCTGCTGGCCTTGAGCAATGGAAGCCCGCCGCCCAATTCGATAGCAAAATAATCAGGCAACACTGGATAAAACGCCATGAAAAACAAGATGAATTTTTTGTTTCCTTTCAGTGCAACCAATAGTGCAACCACTATAAAAAATACTAAAAACAACATTGTTTTATTTCTCCATATTACATTCTTTCCATCCTATATTTTTACTTGTTTATAATTTTACCAGCCATCTTCTTAATATTTCTCTTCAGCCCTTTTGGAAGCATTCCGGAAACCGTATATTTCAAGATATCCTTCTTATAGTTTTTATGGAAATAGCGGTCAACCGCTTCATAGCCTTCTTTTTGGTACAATTCCAGAATCTGCTCACGTTTCGGGCTGTACTTGCTGGGCAAATTCAGCTGGGCGTTATGCCGTGCAACTTTCTCAAAGTCTGAGGTCATCAGGACGAACTGACTTTCACACTGCTCCAACGCAACTTTTCCTTGATTGGTATTGACTAAAATACAGGAAACGCCCTTCCCGTTAGAAAGACCCTGCTTTTCATCATAGGAAGGATATTCCTCATGGAACCCCCAGAAATCGCCGACAGTCAAATCACCTACACGCTCTTCTGATGCAAATGGGCAGGAATAACAATTCTCCCGATATGTATAGGACTTTAAGAAAAAATGAAAGTATGCAGTGCATCCGCCCATCAACACTTTTTCCTTAAATCCATGTCCTTCACCCACATAGACGCTCCGCGTAATCATTCCCTGTCCTTTGGTCTTATCTCTGAAATAGAACTCAGTAATTTTACCACCAAGTTTTTTTCCATGAAATTCTATAAAATCTTGAAACAATCTCTTACTAGGAACACCATGACAAATGATATCTATTGTAATCAGGTTGTTATATTCTTTTTTCAAGTATTTTTTTAACCCAGCAATCTGACAGGGTGTTCCAGAGAATAAAACTACTTTCCCCTGAATCAAATCCCGCTTTGCCTGCGAATAAGTATCTCCAATTTCGCTCTGAACATACTTTGAACCCTGTAATAAGATCAGCTTATCCAGTGAATCAACACGAATATGTTTCGGTTCCAGTATTCCATTTTCCATGGGGAGTGCTGCACCGTATACTATACCCTCGTTCTTCAAAACAGCTTCTGCAATCACTGCAAAAGCACCACCAGATGCGGACTTCAGTAACAAAACACTATTTTTAGAGGCAGCTGCATAAACCTTTTTAGGTTCTTCCGTTTTGGGTTTGTTCTGATACCCACAAACCGTCATACATGCTCCACATTGAACACATAAGTCCTGCTGAATTACAGGATAGATAAATCCATATTCATCCGCCTGCATTTTAATTGCCGATTTCGGGCAAATATTCATACAAGCTCCGCATCCACAACATTCTTTTTTATCCTTGTATAGAATAATCTCGCTCATCTTTTTCCTCCCACCAGAAATTCATCCGCCTCCTGAACCTTTCTAGCGATGTATTCCTGTGTATGCATATAGTTCATCGGCTTATTCAGCATATTGATCAGTTCTTTTTCTCTTCCAACTTCAAGAAGTCTTGATGCAATTTTCATATCTTCCAACAGGGAACGAATTTTATTGATTCGATTTTTTTCAGTCGGATAACATACAACCGGCTTTTCATACTTGATAGAAAATACCGTTCCATGAAATGTTCCAGTAATTATTTTTTCCGCATTTCGGAACAAATCAACCCATTCGTAAGGACTCAGATTAATAAATCGTTCATCATAATATGTTTTATAATCACCCGCACCGATGATCTTCAAGCTGTTATTCTGTGCATACTGTTTCAGTTCCTCCACCATAGAAGATGTCAGTTTACAATCATAAATCAATATATATTTGTATGGTTTCTGCTGAATATTATCTTTCTTAATATCAATATCAAAGTTATAGAGGAATGTCGGATCAAGCATCTTTTCTGCGTTTCTTCCGGAAACCCTTTCAATAAACTTTACAGTTTCTGTATCACGTCCTGAGATGCGGTCGATATTCTTCAATCCAGAGGCAACCTCTGCCGGAACCTCTGTATCCTCCGTTACAGACCCCACACTTGGTGCATAAGCAATTGTCTGTTGTTTTTCAAGACCTGTTCCGAATTTTAATGGATGATATCCAGAACCACACAAATTCCAGATTTCATCACTTCCCAACACGATTAGATCTAGTTTTAACGTTGCAATTTCTTCTGCACTTTTTACAGAGTGCGTACGAGGAATGGTATGTTCGTATTTTGTGAACGTCTGCAATTGCTGAATTTTTTTTATATATGTAGCAGGTGTGTCAATTCCAAATCTGAAATGAAGAATGTGAATGATGTTCTTCCGCCAATGCCTTGGATTTACATAGTTTACAACTACGATTTCCGCTTTCGGGTACAATCTCCGAAGTGTTTCATACATCGCCTTCATCTGAAGGAATGCACCATAATTTTTTACGTAATGATGTGTTAAAATTCCTATTCTCATTTTTTTGCCATTCCTATCGCATCTTTTAAATACTGCTTGCTGCTCTTCCGATTCTGTTCTATGACATCATACACTTTTTCATAGTTGATTTCTGACTTCATACTTTCTAAATCGAAGCAAAAATCCTCTTTGATAGGGCGGTTTGCAATCTGAAGTTCACTCAGCAAGGCTGTTACTTTTTTGATTCGGCTTTCATTTGTCAGATATACCTTAAACTGCCTGCGATTCAGAATAGAGAATACTGCACCGTGAAAAGTTCCAGTAAACACAAACTCCGCATTCCGGAACATTTCCACCCACTCAAATGGTGTCAGGTTTACAGTCACTTCTGAATATCGTTTGTCGCATTCACCCGCGCCATAAACCGCCAAACCATACTCTTTTGCATAAGAAAAAATTTGATTTAAAATATTTTCCGGTAGATTTTCGCAGTAGTAAAACAGAATATATGGTTTTCTTTTTGCTTTCAATTCTGCCCGTGGAAATTCGGCCAAAAAAGTAGGATCTAAAACTCGTTTCGGTGCGTACCCTGTTACCTGTTCTACCAGCTGCTCTGTCAGGTCATCTCGCGCAGAAATCCGCTTAAACTTTCTGATACCATCAATAACATACTGTGGAATTGCTTCATCCGCTGCTGTCTTTCCTACACTCGGCGCATATGCAATCAAATTTTCACACGTTAATCCTACACCAAATTTAAGTTCAGCATTTCCCTTTGTATCTCTGTAGTTCCACACTTCATCACTGCCAACAACAATGCAGTCAAATGCTAATTCATTGATCTGTCGAGCATTAAAACATCTTTTGGAAAGGACCATTTCTTGATTTCTTGCTTTCGCAAAAGTGTTCGGAAGATGAATCTTAGAAAACCATTCTTTCAACGTTTCTCTATTTTTATAAAATCGAAACCACCCCCCGGCATTGATGATATAATGTTTTATGTTTACATAATCTATAATCTGTACTTCATCTTCAGGGAATAGTTCTGAAATTGCTTCTCTTAGTGCCCACGCTTGTAAAAAAGCACCATAATTGTTGATATATTGATGTGTTAAAATTCCTATTTTCATTCCACTTCTCCAGCCAACTGTAAATACTGCTCCTGCAATTTTTTAGCCTCAAATTCAATGTTGTAGTGATGTTCCGTTATCAACTTTGTGTTATCGTTACGTTCATTCTGCTGTAATGCATTACATATTTCAGTTGCCCAAGTCGAAATTTCTGCCGTAAGCGGGATAAATTTTGCACGATCTGACAAACCAACCTCACGTGTTACAGCAGAAGAAAAAATGCATGGCAAGTCTGCCGCCTGAGCCTCAACGCCAACAACAGGGAGTCCCTCCCATACCGATGGCAGTATAAAGCAGTCAAATGCCTGATACCACTCGTTCGCATTGCCTACATTTCCAACAAATGTCACTCGATCTTTTATTCCAAGATTACTTGCTTTTTCTTTCATGGCATCCATAAGCTCACCGTCACCCAGCAGCACAAGATGTGCTAACGAATCCCTTTTGGAAACCTCAGCAAAAACATCCAGTAATAATGTGTGATTCTTCTGAGACATAAAGCGTCCGACATGACCAATGATATGTTTATTTTCCAAATGATTGTCATGTCGGATTCTATTTCTTATCGTTGGGTCGAAAACAAACCGGCTCACCTCGATTGCATTTGGAATCAATTCATAATCGTTTCTTTCTACAATCTTTTCTCCGAAATAGCATCTAGCTGCTTCGATTCCGCAAGAAAAGTGCTGATTCATATTGGACGGCAGCAACGCTTTGCAAACAAGTTTGATTGGCAATTTCCAGTCTTTTGTAATGCTTGCGCCATGTGCGTGAAAAATACGCACTGGGATGTGATTAACTTTTGCAGCATGAAGTGCATATACTCCAAGAGCTCCGTTGTGCGCTTCTACAATTTTGTATTCCGGATGCTCTTCAAAAATCTTCTTCATACATTTTAGATACGAAGAATACTTCGCCGGATTCAAGCCAGGTGTATGATAGATGTTACCACCCATTTCCTTTATTTCGGCATCATATGCACCAGGTTTTTTCTTATTGCATAAAAAGTCAAATTGTATTTTTGATCTGTCAATATGGCGATAATAATTCATCAGCATTGTTTCGATGCCGGCACGATCCATATTGCTGACAGAATGAAGGATTCTTATCATTTTTCTTCTCCTATATATTCTTTTGCTTACAATACAGAACTCCGCATTGCCACGTCTACTACACATTTTATCTGCCAACTTAAATTGCGAATTTGTGACGTTAATACTTGAATATGTTATTTCTTTAATCTTGGCGTATCAAATTCTTTGCATTCAACTATTCACTAATATAAAAAATCGGGTTTTACCCCTGAATCAATGCGTTTTCTCATAACGCAGGTATCATTGTTTTTTCTCCGTGTTCCTCGCTCTGTTTCCCATCTTGCGTTCGTATGATATAGTCATAGTCGTTTCCGAATCTTAATGATTACCGAGGCGCTATATCATAATGCAGAGGTGTGATACTCAAAAAGACTGATGATAACATCATCTGCTCTATACAAAGTCAGGTAGTAATACTGCAAAGAGGCATCATTCAGTTTGGAAAGCACTGTTTTTATCGTATTATCGCCATTTTTCCGGTATTTTAACTATGTACATCTCACTACCTGCGTTCGGTTAGAGAAGATTATATATTATCATTACTCTCATTTATTATTTCTCCTGTACAGTTTCATCGTTTCATTTATAACAGAATCCCAGTTGTATTTTTTGCAGATAAAGTCAGTTGCCTGTGCCTTCATCTCCATAACTTTTTCCGGATAATCACAAGCATCTTGTAACTTTTCTCTAAGTTCGTCCACATCCGATTTTTTGAAAATCAACGCCTTATTTTCCACGACCTCAGTGCACTCTGAAATATCAGAAACCAAACAGCAATTGCCATAACTCATAGCTTCCAGCAAGCTCAACGGCATTCCCTCCAGATCAGAAGGTAATGTGTAGATATACGCATTGCTATATAATTCATCAAGCATCTGCCCCTGAACAAATCCGGTAAAAATGATTCTATCATCATCCTTTGCCAGTTCTTTCAGTTCCACCATAAAAGAATCCGTATCGCTAGAGCCACCGGCAATAACCAATTTTTTATCTGTTTTGACATTCTTGAACGCTTCAACCAAATACCTGATACCTTTTTCCGGTACCAGTCGACCAAGAAATAATATGTAGGAATCTTTCGTCAGTCCAAATTTTTCTGTTATTAAACCGGCTTCTCGGGTTTCCGGTCTGTTCACACCATTCGGAATGAAATGTGTCTCCCTACCATAGGTATCTTTGAAGTAATCCTGAACACCTTTACTCAGAACGATGATTTCATCTGCATACTTTACTGCATTCTTTTCACCCTGCCGGATGAATTTAGAACCAAATCCTGACTTCCATTTTTCCCGTTGCCAGTCTATACCATGAATGGTAACCACAACCCTCTTCCTAAACATCTTTGGAAGCCATGAAAAAAAAGCCGGACCTTCTGCATGAATATGGACCACATCATATTTTCCAAAAGCACTGTACAGAGCCGCAAAAAAAGAGGAGCTAACCGCTGCAAGACCTTTTCTTTCAATGGTTGGAACAAATTTCTGTCGGATTCCATCATATTCAATTTTATTGTCATACTCTGCACCACTCACGTGATGACCGGATCTGTTGTAGCAGGTAACCTGACATCCATCTCTTGCCATTCTGGTGCATAATTCTTTTACAACAATCTCTATCCCACCCTCACGGGACAGTCGTTTTTGTCCGAACATGGACACTGCAAATCTATCTTTCATAGTGTTCTCCAACCAATATTGTCCCCTCTGCTCCTTTATATCTATGTACACATGTACTTAACTGATATTTTATGGAGTAGAAAACAGCTGAAATCAGAGAGAAATACTATCTGCGAATAGTACACTCGTCTCTATTTCTCTATAGTCGAAGTGTTGCTTTATATAATCGAACCCTGCATACCCTGCAATGATGTTTTTTCTAAGTGTTGGATTGTTGAATCGAACACTGTCAGTGTATGAATCTTGTTAAAACTGTATATATCATTCAATCCGGTTTTACAACTTCTTCAAAATCGGTAATATCACTTTGTCGGCTTACATGGCACATGGCGGATAAAGTCGGGTACCCGACCCGCCTGCTAAAATTATGCCTTTCATATGTACCTTACAAATCATCTTCCTTGTTTAGTAAGAACTGCGATAATTGTTTTAAATATGATTTTCCAGTCCACGAGAAAACTGCGTTCACGGATATACTGTATATCCATCTCGACCCATTCATCAAAAGAAATGTCATTTCTGTTTGGCTGAATTTGCCAGTAACACGTAAGACCAGGTGTAATAAACAATCGCTGGGCTTGATAAGCAGAATATTGCTCAACCTCTCTAGGCAAAGCAGGACGAGGTCCCACAATGCTCATATCTCCTTTTAGAATATTAAAAAGCTGTGGAAGCTCATCAATACTTGTTTTTCTTATAAATTTTCCGACTCTTGTAATTCTCGGATCATCGGCAATTTTAAAAACAGGTCCATCCATTTCATTTTCTTCCAGCAGTTCCTGAAGCCTATCTTCCGCATCAACAACCATTGAGCGAAATTTATACATTTTAAACTCTTTACCGTTTTTTCCCACTCTTATCTGTGAAAAAACAGGACATCCTTTGGGATCATCAATAATGATAGAAATAACTGTAATCAGCATAACGGGAGAAAGAATAATAATAGCTATCAGAGATAACAAAATATCCTGAAATCTTCTTAAGCACCGGTAACCGTGTCTTGTTTTTAAGGTTGCATAATAAATATTATTTTCAGGCATAACCTTTTTTTCGAAAATATTGTTTTTTCTTTCATTTGCATATATTCTTTTCGCCAAAACTACACCCCTCTAGCAAAAAAATTAATAGCCGTATTCTCCGTAGTAACCGTATTTGTATCCTCCGCCGTATTTGCGTTTACCGACAGGCTCAACATCATTAAATATAACACCGATAATATTAGCTTCGGAGCGTTTGAGAATATCAATTGTTTTTTTGTAGTCCCTGATGTCGGTAACATTATCTCTGACTATAACAACAACACCGTCAGTTTGCTTTATTATAGGTAAAGCGTCAATTACTACGCCAATTGGCGGAGTATCAAATAAAATATAATCATATTGTTTTGAAAGCTCTTTGATTAATTCTTTCATATTGTCACTTGCTAATAGCTCCGACGGGTTCGGAGGTAAAGTACCGCAACAGATAGCATCAAGATTGTCCAATTTAGAAGTGTAAACTATATCAGATACCTCACATTCAAAATTGAGGTAATTTGTAATTCCCTTGTCAACAGGTATTTCAAGCACCGATTGAATTCGAGGTCTTCTCAAATCACAATCAATAATCAGTACCCTGGTATCAACCTGCTGTGCAAGTGCAATAGCTATATTAACTGCAGTAATAGTCTTTCCTTCGGATTTTGAAGAGCTTGTAACAGACACCATTTTACAGCCTTTTTTTACAATTGAATAAGCAATATTTGTTCTTGCTTTTTTATAAGACTCTTTAATCTGAAAGCCGACAGCTTCTGCATTGAGTTTTACATCTTGAAAAGAGCCTCTTTTTGGATATTTTTTCATACTGACTCCCTCTTATCTTTTTTTTTGTTAGATTTATTTACTGCGTCAAATTTTGGAATAGCTGCAAGAATCGGAATATCTCCAATCATAGTCATTTCCTCGTTGTATCTCATCTTTTTATCAAGGAACGCTCTGAGCAATGAAATTCCGACAGATATAACAAGTCCTGCTATCATTGCAATTATTACGTTCTTTATTTCATTCGGAGATGAAGGAGCAGTAGGCAACTGAGCATAATCAACTATTTTTAGCGTTGCTTTGGATTTAAGTCTTGAAATAGCCTCAGGTGCAACCTTTCCAACCGCATCAGCTATAAGCTTTGAATCATTTGGAGAAGAAGTAGTAACCTTAGCGTCAAATATCTCCGTCTTTTCGTCACTGCTGAAAGAAACCATTTTGCTAAGCTGTTTAGCGGTATATTTGTTGTTTATATGCTCGGAAAGCTCTGTGTAAAAAGTATTTGTGTTCAGCATTTTAATATATGTAGCAACAAGATTCTGTGCATAGGTTTGCTCAGAAAGTATATTGAGGTTGTTTTTATTTTCATCATCATTTGACGTATCAACATATAACTGAATTGAAGACGTGTATGACTTTGGAATAAAATATCTTGTTATAAAAAAGCTTCCGATAGCACAAATAAGCGTAACTACGATAATAAAAGCTGCATTTTTCTTAATAATATTCCATACATCTGACAATGAAATAACAATTTCATCCTTTTCTTCCATAGGACTACCTCCGTTTTACATATTCATTCGTTTTTTTCATTATTGATTATTATTATAATCCAATATCCAATTTATTTCAACAACAATATTTTATTTTTTTCCACTATTGACAAAGTTTGTGTGACTAATTTATTATTGTACACTCAGATATCAAGAAATTAGTAATTATCACTATAAACACATAAAGGCTTTTCTGAGAGAAAGTTATGTAAGTACAGTTGCCTTGCTTTTTGTTCCTTTTGAATGCGGTGCTTTGTCGGACTTTACTGTCCATATTTCGGCACCGACCTTTGCCTGAGCTGTTTCATCAATATCGCTTAAATCCGTAAACATAAACCGAGCCGAGAACAAACCATATTGAAACAAGCCGTGTTGTAAAACCTTTGCATAGCAACATAAATATTGCAAAGCCTATCCACACTATCGGCATATGAGCATTTTTGTATTTATATTCCGTTATGCCATTCCGATTTTATGTAAAAAGTGCATAAAAACACCGACAAGTATTAGCATAGAACACCATTACTTGTCGGCAATAATTTTAATATCACATTTCTTGTTCAAAAATATAGCGGCAATACCGTCAAGTCCGTTTGAAGTATCGATAACACCGATTACTTTGCTGCCAATTCCGTTTACAACAGGTGTAACAGCCTCTGCGACCGCATAGATAATTACATCTGCATTGCCCGTGCCATAAGCTGAAATAGCGTCTGAATAAACAGAAAAATATGTAATCTCAACGTTAGCACCGTTGTCCTTGTAGTAGCCCATATCATTAAAAGTCTGCATAAGATAAAGTGTCGGCATATCAAACACGGCAACTTTTGAGGTTTTACCTGACGAAGTGCTGTCTTTTGCTGCAACTGACGATGTTGAATCCTATGAATCGGAATTTCCTGAACAACCTGCAAATAATGTTGCTGTCATTGCAAGTGTGAGGAACGCACATAGATTTTTTGTCCGGGCATTGTCAATAAAAGTTTGTAAGTTTTAAAGAAGATTGAACTTTTTATTGTTCAATCCTCTTTGTTGTTTATTACAGACTGCATATCTTCGGGAATCTCGGCAGTAACCGTAATGTATTCATTTTTTATCGGGTGATAAAATTCAAGTCTTGCACAATGAAGTGCCTGCCTTGAAATTTTACCAAGCTTTCCGCCGTACAAGTCATCTCCCATAAGCGGATGCCCTAAATAAGCCATATGGCAGCGAATCTGATGTGTTCTGCCGGTTTCAAGCCACAATTCAAGCAATGTAAAATCTTTTGTTGCAACAAGCGGTTTGTAGTGCGTAACTGCTTTCATTCCGTCATCACGGACAATTCTCACCATTTTGGAATCATCACGCAAATCCATTGGCTTATCAACTACACCTTCAATATTTATTTCACCCTCGCATAAAGCGTAATAGACTTTATGCGTTTTATTTTTTACGGCATTGGCTGTAAAACGGTTTTTAGCTATGAGAACAAGCCCTGAGGTATCCTTGTCCAGTCGATTAATTGCCCGAAATACAAATGGCTTGCCGTTTTGACTGCAATAGTACGAAACAATATTTGCGAGCGTATCGCTTTGGTGCTGCTTTACAGGATGAACAGGCATGGAATGCGGTTTATTTACCACAAGAAAATGTTCATCCTCATATCTTATATCAAGTGTCCCCTTTGTCGGTTCAATTTCACATTTTTCATCGGGAATTGCAATTGAAACGGTTTTTCCGCTTTGCACACAGTCAATTGTTCTTAAAATTTTCCCGTCCATCAAAATACCGTCTTTTTCTCTTTTCAGTCGTGTTATTATTCTTGCAGAAAGACCGCATTTATCACGCAGAAATCTTTGAGCAAGCATATTGTCACATTCGTCAGGTACGGAAAAATACAGTCTGTCAGACATAAATTATCCTCCAAACAAAAAACAGAATTATCAGCTGAATAATAAATATTATCGGTATGCCGAGCATAAATTTAATGTGTCTTGTTTTGTGTCTGATTAATTGCATTGTAATGTACATTGCAACACTTCCTCCGAGTGCGGAGAGAATCAGCAATGTGCTTTCTCTTACTCTCCATTTGCGGTGAATTGCAAAGTATTTGTCACAGACTGTTACAACAATTGATATCAGGCTGATGATGCAAATGTATATGATGAAAATTTCCATGAGAACTCCAAAGGATGATTTGATTGAAAAACAAAAAGATTGTTCCGATTATTGTATCTGTAATAGCTATGTTAAGCGTTATCTGCATAAGCTCATTTACAAGAGAAAAACCGCCGAAAAAGCAGAATGATATCAACAACATTGCAGCCTTATCATCAAAGGCAACCGCCGACACACTCGAAAGTGATGAAGAAATGCGTGGCGTGTGGGTATCGTATATGGAGCTTTCTATGGAAAATGAAAGCTCAAAAACACAAAAAGCGTTTGAAGATAAATTTACCAAAATAGCACAAAAATGCCGTGAAAGCGGTTTCAACACGCTTATTGTACAGGTACGCCCCTTTTGTGACGCATTATATAAGTCAAGCTATTTTCCGTGGTCACATATTCTCACGGGTACGCAGGGTGAAAATCCTCAATATGACGCACTGCAAATCATGTGTGATATATGCAAAGAAAACAATTTGAAAATTCATGCGTGGATTAATCCATACAGAGTCAGTTCAAATGAAACTCCGAAAAAACTTTCAGACAACAATCCTTACATAAAGAATTCCGAAATAGGTATAAAAACCGATAACGGAATTTTTCTTGATCCGTCAAATGAAACTGCACAACAGCTGATTTGTGACGGTGTAAAGGAAATTGCGGAAAATTATGATGTTGACGGGATACAATTTGACGACTACTTCTACCCTACTGAGGATGAAAGTTTTGATAAAGAGCAGTATGAGGCTTATATTGAAAAATACGGTAAAGAAAACTGTATGAGTCTTGATAATTGGCGAATGCAAAATGTAAATACGCTGATTTGTAAGGTTTACAGAACAATAAAAAGTGTGGATTCGTCAGTTGAGTTCGGCATATCACCGCAAGGCAATATAGGTAACAATGACGGATTGTATGCCGATGTAAAATCGTGGTGTACCTGTAAAGGCTTTGCAGATTACATCTGTCCGCAAATTTACTTTAGCCTTGAAAACCCGGCTCTGACTTTTGAAGACTGCCTTGACAGCTGGACATCTCTTGATTTTGACGAAAATGTAAAACTGTATGTAGGTCTTGGCGGTTATAAGGCAGGTAACGGCGAATATGACGAAGAAACATGGCTTTTAAGTGACAGTATCCTAGCCGATGAATACGATATTTTGCGTAACAATAAATCTGTTAGGGGCTTTATGCTTTACAGCTATAATTGCCTTGAGGATGATACTGCAAAAAAAGAGATTAATAATCTGATTAACGCTTTAAACTAATTCAGCATCGCAGTAGTCATCAAATGATTTTGTGATTTTCACATCAATAATTTTACCGCAGAGACTTGTATCTTCGGAATTAATATGAACAGGCGTGTAGTTCTTTGTGTAACCCTCAAGATAACCGTGACGAAGTCTTTCAACGAGAACAGATTCACAAAGGCCAACCTGATCTTTAAGAAATTCCCTTCTGGTTTCATCGCAGACCTGCTCCATAATTTTGGCTCTCTGCTCTTTGATTTGGGGGTCAATTTGATTTGGTGCTTTATCGGCAACAGTGCCTTTACGGCGTGAATACGGGAAGATATGCACCTTTGCAAAGCCGATTGACTTTACAAATTTAAGAGATGCGTTGAAATCTTCCTCTGTTTCACCGGCAAATCCAACCATTACATCGGTTGTCATAGAGCTGTTTTTAAAAGCGTTTCTGAGATTTGTAACAATTTCAGCGTATTCTGCACAATTGTAGTGACGGTTCATTGCTTTGAGTGTGTTATCGCAACCGCTCTGCAGTGAAAGATGAAACTGCGGACAGAACTTTGGCTGTGCGGCAAGACGGGCAATCATTTCTTTATCCATTCTTTCGGGTTCGATTGACCCGAGTCTTACACGGTCGATTCCGTCAACGGAACAAGCACATTCTACAGCATCAGCAAGATCAAAATCTTCGTCAAGTCCGTAGGCGGAAAGGTTAATACCAACAAGAACAACCTCACGGTAACCGTTTGCGGCAACCTGAATAAGCTCTGCCTTTAAATCTTCAAGAGATTTTGAACGCACTCTGCCCCTTGCATACGGAATAATGCAGTAAGAACAAAATCTGTTGCAACCGTCCTCAATTTTAATGAAAGCTCTTGTATGCTCTCCGAGTGACGATACGGAAAGGTTTTCGTATTTTTCGCCTTTTCCGATATGCTCTGTTATATGAACAAATTTCTGTTTTTCTTCGAGAAACTTGTAAATTGAAGGAACGAGTTCGGCTCTCTTTGCATTGCCGAGTACGATATCGCAATTTGAAAAGTTCTCGCTTTCTTCGGGGAAAGCCTGTGGCATACAGCCGGTAAGAATAACAATTCCGTCAGGATTTTCACGGCGGACACGGTTGAGAATCTTGCGGTTTTTTGCGTCACTTACGGATGTTACCGTACAGCTGTTTACGATTGTTATGTCAGCCCTGTCCCTGTCATCCGAGAGAAGAAAACCGTTTTTCAGCATATCTTCACGCATTGCCTGTGATTCATACTGATTAACCTTGCAGCCGAGTGTAATTATATTAAAATTCATTCACTAACCATCCTTTTTTGGGTAAATAGTTGAAATTGCAAAAATTCATTAATTCGTTGTTGATTTAGACAAAAATTAATGATAAAATATAGACTAGATGAACAATGGAGGTGAGATCTTGTTTTCTGTACCGATTTCCGTTAAAAATAAAAAAGAAATGATTGATATGTTTGAAACTCTTGCTCACTTTCCGGATACAGTAATGATGCTAAGAAACGGCGATAATACTGTTGACGCTCATTCGTTGATGGGATTTTTTGCAATTGACGAAAAAATTCCGATTGAACTTCTTCTCGAATCAGAACCTGATGATAATCTCAAACAGGCGATTTCTAAATTTGCTTTTGTTAATGCATAAAAATAATATATACATACTGTTAAGCCCTATGACCAAAGTCATAGGGCCTTTTTGTTTGCACTTTTAGTTATGAATTTTTGTCAACAACATGGAACTTTTTAAGGTTTCCTGTCTTTTCGCTTCTCTTGTCAAGTTCGGCAAGAACATCTTCAAGCGGAATGCCGAGCTTTACCATCATTACAGTAAGATGATAGATAAGGTCTGCAATTTCATAAACAGTTTCGCTGTTATCATCATTTTTTGCCGCAATGATTGTTTCACTGCACTCCTCGCCTACTTTTTTAAGAATCTTATCAATTCCTTTATCAAGAAGGTAGCAAGTGTATGAACCCTCTTTTGGATTATCTCGTCTGTTTTCTACTGTAGCATAAAGTGCTTCAAGAACTTCTCTGTCGTTCATATTAAAATTCTCCTCATTTTAATTTTTTAAAAAAGCAGGAATGATTTCCCGTGTGGCAGGCCGCACCTGTCTGTTCAACTGTGATGAGCAATGTATCGTCGTCGCAGTCGGCATATATATCAATTACCTTTTGTAAATGACCTGATGTTGCACCCTTGTTCCAAAGCTCCTGACGGCTTCTTGACCAGAACCATGTGTAACCGGTTTCAAAAGTTTTTTGCATACTTTCACGGTTCATGTATGCAAGCATAAGTACCTCACCCGTTGACTTTTCCTGAATAATTGCGGGAATAAGTTCGGATTTTACAAAATATTTATCAAGATCCATAATTACCTCAGATTTTATTTGTTACTTCGATCGCCTGTTTCAAATTGAGCGAACCTGTGTAGATAGCCTTACCGCAGATTGCACCGTAGACATCGAGTTCTGCAAGATTAATGATATCTTTAAGAACTGCAACACCGCCGCTTGCGATAATATTACAGCTGACTTCGTGAGCAAGGTCATTAAGCTGTTTAAGGTTAGGACCTGCAAGAGTACCGTCCTGATCAATGTCTGTGAACACAATAGTTTTTACTCCGACATCTTCCATACGCTTTGCAAGCTCAATGTAGTTGATTTCCGAATTGTCAATCCAACCTTCTGCACGAACCATGCCGTCCTTTGCATCAATGCCAACTGCAATTCTCTCACCGTATGCTTTTACGGCATCAATAACAAGATGCTGGTTTTTAACTGCGGCTGAACCGAGAATAACACGGTTTATTCCTCTTGAAAGATAATATTCAACCGCTTTCATATCACGGATTCCTCCGCCAACCTCAACAGAAAGTCCCGAGGCTTTTGCAACATCCGCAATAAGATCGGCATTAACAAGCTTTGCGTCTTTTGCACCGTCAAGGTCAACCATATGCATCCACTCTGCACCTGCGTCAGCAAAGCCCTGAGCGGCAATATACGGGGACTCTGCTACCTTCTGAACGGTTGCATAATCACCCTTGAAAAGACGGACGCAATTGCCGTCTTTTATGTCAATAGCGGGTAAAATAATCATTATAACACTCCTTTAGTAGAAAGAAGTACATTTGAAGAATTTTGCTTTACTGCAAGACGGAGTGCGTGTGCGCAAGCCTTGTACAAAGCCTCTGTGATATGGTGAGAGTTGTCACCGTAAACAGATTTGAGGTGAAGTGTGATTTGTGCGTTAAATGCAAATGCACGCATAAATTCTACTGTCATTGAACAGTCGTAGCCGCCGCATCTTTCCTGCGGAAAATCAGCGTCGAATACAAGATAAGGTCTGCCGCTGATGTCAACAGATACAAACGCAAGCGCTTCGTCCATAGGAACATAAAAACTGCCGAATCTTTCAATTGACTCTTTGGTTGAAAGAGCCTCTGCAAATGCTTTGCCGAGAACTATGCCTGTGTCTTCAACGGTGTGGTGTTCGTCAACATAGAGGTCGCCTTTTACCGAAACCTCAAGTCCGAATCTGCCGTGAGTGGCAAACGAATTGAGCATATGGTCAAAAAAGCCTATGCCTGTATCAATTTTAATATCGCCGCCGTCAAGATTAAGTTTTAGCTTTATGTCGGTTTCCTTCGTTTTACGCTCAACATATGCACTGCGCATATAATCACCTCGATAAATAAGTTTTAATGCAACTTATCAGTTCTTCGTTTTCTTCTTCTGTGCCAACGGAAATTCTGATGTAATCGCCCATAAAACGGATTACAATTGAATTGTCCTTGAGATAGTTCCACAAGTCTTTGCCGAATGATGTTTTAACAAAAACAAAGTTTGCACAACTGTTGTAAACCTTAAAATCATCGGAAAGAGCGGACAACTCCAATAAGTCATTATACAGCTTTTCTCTGTTTCTGACAATTGTTTTTTGTCTGTTTTTGAGATAATCTTTATTTTTATATATTATACTGCCGACAACCTGAGAAAATGTGTTCACATTGTACGGAGATTTTACCGCTTTTACAGCTCTTGAAATTGTTTCATTTGCAACGGCAAAACCGAGTCTGAGTGCCGCTGAGCCTACTGCCTTTGATGCGGTTCTGAAAATAATGAGATTTGAATACTTTTCAACCTCATTTATAAGACTCTGATCCCAGAAATCCATATATGCTTCGTCAAGAATTACAAGGGCATTTACGCTTGTAACAAGCCTGCGTGCATCTTCTGCGGTCATACCCTGTCCTGTCGGATTGCATGGGTTTGAAAAGAGTAGAAGTTTGATATTGTCACGATTTACCTTTTCAATAAGTGCATCCGTATCAATTGAAAGGTCGTCGGATTTGATAAATGTGTCACATTCAACCTCACAGATTGATGAATAGAATTTGTACATTGAAAAATCGGGAGCAACGCAAAGCATCCTGTCCCCTTTTTCCATAAATGCGGCTTCAATCAAAAAGATAAGTTCATCTGAGCCGTTGCCTGCGGTTACATATTTTGGATTGATTCCGTAATAATCCGCAAAAGCCGTAACAACCTTTTCCGCAAGCGGATCGGGATAGCGGTTGAAATCAATTGTATCAATTGCATTTTTGATTTCTTCTTTGATGAAATCGGGATAATTTTCGGGACATTCGTTTGCATCAAGTCGAATTTTATATGTACCGCTGATTGGTTCATACGGTTCAAGTTCACGGATTTTTTTGTTTAATTCATAAGACATTGCATAACTTCCATTCTTATTTCATATCAAAACGCACTTTAATTGAATTTGCGTGTGCTGTAAGTCCTTCTGTTTCTGCAAAGCGAACTACATCTTCGGCATCTTTTCTCAAAGCGTCTTCTGTATAGTAAATAAAGCTTGATTTTTTTACAAAGCTGTCTACCGAAAGAGGTGAGAAAAATCTTGCCGTGCCGCTTGTCGGAAGAACATGGTTAGGACCTGCAAAATAGTCGCCCAGAGGTTCGGGACTGTAGTTGCCGAGAAATACAGAGCCGGCATTATCAAGCTTGCCGACATACTCCATTGGGTTTTCACAACAAACCTCAAGATGTTCGGGAGCAAGCTCGTTAGCAAATTCAACCGCCTGTGACATATCACTGCATACAATAACTGCACCGAAATTGTCAACCGATGAACGGATAATATCTTTTCTTGAAAGAGCAGTCATCTGCTTTTCAAGCTCTGTTTCAGTTTCTTTGGCAAGCTCTTCACAGTCGGTAAGCAGAATTGCAGATGCAAGCCTGTCATGCTCTGCCTGACTCATAAGGTCTGCGGCAAGGAATTTTGGATTTGCAGACTTATCGGCAATGATGAGTATTTCACTCGGACCGGCAATCATATCAATGTCAACTGTTCCGTAAAGAAGTTTTTTTGCAGTTGCAACAAAGATGTTGCCGGGTCCTACGATTTTGTCAACCTTTGGTACGGATTCTGTACCGTATGCAAGTGCGGCTACTGCCTGTGCACCGCCCATAAGGAAGATTCTGTCAACGCCTGCTACCTTTGCAGCGGCGATGATATTCGGATTTGGTGTACCGTCCTTCTGAGGAGGTGTACACATAATAATTTCCTCAACACCTGCAATTTTAGCGGGAACTGCGTTCATAAGAACTGATGAGGGATATGCTGCAGTGCCACCCGGAACATATATGCCTACTCTTTTAAGGCCTCTGATTCTCTGCCCCATCATTACGCCGTTATTCTTTGTTGTGAGCCAGCTTTGCTGAACCTGTCTTTTATGGAAGTCTGCAATATTTGCGGCTGCCTTTTTGATTGTTTCGAGATAATCCTTATCGCATTTTTCAATAAGACTGTCGATTTCATCGGAAGTGATTTCTACCTTTTCAGGTGCTTTTCCGTCAAATTTAACGGTATATTCCTTTACGGCTTTATCACCGTTTTCTGCAACATTTTCGATGATTTCCGAAACAATCGGAACTACATTTTTATCTGAATTCTGTGCTCTCTTTTTGAGCAAATCAATAAATTCATATTCGTTTTTTCCGTCTGCTACAACAGTTGTAATCATTTTGTGACAGCCTCCAGTTTCTTCTGCAATTCTTCAATTTCAGCCTTGCGCAGTTTAAGACTTGCCGTATTGGCAATAAGTCTTGCTGAAATATCACATACCCATTCAATTACTTCAAGTCCGTTAGCCTTGAGCGTTGAACCTGTTTCTACTATATCTACAATACCGTCTGCAAGACCTACAAGAGGAGCGAGTTCAACCGAGCCCTCAATCTTAATGATTCTTACATCCATATTTTTATCGTCAAAAAATGCCCTGGTTACATTGGGATACTTTGACGCAATTGTCTTTGTTTTGTAACCGCCGTAAAAATCGGAGTCCTTTTTTGTAGCAAGAGCAAAACGGCATTTACCGAATCCTAAGTCGAGAAGTTCATAAAAAGATGAACCGTTTTCAAGAATTGTATCCTTGCCAACGACACCAAGGTCACACACACCGTGCTCAACATATGTAATTACATCTGCGGCTTTTGCAAGCACAACTTCAAAATCATTGTTGCCGATCGGAAGAATAAGCCTTCTTCCCTTGTTTTTTACTTCATCACAATTATATCCGATTTTTTCAAGAAGTTCAATTGTAGTCTTTTCAAGTCTGCCCTTTGTCAGAGCAATTCTTAATGGTTTCATATTTAATCCTTTCCGACAGCTTGATTATATACTTTCAACTTTTGCAATTCCTCTTGATTTTGCAAACTGTTCTGTTTCTTCAAGAGTTTCAAGTACGCTGAACTGTGCATTTATTCCCTTATCGTTAAGCTCGTCAACATATCTGAGAGCCTTCATTTCATGTCCGTTTTCTGCAAAAACGAGAACATCGGGATTATCTGAATAATTTACATCATCATCGGAAAGATGTTTCATTGTAATTGCGTCTGTATCAATCGCAAAGCCTGCCGCACCCATAGGAGCGTCAAATTCGCTGAGAAGATCGTCATATCTTCCTCCCGAAATAACAGCGTCGCCGATTCCGTTAATATACCCTGAAAATACGATTCCCGTATAGTAATCGTTTCTCTGAACAAGTCCGAGGTCAATGATAAGCTTGTTGCCGAGCTCAAGCACGGAAAGTTCTTTATAGATTGAGTGGAGATAATCAAGAGCGTTTTCGGCACCTGTACCTTTGCAGATGTCATATGCCTCATCAAACACTTCTTCACCGCCGAAAAGTGACGGGAGCGAACGGATTGCGGAAACAGTCTTGCAAGGCTTGAGTTTGTCAAGAAGATTGTTAAGCGCCGAGTAGTTTTTACTTTCGATTGATACCCTGATTTTTTCTTTGTAATCGTTATCAATATCGAGTTCTTTTGACAGAGCATTGAATACTTCGGCGTGTCCGAGTTCAATTCTGAAATCATCGGCAACGGCTGAAATGCTTTTTATTGCCGAGGTGAGAATTTCAAGGTCGGCTCTCTTTCCTTTTGCCCCGAGAAGTTCAACACCCATCTGAAGAAATTCGTTTCTTCTTCCTGCAAGTGACGGATTGTTGCGATATACTGCCTGCTTGTAGTAAAGTCGAACAGGAAGTGTATTGTTTTTAAGTCTTGTAGAAACCATTCTTGCAATCGGCAGAGTGGAGTCAGGACGGGCAACAAGAAGTCTGCCTTTGTTATCGGTTGTCTTGAACATTGATTCCTGCGAGATTCCGCTTGACGGAATTGAGAACACATCATAAAATTCAAGAGCAGGAGTTATTACCCGTTTAAATCCGCCTTTGACAAATACCTTTTCAATGCTTGTGCAGATATAATCCATAGCGGAACATTCAGCGAACAGAAAGTCCTTTGTTCCCTCGGGAGTCATTTTTAAATTCTTTTTCATAATTACCTCTCAGCGCTTTAGCATGTTAATATGGTAATATATTAACACGCTAAACTTGATTTGTCAACACTATTCAGATGAAACGAAAATTTTACGATTATTCATTTGTATTTTCTGAGGATTCGTCTTCATCATTTGTTTTGTTACGGCTGATGAATTTCATAAATTTTTCTCTTTGCTGCATTTCTTTTTCTTCACGAAGTTTTTTCTGCTCTGCGGCAATTTTGGTATAGTTAAGCACCTCAAAATCAAGAGCCTCCTGAGCAATTCTTCCCTTTGAGTCAATTTTGTTTTTAACTCTCTTGCCGACAAGAGCATAGATTACGGCATAGATTGGTGTGCCGAGAATAAGACCGAGCACACCGAACATTCCTCCGCCGACAATTACGCTGAACAGTACCCAGAAGCTTGAAAGACCGACCTGACTGCCGATAATCTTCGGCTTGAAAAGATTGCCGTCAAGCTGCTGAATTATCACTATAATGATTATGAAAATAATCATGTAAATCGGATCAATAAGCAAGAGGATAAAAGCACTCGGAATTGCACCGATGAACGGTCCAAAGAACGGAATAATATTCGTCACACCGATAAGAACCGCAATAAGCGGTGCGTACGGTAATTGACAAATTGACATTGTAATGAATGTGAGAACACCGAGAAAAGCCGCATCAATGATATCGCCAACGAGAAAACGACCGCATTTTGTATCTGTAATATCGACAATTTCATAAATCTTAGGAAGATACTTTATCGGAATAAAAGCAACAGCAAGCTTTTTTATCTGACGGCAAAGTGTTTCCTTTGCAGCAAGGAAGTAAACTGAAATAACGATTCCGAGCAGGAAGTTATACACACCGTTACACGTAGACATAATTGCGCTGAATACGGCATTTGTAGAGTTGCCGAGAAAACTGGTGATATTGCCTGCCGAAATAAAGTTTGTAATATACTTGAAGAAGTTGTTTATTACTTCACTTGCGTCAATTTCCATACTGAATGTATGGTTAATCCAATGCACCACTGTTTTTGTCATGTCAGAAAGTACGCCTGCATACTGAGGCAGGCTGTTAATAAGACTGAACAGGCTGGCTGCAATCTGCGGAACTACAATTGAGATTATAACAACAAAAATTGCTACGACAATTGCATAGGTTATAATAAGCGCAAGGGGTTTTCTGAAGTTAGCAAGGAATTTTCGCTTTCGCCCCATTCTGCCGAAAACTTTGGAGTAGAAAAATTTGTAAGGATAGTTAAGGATGTAAGCAAAAAGGAATCCGATTGCAAACGGAGTGATTATGCCTGTTATCCAACCGATTGCCGACCACACAACATTCATATTATCTTTTACAAGTAAAAGAAATACTGTAAATGAAATGCAAATCAGCAAAGTTTTTAGCGAAAGCAGTTTTTTCATTTAGACAACTCCTTAAAATAATGACATCTGTGAGCTTTCAGGCAAATCCTTGAGAACTCCGACATCTTTCAGTGTTTCAATAACAGCCTTAGTAACCTTTGTTTTTATCTGCATATCTTCAATTGAAAGATATTCTGTGTGCTTGCCCGTTTCTGCGAGTGAATCTGCGGCGGCGCCGCCTACACCGGGTAAAGATGAAAACGGAAGTCTGATTTTTCCGTCCTCTACCTTGAACATTTTAGCCTCGGATTTGTAGATATCAACAGGAAGAAATTCAATTTTTCTTGCCATCATTTCGTTGACAATCTGCAAAGTCTGGAACTCTGCTTCATCCTTGGCTGTGGCTTCGTGAACACTCTGTTTTTGTTTTATGTTGTTCATCTTGTCACGGACAGCCTGATGTCCCTGCATGGCAATTGCACCGTCAAGATTTTCGCTTCGTACGGTAAAGTATGCCGCATAATATTCAACGGGCTTGTGAACCTTGTACCAACCGAGTCTGAGCGTTGCAATCATATAGGCTGCGGCATGGGCTTTCGGGAACATATACTTGATTTTCATACATGAATCAATATACCATTCGGGAACATTGTGTTCACGCATAGCCTTGAAGTGTTCTTCTGTAAGAAGTTTTGTTGCGTTACCTTTACGGACAATCTCCATTATTTTGAATGCCATACCCGGTTCAAGACCTTTGTGCATAAGATAAGTCATAATCGAGTCACGAGTACCGATTACTTCCGAAATTGTACAGGTTCCGTTATGAATAAGTTCCTGAGCGTTTCCGAGCCATACATCGGTGCCGTGCGAAAGACCTGCAATCTGCAAAAGGTCGGTAAAGGTTTTGGGCTGTGCCTCAACAAGCATTCCTCTTACGAAAGACGTACCGCATTCAGGAAGGCTGAATGTACCGGTTTTTGAGTCGATATCTTCCTCAGTAACTCCGAGTGCTTTCGGAGAAGTAAACAGCGACATAACCTCGGGATCGCTCATTGAAACTTTCATTACGGGGATACCTGTGTAGAGTTCAAGATAATGATAGATTGTCGGAACATCGTGTCCGAGCTCATCAAGTTTTGTGATTGTATCATGAATTGAATGGAAGTCGAAGTGGGTTGTAATGTTATCTGAGTTCACATCATTTGCAGGATGCTGAACAGGGCAGAAATCGTAAACATCGTTTGTTCTCGGCACAACAACCATACCGCCGGGGTGCTGACCTGTGGTTCTCTTAACACCCGTACAACCGATTGCAAGACGCTTTTCCTCAGCCTTGTGCATTACAAGACCTCGCTCCTGTGCAAACTTCTTAACGAAGCCGAGTGCTGTTTTTTCGGCTACTGTAGAAATTGTTCCCGCTTTGAACACATTATTCTTACCGAAGAGCTCTTCCGTGTAACGGTGAGATTTTGATTGATACTCACCGCTGAAGTTAAGATCGATATCAGGCACTTTGTCGCCTTTAAAGCCAAGAAATGTTTCAAACGGAATTTCGTGACCGTCCTGATCCATAAGAGTACCGCATTCGGGACAGTTTTTTGGCGGCATATCAAAGCCTGAGCCGTAACTGCCGTCTGTTATGAACTCGCTGTGTTTGCAGTTTGGACATACATAGTGCGGACAAAGCGGATTAACCTCCGAAATACCGGACATAGTAGCTACGAAAGAAGAACCTACCGATCCTCGTGAACCGACAAGATATCCGTGTGCCTCACTGTCTGCAACAAGCTTTTGAGCAGTCATATAAAGCACGGAGAATCCGTAGGTTGTGATTGAATTAAGTTCCTTGTCAAGTCTTGCCTTTACGATTTCAGGCAATGGATCACCGTATTTCTCTTTTGCTCTTTTCCATGTAATATCAATAAGCTGTTCCTGTGCGCCCTCAATGTTAGGCGGGAATGTACCCTTTGGAATAGGTCTGATATATTCGCACATATCGGCGATTTTATTGGGATTTTCTACTACATACTCATAGGCTTTATCCTTACCGAGCCATTCAAATTCCTTGAGCATTTCAGCAGTTGTTCTGAAATAAAGCGGAGCTTGCTGTTCGGCATCTTTAAAGCCCTGACCAGCCATAAGAATTTTTCTGAATTCGGAATCTGTCGGATCCATAAAGTGGACATCGCAGGTTGCGCATACAGGCTTGCCGAGTTCTTTTGCAAGCTTAATTATTGTACGGTCAATTTCATGAAGTTCGTCAACAGAATTAAATCTGCCGTCACGAATCATAAAGCTGTTATTGCCTGCAGGCTGAATTTCAAGATAATCATAGAATGACGCAATCTGTTTGAGTTCGCCCCACGGCTTACCCTCAAGAATTGCCATATAAAGCTGACCTGCACAACAAGCTGAGCCGATTATGAGTCCCTCTCTGTACTTTACAAGCTCGCTTTTCGGAATCCTCGGCTTTTTGTAGAAATAATTAAGATGACTGTAAGAAATAAGTCTGTAAAGATTTTTAAGACCTGTTTTATTCTTTACAAGAATAATCTGATGATAGGTCGGAAGCTTTTTAAAATCTCCGCCTGCTATCTTTGTATTAATGTCGTTTGTTTTTGTTATACCGTAATCATCTGTAAGTCGCTGACAGAGATTTATAAAAATTCTCGCAAGCATTTCGGCATCATCGGTTGCTCTGTGGTGATTGAAGTCGCCGAGCCTTAAAAATTTTGCAACCGTATCAAGCTTGCAGTTCTTGATATCTGTAAGAATCGCTCTTGAAATTGCAACCGTGTCGATTGAAGTATAGTTATATTCCCTGCCCATATCTTCACATGCTTTTGCTATGAAGGATGTATCAAAGGGAGCATTGTGAGCAACAAGCACATTGTCACCGGCAAATTCAAGAAATGCACCAACCGCCTCGCTCTGTGACGGAGCGTCCTTTACCATATCATCGGTAATGCCTGTAAGCTGAGTGATTTTCTGCGGAATCGGCATTTCGGGATTTGCAAAGGTTGAAAAAGTATCGGTGATGACACCGTTTTCAACCTTGACTGCGCCAATTTCGGTAATCTTGTCACGGGCGGCTGAAAGACCTGTTGTTTCTATATCAAAGCAGATGAATGTGCCGTCAAAACCTGTGTCGGCATCACCTTTTACAGACTCTACAAGGTCATCCATAAAGTATGCCTCAACACCGTAGATGATTTTAATTTTCTCTTCGTCTTTGTTGATTTTATCTGCGGCTTTCATTGCGTCGGGAAAAGCCTGTGCGACACCGTGGTCAGTAATTGCAACAGCTTTGTGTCCCCACTGATAAGCACGGTTTACAAGGTCACCTGCCGATGTTACGGCATCCATCTGCGACATATTTGTATGCATATGGAGTTCAACACGCTTTTTCTCGGCATTATCAACAACTTTTACTTTTTGAGCCGTACCGATTGAACGGGCATTTACAACAAGTTCGCCTGCATATTTATCGTACTCAACATCACCCTGAACAACGATTGTATCGCCTTTTTTAATATTATCAATTACGGCTGATTCCTTGATTGAATTGAATACTTTAGCTGTTGTTGAACCCGTATAATCGGTTATGTCGATAGTGAAAATATTTTTGTCACCGCTTTTAGTGACTTTCTTTTCAATATCAAATACATCGCCCCACACCACAATTCTTCCCGAATCACCTGAGATTGAAGAAATGGGAATCATTTTTCCCCTGATTGAACGACCGTATAACGGACGGATTGAGGACTGAATAATCTGCGGTGTTGCAAACTTGCCCTCACGAACTTCAATTTCCACAGTAGTGTTTTCAGCGTGTTTTTCTTCTCTCTTTTCTGCTGTTTCAACCTCTTCCTGATAGAATTCAGCGGCTTTCTGAAGATTTTCTCGGTTGATTTTCTCCTGAGCATCCTGAATAGCGGCTTTGTATTCTTCGCTGTTTTCTTCAACCTCAAAGGTTCCGGTATAATTAACGGAAATGTAAAGATTGAATTCTTCCGAAACGAGTTTTATAAGTGCTTTGTCAAAGCCTTTACTGTCAAGGAGAGTTTTTCCGCCGTTAAGAAGATTTATCGTAAGCGTATTGTTTTCAAACCTAACCTCAGCATTGTTGAGAGTTCCGTTAATACTCGGAATATCTCGCCTTACGGCTGCGTATAGCTGAGGAAAATAATCAGCGGAAAACAACTCTGTCGGAAAATGCGGTTTGATTACAGTATGATACGCAAGTGTCTTGGTAATCAGCTTTTCCGTGTCAAAAAGCGTATTACGCTCAACGAGCCCGTTGAATTTTACTGCTAAAGTAATCAAACGGGCTTGTTTGTTAATATTAAGTTGTGTCAGTTCTCCCTGTGAAATCTGTTGCGGCAGTTTAATGCCAAATTGGGAGTCAAAGACTTCTCCTAATGTTTTCATATATGTCCTTCTGTTATATTACAGCAAATGTATTTTGACTGCTGATAGAGTTATAGTTTTTCTACTTCTTCCAAAAGTGCGTCAACGAGTTTATCTTCCGGAACTTTGCGAAGAATTTCGCCTTTTTTGAATACAAGACCGCAACCGTCACCGCCTGCGATGCCGATATCAGCTTCTCTTGCCTCACCGGGACCGTTTACAACGCAACCCATTACCGCTACTTTGATATTCTTTTTACAGTTTCTGAGCTTATCTTCAACCTCATTTGCAATCTTCACAAGGTCAATTCTTGTTCTTCCGCAAGTCGGACATGAAACAAATTGAACTCCGTCTTTCTCAATATCAAGAGCCTTGAGGATATCATGAGCGGCATAAACTTCCTTTACAGGATCGGCTGTGAGTGAAACTCTGATTGTATCGCCGATACCATGGAGGAGTAATGCACCGATTCCGGCAGAAGATTTGATAATACCCATTCTTTCTGTTCCCGCCTCTGTAACACCGAGGTGAAGCGGATAGTCACACCTTTCTGCGGCAAGCTCATAGGCTTTAATCATAGTAGAAACGGTTGAACTTTTCATTGAAAGAACAATATCGTTGAAATCAAATTTTTCAAGAAGTGATGCATGGTACAAGGCGCTGTCGCAAAGTGCCTCGGGTGTGGGATGACCGTATTTTGCAAGAATTTCCTTTTCAAGCGAACCTGAGTTAACACCGATTCTAATCGGAATGCCACGCTGTCGGCAAGCGTCTGCCACCGCCTTTACCCTATCATCTGATCCGATGTTACCCGGATTGATACGGATTTTGTCGATGCCTGCCGCACATGCCTCAAGCGCAAGCTTATAGTCAAAATGGATATCGGCTACAATCGGGACGCTTACAGCCTCTTTGAGGGCAGGAATAAGCTTTACTGCTTCTTTATTAGGAATAGCTGCACGAATGATTTCGCAACCGGCCTCTTCAAGCTCTTTTGCCTGTCTTACAGAACCCTCAATATCGGTTGAGGGAATGTTGAGCATTGACTGAACGCTTACTTTAGCACCGCCGCCGATTTTTACATTGCCGGCAGTTACCTGAATTTTACTTCCCATAAAATTTCCTCCGTTTGTCTACATTCCGGGGAATGTTCCCGTTACAAGCTGGAACACATCTTTCACCGAAATAATAAGCATAAATGCAAGCAACAGAACAAGACCGACTGTATTCACAATCTGTTCTGCCTTTCTCGGAATTGGCTTTTTGAATATCCATTCAATCAGCAAAAATAAGAATCTTCCGCCGTCAAGCGCCGGGAACGGCAGCATATTTACAATTCCGAGGTTTACCGTAATGAGTATCATTACAAAAAGAATGTTATTGACTGCATCTACGAAGCCTGTTTGAAGTCCCATTGATGCAACCTGAGTGACAGCTGTAGCAATACCAACAGGACCTGACATATCATTGAATGTAAATCTGCCCTGAACAAGCCACACCAGAGATGTCCACACGGTTTTTGCCATTGAACAGGTCTGTGTGAATGTTTCACCGAGAACAGTACCGACATTTTTCTCAATCGGTTCAACTGCAAAGTCAAACGCAACAGTAGGTTTGTTTTCCTTTTCGGCATCCTCATCAGCGTAATAGGTGAAAAACTGTACATTTTCAAGTGTTATTTCTTTGCCGTCACGAACAACTTTTACATCACCCATGAATCTCGGTCTTGATGTAGTTGTGTCTATTTCGGGTGTTTTATACTTTGACATATCATATGATTTGTCAAGTGCATAAATTGACTTGCAAGTTTCATCAAGAAGTTTTTTAGCCTCGTCTTTGCTTGCAGCCTTATTTATTTTTGAACAACCCTCAGCAAGAGCATTGTAGTATTTTTGAAGTTCATCCTTTGAAAGAGATTCGTCTTTTGCATAATTATTATATACACCGCAAGCGGCAGATGTTGCCCTTTCTTTGTATACCTCAAGTGTATTGCCTTCTACTGTTTCATATGGAAGAGTTGAGATTGCAAACTGCAAATCTCGTGAATTCCAAATCGAATAACCGTTCACTTCAACAATCTTATCCCCTGTTTGTAAACCTGTGTTTGCAGTAAATGCATTGGGTTGAAACTGAGATATTGTAGTTGAACTGTAGCTGTCAGCCTGAACGGTAAAGGCAAACATCATAACAAAGCCGAGAAGAATATTCATAACCGCACCTGCGATTATGATAATCATTCTCTTCCATACTTTTGCGTTATTAAACGCGGCTTTTTCTTCGCTGTCCTCATCCTCGCCCTCCATGGCACAGTAACCGCCTATCGGAAAAAGACGAAGCGAGTACCTTGTTTCACCTTTTACAAAACTGATTATTTTCGGTCCCATACCGAGTGCAAACTCATTTACCTTTACACCCGAAAGCTTTGCGGTAATAAAATGACCGAATTCGTGAGAAAAAATTATAAGCTCAAAAAGTAATATTCCTATCACTATAAGAGCCACAACTGTTAAAATTTGCATTAAAATAAATCAACTCCAAAATATTCATTGCCGTCGCAAAGACAGCAGTGGAAAATATTACCGCAAATTATAGCTTAGAGAGTACATACTCTCTTGCAAGTTTATCTGCCTTTAACACATCATCAACGCATAAAGGCTCAAAATTGTCTATGTTATCAATTGCACCCATAACAAGGTCACCGATTTCAAGAAAAGTGATTTTACCTTCTCTGAAAAGTCGGTTAGCCTCCTCATTAGCACCGTTGGCAATTGCTGTTGCAACGCCTCCGAGTGAAAGAGCTTTTTTACAGGCTCTCAAACATTTGAAAGTATCATAATCAGGTTCAAAGAAAGTCATTTTGCCGATTTGAGCAAGACTTAATTCGCCGACAGGTGACTCATATCTTTTAGGATATGTAATTGCGTACTGTATCGGAATCCTCATATCGGGGAGTCCAAGCTGTGCAATTACGGAATTATCTACATATTCTATGAGAGAATGTATGATACTTTCACGATGAACAACAACATCAATGTTTTCGGGCTGAACATCAAAAAGCCATCTCGCCTCAATGATTTCAAGACCTTTGTTCATCATTGTAGCAGAGTCGATGGTTATTTTTGCGCCCATACTCCAATTTGGATGATTGAGAGCCTCATTAACTGTTACATTCTTTAAGTCTTCAACTGTTTTACCAAAGAACGGCCCACCGGATGCTGTAAGAATGAGCTTTTTAAGCATTTTCTTTTCTGGCATTCCCTGCAAGCACTGGAAGATAGCAGAATGTTCACTGTCAACGGGAAGAAGCTTTACACCGTTCTTCTTTACCGCATCACATACAAGCTTACCGCCTGTTACAAGCGTTTCCTTGTTTGCGAAAGCAATATCTTTTTTAGCGTTTGCCGCTGCAAGCGTGGGCTTTAAGCCTACCATTCCGACAACCGAATTTACAACAAGGTCGGCATTCTCAAGCGTTGCCGCCTCAATAAGTCCGTCCATACCGCTTAAAACACGGGTGTTTGTATCTTTTATGTTATCTTTGAATTCTTTGGCTTTTTCTTCGTTAAAAACCACTGCAAGTTCAGGTTTGTATTTTCTTACCTGTTCTTCAAGCAGCTTTATATTTGTTGACGCCGTGAGCGCAGAAACTTTTAAATTAAGTTTATCTGCAACATCAAGCGTCTGAGTTCCGATTGAACCCGTCGATCCGAGAATTGAAAGTGAATTTACCATTTTAGTTTACCCCACTGTTATGAAAGGTATGAATTGATTGATTGCCACAAGAACAGGGGCAGTAAATATTATGCTGTCAAACCTGTCAAGCATTCCGCCGTGACCGGGGAAAATTGAACCGTAGTCCTTGATTCCGTAATTTCTTTTGATAAGTGAAAAGCTTAAATCACCGAGAATTGAAACAGGAGCGTCAATTACACCGAGAAGAATCAATGCCCAGAAATTAATGTTAGCATCAGGCATAACACAAAAATGAAATATAAGACCTATAATTACTGCTGTGAGGTCACAGAAAAGTATTCCGCCGATTGCGCCCTCAACAGTCTTTTTAGGGCTGATTTTCGGGCAAAGTTTGTGCTTGCCGAACGATGCTCCGATAAAAAAGCCACCTGCATCTGCCATCCACGGTAATGCGAAAATACATATATAGCAGAAAGTAATTGATACAGATGATGCACAGGCAATCGGTACGGCACTCATTCCAAAAGAAATTAAAAAAGTTCCGAACACTGAATATGCAACATCGGCATAGTTTGTCTTTTCGTGTTTAAAAATCATTACGGCAAAGACTGTCAGTATAAAAGCAAAAATCAAAACATACAGATACTTTGTCGTAACTAAAACCGAAAGCAGAAAAGTAAACAGCATACAAGGTATTGAAAGGTGAAATTTATAAAGCATCTTTCTTGCATGAAGGTACTCACCTGTCATAAATGCCGAGAATGCTCCTATGACTATGCCTGCAAATGGGCGCCAAAGTTCCGAAACAAACAGAACGATCAGCAGTATTGGTATTCCTATTACGGCTGTCAGCAGCCGTGGCTTGAGGGATTTCATTTTATATCAACTCTCATCAGACTCCACCGTATCTTCTGTTTCTGGAGGAGTATATTTTTAACGCTTCGTCAAGGTCTGATTTCTGAAAATCAGGCCAAAGCTTGTTCATTATAACAAATTCCGTGTAGGCTGACTGCCACAAAAGGAAATTTGAAATTCTATATTCACCGCTCGGTCTGATAATAAGGTCGGGATCTGGCTGACCTGCGGTATAAAGATAATTTGAAAAAAGATTTTCTGTTATGTCATCGGAAGAAATTTTTCCGTTTCTGACATCTTCGGAAATGTTTCTAACGGCTCTGACAATTTCGTCACGGCTGCCGTAATTCATAGCTATATTGAGAACCATACCGTCACGGTCTTTTGAACTCTCCTCGTTTTCAATCATAAGCTCACGAAGCTCGTCATTAAACCCCGACTTGTCACCGATGAATTTTACCACAATACTGTCATCCTTAAAATCTTCAAGCGCTTCATTAAGATATGATTTAAAGAGCGACATTAGTGCATCAACTTCCTCCTGCGGTCTTTTCCAGTTTTCGGTTGAAAAAGCATATACGGTAAGGTACTTTATTCCGATATCGGAACAGTATCTTGTTATGGTTCTGAAAGTTTTCGCACCCTGACGGTGACCTGCTTTTCTCGGAAGTCCTCTTTTCTTTGCCCAACGGCCGTTGCCGTCCATAATAATTCCGATATGTGAAGGCAGATTGAGGTCTGTAACCTCAATCTGCTCATCTTTTTTCTTTGAGAAAAAAGCCATATTACATCTCCAAAATTTCTTTCTGCTTTACTGCAGAAACGCTCTCAACTTCTTTGACATACTTATCTGTAAGATCCTGAGCTTTCTTTTCGCCCTGCTTGAGATCGTCCTCTGTAAGCTCGCCGTCCTTTTTCATAGCTTTAAGCTTGTCGATAAGTTCACGGCGGACATTACGAATCTGAACCTTTGTTTCCTCAGCAATCTTCTGAACATCTTTTACGATTTCTTTTCTTCTGTCCTCTGTGAGAGGCGGGAAAATAAGACGAATAATCTTACCGTCATTCTGTGGGTTGATGCCGATATCGGAAGTCTGGATAGCCTTTTCAATCTGTCTTAATACAGACGCATCCCATGGCTGAATGGTAAGAGTTCTTGCCTCTGTAACAGATACTGCGGCAAGCTGATTTACGGGTGTGGGTGCACCGTAATAGTCAACCTTTACCTTATCAAGAACTGCGGGATTTGCTCTGCCTGCTCTGATTTCTGAAAATTCCGTGCGCATATGCTCAAGTCGTCTGTCCATACTTTCGCCGGCTTTTTTTAACTGTGTCTGCATATTTATGCCTCCTGTGTAATAATTATTGTTAAAAAGTCAGTAAAAAATTCAAATTAATTGTTGGCTGTTACGATTGTACCGATGTTTTCACCGCATACAGCTTTGTAGATATTTTCGGGATCTTCAATACTGAATACAAGAATCGGAAGATTGTTGTCCTTGCAAAGTGATGCCGCTGTGCTGTCCATAACAGCGAGATCCTTGTTGAGAACATCATGGAAAGAAATTGTATCGTACTTCTTTGCATTTGGGTTTTTCTTGGGATCGCTGTCATATACACCGTCAACCATAGTAGCCTTCATTACGATATCAGCCTCAATTTCTGCCGCACGAAGAGCCGCTGCTGTGTCTGTGCTGAAGAACGGGTTGCCTGTTCCGCAACCGAATACTACTACTCTGCCCTTCTGAAGGTGAAGAACTGCTTTGTTTCTGATGTACGGCTCTGCAATCTGATGCATAGCGATAGCTGTCTGAACACGAACATTAACTCCAAGCTGTTCGAGCGCATCACAAACACCGAGTGCATTGATTGTTGTTGCAAGCATACCCATATGGTCGGCTCTTGTTCTGTCCATTTCACCTGAGCTTCTGCCACGCCAGAAGTTGCCGCCGCCTACTACGATGCCGACTTCTACGCCTGCGTCAACACATTCTTTAATAGGCTTGCAGATTTTGAGAACAGTTTCAAAATCAATTCCGTGTTTCATTTCACCTGCAAGTGATTCGCCTGAAAGTTTTAATAATACTCTTTTATATTTTGGTTTCATACATAACACCCCATGGTAATTTATAATTACTAATATAATACAATATCTTGTAGGGTTTGTAAAGGTTTAGTGGCAGTTTTTTGAATAAATAACCGAAAGCTGAATGGTTATGTCATATGAAATGCTAAAAAATTATTAAAATTGACCGTAAATGCACTGTATGTGCTAACTCTTCACCGCAAATCCGTTGACAACAAATCTTGCCATACGATACAATTATATATATGAAAAACAGCACCTTTTATTAAGAAAAACAGGTCAAAAAAATAACGCTGAACCTAAAATAAAGTTCAGCGTTTGTGGCGGAGAGAAGGGGATTCGAACCCCTGATACGGTGTTCACCGTATACATGATTTCCAATCATGCTCCTTCGGCCAGCTCGGACATCTCTCCAAACGACCTGTTTATTATATCAAATGAAATCAGAAAAATCAAGTGAGATTTTGAAATATTTTAATTTTATGTGGCGAACTATGAAAAAACTATTTTCTATTATTTTAATTTTGGTAGCTTTATTGCAAATATCTTTAACAAGTGCATTTGCAACTGAAAGCGTAAGTTTTGAAATGCAGAATGCAGATATGAAACCAAACAGACTTTTCAGCGTTGCGCTTTCCGCAAATTCCGGCAATCGACTTTCTGCCGCAACATTTGAATTTACATATGACCCCGACTATATCGAATTCAGAAAGGTTAAGGCAGTGAATAACGGCTCAAAAATTCAGGTCAACAAGAAAAGCGGCAAGGTTAAAGTTGTTTTTCTTAATTCTGAAGGACAGAATATTTCTGGCGGAAGCGATGTCTTAACACTCGATTTCAAAACAATAAAAGAAGGTACTGCGTATATTGACTACACGGCGAATCAATGTGTTGATTCCGATGTGAACTTTATGGATGTTGGAAGTTGCACTGCATCGTGTATCAGAATATATAAAAATGCATCGGGAACGGTTAGCGGCGGAAGTTCCTCGTCAAGCAATAAAAACAGCACGCAAGCTACAGGAAAGAGCGGTAAAAGTAAACACCCGACCGAGCCTACAACTGTTAATGCCTCAGATGACGAATATATTGATTACAATCCCATTAAAGATAGGCAAATAAAATTTTTCCTTGCCGGCATGGGCATAACTGCGGGATGCTTGGCTATATTGGCTGTTGCATATGCAATCGGTAAAAAATCAGCTCAGAAGAAAGCTGAAAAAGAGAAAAATCACAACGACAATACTCTTGAAAACAAGACTTCCGATGATTGATTCGGGAGTCTTTTACTTTGCCTTTCTTCCCTGCGTGATATCACGCTTTGCAAATTCACGGTTGATTGAGTTTAAAACACGCTTTTTGTCGGCACTCCACATGGGTGCAACGAGCAGTTTTTTATCCCCGTCACCTGTTAAACGGTGAATTACAACATTTTCAGGCAACACTTCAACGCAATCGCAAAGAATATCAATATAATCTTCCATTGAAAGCACATCAAATTTTCCGCTTTCATAGTCATCACATAAGTCTGTGTTTTTTAAAACATGCAACAACTGCAGTTTAATTCCGTCGGTTTTACTGCCTGCATATTTTACAGATTCAAGCATCATTTCTTTAGATTCGTTCGGAAGTCCCAAAATAATGTGTGTAATTACATTGATTCCGATTTTATGAAGATTTTCTGTAGCTGAGTCATAAACGGATAGCGGATACATTCTTCTTATATAATCTGCCGATTTTTCATGAATGGTCTGCAATCCGAGTTCTACCCATACAGGTTTTATCTTGTTCAGTTTTTCAAGAAGACCTAACACATTATTTCCCAGGCAATCGGGACGGGTTGCGATTGAAAGGGCAACAATGTCGGGTTCTGAAATTGCATCTGTAAATATTTTTTCAAGATATTCAACAGGCGCATAGGTATTTGTGAACGGCTGAAAGTATGCAATAAACTTTTTACAGTCGGATTTCTTTTTTATTCGCAGTTTAGCCTGATCGATTTGTCCGTGAACAGGAAGAAGTGCATCGGAGGCAAATTCTCCGGAGCCTCCCCTGCTGCAAAAAATACAGCCCCTTGTTCCGAGGGTTCCGTCACGATTCGGACAGGTCATATTACCGTTCAGCGAAATTTTGTACACCTTTTCACCGAATGTATTTTTGAGATACTTATTAAGGGAGTAGTAATTCATAATAAAACACCTGATAAATTAAAAAGGTCGGCAGAAAAGCCGACCTTTGTGTCTTTCGACATATTAGAGAGGAAATCTATGAAAAGTTCTTGTAAGCATTATCTATGTGAAGTTAAAGTGTTTTTTTGTTTATCTTTAACTTACAAGCATATAATAACTGTCTTATGTGACAGAAAATTGAACGCTTGTGTAAAGTAATGTGAAAGTTTAAAAAGATTATGAGAACTTTCTGATATATTCAAGAAACTTTGCATAGAGCTTGTCCTCAAGCTCTTCAAGAGTATCATCTATACCGCCGTTAAAAAACATTTTATTGTGCTTTGAAAGTGAAAGGTATGCACCAATCATACTCTTTCTGACTTCATCCTGCAAATCTTCTCCGAGTTCATTGCCGCAGGAAAGTCCGAGAAAAATATTGCCGTCAACAAGCTGTGACGCAACAGCTGCATTTTTCAATTCAAAAGAATTGAATTTGCCAAGTCCGGTTGCAAACTCACGGAGCGAGAACTCCTCTTCACCTTTATTGTATTCTTTTTGTTTTTCTGAAATTTCATTTTCACATACTTCAAGCGAAAAGTTTCCGCCGGTAATATATTCGTGCATATAATCCGGATTTGTAGCAAGGACATTGTAAAGTCGCATTGAGTTCACGGCTGTTTCAAGACAGGAAAATGATGCAAACTGCATATTGCTGTCATTCAGCTTGATAAAACTGTACATATTCTGAAAAACAGACTTGTTGACTACAAGCAAAACAAGTCTTTCACTCTCACGCACATCTGACAAAAGAGGGCTTGTTAGGTACGACATGGTAAATTTATACGACTTATTTACATAGTCACTCAATAAATCCAAAAATCCGTTTAAAAAATCATTTTCTCGTATTGTAAATTCAAACATATATTCACCTATCTAAACAATTCCATATCTGCGTTGTAGAGGTCATTCCTTGTGATGTCGATATCACAGGAAACCAAAAAACGGTTTTCAAAAGCCGATACAAGCAGATTCGGATTCACATTATCGGAACTGCCTGCCGACAAAACAACATCAAGTTCTGCAAAGTCGAACTTCTCGGTTACTTCAAAGCTCTTTATACCCTGTTTTATGTCAACAGTTTTCATGCCTTTTTTAGATTTCTTTTCAACTTCAATACTTTCGCTTGTCAGCAGTTCTTTGAGTTGTTCGCATACTGTACGGGAGTTTTCACCGTCACAGGAAATCTTGATTGTAAATGATGCAAAAGCAATCTTTCCGGCTTTCATAACGGGTTCCGTTACATCAAACACACGAAGTCCTCTCGGCAGACACCCGTTAAGCCTTGAGATGATTTCTTCAAACGGAAAGCTTTCATCCTCAAGCTTAACATCCATACATTCGTTTACACCCCTGAAACCAAGCGAAAGCGGCAACGGAAATGTTGCAAACGGATGTGGGTTAAATCCTTCTGTATGCCAGATAGGGATTTTGCTCTTGTGCAATGCACGAAGCATACATCGATTGAGGTCAAGGTGCGAAATATAGCGACATTCAAAATCTTTTTTAAACCATATTCTTACGCTTTTCAAAACACACACCCTTTCCGTATTTAGCCGCACCGCAGTTGTTGCATTTCAGTCTGCAATGCGGTGTTGTTGTATCTGCGTACGCTTTTTTACATTCTCTGATAAGGAAATCCTTAGTTACACCGTAGTCAATATGATCCCACGGAAGAATTTCATCAAAACTTCTGTGTCTGTTTGCATAAAATGACGGATCAACACCGCATTCATCAAAGAGTTCAAGCCACTTTTCAAGACTGAAACAATCATTCCAGCCGTCAAAATGAAAACCTCTTTCACATGCAAGCTCCATTACCTTACAAAGTTTTCTGTCACCCCTTGCAAATACTGCCTCAAGGTAGCTTGTATCGGCATCGTGATAGTTAAACTGAATTTTTCTTGTTGTAATACTGTCCTTAATGTGCTGTTGCTTTTCATGAAGAACAGGGATTGTATCCTGCGGTTCCCATTGAAACGGGGTGAACGGTTTCGGTACAAAAGAGGATGCAGACACGGTTACACGCACCGACTTGCCCTTTGGCTTGTCGGGACATTTGTAATATGCATCAACTACAGACTGACCAAGGCCGGCAATTGCGGCGACATCGTCCATTGTTTCGGTAGGCAGACCAATCATAAAATAGAGTTTTACCGTAGTCCAGCCGCCTGCAAATGCAGTTGTGCAAGTCTGCAAAAGTTCATCTTCACGAACATTTTTATTGATAACATCACGCATACGCTGACTGCCTGCCTCCGGAGCAAAGGTGAGTCCGCTCTTACGTACGGTTTTAATCTTATTCATAATGTCATCTGTAAAACCGTCAACACGCAGTGACGGAAGTGAAATGCTGACTTTTTCGTCTTTGCTCCACTCATTCAGCTTGTCAAGCAACGGTACAATCTGACTGTAGTCACTTGAACTGAGTGAAGATAGCGAAACTTCATCGTAACCCGTGTTATCACATAATGCTCTGCATTGTTTATTTATAGTTTCGGGAGATTTTTCACGGACGGGACGGTAAATCATACCTGCCTGACAGAAACGACAGCCTCTTATACAGCCACGGAAAATTTCCTGAACCGCTCTGTCATGAACTATCTCAACGAGCGGAACTACAAAATTATCAGGATAGAACGACTTGTCCATATCAAGCATAATACGCTTGTGGATTTTAGCGGGAGCATCTCCTTTTGGAGTGAATGACTTGATTGTGCCGTCCTCGTTATATGTTACATCATAGAGTGCAGGAACATATACACCCTCAATTTTAGATGAGAGTTCAAGAAACTCCTGTTTTGATTTACCCTCGGCTCTGCACTTTCTGAAAAGCTCAATAACCTCAAGGTCAACCTCTTCTCCCTCACCGATGAAGAAAATATCGACAAAATCTGCAATCGGCTCGGGGTTGCAGGCACACGGTCCGCCTGCAACTACTATGTTTTTAAGTTCTTTTCTGTCACAGCTTTTAATCGGCACACCCGAAAGCCTGAGCATATTGAGCATATTTGTAAAGCTGAGTTCATACTGAAGAGTGAAACCGATAAAGTCAAAATCGGACACGGGATCTCCGCTTTCAAGCGCATAAAGCGGAATATTGTGTTTTATCATCTCTTCTTCCATATCAACCCATGGGGCAAAAACTCTTTCGCACCAAATGTACGGCACAGTGTTCATAAGGCTGTAAAGAATTTTCATTCCGAGATGGGACATACCTACTTCATAGGTATCGGGAAAGCAGAAGGCAAATCTGCAATCTACTTTCTTTTTATCCTTGATTACTTCGTTGAGTTCACCGCCGACATATCTTCCCGGCTTTTGAACTTTCAGAAGTAATTTTTCAACTTCTTTGCTGACCATAGAAATCCTCCGTCAGTAGTACCTGTTGTTTTTACATAAAAGTGACGCAATGAGATACGTACACACAAACAACAGCGAAAAATTATATTTTGAATTTAGCAAAACCATAAAGCCGAGTACCGTCAGCGGAAAAAGAATTATAACAGCAGTTATATTTATGATTCTTTCGGCTGATTTTTCCGAGAATTTTCTGCTCAGAATAACATACATAAGCTGTCCGCCGTCAAGCGACATAACCGGCAGCATATTAAAAAGTCCCGTGCAAAGGTTCGCCATGGCAATCGGCAATAAAAATTCACTATTACATAAGTATAGCAGATAAAACAGAATAAAACAAATGAAATTGACTAAAGGTCCGAAAAAAATTATAAAAATGTTCTGACGGGTTGTGTTTAACTGCCTTGAAGAGTTGGTAATCTTGATTTCAAACAGCGAAATTTTGATTTTATCAGGCGGAGATTTGCAAATGAGCATTGCAAAAAGATGACCGCACTCATGAATAATCACAGCCATAACGCAACATAGAAATCCTAAAAATATATTCAGTATCACACATATTGCTCCAAGACAAACGAGTGAATACGAAACCGTAAAATCAATGTTCAGCAGACGAAACTTCATCGCTTGTTGCAGTAAACAGGTTTGATAAATCTATTTTATTATCGCCCGTATCAAAAACAACGGATTTTTCAAGGTTTGAATAGTACCATTCCCGTGTTGCGGCATAGACCTCACCGCCAAATAAATTAAGCAAAAAAGCCGCAAGAGCTATAATAATACAACACACAAGTTGAATCGTTATCACAAGCTGTTTCGGAGAATTTTTCTTTTCATCACTATTTTCAGCCGATAAAGAGTTCACATCCTCCTCATCTAAATCAAGCTCATCCGATACCTTCGGGTATTCCGAATATGAAACAGATTTCCAGTCATCGTCATATGTAATGGTATTTCTGCTATCATTATTTTCTGTCAAAAAAATCACCTCAATGCAATATATGCAATGAGGTGAACAAATTTAACTATGTCATTCAATCTTTTGGTCAAGGCTCTTGAAATCGCCTTTTGTAAGGTTGACAAAAAATGCAATTGCAAGCATTAACGAGAAAAATTCCGCAATCGGGAAAGCATACCATACGGCTGTATAATCAAACACCATAGAAAGCACCCACGCAATCGGAAGAATGAGTACAAGCTGACGGCAGAATGACATAATAAGACTGCGCAGTCCCTTTCCGACCGCCTGAAAAAGTGTTGTAAAGATAATGCCGGCAGCAGCAGGAATAAAGCAAAGGCTTATGATTCTGAATGCAGGGACACCGATATCCATAATATCCTGTGTGCCACCAAACATAGCAATAAGCTGTTCGGGGATTGTCCACATAAGAATTGTGCCGACCGCCATAATAATTACGCCAATGATGATGCCGCGCTTTAAAGCGGAATACATTCTCTTTTTCTTTCTTGCACCGTAGTTATAACCGATAATCGGCATTACGCCCTGATTGAGTCCGAAACAAGGCATGAATACAAAGCTCTGTAATTTATAATATATACCGAGAACAGTAACGGCAGCCTCCGAAACAGCAAGAATTGCATTGAGTCCGATAATCATAACGGAACCTATTGACTGCATAATTACAGACGGAAAGCCTACAACATAAATAGATTTCAATGTGGAACCATTCAATTTGAAATGTTTGAACGAAACTTTAACTTCGTTATTCTTAAAGAAAAGAATGCAAAGGCAGAAAACCATACCGCAGAATTGACCGAATACAGTAGCAATTGCCGCACCGAGAACGCCCATTTCAGGGAAAATTCCTATACCGAAAATCAGGAGCGGGTCAAAAATAATATTTACAATTGCACCGAAAAGCTGGGATAACATCGGGAATATCATATTGCCTGTTGCCTGAAGCGTTTTTTCAACCATAATCTGTACAATTGAAAAGAACGAGAAGCAAAGTACAACCGTCAGATACTGGATTCCGTAATTTACAATAGCCTCATTCTGCGTGTACATTGCCATAAACGGGCGAACCGCAAAAAGTCCGAGCAATAAAAATATTACATAATTAAAAATACAGGTTACAAAACCGTGAGTTGCTCCGTCGTTTGCCTGAACAAAATTTTTCTCACCTAATTTTCTTGAAACAAACGAGTTTACACCGACTGCCGTACCGGCTGCAAACGCAATCAAAAGCATTTGCAGAGGATACGCAAGCGAAGTTGCGGTCAGTCCGTCTGCGTCATAGTTGCCGATAAAAATACTGTCAACAACATTATACATTGCCTGAATTGTCATTGAAAAAATTGCAGGCAGACTCATTGTCAGAATGAGCCTTGTCATTGGCATAGTTCCCATTTTGTTTTCATGGGGCTTTACTGAATTTTCCATATTTCCCATACTGATTCCTTTCTTATTCGCATACATATAGTTAGTTGATCTTTCGTATCTTCCTGTAAATCCAAAATGCAACAAGCATTACAGCCGTACCAAGCAACACACCGAAAAAGTCAATCCACATATCGCTCACCTGTCCCGATCTTCCCTCAATCCCAAGCTGAATTGTTTCATCAACAAAACAGGTAAACAGTCCGATAGAAACGGTGTAGGGTACAAATTTTATCGGCTTGATTCGGTCAAATGAATAGGCACATGAACAGAGCAATGCTCCCAGAACGGTATATTCCGTAAAATGAGCAATCTTTCTGATTATGTGGTCCGAAAGATTCGGATCGATTCCGAAAAATTTCAAAATTACTGTGACAAAATCAAGGACGCTTTCACTCTCTTGTGCCGACTCAACTGACGGCATTGAAGAATGAATAAACGCAAATGCAATCACTGACGCGGTCAAAACAAACATAATTATTCTGAATCGCATTGAACAGGAATTCGTTTTCATCAAATCACTCCATAATATATTTTACAGATTATTCAGTCAATGTCAACTTTTGAATAATTATTTATCATAATGTACAAATAAATCAAATTTTAAGGCTTTATTATGGAAGATTTTATCTTGCTCAAATATTGAAAAAAACTTTTAAATCTGTTATACTTATCAGGTATTGGCAAAATATAATTTCTAAGGAGCAAATATGTGGTATTTAATAGTATTTTTTATTTCAATGGTTCCGATAGTAGAAATCAGAGGTGCTGTGCCTGTTGCGGTTGCAAATGACTTAAATCTTTTTTGGACATATGTAATCTGCATTTTAGGCAATATGCTCCCGGTTCCGATTATCTACCTCTTTGCAAGAAAGGTTCTTGTTTGGGGTTCTGACAAGAAGTTTATCGGCAGATTCTTTTCTTTCTGTCTTGAAAAAGGCGAAAAAGGCGGCAGAAAACTTGAGGCAAAAGCAGGCAACGGAATGTTTGTTGCACTTATGCTTTTCGTAGGCATCCCTCTTCCCGGCACAGGCGCATGGACAGGAACACTTGCGGCAAGTATTCTTGACCTCGGATTTAAGAAAAGCGTTATAGCCGTTATGTGCGGTGTTGTTATCGCAGGCATTATAATGGGTATCGGTTCGGTACTTGTAGCAAACGGAATCAACTTTATTTTTGCTCCGTAAATAATTTTGGGCAGCACATCGCTGCCCTTATTTTTTGGTGAATTTATAAAATGGAAAAGAAAAATATATATGATGCAATTATAATCGGCGGCGGTGCATCGGGACTTATGTGTGCAATCACAGCAAAGAAACATGACCGTTCAAAGAAAATTGCAATAATCGAAAAAAATGACAGATTAGGCAAAAAGCTGATGTCAACAGGCAACGGCAGATGTAACCTGACAAATCACTGTATATCTCCCGATAAATATGTCGGTTCTTTCAAAAAGCAGAGTAAAAAAATTTTTGAAAGATTCAGCGGTGATGAGATGGCGAATATTTTTAAAAACTTAGGTCTTTTAAGTTTTTACGATAACGAGGGCAGATATTACCCGATAAGCAAACACGCCGCATCTGTTCTGGATGTTCTGCGCTTACAGGTTGAAACACTCGGAATAGATGTTTTCACAAAACAGAATGTCAATTCTATAAAAAAAGTTTCAAACGGTTTTAAAATTTCGTCTGATGACAGCGAAAAAAAGTACGATTTCATATGTAACAAGCTTGTGATTGCAAACGGTTCAAAGGCCGCACCTAAGCTTGGCGGAAACGCAAGTGCAATTGATTATCTTAAAAATTTCGGTCATAAGGTTGTTTCGTTCTCCCCTGCTTTATGCCCTGTTAAGGTTAAAAGCGATGTTCTGAAAATATTAAAAGGTCTGAGAGTTACGGGCAAGGCACAGTTATACGGTGAACACGGTCGATTAATCAAGGAAGAAACAGGCGAAATTCAATTTACCGAGAATTCGTTGTCGGGAATTTGCGTGTTCAATCTTTCATTGTTTGCTAAACCGAACGACAAAATAGTGCTTGATTTATTGCCCGATTATTCGGAAAATGAGCTGATTAAAATAATCAGACAACATATATCATTGTTTTCTGATTTGCCGTGTGAACAGCTTTTGACAGGTATTTTTCAGAAGAGAATTGGACAGGCAATTCTGAAAATCAGCCGAGTTGATTTGTCAAAGATTTGTTCCAAGCTTTCAAAGGACGAAGTATCAGGAATTTGCAAAACAATAAAATCGATGTCATTTACAGTAAGCGGAAAAGAAGATTTCTCACACGCACAATGTGCTTTGGGCGGTGTTTTAGGCAAAGAAATTGACGAAAACACTATGATGAGTAAAATTGTGAAAAATCTTTTTATATGTGGTGAGGCGATTGACCTTTGCGGTGAATGCGGAGGGTTTAATCTTCATTTTGCATTTGCCGGAGGAATTATTGCAGGAGAAAATTTATGATCAGAGTGAACAATATACATTTAAGCCTTGACTACGACGATAAATCAGTTCGCAAGGCAGTTGCCCAACAGTTGAGGATTGAAGAAAAATCCATAAAAAGCTGTAAGATTTTTCGCAGATCGGTTGACGCAAGAAAAAAGGATAATATCTACTTTCTTACAACCGTTGACGCTGAACTTAATATCAACGAGGATAAAGTCTGCAAAAAGTGCGGCAACGCTCAAATTGCGAGAAAGTATGAATATAATCAAATGAAATTTGGCAATGCGCCCTCCCCCATTGTTGTCGGAGCAGGTCCGGCTGGATTGTTTGCGGCACTTATTCTGGCAAGAAGCGGTGCAAATCCAATTCTTATTGAAAGAGGTCGTGATGTTGACAGACGAACTGCCGATGTGAACAGGTTCTGGACAAGCGGTAAGCTTGACATAACTTCAAATGTTCAGTTTGGCGAAGGAGGTGCGGGAACATTTTCTGACGGCAAACTGAATTCAGGTACAAAAGATATAAGGCAACGCAAGGTGCTTGAAGAATTTGTAAGCCACGGCGCACCTGATGAAATTCTCTATAACGCAAAACCTCATATCGGAACGGATATGCTAAAAGGAACAATAAAAAATATCCGCAACGAGATTATTGAACTCGGCGGAAGGGTTATGTTTGAAACGAAGCTTGTTTCAATGGCTTTTAGTGATAACAAGCTGAAATCTATAACTGTTGAAACGGCTAACGGTGATGAAATTATAGAAACAGACAATGTTATTCTTGCAATCGGTCACAGTGCAAGGGATACTTTTGAGATGCTTTATGATTTAAAGTTGCCGATTGAGGCAAAGCCTTTCTCGGTAGGAGCAAGAATTGAACATCTTCGTCAAAAAGTTGATAAGGCACAATACGGCAGGTTTGCGGGCAATAAAAAACTCGGCTCGGCAAATTATAAGCTGAGTACGCACCTTGATAACGGACGGGGTGTATATACATTTTGTATGTGTCCGGGAGGCAAGGTTGTCAATGCGTCAAGCGAAGAAAACAGACTTTGCACCAACGGTATGAGTGAATTTGCTCGAGATGCCGATAATTCAAATTCAGCGTTGCTTGTAGGAATAAACCCGGATGATTATGAATCCGACCATCCGCTTGCCGGAATGTATTTACAGAGAAAGCTTGAATCAAAAGCATTCGTTGCCGGCGGAGAAAATTATAATGCACCCATACAAAGAGTTGACGATTTTCTTAATAACAGAAAATCCACACATCTCGGTGATGTAAAGCCAAGTATCGGTCCGAATTATGAATTTTCAAATCTGAACGAGATTTTGCCTGAATATGTCAGCACTTCTATGGCTCAGGGCATTGTGAAAATGGGCAGAATGTTACACGGATTTGATGACGGTGACGCTGTTTTGACCGGCGTTGAGAGCAGAAGCTCTTCCCCAGTCAGAATCATGAGAAAGACAGATACGCTCGAAAGTGTACTTATTGAAGGACTGTATCCGTGCGGTGAAGGTGCAGGGTATGCAGGCGGAATTATCTCCGCCGCAGTTGACGGCATTAAATGTGCCGAAAAAATTATAGAAAAATCGAATAAATAAACCTCCGAAATCAATCGGATTGTGAAACGCCCCCTAAAGGTCAGAGCAAAAATCTGACTTTTAGGGGGCAATCATTTTTTACAGGCGGTTTATTTAGTATTGTGATTTAAACAAATAACAGTACCGCCCCGACAGTAAAAATCAAAACAGCAAAATGTGCTTGATTGTGCGGGGCGGCTCTTAGATAAACTTGTTAAATTTTACTTGGAGTATTTACTCCACTGTCCGTTTGTGTAAATCATATTTACATCGGGGATTTTTAAGTCACCTGTCTGTGCTGAACCGTTATTGAATATAGCATATTCTGCACCATTCGGAAGTTCAAATCTGTATGTGTTATTACCTATACTTTCCATAGCCTTGCCGGGCCAGCTCATATAAGTCGAATCTGTTGAACTCCATGCATAGACATTTACTGTTGACCAGTTTTCCGTATTATCGAAATAAACATAATTCTTCGTCTGAATTGAAGTCGGTTCGGTTGTTGGCTCTGTGACATTTGTTGTAGGCTGGGTGGGTGCAACATTTTCTGTGTAAGTACCGCAGTATGAGTCTTCAACAATAAGCTTAACGATATAAGCCTGAATCATAGTTGCGTCTTTTACAGAAATAACAGAATCCTTGTTTACATCTGCCGCAATGAGAGCCTCATCGCTTAAAGTCGATATGTTAACAATGTATCTTTGAACCTCTGTTGAATCACAGACTGTAAATGTTCCGTTTAAATCAACATCACCGATAAGAATTCTGTTTGAAGGCTCTGTTACCGGCTGAGTTGTAGACGGCTGTGTTGTAGCAGGCTGTGTTGTAGCAGGCTGTGATGTGGTAGGCTGAGTTGTGGTAGGCTGAGTTGCGATTGTAGTAGGACGGACTGTCGTTGAAGGAGCTGTTGTCGGCTGAGTGGGTTTTACAGTCGAATAGTTCTGCCAAGAACCGTTGCTGTAAATTTTATTACCGTCTGCAATCCTGAGGTCATCTGTCTGACTGTCACCGTTGTTGAAGATTACATATTTTGCACCGTCAGGCACTTCAATATCAAAAATATTATTACCCTTGTCGGTCATTTTCTTGCCCGGCCACGATGTCATTTCTTTATTATCATCACTCCAGAAATATGCATTAACCTTAGACCACTTGGTTGATGAGTTATCATAAGCAACAACCTTTACGGCATTCGGGTCTACCTTTGTGTATGTATATGTTTCCGGATCGGATGTTGTCTTGCCGTCGCTTGCTTTTACTGTTACTGTGGTTACAGTATCGTAAGCAAGGTTTGTACCGATTGTAATTTGCTGACCGTTTGTGTAGTTTACAAATGCACCGTCATCAATTGAATACTGAGCATTTTTTGCATTCTTGCAATTGAGCGTAAGTGTGAGCTTATCTGTATTGTAGTTTGTTGAACCCGGAGTTACTGACGCTGAAGGTCCTTCGGGTTCAGCATCATAGACTACTGCTATACCTGACGAACCTATTGTACCTGAAATGGTGCTTGATGTAATTGTAAATGTATTGCCTGAAACAGCGTCTGTGTATGTACCCGGTTTTGCGTAACCGCCGCCGTTTTCTACCGATACCTCGCCGCTTCCGCTGCCTTTTACGATAACAGCACCGCCGTCTTTACGGGTAATTACAGAACAACCGTCTGACACTGTGTAGTAATCGGCTTTGCCGTCCATTGCATTATGGAACTTATTGATTTGGGCAACCTCACTGCTGGTGAAATGAGTTGAGCCTTTTTCTCCCATTTTTATACTTTCTTTGTTGGTTGAAGAAGGACGGGAAAAATAAAGAGCAGTAACTTTATTACGGCTTGCCGCAACCGCATAGGCACGGTCAATAACATTCTGACTCATTTCATTTGAAAAGCCCCAGTCTTTGTTGTTTGACCATGTATCATGGCTTTCACCCCAATAAAGAAGCTTATCGTTTGAAATGCCTTTTTCACTCCAGTTTCCGCTTGAAGTAGGAGCTTTGCCCGAATTAAACGAATCACGGAGTTCTTTACCGTAGTTACTGTCAGTGACAGAAATATAATCGGTATACTCTTTCATAATGTCTTCATTGCCTGTCGAACGGTCATCGGGACCACCGAGAATTTCGCCGTAGTTATAAAGACCGTACTGTGTTACCGATTTCCAGAAATCGTCGCCCTCGCTCGGAACGCCAATGTGTTTTGCAGCGTCCCAACGAAGTCCGTCAACACCTACCGACTTGAGTTCCTGAACATAGTTGCAGACTTTTTGCTGAACATATGGATTTTCGGTTGCAATATCCGGCATACCAATCGAGCCGTGTGTTACCTGCCAACGGTTTTTCCAGTCAATACCTCCGCCGAAGGTATGCCAATACTCGGATGGCTTTAAATCGTTGTCTATGTTGTTGTGATCGCCTCTCAAATGGTTAGCGACAACATCGACAATAATCTTAATCCCGTACTTTTCTGCCTCATCACAAAGCGACTGAAGTTCAGCCTTTGTGCCGACACCATTTGTTCCGATACTGAATGAAATTGGCTGATATAACCAATACCAAGTACCTGTTCCGTTTGGCTGTGCCGGAGAAGTCTGTATACTTGTAAATCCGGCTTTTGCAATTTTAGGCAATTCAGCCTTAATATCGTTATAAGTCCAGTCAAAACAATGTAAAATTACACCGTCCTGAATATTATCTTTGAGTTTGTACTTATTAGCCGATACGGTTGGCGAGCTTTCTGCCGCCTGAACACCGAGTGAACCGGATACAAAGGCAGATAGGCTTGCCGACAGGATGCTCACGCTCAATATTGCGCTGAGTATTTTTGATTTTGTTTTCAAATTTTTACACACCTTTCAAATTAATTTCAAAACTCTACTATGTGTCGAATCAGTCGACTGAAACAAATCAAATTAAATCAATTTCAATAGATTTCAGCATAAAGCAAAGTACAATAAAGAGCAACATAAATGCAATGCATTTTTTAAATCAATTGCAAATGTGCATAACATTTGTACAAATTGCTAAAATTCGACAATAATATTAAAGCACCCATAAAAGGTGCCCTAATATGCGACTGTGTCTGTAAGCCGGGTTTTGTCGTGAACAGCCATCTATCTTGGCAGACCGTTACCGAATCTGCTCGATGCCACCTCCTAAGGACACGCCGAGCAAGCGTATAATGTCCTACCACGGTGTTGCTTCAAATAGGGTTTACACGGCAGAGCAGTCTCCTGCCCTCCGGTGAGCTCTTACCTCACCTTTCCATCCTTACCATATAATGGCATAATGGCGGTAATTTTCTGTTGCACTATCCCTGGAGTCGCCTCCGGCGGCCGTTAGCCGTTATTATTGCTCTGTGAAGCCCGGACTTTCCTCGCACAGTACCTTTCGGCAGCTGCTCGCAGCTGTTCAACACACTCGCACATTTATTTTATACCTTTTTTGTACAAAAGTCAAATGAATTTTGTGATTTTTACTTGATATAACGGCTTTTTAGGGGTATAATGGAAAGGAATTAATTATAAGGAGTTACCGATATGGATATCAGAAAAGAATCACTCAAAAAACACTATGAGTGGAACGGTAAGATTGAAGTTGTTTCAAGAGTTCCGATTAACTCGGCTGAAGACCTCTCTCTTGCCTATACTCCGGGTGTTGCAGAACCGTGTCTTGAAATTCAGAAGGACTATGACAAATCTTTTGAACTCACAAGAAGAAACAACCTTGTTGCCGTTGTAACCGACGGTACAGCTGTTCTCGGTCTTGGTGACATAGGTCCTGAGGCAGGTATGCCTGTTATGGAGGGCAAATGTGCGCTTTTTAAGGAATTCGGCGATGTTGACGCATTTCCTATTTGCGTAAGAAGTAAGGATGTTGACGAAATTGTAAACGCAATTTACCTTATCAGCGGTTCATTCGGCGGAATTAATCTTGAGGATATTGCCGCTCCGAGATGCTTTGAAATTGAAAAGAAGCTCAAAGAGAAGTGCGATATTCCGATTTTCCACGATGACCAGCACGGTACTGCCGTTATTGTTGCCGCAGGTCTTATCAACTCACTCAAGCTTGTTCACAAGAAGCTTGACGAAATCAAGGTTGTTATGAACGGTGCAGGTGCGGCAGGTATTGCAATTGCAAAGCACCTTCTTAATATGGGTGTAAAGGACATTACGCTTTGCGACAGTAAGGGTATTATCTGCAAGGGTGATCCGAGACTTAACGCTGTTAAACAGGAAATGGCTGAAATTACTAACCTTTCTCACCTTGAGGGCTCGCTTGCAGATGCAATGAAGGGTGCTGATGTATTCCTCGGAATTTCTGCCGCAGGTTGCGTAAGCGAAGAAATGGTTAAGTCAATGGCTAAGGATCCTATTCTTTTTGCTATGGCTAATCCGACTCCCGAGATTATGCCTGACATTGCTAAAAAGGCAGGTGCGGCTGTTGTCGGTACAGGCAGAAGTGACTTTCCTAACCAGATTAATAATGTACTTGCTTTTCCTGGTATTTTCAGAGGAGCTCTCGACTGCCGTGCAAGCGATATTAACGAAGAAATGAAAGTTGCCGCATCTTTTGCAATTGCTTCACTCGTGAGCGATGAAGAACTTAATGCAGATTATATTCTTCCCGAGGCATTTGACAAGAGAATCGGTAAAACTGTTGCTGAGGCTGTTAAGAAAGCTGCAATTGAATCAGGCGTTGCAAGAATCTGATAAAGATTTGCAAATAAATATTTTAAGAGAAAGAAAAAGAGGAAAACAATGAAAAAGACAGTTACTTTATTGGTACTGATTTCAATGCTGTTCTCCACTGTTTTTCTGTTCACCGGATGCGGTGATTCATCGGTTAAGGAAATTAAGACTGCCGATGATATCAAAGGAGCGTCCGTAGGTGTTCAGACAGGTACAACAGGCGATACTTTTGTATCTGACTATGAGGCTGACGGCACCAAGGTTATGCGTTACAGCAAGGGTGCCGACGCTATCGTAGCTCTTACACAGAATAAAATCGACTGTGTTGTAATTGACAGTGAACCGGCAAAGGAATTTGTAAAAGCAAATGCAGGACTAAAAATTCTTGATGAACCTTTTGCGGAAGAGCAGTATGCAATCTGCATTTCAAAGGAAAATCATGAACTCACCGAAAAAATCGACAAGGCTCTTGCAGAGCTTAAAGACGAGGGCGTTCTGGACAAAATCAAAAGCTATTACATAGAGGGTAATACTGATACCGTACCCTATGAATCACCTAAGGATATCAAGTATGATGGTGAACTTCATATGGCTACGAACGCTGCTTTTCCACCGTATGAATATGTAGAAGGCGGTGAAATTGTAGGTCTTGACCCGATGATGGCTACAGCAATCTGTGACAAGCTCGGTAAAAAACTTGTTATTGATGATATGGAATTTGATTCTGTTATCACTGCTGTTCAGACCGGCAAAGACGATTTCGGTATGGCAGGTATGACTGACACACCGGAAAGAAGAAAAAATATCGACTTTTCAACTTCATATGCAAACACAACTCAGGTTATTATCGTAAACGACAGTGCGTCGGGCAGTTTGTTCGGCAATCTCGGCGAAAGCTTTAAAAACACTTTCATCACAGATAACAGATGGCAGCAGCTTTTAAGCGGTTTGCTTGTAACCCTTGAAATCACATTGTTTGCAGCTATTATCGGTGTTATTATCGGTTTTGTCATTGCTCTTGTAAGAGCTACTCACGATATTCAGCTTGACAAGAGAAAATGCAGGAGCTTCGGTGATTGTGTTCTGAAATTCTTTAATGCGATTTGCAACATCTACATTACTGTTATCAGAGGCACACCTGTTGTAGTTCAGTTGATGATTATGTATTACATTATTCTTGCATCTGTAAGAAACGGTATCTTTGCTGCAATCATTGCATTTGGTATGAACTCTGCCGCTTATGTTGCAGAAATTGTTCGTTCGGGCATTATGGCTGTTGACATCGGTCAGACTGAGGCAAGCCGTTCACTCGGTTTTAACAACAGACAGACAATGACAATGGTCGTTCTTCCGCAGGCAATTAAAAATGTTCTTCCTGCACTCGGCAATGAAATTATTACACTTCTCAAAGAAACTTCGGTTGCAGGTTATGTTGCACTTGCAGATATCACATATATTGGTAATATGATTCGTTCAAGAACTTACGAGGCATTCTTCCCGCTTATTACGGTTGCATTGATTTACCTTGTAATTGTACTTGTGCTTTCGTACATCCTCAGAAGATTTGAAAGGAGATTGAAAAAGAGTGAAAGATAACGCATTAATCTCCGTAAGAGGACTTGAAAAATCATTTGGTAAGGATATTCAGGTTCTTAAAGGTATTGATATTGACATTTTTAAAGGCGATGTAGTTGTTGTTCTCGGTCCGTCAGGCTCGGGTAAATCAACTTTTCTCCGTTGCCTTAACAGACTTGAAGAACCGACAGGCGGACACATTTTCTTTGAGGGTACAGATATTACGGATCCAAAGGTTAATATAAATGTTCACCGTCAAAAAATGGGAATGGTGTTCCAGCAGTTTAACCTTTTTCCCCACAAGACTGTTATTGACAACCTTACAATGGCTCCTGTCAAGCTTCTTGGCAAGAGCAAAGATGAGGCTAAAAAAGACGCTATGGATCTTTTGGAGCGTGTAGGACTTGCCGAAAAGGCAAACGCGTATCCGAACCAGCTTTCAGGCGGTCAGAAACAGCGTATTGCAATTGTAAGAGCGCTTGCGATGAATCCCGATGTTCTCCTTTTTGACGAGCCGACATCTGCACTCGATCCCGAAATGGTCGGCGAAGTTCTTGATGTTATGAAAGAGCTTGCCAAGGCAGGTATGACAATGGTTGTTGTTACTCACGAAATCGGCTTTGCAAAGGAAGTTGCAACCGATGTTGTATTTATTGACGACGGTGTTATCAAAGAAAAGAACAATCCGCAGGAGTTCTTCAATAATCCGCAGGACGACCGTTTAAAGGAATTTTTATCAAAGGTTCTTTAATTTTAAACAAAAATCAGAGGATTTCAGTTTTCGCTGAAATCCTCTTTTTTAATTACTTATTTATTTGATTACCGTAAATATATTCTTCGGCTTTTGATATGAGTATTGATTTTTTGTTTGGGACATTTGCATCTACTACAAGCATTAGCAGATAATCGAGAATATTTCCGACATCTCTTCCCTCTTTTACGCCAAGGTTTAAAACATCTTTACCGTTGATATCAAGCTGACTCAGCTTAAAACATTCGTTATCTTTGATTATTTCATTAAGATGTGTTTTAGCATTTTTAAGATATCCGAGCTTTTCTTCTCGCTGATATTCAGACTGGGCAGATATATCGGCGTATTCGACCTCTAACAACTGCTTTGTAAGGTCTGTACCGAGTACATTCATAACCTTTTTCATAAGCTTTTTACTGCCGTTAAAACGGACATCATGATATTCAATAAGCAGAAGAGTTTTGTTTATAAAATCAGATGGCAATCTTAGTCTGTGCAGAATTTTGTCTGCAATTTTTTTACTTTCAAGCTGATGTCCCTGAAAATGGGATTGACCGCTGTTATCAGTAGTTTTAACAAAAGGCTTGCCGATGTCATGCAGAAGCATTGTCATACGAAGTATGGAATTCGGTTCAATTGTGCCGAGTGCAGTCAGGGTATGTTGCCACAAATCATACGAATGATGAATGTTGTTCTGATTGAAATTGAACATAACGGTAATTTCAGGGATAATAACAGCAATTGTTTCTCGGTAAGCGTCAAGAATTTTTACGGCATCCTTACCGCAGATGAGCTTTAAAAATTCCGAAGTCACACGCTCTGTTGCAATGTTTTTTAGCAAGTCTGCATTTTTAAATATAGACTTTGATGTGTTCTCTTCAATTGAAAATCCGTAAACAGAGGCAAAGCGTAATGCCCGCAAGATTCGCAGAGCATCCTCGTTAAAGCGTGTATCGGGATTTCCGACACAACGGATAATTTTATCTTTAAGGTCATTTTTACCGCCGTATGGATCGACAAGACCGTATTCAGCGTTATATGCCATTGCATTTACCGTAAAGTCACGGCGTTGCAAATCTTCGTTTATGTTTCGTGTAAAGCTTACGCTGTCCGGATGACGGTTATCGGAATAATCACCGTCAATACGGTAGGTTGTGATTTCATAGACTTCATCGCCGCATACAACGGAAATTGTGCCGTGTTTGATACCTGTATCAAAAGTATGATAAGCCTCAAAGCATTTTTTTGTCTGCTCGGGCAAAGCGTTTGTACAAATATCTGTATCATGCGGAGTCAATCCGAGAAGATAATCACGAACACAACCGCCCACTATAAAAGCCTCATAGCCTTGATTATTCAGTTGTCTGATTAATTTTTCAGCGTTTTTGTTTATTTGCATTTCTTTTTGCAGTCAGTTTAAGATGACTTTCCTTTTTGAATTTTTCTATATAGTGCTGTGCTATATTGTAGAATATATTAAATACAACAAATGTGCCTACAGCAAAGATTACAAGCAATATGATGTTTTCAAATGTAAGCGGTGCAAGTGAGAACAATCCGCCAAAGAAGATTGAACCGATTATTATTCCTGCGGAACATCCGATGACCATAACGGCTCTGAGCGGATTGAACGGGATTGATAATCTGATTACAAGCAACATACATGAAAATGCAGTAAGATATACGCAGAGAGTTGAAAACTGTGCCTGTGGCATATCTGTCATATACTTTAAAATTGCGAGTAATATTGTATCTGCCGAAATACAAAAAGCTGTTGGGAGTGATCTTGCTATTATATTTACGGTGAAATTACCTTTTACTATATCTTTATTCGGTTGAAGTGCGAGAACAAATGATGGCAATCCAACCGTTAATGCACCGACAAGCGTAAGCTGTATCGGTTCAAAGGGATATCCTGTGCGGAAGAATATGAAGAAAATTGAGAGTATAACCGAATAAATCGTCTTAACAAGATAGAGTGCAGAGCTTCGTTCAAGGTTATTGATTGTTCGTCTGCCCTCTGCCACAACGCTCGGCATTGCGCCAAAGTCATTATTGACAAGTACAAGCTGTGACACATTTCGTGCGGCATCACTGCCCGATGCCATAGCTACGGAGCAATCCGCCTCTTTGAGTGCGAGAACATCATTTACTCCGTCACCTGTCATAGCAACCGAATGTCCGTGCTTTTTAAGGGCAACCACAAGCTTTTTCTTTTGAGCCGGAGTTACTCTGCCAAACACATTACAACGCTCTGCCGCATCTTCAAGCTCTTTATCTGTTGTCACGGTTGACATATCGATTGCATTTTCTGCACCCTCGATCCCTGTATCAATTGCAATATTTTTAACAGTTTTAACGCTGTCGCCTGAAATTACCTTTAAGGTGACACCCTGTTCCTTAAAATATTTTACCGTTTCATTTACATTATCACGAAGTTTATCCTTGATAAGAATGAGTGCAAGCGGTTTTAAATCATCAGGCAATGAGTCTTTGTCCGGTTCACTATCGCTTTCGGCAAGAACAAGGATTCTGACGGTTTGATTTATCTTTTCTATCTCTGAATACACCTCGGAATACTTTTCTCTGCTTTTTAAAATACATTCAGTCGCACCGACTATGTAGGTCTTGCCGTTTTCAAATGTACCGCCCGACCATTTTGTTTCGGAGGAAAAATCGCAGAATTTACTGCACTCATACGGTGAAACGGAATCCGAATAGTCACGCAGTGCATACAAAGTTGCATTCAGTTCATCGGACGCTTTTACAATTGAAGAAAGTGCTTTCTTGATTCTATTTTCATCAGCCCCAAACGGAATAACACCTGTTACTGTCATTTCGTCTGTTGTAAGCGTTCCCGTTTTATCAAGACAAAGCACATCAACTCTTGCAAGTGTTTCAATGCAATACATTTCTTGTACAAGAACCTTTTTGGATGAAAGTCTGATAATTGATACTGCGAGAACAGAACTTGTAAGAAGAATCATTCCCTTTGGAATCATACCGACAAGCGACGCAACAGTGCTGATTACAGCAGACTGCAATGTTGCATCGGGCAGGGTAAATTGTCGAATAAAAAATGCAATACCAATCGGAAAAAGTACAAATGTACAGATTTTGATAATGAAATTGAATGACTCCATAATCTGAGAATTTACTTTTTTAATATATTTGGCTTCGTTATTTATCTTAGCGGCATAGCAATCGGCTCCGACCTTTACAGCCTGAGCATAGCATTTTCCTGCCGCAATAAAACTGCCCGAGAGAAGTTCATCTCCTACATTTTTTTCAATGAGATTTGATTCGCCTGTAAGCAAACTTTCGTTGACTCTGCAGTTGCCGTCGCATACAATGCAGTCGGCAGGAATCTGGCTTCCTCTTGAAAGCACAAGAATATCGTCAAGAACAATCTCATCTTTACTTATTTCTGCAATTTTACCGTTTCTGAGAACATTGATTTTTTTCTCAGACAAAATAGTCAGCTTGTCAACGCTTATTTTGGAACGAATTTCCTGAACTATACCTATAATTATATTTGCGATAACAACACCGATAAAAAGCATATTCTTGTGTGAACCCACAAAAATCAATGCCGCAAGCAAAATTACATTTATAAGATTGAAAAGCGTAAAAATGTTATCACAAAATATTCTTTTGATTGATTTGGTTTTAATATTAGTTGAAATATTTACCTTTCCTTCATCTATACGCTTTTGAACTTCGGAATCGGTAAGACCGACAAGGTTAGAATTTATGTTTTCCATATATACCTCATAATAAGAAAATGATATAATTTCAGAAAATAATTTACAATGCACGGCTGTTTATCGCCTTTTCGGAAAATCCTCTGCCAGTAACATTTTTAATATTTTCATCAACGCACTAATCTATATTATAAATGCAAATCATAATAAAGGCAACGGAAAGAAGGTGAATTTTTTGCGAAAATTTAAAGAAATTATATCAGTTGCCCTGATTTTCACATTATTATTTACTGTTTCGACTTTTTCGCCTTATGCCGCTGATGATAAAAATGAGGTTTACATTGGCGGTGAGGCTTTCGGAGTAAAATTTTATGCTAACGGAGCAATGATAATCAAGCTTGAAAGCTACTACGACGGTGAAAAATATGTTTGCCCCGCAAAAGACGGCGGCCTTAAAGTAAACGATATTATAAAGAAAGTAAATAATACAAAAATCAGCACAAATGAAGAATTAAAGTCTGAAATTGAAAAATCAAACGGCAATGAAATTACTGTTGAAATTGATAGAAACGGCAAAACCGAAAACAAAACCGTTTTGCCGATTAAAAATACCGTGGGAGTATATCTCCTCGGTGCGTGGGTTCGTGACAGCTGTGCAGGCATCGGAACTATGACCTATTATGATGACAGCAATAATTATTTTGCCGCACTCGGTCATGGAATATGCGACTGTGACACGGCTGCTTTGTTACCGTTAAAATCAGGAGAAGCGGTTCGGGCTGAAATCAGCGGCATTGAAAAAAGCGTCTGCGGTAAAGCCGGCAGTTTCTGCGGATATTTTACCGATGTAAAGTTTGGTAATTTGAGCGTAAACTCCCCTTTAGGAATTTTCGGAGATTTAACGAGTGAAAATTATAAAAGAAACAAGAAATATCTGATTGCAAATGACGATGAGGTAAAAACAGGAAAGGCTGTTATGGTAACAACGCCTGTCGGAGATACGCCGCAGGAATATGATATTGAAATCAAAAGAATATGCAACCGTGATATGACATCAAATGAAAATTTTGTCATAAAAATAACCGACAGTAGATTGCTCGAAAATTGCGGCGGTATTGTACAGGGTATGAGCGGCAGTCCGATAGTTCAAAACGGTAAAATTATTGGTGCTGTTACCCATGTTTTTCTGAATAATCCTAAAGAGGGTTACGGTGTGTTTGCACAATATATGGCAAATCGCTACAATAATCAACACTAAATATATGATGGTTTGTTCATTTTTGATTTAGTAACGCAAATTATAAAACTTTTTTCTCAATTTTTTAAAAAAGTTTTATGGAAGGTATTGCCAACTTTGCCATTTTGTGGTAATATTAGTACAACAAAAATTACTGGGGGAAATCACAATGAACAACAAAATAAAACTAATCGTAACCGATGACGCTTCTGAATTTACGCAGGAAAATCTTAATATCTTACAAAGTAAGAATATTTCCGTTATTTTCTGTGCAAAAGACGGAGAAGAATTGTGCGATAAAATTAAAAGAGAAAGTCCTGATGTTGTACTGATGGATTCATTTATGACAAGGCTTGACGCAATCGGTGTTATGAGAAGCATTACACGAGAAAGCACGAAAGTGCCTGTGTTTATGGTGTATTCGTCATTCCACAGCACTGTTCTTGAGCGTGAAATTATGAATTCGGGCGCATCGTATTTCGTGTTGAAGCCATATAACATTTCCGAATTAAGCACCATTATCAGCGATTTATCGGATTTGAGCAAGAAAAACAATTTTGGCAAAGGCAGAGTTATCGACGCTTTCGGAATTGAAATGAAAGTGACCGATATTCTCCATGAAATAGGAGTTCCGGCTCACATCAAAGGCTATCACTATCTGCGTGATTCAATCATTATGTCTGTTGAGCATCCTGAAATTATCAATGCCGTGACAAAACAGCTCTATCCGTCGGTTGCCAAAAAGTACGAAACAACCTCTTCACGGGTTGAAAGAGCTATAAGACACGCAATTGAGGTTGCATGGGATCGAGGTGACATTGATGTTCTGAACTCATATTTCGGATATACAATTCACAACGACAGAGGTAAGCCCACAAACAGCGAATTTATTGCCATGATTTCTGACAAATTAAGACTGCAGATTAAAAATGCAGGCTGAAAAAAGAGCCGCTCGTTAAGAGTGGCTCTTAATATATTATTTAGTTTTGCCGATATCGTGTCTGTAATGAGCACCTTCAAAGGAAATTTTTTCTACTGCGGCATATGCCTTTTCAAGTGCCTCATCAAGTGTATCCGCTGTCGCAGTAACACCGAGAACTCGACCGCCGTTTGTATAGAACTTTCCGTTTTCGTACTTAGTGCCGGCATGATAAACGATTGCGCCATCGACACCGCCGTTATCATTAAGACCGAACATCTCTATACCCTTTTTATATGAAACAGGATATCCGCCGCTTGCCATAACAACACAAGCCGCAGCACCGTTGTCCCATTCAATGTCAAGGTTGGAAAGCTTTTCGTCAATAACAGCCTCACAGATATCTACAAGGTCAGTTTTAAGTCTTGGAAGAACAACCTGAGCCTCAGGATCGCCGAAACGCGCATTGTATTCAATAACCTTTGGACCGTTCGGTGTAATCATAAGTCCAAAGTACAGACAACCCTTAAAAGTTCTGCCCTCTTTATTCATCGCCTCAATTGTAGGAATAAAGATTGTATCCATACATTCCTTGGCAATCGCATCTGTATAATACGGGTTCGGGCTGATTGTGCCCATACCGCCTGTGTTAAGACCTTCGTCATTATCAAAAGCACGCTTGTGGTCTTTTGAGCTGACCATAGGTTTTACGCACTTACCATCTGTAAATGCAAGAACAGAAACCTCGGGACCTGTAAGAAACTCTTCGATAACGATGTTGTTACCTGAGTCGCCAAACTTCTTGTCCTCCATAATTTCTTTGACTGCTTCAATTGCCTCATCAACAGATTGAGCAATAATTACGCCCTTGCCGAGTGCAAGACCGTCAGCCTTTACAACAACGGGAGCGGTATTTTCGTTCTTTATATAGTCAATTGCTTTCTGAGCATCATTGAATACTTCATACTTTGCAGTAGGTATGCCGTATTTCTTCATGAGATTTTTTGAGAAAACCTTTGACGCCTCAATAATAGCGGCATTTGCATTAGGACCGAATGCTCTGATTCCAGCCTCCTGCATAGCGTCAACCATACCGTCAGCAAGCGGATCATCAGGAGCTACAAAAACAAGGTCAATTGCATTGTCCTTTGCAAACTTAACCATATTTTCTTTATCCATAACTCCGATATTAACAATCTCGGCATCTCTTGAAATACCGCCGTTGCCGGGAGCGCAATAAAGCTTTGTGCATTTAGGACTTTCAAGAAGCTTTTTAATTAAAGCGTGCTCTCTGCCGCCCGAACCAATCATTAAAATTTTCATAACCGCACCTCTATCAGTGATGGAAAAGACGAATACCCGTAAATGACATTGTCATATTGTACTTATTGCAGGTTTCAATAACATTATCATCACGAATTGAACCGCCGGGCTGTGCAACAAATTTAACACCTGAACGCTTTGCTCTTTCAATGTTGTCACCGAATGGGAAGAATGCGTCAGAACCGAGTGAAACACCGTCAAATGTTGCAAGCCAAGCCTTTTTCTCTTCCTTTGTAAGAGGTTCGGGCTTAGTTTTGAAGAACTGCTGCCATATACCGTCAGCAAGCACATCCTCATAATCATCAGAGATGTAAACATCAATGGTGTTATCTCTGTCGGGACGGCGGATGTTGTCAACAAACGGAAGGTTCATAACCTTCGGATGCTGTCTGAGATACCAGATATCAGCCTTATTGCCTGCAAGTCTTGTGCAGTGAATTCTTGACTGCTGACCTGCGCCTACACCGATTGCCTGACCGCCCTTTGCGTAGCAAACAGAATTAGACTGAGTATATTTAAGAGTAATAAGAGCAACAAGAAGGTCACGCTTAGCTTCCTCTGTAAAATTCTTATTATCTGTTACAATGTTCTGAAGGAGCATTTCCTCGTCAATTTTGAGTTCATTTCTGCCCTGTTCAAATGTAATACCGAAAACATCCTTATGCTCAATAGGAGCAGGAACATAGTTAGGGTCGATTTTTACGACATTATAGTTGCCTTTCTTTTTTGACTTGAGGACTTCAAGAGCCTCGGGAGTATAGTCAGGAGCAATAATACCGTCAGAAACCTCTCTCTTGAGGAGGATTGCAGTCTGAACATCGCAAGTATCGGAAAGAGCCACCCAGTCACCGTATGACGACATTCTGTCTGCACCTCTTGCCATTGCATATGCGCTTGCAATCGGAGAAAGTTCAAGGTCATCTACAAAGTAGCTTTTCTTGAGTGTGTCAGAAAGCTCAGTTGCAACTGCCGCACCGGCAGGACTTACATGCTTAAATGACGCAGCTGCAGGAAGACCTGTTGCCGCTTTGAGTTCCTTTACGAGCTGCCATGAGTTAAATGCATCAAGAAAGTTGATATAACCGGGTTTGCCGTTGAGAACCTCAACAGGAAGATCTTTGCCGTCCTGCATGAAAATTCTCGAAGGCTTCTGATTCGGGTTACAGCCGTATTTTAAAGCAAGTTCGTTCATTGGATTCATCCTTTCCGAAAAATAAATTACTTGTTTTTATTGATAATTCTTGACTCTGCCTTATTTGAAGCAATGTCAATATAGCGTACAAAAAGTGAAACCTTGTTATCCTCATTGAGAGAATTCCAGATTTTCTCGGCAAATGTGTCAATATCATCGTTACCGATTTCTACGAGTGTAGGTTCACCCTCAAAGCTCGGAAGCGGATTGCCGTCACTCATATATGTGTGAATGAATCTGCCAAGACCGTTTATCGGCTTGTCATATGTAAATGTGTATCTTTCGCAGCAATCGGGATTGCCATCTGCACTTTTGAGAATTGACATTGCATAGTTCATCTTGCCGTTTTCGCACTCAACAATACCTGAAATTCGTGGAGTGTAGTTAGGACCGTCAGGCTCAAACTCTCTTGTTGTGAGTGACTGTTCAAATGTCTGACCTTCATTCATAAGGTCATAAACAGTATCTGTCTGGTCACCGTTAGTAACGATAGTTTTGTTGCCGAGAACTCTTACGGGAGAATAGATGATAAGTGACGGATCAACAAGCTTTGACGGATCAAAAGCCTGAGTTTTGATGCCGTCCTCGGTTTCTGCAAACACTCTGTTTCTGCTGTTTTCGCTTCTGCCCATAATGAAGTATGCAATAACAGCCTTTGAGCCGTCTGCACTTTTGCCGATTACAATGCCTCTGCCCGGATATGAAGTTGAAGCAATGTCATTGTAAAGTGATACAGGTTTCATATTTTTCCTCCGTTAGTCAAGAATTTCGGTTTTATTGTCTTTTACTATAATTTTATCTTCGCAGAAAAGCGAAACCGCCCTTGGAAGAATCTTCCATTCAGCCTGTTCCATAACTCTTTTCTGAAGAATTTCGGGTGTGTCGCCGTTCTGAATTTCAACGGCTTTCTGAATGATAATGGGACCGCCGTCGCACACTTCGTTTACAAAATGTGCGGTAGCACCCGTTACCTTGACGCCTCTGTTAAGAGCCTCCTCATGAACTCTGAGACCGTAATAGCCCTCGCCGCAGAATGACGGAATAAGCGACGGATGGATATTGATTATTCTGTTTTCAAAAGCAGAAATAAACTGCTTTCCGAGAATAGTCATAAAACCGGCAAGAACAACAAGGTCAACATCCTTGGATTTCAAAAGCTCGGTTACAGCAGAATCATACTCATCAAATTCGGCATAGTCTTTTCTTCTGATAACCTCAGTTGCAATCGAATTGTTTTTTGCTCTTTCAAGTGCATAAGCGTTTGGATTTGAGGACACAACAAGAGAGATTTTTCCGTTTTTAATCTCTCCCCTGTTCTGAGCGTCAATAAGTGCCTGAAGATTTGTGCCGCCGCCCGACACAAGAACTGCGATATTTTTCATTATTCAAACACTACTCCGTCATTACCGCTGATTACTTCACCGAGTACAACAGCGTCTTCACCGTTAGCCGCAAGAACCTCAAGAGCCTTGTCTGCATCCTCCTTGGCAACGGCAATTATCATACCTACACCCATATTGAATGTGTTGAACATATCGTGCTCGGGGATATTACCTACTCTCTGCATAAGCTTGAAAATAGGAAGAACAGGAATATTGTCCTTTTTGATTTTGGCTGAAAGACCGTCTGTAAGCATACGGGGAATGTTTTCATAGAAACCGCCGCCCGTAATGTGTGAAACAGCCTTTACATCAACCTTATCCATAAGAGCGAGAAGAGGTTTTACATAAATTTTTGTTGGAGTGAGCAATGTTTCACCGAGAGTTTTGTCAAGCTCAGGATACTCGGCATTAATTGTTTCCTCGTTGATATCAAAGATTTTTCTGACAAGCGAAAAACCGTTTGAGTGAACACCCGAAGAACGGAGTCCTAAAAGTACATCACCCTCGCAAAGCTTTGAACCGTCAATCATCTTTGGCTTGTCTGCAATACCAACGCTGAAACCTGCAACATCATATTCATCAACAGGCATAAGACCCGGATGCTCTGCAGTTTCACCGCCGATAAGAGCACAACCGGACTGAACACAGCCTTCTGCAATGCCTGATACAATTTCAGCTACCTTTTCGGGATAGTTCTTGCCGATTGCGATATAATCGAGGAAGAAAAGAGGTTTTGCTCCACAGCAAATTACATCGTTTACGCACATTGCAACTGCGTCAATACCGATTGTGTCATGCTTGTCAAGAAGAAAAGCAAGCTTGATTTTTGTACCTACACCGTCAGTACCGCTGACAAGTACAGGCTCTTCCATATCTTTGAAATCAGGGGCAAAAAGTCCGCCGAAACCGCCGATGCCTGAAATAACACCGTCAATTTTTGTGCGTGCCACATGCTTTTTCATAAGCTCTACAGACTTATAGCCTGCTGTTACATCAACACCTGCCGCTTTGTAGCTTTCGGAAAAGCTGTTGTTCATTGTAATCACTCCGTCACTTTCTGTTAATTTTTTTAGCGTATTTATCTACAAAGATTGTTCTCGGAATTTCAGCGTCATAGCTGCCCGTGAAACAACCGTCACAGAATTCTATATTTGCACCCTCAGCAATTTTTCTGAGACTGTTTATACTGAGATAACCAAGTGAATCTGCACCGATATATTCACAGATTTCACTTGTTGTCAACTTGTTTGCAATAAGACTTTCTTTATCGTGAATGTCCACACCAAAGTAGCACGGACATACAAACGGAGGTGAGCTGATGAGCATATGCACCTCGGCAGCTCCTGCCTCACGCATAAGACGAACAATATGCTTTGAGGTTTCACCTCTGACGATTGAGTCGTCAATAATAACAACTCTCTTGCCTTTAACATTAGCCTTCAAAGCGGTAAGTCTTGTTCTGAGAAGTCTTTTCTTTTTATCTTTACCCGAGCCTACTGTTCTGCCGATATATTTATTTTTGACAAAACCTGTGCTGAACGGGATACCCGAAGCCTTTGCGTAACCCTGCGCGGCAATAAGTCCCGAATCGGGAACACCGCACACCATATCCGCCTCAATCGGGAACTCGTCATAAAGAAGTTCACCGGCTCTGAATCTTGCATTATGTACGCAGACACCGTTGATTACGCTGTCCGGTCTTGCGATATATACATATTCAAAAAGGCAGAAAGATGTTTTATCAGGCAAAAGCTTTAATTTGTAGCTGTGAAAGCCTTCTTCGTCAACTACTACCATTTCACCCGGCTCAACATCACGGACAAATTCACCGCCGAGACTGTCGATAACACAGCTTTCGGAAGTGAAAATCCAGCTGTTTTTGAGTTTGCCGATACAGAGCGGACGGAATCCGTGCATATCACGAAAGCCGATAAGACGGCTCGGTGCGCAAATTACAGTTGAGTAAGCGCCCTTGAGCTTTCTCATTGAAGAAAGAACAGCATCTTCAAGCGTGTCTGTTACACATCTTTCGGTTGCGATAACATAAGCCATAATTTCAGCATTGGAATTGGACTGAAAAACAGCTCCGCCTGTTTCAAGCTCCTGCCTTATTTCATTGAAGTTTGTAATTGAGCCGTTGTTTGCAATACCGATTGAACCCTGAATATATCGCATAACAAGCGGCTGGTTAGATGCACGGTCGAGTGATTCCGATGAAGTATAACGGACATGACCGACTGCAATCTTACCGTTTGGAAGTTTTTCAAGTGCTTTGGGCGTAAAAATCTCGGACACCATGCCGAGTTCCTTGACAGTTGTAAATTCACCGTCTTTATTCACGGTGATACCTGCACTCTGCTGTCCCCTGTGCTGAAGGCTGTAGAGTGCGTCATTTGCGGCGGCAACAACATCGATATCGTCATCATTACGGTAAATACCGAACACACCGCACTCGTCATTTACTTTGTCAAGTTTTGTGTCAATATCTACATAGTTCTTAATCAAAGCTCTGCCACCTTAGCTTGCATTGCCTTGTCTTTTTCGGCAACGCCTTTTTCCATATCAGCTTTCATATTTTCAAGCTTCTCTGCAAGAGAATCGTCGGAAAGTGCGAGCATTTCAACGGCAAGAATTGCAGCGTTAGCCGCACCGTCAACTGCTACTGTTGCAACCGGAATTCCTGTAGGCATCATAACTGTTGCGAGAAGAGCATCCATACCGTCAAGCTGAGCCGACTTACATGGGATTCCTATCACAGGAAGGGTTGTTTTTGCCGCAAGAACACCTGCGAGATGTGCCGCCATACCTGCTGCGGCAATGATTACGCCAAAACCGTTCTTTTTAGCCTCTGCCGAAAACTTAATTGCCGCATCGGGAGTACGGTGTGCGCTCATTACATGAACCTCATACTCTACGCCAAATTCTTTGAGTTTACTGACAGCCTTTGATACTACGGGAAAATCACTGTCGGAGCCCATAATAATTGCAACCTTTTTCATAATTACTCATAGCCTTTCCGCCCACTTGATAAATTGCCGCAAAAACCGTGCCGTGGGCAGACAAAGTCAGGACAAATATGCCAATTTATGCTTTGAATCGACATAAATAAAGCATTACTAATTAATTATATAAAAAAATCGGTTAAAATTCAATAGTCAGGCGAAATTATTTTTAAAATACCGCCAAAAAGCAAAAAGTGACTGTGCAAAGCATAGCCACTTCATGATATTAATTAATCTCGGAAACATCTTTTCCCTGTTCGATTTTCATGCCGTTATCGGGATCTGTAGCATCAAGATACGGTCTTTCATTGGAAATTATGCCCTCGGTTGTAACTCCCGCCTCTGCAGCCTTTTTCATACCCGGAAAAAGAAATTCCATCTTTTCATTATCGAATTTTTCATCGAGATATTCTTCAAAGCTGTTTGACGCAGGTACTCCCTCTGTTCTCTGAGTCCATCTTGCCGTAGCTGTTACGGACATAAAGCCGTTGAATGCCATGAATACAATCAGAAATGTTGTAATAATTGCACCTGCTCTTTTAGGGATTTTTTCAATAAGCTTTGCTGTCCACGGATACAGATAACGCACCCAGACAAGACCGAGGAATCCCCAGATAAGGGCATACATAAGATTGGTTCTGCCGTCAAGGTTAAACGGAGTGTCACTGTAGTCCCATGAAACCGTGCCGAACATCTGCTCCTGCAACCACGAACAGAAATACTCAAAACCTGCTCCGACAAAAGCACTTATCACAAAAACGAGCGTATCATTAAGCTTGTAAAGCTTATACAAAGCGGCTGTCAGAAAACACGCACCGCCGCCGTAAACAGGAATAAACGGACCGTAAACCATACCGACACGCATTTCAAAATGTCCGTCAACGCAGAACGCCCATATTGTTTCAAGAATCGTGCCGATGAAAGAACCGATCACAAACAGATAAAAAAGCTTCGTAAAACAGAATCCGTAAGCAAACGGCTTGTCATCTTTGCTTTCAAAGGTTTGTGTATATTCTTTCATATTATCCTGCTTAATCTCCTCAATTTTAGCATTAATTTGCTTTACATAAGCCATATGAGTGAGATCGGGATAAGCGTGTGCAAGTCTTTTTCTTAAAATATTTTCTGTAAAAAGTCGGTTATAGTTTTCTTCAAGTTCCTGAATTTCAACCTCTGTTGCACCTTTATCCATAAGCTCGGAAGAATTTTTAAGCTTTGCAATTCTTCTGAGCAGACGGATTGTTGTTATCATTGAAAAAACATAATCAATTACAATAATTCCGCAGAAGCAAAGAACAAGAATAAGACTTACCCAGAAAGGAATTGCTTCAACGGCTGTGCGAAGCACCGGAATTATCAATCCGACAAGCAGCATACCGAGCAATCCGAGAAAAAGTGCATAAGGAAAAGTTATATAATTGCCTATGCTGAATTTCGAGGAAGAAAAATCCCATGGCTTGAATTTGAGAGTTTTTTCTACAAGCACACCGACCACAACCATAAGTGCAGATAATATCAGAGTTGAACCGATGAATAAAATCAGCTTGCTGTTTTCAAACGGTTTTAGTGCTGTATAACAAATAACCGCCGAAAATCCGTACATAGGGCAAAACGGTGATGTCAAAAAACCGTTGTTACTGAATTTTTTCTCAAGAAGAAGCGAACGGAAACTGCTCGCCACCCAGCCAAAAAACGAGAAAATTACGAAGTACCACAACAGGTCGAGTAAAAATTGCATTTCCTATCCCCCACAATTTTATGCAACAAATCGGACACAGAATTCTGTGCCCGAAAAATTGCCGTAAATTTCACATTCTTTATGCCTTTGGCACATCATCTTTCCAGAGTTCTTTAATTGCGGTAACACTACCCGCAAGTCCCTGAATATCTGAAGGAATGATAATCTTTGTAGCCTTGCCGTCAGCGGCTTTACCGAATGCCTCAAGCGATTTAAGCTGAATAATTCTATCGGTAGGAGAAGCCTCATTGAGCATTTTAAGTGCGTCGGCATTAGCTTTCTGAACTGTGAGAATAGCCTCAGCTTCACCCTGCGCCTCACGGATTTTCTGCTCCTTAACAGCGTCGGCTTTAAGAATTGCAGATTCCTTCATACCCTCTGCAACAAGAATCTGACTGCGTTTTTCACCCTCTGCATCAAGAATTCTTGCACGGCGCTCACGCTCTGCCTTCATCTGCTTTTCCATCGCATCCTGAATTTCACGGGGCGGAAGAATGTTTTTAAGCTCGACACGGATTACCTTAATGCCCCATGCGTCGGTTGCCTCGTCAAGAATCACTCTGATTTTACCGTTGATTGTATCACGGGACGTAAGTGTGTTATCAAGCTCAAGATCACCGATGATATTACGCAATGTTGTTGCAGTAAGATTTTCAATAGCGCTGAGCGGTCTTTCTACACCGTAAGTATAAAGCTTTGGATCGGTAATTTCAAAATACACAACCGTGTCAATCTGCATCGTAACGTTATCTCTTGTGATCACGGGTTGTGGAGGGAAGTCGATTACCTGCTCTTTTAATGAAACTTTCTTTGAAATTTTGTCGATAAACGGAATTTTTACATGAAGTCCTGTT
>OGHL01000044.1_pt1 | contig 81520 bp, 60 predicted proteins | sample 1571391 | NCBI WGS metagenome assembly OGHL01 (sample SAMEA2581948, study PRJEB24529) | metagenome | biome: Human gut stool | place: China | collected 2011 | reverse complement strand
CGGGCGTAAGAGATTTGAAGGGAGCTGTCCTTAGTACGAGAGGACCGGGATGGACGTACCTCTGGTGCACCAGTTGTCCTGCCAAGGGCATAGCTGGGTAGCTATGTACGGACGAGATAAACGCTGAAAGCATCTAAGCGTGAAACTCCCCCTAAGATGAGATCTCTCATCCTTTATGGAGTAAGGGCCCAGAAAGACGATCTGGTTGATAGGCCGGAGGTGGAAGTGCAGTAATGTATGGAGCTGACCGGTACTAATAGCCCGAGGGCTTGACCTACGATTATGCAGGCAATCCAAGCCTTACTCACGGTTGCAGTTACGTTGTTCGGTTTTGAGGGTGCAGCGCGATATGCACCATTAGCTCAGCTGGTAGAGCACCTGACTCTTAATCAGGGTGTCCAGGGTTCGAGTCCCTGATGGTGTACCAGGATTTCATACAGCGAGAGCTGATTGAGATATAGAGACGGAACATGGCCCGTTGGTCAAGTGGTTAAGACAGAGGCCTCTCACGCCTTTAACATCGGTTCGAATCCGGTACGGGTCACCATTTTTCTCTTGACAGAGAGCGGAAAAGTGAATATAATGGTTGTTACTGCGAAAGCAGCTGCAATATAGTTGGTGCTTATTAGGGCGAGGGTCCACCCGTTCCCATCCCGAACACGGAAGTTAAGCTCGCTTCTGCCCACGATACTTGGCTGGAGACGGCCCGGGAAAATAGGTAGCGCCAACACAAGCGGACATCTTCGGATGTCCGCTTTTTTTCGCGCGTTTATGTAATTTTTTTGCCGGATTTCATAATTTGTTCAAAGTTTTTTCACCATTCCCAGAGATGGATCTGTATAATAGATAACTATGAAGAGTGTGCCTATCAGAGCCCTATCAAAACCGGGCATACTGCATCATGAGCGAATACAAATTACCAGACCGCTCAAATAGCGCGGAAAAGGTTGATTTTTTGTGCTGAACCTGCTATAATGAACGGACTTGTCAAAGGATAACCGGAAAAGGATTTTTGTTATGCTGAGAAGATTCAAATCGTCTGTTACCTTTTTAATGAAGCTGCTGGCCTTTCTGCTGTGTGCCGCCTGCTTTTTCGGCCTGTTCGGACTGGAATATTTCTTCCTTCTGCGCCCCAGCCGCACCCTGGGCGTCACGGCGGTGGCCTTTGTGGTGGTCTACATCCTGATGACCAAGGTCTACGGCGGCTTCGACATCGGAAAGCGTAAAAGCAAGCCCATCGTGTTCTCCATGGCCCTGACGCTGCTGCTGACGGACCTGGTGACGCACTTCCTGCTGTGCATCATGAATACCACCGTCATCCACGGGGGACGCTTTGTGTATGAGTGCCCGCTGCTGCTGCTGGCGGTCTATATGCTGCAGGTGGCCCTGGTGATCATCATGGCCTACGGCGGCAACGACCTGTACTTCAAGGTCAACAAGCCCCAGCGCTGCCTGATGGTGGCCCGCCGGGGCGAGTGCATCGAGGACCTGATCAAAAAAGTGGGCCGCTACAAAAAGCAGTACAACATCCAGCAGGTGGCCTGGCTGGACCAGCCGGACCTGCTGACCTGCGTGGACCACGCCGACGCCGTGTTCCTGTATGAGCTCTCCGTCCGGGAGCGCACCGACCTGGTGGAATACTGCTACCAGACCCGCAAGGACCTGTACTACAGCCTGGAGATGTCCGACGTGGTGGCCATGGCCGGGGAGCGGGTCATGTTCGACGACAAGACCATGATGTACTGCCCGGTCCGTGAACTGCGGTTCGAGGAGCGCATCGTCAAGCGCCTGGGGGATATCCTGGTGTCCGTGGTGGGCCTGGTGCTGACCTCCCCCATCCTGCTGGCAACGGCCCTGGCCATCCGCCTGGAGGACGGCGGCCCGGTGTTCTACCGCCAGAAGCGCGCCACCTACGGCGGCCGGGTGTTCGAGGTGTACAAATTCCGCTCCATGCGGGCCCAGGACGGCAGCATCCACGTCTCCGCCAAGAAGGATGACGACCGCATCACCAAGGTGGGCCACATCATCCGCAAATTCCGCATCGACGAGCTGCCCCAGTTGATCAACGTCCTGAAAAGCGACATGAGCATCGTGGGCCCCCGGCCCGAGATGCTGGAAAACGTGGAAAAATATACCGACGACCTGCCGGAGTTCCGCTATCGCCTGCGGGCGAAGGCGGGGCTCACCGGCCTTGCCCAGATTTACGGCAAATACAACACCTCTCCCCGGGACAAGCTCATCATGGACCTGGCCTATATCCAGCAGTACAGCGTCTGGCTGGACCTGAAGCTGATCCTGCGGACGGCTCTGGTGCTGCTGACGCCGGAGGAGAGCACCGAGGCCTTCGAGGACAAGAAAACGGAGGAAAAACCGTAATGCATACCACAAAGCGCGCCGTGCTGCTCAGCTGCTCCGACCACTATAACCACCGTCTCTACGTCATCGACGGCTATCTCAGGTCCCTGGGCTACGAGACGGTGTACTACACCAGCGACTTTGACCACACCTCCAAAAAGGTGTTCCGCTGCACGGTCCCCGGCTGCCGCCAGATCCATGTGCGGCCCTATCAGAAAAACCTGTCCCTGTCCCGGATTCTGTCCCATCGGGACTTTGCCCGCCTGGTGTTCCGGGAGCTGGAGCAGGACCCCCCGGATGTGGTGGTGGCCCAGCTGCCCCCCAACTACCTGGCCCATTATGCCACCCGCTTCAAGGCCCGGCACCCGGAAACCAGGCTGATCTTCGAGATTTTCGACATGTGGCCGGAGACCTTCCCCTCCGGCTCCATGAAGCGCCTGCTGGCCCTGCCCTTTTCCGTGTGGGCCGGTCTGCGGGATAAGAACCTCTCCGCCGCGGACCGGGTGATCCCCGAGTGCAGGCTGTTCTGCCGCAAGCTGGGTCTGCCGGAGGAAAACGCCATCTACCTGGCCTCCCGCCGCGACCCGAACCAGACGCCGGAGGCCCATCTGCGCTCCGACGGACTGGACCTGTGCTACCTGGGGGCCATCAACAACGTGGTGAACGTCGACGCCATCGCCGGCCTGACGGCCCAATTGGCCCGGTTGAAGCCCGTCACCGTCCATGTCATTGGCGACGGCGAGAAATGCCCTCAGCTGCTCCAGGCCCTGCGTGACGCCGGGGCGGAGGTGGACTGGCTGGGCGTGGTGTTTGACGAGAGCCAGAAGCACGAGGTCATGAGCCGCTGCCACTTCGGCTTCAACCTGATGAAGCCCGACGTGTGCGTGGGCCTGACCATGAAGTCCGTGGACTATTTCCGCCACGATCTGCCCATTCTCAACAACATTCCCGCCGACACCGCCGAGCTGGTGGACCGGGAACAGGTGGGCCTCAACGTGGGGGAGGACACGGCGGTCCGGGTGGCCGCCATGACGGTGGAGGACTGCCTGCGCATGCGTAAGAACGTCCGCCGGGTCTTTGACGAGAACTTTGACCTGCCGGTGGTGCAGGCCCGATATGCCGCCCTGCTGCAGGGCATTGTGTGAGGATACGACCGTGGAAAAACAGATATTGATCCTGCTGGCTGCCTACAAGGGCGGCCGGTTTATCCGGCCCATGGTGGACTCCATCCTGGCGCAGGACGTGGGGGGTTGGAGGCTGATCCTGTCGGACGACGGGGAGGATACCGCCCCCATTTTGCAGGAATACGCCGATAAATATCCGGATAAAATAACGCATTATCGTTCCGGCCGCCGGTTCGGCAGCGCCCAGAAGCACTTCATGCACCTGCTGGAGCAGTTCGGGGGCCAGGCCGACTACATCATGTTCAGCGACCAGGACGACGTGTGGCACCCGGACAAGGTGCGCCTGACCCTCCGGCTGATGGAGCAGGCGGAGACGGACCCGGCCCTGCCGGTGCTGGTCCACACGGACCTGCGGGTGGTGGACGGCCAGCTGCATGAGATGGACCCCTCCTTCCAGCACTATTCCGGCCTGGACGGCCATCGTCTGGCGCTGGAGCAGCTGCTGGTGCAGAATGTGGTCACCGGCTGCACCATGATGATCAACCGCTCCCTGGCCCGGCTTGCCTGCCGCCCGGTGGGGGAGGGGGATATGCTGATGCACGACTGGTGGCTGGCGCTGATCGCCGCCGCCATGGGCCGGGCCGTGTTCCTGGACCGCGCCACCATTGACTACCGCCAGCACGGCGGCAACGTGGTGGGGGCCAAGGATCCCCGCTCGGCGGGTTATGTGCTGCAGAAGCTCAAGGGCGGCGCGGTGCGCCGTTCCCTGGTGGATACGGCCCGGCAGGCCGGGGCCTTCCTCTCCTGCTATCGCCAGGAGCTGACCCCGGACCAGCAGGCCCTGCTGGCGGACTATGCCGCCGCCCCCGAAAAGGGAAAACTGGCCCGGCTGGCTCTTTACCGACGGCGGGGCCTGTGGAAGTACGGCCTGAACCGCCGTATCGGACAAATTCTTTGGTGGTGAATCTTTTGCAAAATCGAATCCTTAACATAACGGAGGAGTTCCGGCGGGGTACCTTTACCCAGCGGTGCAGCCAGCTCTCCTTCGGAATCTTGTGCCTGTTCCTGCTGGAGTGCAGCATCACCGGCGGCGGCCGGTACTGGGAAGTGGGCCCCGTCAGCATCCGCATTCTGCTGGGGGGCCTGGCCGCTGTTCTGGCCCTGCCGGAGCTTTTCCGGCATCTGGGCGCATACCTGAAAAAGCCCGCCGTCTGGCTGACCCTGGCCTTCGTGGGCTGGCTGGCCTTCTGCGCCTGGCGGGGCGTCCGGGCGGAAAACCGCATGGACGTGCTGCTGACGGACATCAAGGGCTTCATGTGGCTGTTCCTGGTGCCTGTGCTGGTGGCCACGGTCCGGTCGCGGCAGCGCCTGCGGGTGCTTTTGAGCTGGGTCCTGGCGGGTGCGCTGATCCAGGCGGCCCTGATCCTGGCGGTGAACGCCGCCGTGGTGCTGATGGACGACCCTGCCCCTCTGTGCCGGTGGCTGAACGAGCACACCGTAGGCATCGTGGACGTGGTGTCGGCGCGGCTGGTCCGTGTGTTCTTCAAAAGCAGCCCCTATATGATCGTGGGCTGTGTGGTGGCCCTGTTCCGTCAGGCCCGGGCCCCCAAGCTCCGCTGGCGCTATGTGCTGGCGGTGGCCCTGCTGTTCAACGCCCTGCTGTTGAGCTATACCCGCTCCCTGTACGGAGCTTTGGGGCTGACGGCCCTGGTCAGCATCATCGCGGTGCTGGTGCTGTGCCCGGAGGGCCGCAAGCGGACGCTGGCGTTTCTGCTGGCTGCCGTGGTGTGCTTCGGCGTGCTGGTCACGGTGCAGGAGTTTGCCCTGGAGGGCAGCTATCTGAGCTTTGCCGTGTCCCGCACCATCGGCAGGGAGGTTCCCACCTCCTGGGCCTCCCAGCTGCGGTCCCAGCTTCGGGGCGAGGACCCCGGCGATTCCCCCGACGACGGCGAGATGGACAGCCAGCGCTCCTATATCGAGGTCACCGAGAAGTCCGACCAGCTGCGGCAGGAGACCAAGGACAGCCTGAATGTCTACATTCAGCGAAGTCCCATCATCGGCTGCGGCCTGGGCGCGTCGGCGGCCAACCGCGACAAGGGCGTGGACGAGTATTTCTATCTGGACATGCTGGCCCGGACGGGTGTCGTGGGCCTGCTGCTGTACATGCTGCCTTTTGGCTATGTGGTGGTCTGGTGCCTGCGGCGGCGGGAGCTGCTGCGGGAGTGCCCGGAGGGGGCGGCCGTGGTCTGCGGCCTGTGCACCTTCTGGATCGTCACCTGGTTCAACCCCTGGATGAACGCTGTGCTGGGCATCGCCTGGTACGCCGTCACCCTGTCGGTGCCCACGGCTTTAGAGGAGCGCAGCGTTTGAATCCCACGCAACAGGAGATGTTTTCCCCATGGCGAATGAATCAAGCGGAAAAAAAGCCCTGAAGGCCGGACTTGGCTACACGGTGGGCAATATGCTGGTGAAGGGCCTGTCCTTCCTGGCCATCCCCCTGTTTGCCCGGCTGATGACGGTGGAGGACTTCGGCATTTACAGCACCTTCAGCTCCTATGTGATGATCATGACGGTGCTGGCGGGCTTCACCCTCCACACCAGCGTCCGCAACGCGAAGCTGGACTATGTGGACCTCACCGGTTCCTACTGCTCCTCCGTGACCCTGCTGGTCATCGGCAACTCCCTGCTGCTGCTGGCATTGAGTCTGGTGTTTGCCGCGCCGCTGGCCCGGTCCCTGAGCCTGGAGCAGCCGTATCTTCCGGCGCTGATCGTGCTGGAGAGCTTCGGCATGGCCATGCTGACCTTCTACAACTCCGTCCTTTCGGTGGACTATAAGTATAAGGAGTACCTGGTGCTGAGCCTGGTGTATGCCGTGGCCGGCATCGGCGGCTCCGTGCTGCTGATTCTGACCCTCTGCCGGGGCCAGGGATACCTGGGCCGCATCCTGGGCACCCTGATCCCCGCGGTGCTGGTGGGCATCTATGTGGTGTTCCGCCTGTGGCGGAAGGACCGCCCCCGCATCAGCCGGGAATACTGGCGCTACGGCATGGCCATCAGCCTGCCCACGGTACCCCACGGCCTGAGCCAGCTGCTGCTGAACCAGTTTGACCGCATCATGATCAAGTCCATCATCGGCAGCACCGAGGCCGGGCTTTACAGCTTTGCCTATAACGTGGGCATGATCTTCCAGGTCATCACCAACTCCATGGACACCGCCTGGGCACCCTGGTTCTTTGAAAAGATGAAGGCCCGGGAGTACCCGGTCATTCGCCGGGCGGCTTCGGCGTATGTGGTGTTTGTGTCCATCGGGGCCATGGCCCTGGCACTGATCTCTCCGGAGGTCATCCTCATTGCCGGCGGCTCCAAATACAGCGACAGCCGCTACGTGACCATGCCCATCGTGCTGTCCATGTACTACGCGTTTTTGTATACCCTGCCCTCCTCGGTGGAGTATTACTATAAGAAAACCAAGCTCATCGCCCTGGGCACCATGCTGGCGGCGGGCATGAACATCCTGCTCAACGCCGTGTTCATTCCGGCCTTCGGCTATGTGGCGGCGGCCTACACCACCGTGGCCTGCTACCTGCTGTATTACCTGCTGCATGTGGTATTTGCCTGGTGGGTCCACAAGGGCATGGTGTATGACATTCTCCAGCAGTTCCTCTGGCTGGGAGTGGTGTCGGTGGTGTCGCTGGTGACGGTGGCCCTGACGGACCTGTTCTGGATCCGGATGGGACTGCTGGCGGCCCTTCTGGGCGTGTGCGCGCTGTGGGCCCTCCGCCACCGGGACCAGGTGGCCCGGACCCTTGCGGTGTTCCGCCGGAAATCGGCCTGAAATCGGGACAAAACCCCGGGTTTTGCGGGACATCCCGCCCTGTCCCGGGACGGAAATATAAGAGAAGTTACGAAATAACGGATAGGAGTGAGATAAGTGGAGGAACTGACGCTTCGGCAAATGCAGGAGGGAGCTCTGAACATTCTCAAAAAATTGGACGGCATCTGCCGGGAACAGGGACTGCGATACTTCCTGTTCTATGGTACCCTCATCGGGGCCATCCGCCACAAGGGCTTCATTCCCTGGGATGACGACCTGGACGTGGCTATGCCCCGGCCGGACTTTGACAAGCTAGTGGCCTATTGCCGCCGGCACCGGCAGGAGCTTCAGCCCATGCAGCTGATGACCGTGGACGACAACCCACAGTATGTGTACCCCATCGCCCGGTTCAGCGACACCCGCTACCGGGTGAAGTACCAGGGCATCCGGGATTACGGCCTGGGCCTGTTTGTGGACATTTATCCGCTGGACGGCTGCGGTGACACGGAGGAGGAGGCCGGGGCCTGGGTGCAGCAGCCCATGCGGGACGTGAAATTCATCAACTGCTGCGCCGCCGACCGGTTCACGCCCAGCCGGCGGGGCTGGCTTCACACCCCCGCCAAGCTGGCGGGCTTTGCCTGGGCCCGGCTCCACGGAAGCGCCCATTACATCCACCGCATCGAGGCCTGGGCCCGGCAGAAGGACTATGAGAAGTGCCGCTATGTGGGCTGCACCGTTTGGGATACCAACTGGAACATCGTGTTCCTGCGGGAGGACCTGGAAAAAACGCTGTATGTTCCCTTTGAGGACGGGGAGTTCCCCATTCCCGCCGGATATGACCGGGTGCTGCGCCATACCTATGGCGATTACATGACGCCCCCGCCGCCGGAACAGCGGATCGGGCAGCATTTTTACACCGTATGGCCCAAGGAACAAGGGCCGTCGGAGGAACATAAGGAAGGAGCCATTTCATGAAAGGTATCGTTTTGGCCGGCGGAGCCGGTACGCGCCTGTACCCCCTGACCATGGTCACCAGCAAGCAGCTGCTGCCGGTGTATGACAAGCCCATGATCTATTACCCCCTGTCCACCCTGATGATGGCGGGGATCCGGGACATTCTCATCATCTCCACCCCCACGGATCTGCCCAATTTCGAGCGTTTGCTGGGGGACGGAAGCCAGTTCGGCATCCGGCTGAGCTATAAGGTGCAGCCCTCGCCCGATGGTCTGGCCCAGGCGTTCCTGCTGGGCGAGGAGTTCATCGGCGACGACTGCTGCGCCATGGTGCTGGGCGACAACATTTTCTACGGCAGCGGCTTCCGGGCCCGCCTGAAGCAGGCGGCGGCGGATGCGCAGCAGGGCCGGGCCAGCATTTTCGGCTATTACGTCAATGACCCCGAGCGCTTCGGTATTGTGGAGTTCGACGAGAACGGCAAGGTCATCTCCGTGGAGGAGAAGCCCCAGCACCCCAAGAGCAACTACTGCATCACGGGCCTGTATTTCTATGACAACCGGGTGGTGGACATGGCCAAGCGGGTGAAGCCCAGCGCCCGGGGCGAGCTGGAGATCACGGACCTGAACCGTTTCTATCTGGAGGACGGCACCCTGAACGTGCAGCTGCTGGGCCGGGGCTATGCCTGGCTGGACACCGGTACCATGGACTCCCTGGTGGATGCGGCGGACTTTGTGCGCACCATCGAGACCCGGCAGGGCTCCCAGATCGCGGCACTGGAGGAGATCGCGTTTACCGAGGGCTGGATCGACAAGGAGACCCTGCTCCAGTCCGCCCAGCGCTATGGCAAGTCCCCCTACGGCCAGCATCTGATGCACGTGGCCGAGGGCAAAATTCGTTATTGATAGGTGGCCTGTATGAAAATTCTGGATACGAAAATTCCCGAGGTAAAAATCATCGAGCCGGACGTGTTCGGCGATCACCGGGGCTGGTTCATGGAGACCTGGTCCCAGCCCAAGTATGAATCCCTGCATTTTGCGCCCATGCAGGACAACGAGAGCTTCACCGCCAAGAAGGGGACCCTGCGGGGCATCCACTTCCAGCAGGACCCCATGGCCCAGGCCAAGATCGTCCGGGTGGTGCGGGGCGCCGTGATGGACGTGGCGGTGGACCTGCGGAAGGGGTCCCCCACCTATTTGCAGTGGGTATCCGTGGAGCTCAGCGCCGAGAATAAGCGCCAGTTCTACATTCCCCGGGGCTTCGGCCACGGGTTCGTGACCCTGACGGACGACGTGGACTTCTGCTATAAGGCGGACAACCTCTACGATCATCCCAGCGACCGGTCCATCCGCTTCGACGACCCTGCCATTGGCGTGGACTGGGGCGTGACGGACCCCATTCTGTCCGACAAGGACAAAAACGCTCCGCTGCTGGCGGACAGCGACTGCAACTTCGTTTACGGAAAGGGAGAATGAGCCATGACCATTATCGTTACCGGCGGCGCCGGCTTTATCGGCAGCAACTTCGTGTTCCATATGCTCAAGGAGCATCCCGATTACCGCATCGTGTGCCTGGACAAGCTGACCTACGCGGGAAACCTGTCCACCCTGGCTCCCGTGATGGACAACCCCAACTTCCGCTTCGTGAAGGCGGATATCTGCGACCGGGAGGCCGTTTACAAGCTGTTTGAGGAGGAGCACCCCGACATGGTGGTGAACTTCGCCGCCGAGAGCCATGTGGACCGCTCCATCGAGGACCCCGGTGTGTTTTTGCAGACCAACATCATCGGCACCGCCACCATGATGGACGCCTGCCGCAAGTACGGCATCCAGCGCTATCACCAGGTGTCCACCGACGAGGTGTACGGCGACCTGCCCCTGGACCGGCCGGACCTGTTCTTCACCGAGGAGACCCCCATCCACACCTCCAGCCCCTACTCCAGCTCCAAGGCGTCCGCCGACCTGCTGGTGCAGGCGTATCACCGGACCTATGGCCTGCCGGTGTCCATCAGCCGCTGCTCCAATAACTACGGGCCCTATCACTTCCCCGAGAAGCTGATTCCCCTGATGATCGCCAACGCCCTGAACGACAAGCCCCTGCCGGTGTACGGCGAGGGCCTGAACGTCCGCGACTGGCTGTATGTGGAGGATCACTGCCGGGCCATCGACCTGATCATCCACAAGGGCCGGGTAGGCGAGGTTTACAACGTGGGCGGCCACAACGAGATGCGCAACATCGACATTGTGAAGCTGATCTGCAAGGAGCTGGGCAAGCCCGAGAGCCTCATCGTCCATGTGGCGGACCGGAAGGGCCACGATATGCGCTATGCCATCGACCCCACCAAGATCCACAACGAGCTGGGCTGGCTGCCGGAGACCAAGTTCGCCGACGGCATCAAAAAGACCATCGACTGGTACCTGAATCACCGGGAGTGGTGGGAGACCATCATCTCCGGCGAGTATCAGGACTATTACGAGAAAATGTACGGCAATCGCTGAGCCATGGAGCAGCAGGCAGTAGAAGTCCGGATGGGGCAGACGCACCTGGGCTTTGTGGACGCGGCAAAGGGCCTGGGCATGCTGGCCATCATCTGGGGCCACATGGACTACCTGTGGAGCACCAGCTCCGTATGGTTTTCCTCCTTCAAGATCGCTGTGTTCTATGTGGTGGTGGGCCTGCTGAAGGCATACCGCTATGGGGAGCGGGGCCAGAGGGATTCCTGTGCACAGGTGATGAAAAAACGCTGGTATTCCCTGGTGATCCCCTATGGCGTGTTTTCGGCTCTGGCGATTCTGGCGCACCTGGCTTTTCTCACCATACACGGTGGCAGCAGACTGGCGGCCCTGAAGGGGGACGTGATCCTGACGGTGACGCTGCGGGGTGTTGCCACCCTGTGGTTTCTGCCTACGCTGCTGATCGCCGAGCTGCTGTTTGCGGCGGTGCGGCCGGAGGGCTGGTCTGCCGCCAAGCGCATACTGGTGTGTGTCCTGGCGCCGGCTATCCTGTGCGTCGTCGGCTATTTCTATCAGGAAATGGATATTCCCGGGGCGGATCGCCTGTGGGTGCAGGTGGTGCGCAATCTGTTTATTGTTTTGGCCAAGAGCGTCAGCGGCTTTTGGTTCATGCTGTGCGGGTATCTGCTTTACCGGCGGGGGAAGCCGCAGCGGTTGGGAAGGCTGCCGGTGCTGGCGGTCCTGCTGGCGGTGAATCTGGGCCTGTCGCTGCTGAGTCCGGACCTGGATTTCAACTCCTTTAAGCTGGAGTCCTTTGCTCCGGTGTTCTATCTCAACGGTGTGTTGGGTTCCGTGGCCGTTCTGGAGCTGCTGCGCTGGCTGGAGGCCCGCATATCCCTGAGGCCCCTGATCTGGTGTGGCAGGCACTCCATGTTCCTGATGGCCACGCATCTGCCCTGGCAGATCGCACCGGAGCTGGTGATGCTGGGCAAGCGTTTTTACCTGGCACAGACGCCGACGGCGCCGTATTTCCTGATGATGCTGGCGGAGTTCGCGGTGCTGATGCTTATTGAGGCTGCACTGGTCTGGTGCAAAGAGAAGGTCAAAGCCGCCATGACCGGGCGCTGGGGAAAAGAGCGGCCCATCTGCAAGGCGGTCAAGTATCTGTAACGAGGAGGTTACAAGCAATGAAGGTATTGGTAACGGGCGTGGGCGGTCAGCTGGGCCACGATGTCATGAACGAGCTGGCCCGCCGGGGCCATCAGGGCGTGGGCAGCGACATCGCCCCGGTATACAGCGGCATCGCCGACGGCTCTGCCGTGACGGAGATGCCTTATGTGCCCATGGATATCACCAATGACGCCCAGGTGCGGCAGGTGATGGACCAGGTGCGGCCCGACGCCGTGATCCACTGCGCCGCCTGGACGGCGGTGGACCTGGCCGAGGACGCCGACAAGCAGCCCAAGGTACGGGCCATCAACGTGGACGGCACCGCTCATCTGGCCCAGGCCTGCCGGGAGATGGATTGCAAGATGATGTACATTTCCACGGACTATGTGTTCAACGGCCAGGGGGAGACCCCCTGGCAGCCGGACTGCAAGGACTATCAGCCCCTGAATTTCTACGGCGAGACCAAGCTGGGCGGCGAGCTGGCCGTCAGCTCTGCGCTGGAGAAGTATTTCATCGTGCGGATCGCCTGGGTGTTCGGCCTGAACGGCAAGAACTTCATCAAGACCATGCTCCAGCTGGGCAAGACCCACGACAAGCTGCGGGTGGTGTGCGACCAGATCGGCACGCCCACCTATACCCTGGACCTGGCCCGGCTGCTGGTGGACATGATCGAGTCCGACAAGTACGGGTATTACCACGCCACCAACGAGGGCGGGTATATCTCCTGGTACGACTTCGCCTGCGAGATCTTCCGCCAGGCGGGGCTGCCGGTGCAGGTGGACGCCGTGACCACGGCGGAATACGGCGCGTCCAAGGCGGCCCGGCCCTTCAACAGCCGCCTGGACAAGAGCAAGCTGGCGGAGAACGGCTTCACGCCGCTGCCGGAGTGGAAGGACGCCCTGAGCCGGTATCTCCGGGAGCTGGGCGACAATCAGTAAGCGAAAAAATACCGGCTGCGCAGCAGCCGGTGTTTTTTTGTCCTTTTCAGGGGAAGAAAAATGCGCTATACTGTCAGATGAGAGTTTTTCGGGACAGCGGAGGTGGTATCCTGCTGTCGGAAAGGAGGCGGGCAGATGCTTCATATATGGGTGGGCCGGGCCGGTTCCGGGAAATCCCGGCGGGTGCTGGAGGCCATGGAAAAGAACCGCCGTCTGCGGCGGCAGGTGCTGCTGGTGCCGGAGCATATCTCCCACGAGGCGGAGGTGGACCTGTGCCGGGCCCTGGGGCCCACAGCGTCCCGGGACGCGGAGGTGCTGAGCTTCCGGAGCCTGTCGTCCCGGGTGCTGGCGGAAACCGGCGGTCTGGCGGAGTTTACCTTGGACAACGGGGGAAAGCTGCTGACCATGCGGCGGGTGCTGCAGGAGCTGGCCCCGGAGCTGCGGGTATTCGGACGGCCCAGCCAGCGGGCGTCGTTCCTGCGGCAGCTGACGGACCTGACGGAGGAGTTCTACGCCTACGAGATCGGCCCCCAGGCCCTGTACCGGCAGGTGGAGGACCTGGACGGGGCCATGGGCGGCAAGCTGCGGGACATCGCTCTGATATACGCCGCCTATGACGCCCGGCTGCGCAGCGGCGATTTCGACGCCCGCTCCCGGCTCCAGAAGCTCCGGGAGCACCTGGAGGGAAGCGGCTATCTCCGGGGCTGCGACGTGTATCTGGACGGATTTTCATACTTCAACCGCCAGGAGGAGAGCATTCTGGAGCTGGTGCTGCGGCAGGCCGAAAGCGTCACGGTGACGCTGCTGGGAGACCGGAGCAGCGACCGGCTGTTTCAGAACGCCCTGCGCCAGCGGATGCGCCTGGAGCGCATGGCCCGCCGGGCGGGGCAGGAGACGGACGTGCTGTGGTGCGAAAGCCGGGGGCAGGGCCCCCTGGGGCACCTGGAAGCCCACTTTTTCGGCCAGGAGGTCCCCTACGGCGGGGAACCGGAGGGCCTGGAGCTGTACCAGGCGGCCACGGCCTTTACCGAGGTGGAATGGGTGTCCCAGCAGCTGCGGCAGCTGGCGGCGGAGGGCTATCGCTGGCGGGACATGGGCGTGTGCGCCCGGAATATGGAGGTCTACGGCCCGCTGCTGGAGAGTGTGTTCCGCCGGGACGGCATCCCGGCCTATATCAGCCGCCGCAGCGACCTGCTGGAAAAGCCCCCCATCACCATGCTGCTGGGGGCACTGGACGCCGTCACCGGCGGCTTCGACCGGGAGGACGTGTTCCGCTGCCTGAAAACCGGCCTGGGCGGCATCACCCCGGACGAGTGCGACATTCTGGAAAATTACGTCATCCTGTGGGACATCCGGGGCAATTCCATGTGGCTGCGGGAGGGGGACTGGACGGCAAGCCCCGACGGATACGGCCGGGAGCTGACGGAGCGCAGCGCCGCCCGGCTGGAGCGGGTCAACGGCATCCGGCGGCGGGTGCGCCTGCTGCTGGAGCCTCTGTACCGGGGGATGCGCACCGCCGGGGCGGCCCGGCAGAAGGCGGAGTGCCTGTATGGTTTTTTGCAGGAGGCCGGGGTGCCGCAGACCCTGGAGGACACGGCGAAAAAGCTCCTGGAGGAGGACCGGCCCCAGCTGGCGGAGGAATATGTCCAGCTGTGGGCGATCTTCTGCGGGGTGCTGGACCAGTTTGCGGAAATCCTGGGGGATACGGAGCTGTCCGGCGAGGAGTTCGCCCGGCTCCTGCGGCTGGTGCTGACCCAGTACAGCGTGGGCACCATCCCGGCCACCCTGGACCAGGTGAAGGTCAGCGAGATCACCCGCAACGACCGGCACCGGGTGAAGTGCCTGTTCCTGCTGGGAGCCAACGACCATGTGCTGCCCATGCCCCCCAGCGGCCACGGCCTGCTGGACCCGGAGGACCGGGCCGCCCTGCAGCAGCGGGAGATCCTGCTGTCGGACGCCAGCTTCGACCCGCTGGACAACGAATTGCAGAATATTTACGCCTGTCTGGCCCAGCCCACGGACCGGCTCACAGTCAGCTGGCCGGTGGGGGACGTCAACGGCAGCCAGCTGCGCCCCTCCTTTGTGGTGCAGCGGATGGAAAAGCTGTTTCCCCGGCTGCGTGTGACCCGGGAGGACGGCAGCTACCGCCGCAGACTCCCCGCCACGGCCCTGGAGCTGGCGGGAGAGGACCCCACCCTGCGGCAGTATTTCCGCGGGCGGGGGGACTATGACCGGGTGCTGGACGCCATGGACCGGGGACGGGCCCTGGGCCGGGGACGGCTGTCCGGCCCGGCGGTGGAGGCCCTGTATGGCCGCTCCCTGCATATGTCCGCCTCCCGGATGGACCAGGTAAAGCGGTGCCATTTCGGGTATTTCATGCAGTACGGCCTGCGGGCCAGGGACCGCCGCCCGGCGGGGTTCGAGGCCCCGGAGATCGGCACGTTTATCCACTATCTGCTGGAAAACGTGGCCCGGGAGGTCAAGATCCGGGGCGGCTGGGCCGCGGTGCAGCAGCCGGAGCTGCGGCAGCTGGTCCGGGAATATACGGACCGCTACGCCCGGGAGGAGATCGACGGATATCAGGAGAAAAGCGCCCGGTTCCGGTATCTCTTTTCCCGGCTGCGGACGGCGGCCTATGCCATTGTGGAGGACATGGCCGGGGAGCTGGCCCAGTCGGACTTTTCCCCGGTGGCCTTTGAGCTGGGCTTCGGCGGAAAGGACGGGCAGCTGCCTGCCGTGACCATCACCGAGGGGGATCAGCGCCTGTCCGTCAGCGGCAAGGTGGACCGGGTGGACGGCTGGCTCCACGACGGCAGGCTGTATCTGCGGGTGGTGGACTACAAAACCGGGAAAAAGTCCTTCGACCTGTCGGACCTGCGGTACGGCCTGGGGATCCAGATGCTGCTGTACCTGTTCACCCTGGAGCAGGAGGGCCGCAGCTATTTCGGCTATCCCATCGTCCCGGCGGGGGTGCTGTACCACCCGGCCCGGGAGGTGATCCTGAAAGCGGACCGGGGCATCCAGCCGGAGAAGCTGCAGCTGGCCCTGCAGAGCGCCCTGCGCCGCAGCGGCATGGTGCTCTCCGACCCCCAGGTGCTGCGGGCCATGGAGCACAGCGCCCTGGAATCGCCCCATTATCTGCCCATCAAGGTGAAAAAAGACGGCTCCATCGCCGACGGCGTCGCCTCGGCGGAGCAGCTGGGCAAGCTGGGCCGCTATGTGGACCGCCTGCTGCACCAGATCGCCCGGGAGATCGGCTCCGGCAGCATCGACGCCGACCCGGTGGCCCACGGCCCCCAGGACCGGGCCTGCCAGCACTGCGACTTTGCCGCCGCCTGCGGGTTCCAGGAGGGCCGGGGCGGCGACCGGGTGCGGTACATCAGAAGCGTAGACCCGGGAGAATTCTGGAAATTTGTGGAGGAAGAAAGCTGAGAGGAGGGATCGCCATGCCGCTGACGCCGCAGCAGGAAACGGCCGTATATAACCGGGGCGGGAGCCTGCTGGTGTCCGCCGCCGCAGGCTCCGGCAAAACCAAGGTCCTGGTGGAGCGCCTGTTTTCCTATATGGAGCAGGAGGGCTGCCAGGTGGACGACTTCCTGATCATCACCTATACCAAGGCCGCCGCAGCGGAGCTGCGGGGCAAGATCGCCCAGGAGCTGACCCGCCGGGTGGCGGAGCGCCCTGGAGACGGCCACCTGCGGCGGCAGATGCTGCGGGTGTATCAGGCGGACATCAAAACGGTGGACGCCTTCTGCGCCGGGCTTCTGCGGGAGAACGTCCACCTGCTGCTGCCGGTGGAGGAGCACAGCCTGACCCCGGATTTCCGGGTGCTGGACGAGCAGGAGGCCGCCCTGCTGCGCCAGCGGGTGCTGGGCCGGGTGCTGGAGGATTTTTACGCCGGCATCGAGGAGGATGAAAACGCCCGCCTGCTGGCGGAGACCCTGGGGGCCGGCCGGGACGACCGGGCCCTGGAGGCCCTGGTGCTGGACCTGCACCAAAAGACCCAGAGCCACCCCCACCCCCTGCGGTGGCTGGAGGAGCTGAAGCGGGACTGGGCCAGAACGCCGGAGCACCTGCCGGACACCGGCTGCGGCCGGTATCTCATGGAGGACGCCCTGCGGAAGGCGGACTTCTGGTCCCGGCGGCTGGAGCAGGCCGTGGAGGACATGGCGGACTACCCCGCCGTGTACAAAGCCTACGGCGACCGGTTCCTGGAGGCAGCCCAGGCCCTGGAACACCTGCGGGACAAGGCGGAACAGGGCTGGGACAGCCTGGGACAGGCGGTCCCCGTATTCCGCCGGATGGGAACCGTCCGGGGCGATGAAAACGCCGCCTGCCGGGACCGGTCCAAGGCGGTGCTGGAGCAGTGCAAAAAGGCATTGAAGGACATCCGGGCCACCTTTTCCGTGCCGGAGGCGGAGCTGCTGGAGGACCTGCGCCAGATGGCCCCGGCCATGCTGGCCCTGCTGAGCCTGACGGCCCGGTTCACCCTGCGCTATCAGGCGGAGAAGGTCCGGCGGAACGTGATGGACTTTTCCGACCAGGAGCACTACGCCATCGACCTGCTGACGGACAGCCAGGGCCAGCCCACGGACCTGGCCCGGCAGGTGGCCTCCCGCTACCGGGAGGTGATGGTGGACGAATATCAGGACAGCAACCAGGTGCAGAACTGCATTTTCCGGGCCCTGTCCGACTGGGAGCGGCGGCTGTTCGCCGTGGGCGACGTGAAGCAGAGCATCTATCGCTTCCGGCTGGCGGACCCCACCATCTTTCTGGAAAAATACCTGTCCTATGTCCCGGCGGCGGAAGCGGAGGAGGGCCAGCCCCGGAAGGTGCTGCTGAGCCGGAATTTCCGCTCTCGCCGGGAGGTGCTGGACGGCACCAACTTCGTGTTCCGGTCTGTTATGTCCCGGGAAATGGGGGAGATGGACTACGGCGACGACGAGCAGCTGTACTTCGGCGCGGAGGCGGCGTACCCGCCCCGGCCGGGCATGGAGCCGGAGCTGCACTTCATCAGCGTGGAGAACACCCAGGAGGAGAGCTTCGACCGGACGGAGATGGAGGCCCGGTTCACGGCCCGCCGCATCCGGCAGCTGCTGGACGAGAAATTCCCGGTGCAGGGGGAGGACGGCCGGCCCCGGACGGTGGAGCCGGAGGACATCGTCATTCTCATGCGCTCCCCCCGGGCCAGGCTGGCGGCCTATACGGCGGCCCTGCGCCGGGAGAACATCCCCTGCACCAGCGGGGAAAGCGAGGCCTTCTTCAGCACCCCGGAGGCGGCGGTGATGGTGTCGTTTTTGCAGATCATCGACAATCCCCGGCAGGATGTGCCGCTGATCGCCGTGCTGCGGTCGCCGCTGTTCGGCTTTTCGGCGGACCGCCTGGCCCTGATCCGGGCGCTGCAGCCGGAGGGGGACTATTACGACGCCCTGTGCCTGGACGACGGCGCGGACGCGGCGGACTTCCGGCGGCTGCTGGAGGAGCTGCGGCTGGCGGCCCGGGATATGACGGCGGACCGGCTGCTGTGGAAGCTCTATACGGAGTGCCACGCCCTGGCGGTGTTCGGGGCCATGGAGGGCGGAGCCGCCCGGAAGGAGAACCTCATTGCCCTGTATACCTACGCCGGTCAGCAGGCGGCGGCTGGCCGGGGCGGCCTGTTCGACTTTGTGACCCAGCTCCACGACCTGCTGGAGGAGGGGCGGCAGCCCCCCATCACCACCCGGACCGCCGGCAGCGGGGTGCAGATCATGAGCGTGCACCGGTCCAAGGGACTGGAGTTCCCGGTGGTGATCCTGACGGACCTGCACAAGACCTTCAACGCCGACGACTTCCGCCGTCCGGTGCTGGTGCACCCCCGGCTGGGCCTGGGCACCGAGCGGGTGGACCGGGAAAAGCGCATCCGGTACGACACCGTCACCAAAACAGCCGTGGCGGCGGCCCTGACCCGGGAGAGCAAGTCCGAGGAAATGCGGATCCTGTATGTGGCCCTGACCCGGGCCAAGGAGAAGCTCATCTGCGTGCAGTGCATGGCCCACGGCCGCAAGCGGCTGGCGGACCTTTCGGTGCTGGCGGATATGCCCACGCCGCCGGAGGCGGTGGCCGGGGCCAAATGCCCCGGAGACTGGCTGCTGCTGCCGCTGCTGTGCGCCCCGGAGGGGGAGCCTCTGCGCCGATGGGCGGAGGCAGAGCCCCAGACCCGGGTGGGCCTGGGCGGCGGCTGGCAGGTGCAGGTGTGGGAAAATCCCACGGCTGCGGCGGCCCGGGAACGGGAGGACGCGCCGCAGGAGGTCCTGCCGGAGAGCGCCGTGGAGGTCCAGGAGCTGGACTATCCCCATCAGGCGGCCTGCCGCATCCCCACCAAGGTCACGGCCACCCAGCTGAAGGGCCGGGAGCTGGACGAGGAGATCGCCCAGGGCACGGTCCGGCGGGTGCGGCAGGTGCAGGTGGACACCCCCCGGTTCCTGCTGGGGGAGCGGCCCCTGTCCGCCGCCCAGCGGGGCACGGCCATGCACCTGCTGATGCAGTACCTGGACCTGAACGGCCCGGACCCGGAGGAGCAGGCGGCGTCCCTGACGGCGCGGCATCTGCTGACCCCGGAGCAGGCGGCGTCCCTGGACCTGGAGCAGGTGCGGCGGTTCCTGGCCTCGCCTCTGGCCCAGCGCATCCGCCGGGCGGAGCAGGTGTACCGGGAGTACCGCTTTTCCCTGCTGCTGCCGGCGGCGCTGTATGACCCGGCGGCGGAGCCGGAGGACGAGCTGATGCTCCAGGGCGTGGTGGACTGCGCCTTCCGGACGGAGGAGGGCCTGGTCATCGTGGACTTCAAAACCGACCGCATAAGGCCGGAGGAGGCCCACGCCCGGGCGGAGCTGTACCGCCCCCAGCTGACGGCGTACAGCCAGGCCCTGAGCCGGGTGCTGGAAACGCCGGTGGCGGAAATGGTGCTGTACTTCTTCACCCCCGGCTGTCAGGTGACGCTGTAATGGCTTCGCCTCCGCTATTTCCGCCGGTGTGTTCGTGGTGGGCCTGATCCTGGAGCTGTGCCTGCCCAAGGACCCCAAGCGCTACGAGACCCGGTAAAAATTGGAAATTTCTTCCGCCTTTGCGCCGCAGACAGCCGTCTGCGGCGCTTTTTTCGCGTCCGGCGGAAAAGCATCCTTTATTTAGCGGACATGAAACGCCGTCCGGCGGCGCAAAGTAACTCTGTCGCCGGCGACAAAATTCAAAAACAGGGGTGATCGCATGTATGAAACGCAAAAAAAGCGACGCATACGCAGACCGGCCGCATGGCTGCTGGCCGTGCTGCTCACCGGGGTCCTGTGCTGCCAGGCGGTATGGGCCGATCAGCGCACCTTGATCCCCGTGGGGAAGGCGGTGGGCATCAAGCTCTTTGCCGACGGCGTGCTGGTGGTGTCCACCTCGGAAACGGACCCCTGCCCGGCCCGGGACTGCGGCATCCGGGAGGGGGACCTGATCGTCAGCTGCAACGGCGAAAAGGTCACCTCCACGGAGGACCTGCAGGCCCTGCTGCAGGCCACCGGAGGCCAGCCCGCCGCCATCGGCCTGCGGCGTGAGGGCAAGACCCTGAACGTCACCGCCGCGCCGGTGCAGGGGGAGGACGGCTCCTGGCGGCTGGGCGCCTGGACCCGGGACAGCATGGCCGGCGTGGGGACCCTGACCTTCTATGACCCGGACACCGGGGCCTACGGCGCTCTGGGCCACGGCATCACCGACACGGACACGGCCCAGCTGATGCCGCTGTCCAGCGGCTCCATTATGGAGACCTCCGTGAAGGCCGTGAAAAAGGGCGAAAAGGGTGAGCCGGGCCAGCTGAAGGGGGACTTCACGGCCCAGCACGACGTGGGCACCGTGTCCGCCAACACCACCGGCGGCATTTTCGGCACCGTGGCGGAGGGGGACTTCGTCTCCGGCACAGCCCTGCCGGTGGCCCAGCGCAGCCAGGTGACCACGGGCCCTGCTACCATTCTGTCCACCGTCTCCGGAGATGATACTCGGGCCTATCAGGTGGAGATCGTGCGGCTGTGCCCCATGAACCGGGACGGCCGGGACCTGCTGCTGAAGGTCACGGACCCCCAGCTGTTGGAGACCACCGGCGGCATTGTCCAGGGGATGAGCGGCAGCCCCATCATCCAGAACGGGCGCTTTGTGGGGGCTGTGACCCATGTGCTGGTGAACGATCCCTCCCAGGGCTACGGCATCCTGCTGGAGCATATGCTGGAAGCCACGGGATAACAGAACCGGCCAATTTTATGGCGGTAAAACGCGTATTGCGATTATAGAAAAGAACATGCGTGCCGGGATATCCGAAGAAATGCCTGCATTTCCTCCGGGTATCCCGGTTTTTCGGGGGAAAAACCATATTTTCTTATACAAATTCTGAGTGATGTCCAAATAGCTGCGGCGGCCTGTGGAACGCATGGTCGACTGTCTGAAAATTCACAATATGAATAATGGAATGCATGAGAGGAAAACATAACAGCACATTGCACAAAACATACAAATATTTTTCTCCTATGCCACATGTGTCTGTACAGGTTGACAAAGTCATAAAGGCGTGTTAAGCTGGATTCAACGATCCGATGGACGGACGCATGACGCCGGATTTGCGGCCTGCCGATGCAGTTGGCGGCAGGTTGCGGAGACGGCCCGGCGGCCCCGTCGGACGACCCCAAGGACCACCATGGAAAAGAAAGAGAAGAAAAGGAGAAAACTATGCAGCACAAAAGATCCCGTCTTTCGACGAAGATCCTGGCGTTTGTCCTGATCCTCGCTCTCGTATTCCCCGCATCTGCGTTCGCAAGCGTCGCAGACGTGGCGAAGGACACTCGTGCCCCCGGAAAGTCCCTGGCAAATACCTATCCCGCATACACCGACATCGAATGGCAGATCTCCCTGGCGGAGAATGCCCAGGCAATGGTCACCGTTCCTACCAACATGACGGAGGAAGAGCTGGGTACCGCTTTGAGCGGCGACCTGACCCTGTCCCTGGACCGCGACAGCACCCGGGGCTATCTGAATCCTGAAAAATTCCCCTATCCCTACCAGGGCGGTGCTCTGGACACCTGGATGACCCAGTGGACGAAGGACAAGCAGCCCCAGAACCTGTTCCGCGTTACGGAGATGGGCATTTCCGTCGATGAGGCAGGCAAGGTCTCTCTGAAGCTGTGGATCGACATCAACTGCTACTTCGGCAACCGCTCCGGCAACGTGGATTACAGCGCTCCGCACAGCAACGGCGGTGCGTATCTGGACCTGTGCGGCTACTATACCCTGAATGTGACCGCCGGTGACGAGGCGGTAGGCTCCATTCACACCAAGATTGTTCCCTATGACAGCTTCCGTACCGTGTATGAGCTGTATGACGACATCGACGCCCTGGCCGCCATGGATACCGACCTGTATGTGTCCAAGGAGTCCATGGGCCAGACCACCACCGACGGCTATGATATGCCCTACCTGATCGTTGCCGACTCCAAGGAGTCTGTGGACAAGTGGCTGGCCTACACCGACCTGGTGGAGTCCGATCCCGACCTGGTGCTGACCAAGCTGGCCAACGGCGACTTTGACGATCTGCGGGTCCCCATGTTCGCCTCCAACGTCCACTCCAACGAGAACGCCGCCGTCAACGGCATCCTGGAGTTCGCCCACCTGCTGCTGGAGAACGAGACCATCAACGTCAACACCCTGGAGGGCTTCACCGACGCCGGTAAGGAGCTTCTGGCCCAGGAGATGGCCAAGCAGAACGTGGCCGTTCCCGAGCAGATCAAGGATTTCGCCTCCTACATTGGCTTTATCCGCGGCGAGAATGGCTATAAGGCCAACGGCAGCCTGTATTCCGGTCAGCTGGACCTGGAGGAGTATTACAACGTTAAGAATAATGAGGTCAACGTCAAGGAGCTGCTGGGCGACGTGTTCATGGTCATCGTTCCCGAGCAGAATATCGAGGGTTACGAGCACATGACCCGTACCACCAGCCAGGGCTATGACCCCAACCGTGACGAGGCCAACCAGACCCTGTTTGAGGATGCCAACGCCATGGCCCTGGTGAATAAGTTCAACCCCATGGTGTTCACCGAGATCCACGGCCGCGTGGAGGCCATGCTCATCGAGCCCTGCACGCCTCCCCACGAGCCCAACTATGAGTACGACCTGATCGCCAAGCAGTTCATCCAGCTGGGCGAGGCCGTCGGCATGGGCGCCATCGCCAACAACCCCGAGCACAACAGCTTCGAGATGCCCCACCGCGATTACCTGCGTGTGGACAACGATTCTCCCTCCGGCGTGGCCTGGACCGAGCCCTGGGATGATATGACCACCGCCTACGGTTCCCAGTTCCCCGTCCTGATCGGCACCGCCGGCATCACCTGGGAGCTGCCTGTGTACAGTGACGTCGCCTCCGAGCTGGTGGTGCCTTACGGCCTGATGACCCAGGCCATGTACATCCAGGCCAACAAGATCACCATGCTGGAGAACCAGGCCAAGCTGTTCTCCCGCGGCGTGAACAACACCAATTCCAACGAGCTGGTGGCTCCCTGGTACGTGGACCAGTATGACCGGCCCGGCACCCAGACTGAGCTGATGCGCCCCGTGTACGATGGCGAGGGCCAGAACGGCAACTTCTATCCCGAGTGCTACATCATCCCCATGGACAGCGCCAACCAGAAGAATCTGTATGACGCCGCCGCCGAGATGAAGTACCTGACCCGCAACGATGTGAAGGTCAACGTGGCCGGCAAGGAATTCACCTATGACGGCGTGACCTATCCCGCCGGTACCATGGTGGTGTCCATGTATCAGGCCAAGCGCTCCCTGGCCAACAGCCAGCTGTTCGACGGCACCTTCATCAACGTCTGGCAGGGCCTGTACTCCGAGAGCTTCGCCCAGCGCAGCAATGCCCGGGGCTATGACCGCGTCATCGTGGCGGAGCCCGCTGCCTACAAGACCATCATGGCCGCCTGCCCCGAGACCATCAATTATACCCAGGCTCTGACCTATCTGGCCGCCTTCGCCACCCAGTTTGAGGGCGTGGAGAATGCCGACGTCATCATCGACAACGTGTCCAACGACTCCGCCGCCGCTGTCAATGCGCTGCTGCGGGCCGGCAAGACCGTGGCCATGATCACCGAGGGCAGCGAAAAGGGCAACTTCGTCTGCTCCTATGAGGACTTCATGACCGTGGCCAAGGACTATGTCCTCACCGCCACCGGCGTGTACGGCGCCGGCATCAAGGCCGCCGTCATCCTCAATCCCCAGGTGTATCTGCCCGGCAAGCCCGCCGACAACACCTCCGGCTACGTGGAGACCACCCTGCGCTCCGGCTCCTATAACTACCGCTTCGACTGGCTGGCTCTGACCGCCATGGGCTTTACCACGACCGAGGATCTGACCAAGGCCAACGTCATCGTGGGCTCCCGCGCCCTCAGCGACGACGCCCTGGCCGCCGTGAAGGCCGGTACGCCTTACATGGGCTACAGCACCGGCGCCATCAGCGGATCTGCCTTCATGCAGGAGCTGGGCGTGGAGATCTCCTCCTGCGACAAGGGTACCGACTTCCTGGGCCGGGTGGTATATCCCAACAACACCCTGGTCAACGCCACCTATATCAACGAGGGTGACGACGTGATGTACGAGTACGGCACCAACTGGTTCACCAAGCTCCCCGAGGGCGCTACCGTTCTGGTGCAGAACGCCGGTAAGACCCCCATGCAGGGCTGCATCTGCCTGACCGATGAAGAGCTGACCGCTCAGTTCAACCAGTACAACAACGGCGTGGTGGGCTTCGAGTATCAGAGCGGCAAGCTGGACATGGCCCTGTTTGCCAACGTCCTGAACCACAAGATTCACCAGACCGACGAGTACACCTTCATCAGCAACTTCATCTTCTCCCGCAGCCTGACCACCACCGCCTATGAGGGTGTGGCCCAGCCCGAGAATCCCGATCCCGTGAACCCCGGCAAGCCCGAGGAGCCGGGCAAGCCCGACGCCCCCAAGACCGGCGACTCCTCCAACATCATCCTCTGGGTGCTGGCCGCTTCCTTCAGCTGCGTGATGATCCCCGCCGCTGTGACCCTGAAGCGCAAGGCCCGTTGACCCACCTATAAGGAAGGGACCGCAGCCCTGCCCAACCGGCTGTGACAGCCTTCCTTATACGCCAGCTGCATAAGCAAAGGCCCCGGACTTTCGTCCGGGGCCTTTGCCGTGACTGTCAAAAAAGCAAAGCTTTTTTTATCAGTGATTCTTCTGATAGATGTCCCACAGGCCCTCCATCAGCAGATACTTGTCATAGAGCACCTTGTTGCGGCAGTAGCGCACGATCACCGGGGCGTTGCTGCCGGTGGCCACGATGGTGGGGGTTTCCCCCTGGGGCAGAACCTCCCGGATGCGGTCGATGACGCCGTCCAGCATCCCGGCGGTGCCGTAGACAATGCCGGAGCGCATGCAGTCCTCGGTGTTTTTGCCGATGAGGCTCTTGGGGTGCTGCAGGGAGATGTCCGGCAGCTGGGCGGTGTGGTCCGACAGGGCGTCCAGACTCAGCCGCACCCCGGGGAACATCAGGCCGCCCTCATAGCTGCGCCTGCTGGAGATATAGGAGATGGTGGTGGCGGTGCCCATGTCGATCATGATGATGGGGGTGGGGTACTTGTCCAGGGCGGCCACGGCGCCGGCCACCAGGTCGGCACCCAACTGGTTGTGGATCTCCATGCGGATGTTGAGCCCGGTTTTGACCCCGGGGCCCACGATCATGGGGGGCTTTCCCAGCAGGCGGGTCAGGGCCTTGGCCATCATGAAGTTGATGGGCGGCACCACGCTGGAAAAAATGGCACCGCTGACGTCACGCAGGTCGTATTGATACAGGGAGAAGATGTTCATCAGGTCGATGCTGATCTGATCCGCCGTTTTCCGGCTGTCGGTGTCGATGGAGGACAGAAATTTCAGGTCCCGTTTCTGGTCGAACAGCCCCACGGAGATGTTGGAATTGCCGATATCAATGGCCAAAAGCATGGCAGAAGCCCCCTTTCCATTCCTGTCTATTCTACCACGCATGGCCCGCTTTGGCAACACGGAACGCAAAAAACGCCCGGGTCAGTCCTCTACCAGGCCTATGAGCAGGCTGCCGTCCCGCACCGACACGGTGATGGGGCGGCCCACAAAGTGGTTGCTGACGCCCAGAGGGAACTCCGCCGTCAGCACCGCGTGGTGCAGGGGATACTGGCCTCCCTGGATGCTGACGTCCCTGGCGTCGGCTCCCAGGCAGAACACGGACAGAATGCCCCGGTCCCGGGCGGGAAAGGTGACGGTGCCGCCGCATACGGCGGTGTACCGCTCCCCCTGGCCATACAGCCAGCCCTGAGCCCCCCGCCGGGCCAGGTACAGCAGGGCCTGGAAATTGGCGATGGTGTGGTCCGTACGGCGGCCGCCCATGCCGCCGTAGATGTGAAACTCCGTTTCCCCGCGCTCCAGCCCGGTTTTCACCGCCAGCATGGTGTCGGTGTCGTCCTTCTCCACCGGCACCCGGAGAATGTTGGGGAAGTCGGGCTGGGTGCTGAGGGAGTCGAAATCCCCCAGCAGCAGGTCCGGGGTGATGCCGGTCTTGCGGCAGGCCAGCCAGCCGCCGTCGGCGGCGATGATGAAGTCGTCGGCCCGGGGACAGCGGTCCAGGCCGTAAAAGCTGCCTGCACCGAAAATATAGCATGCCATAGTGTTTCCTCAGTCGTGATGATGGTGGGGCGCTTCGGCGGCGGTGTTTTCCTTGCCGGTAAGCTCCCGGGGAGTGATCCGGATCACCTTTGTGGCGGGGCCGTATTTTTCCACGGACTCCGTGAAGCGGCCCATGCCCTTGGGATCAAAGGCGGAGCACAGCAGAAGCAGGGCCCGGGTCCACTCGCCCTGGTCCGTCACCACCTCCGCCCGGCCCCGCAGAACGGCGCTGGCATAGGCCATGGTGAAGGCGTTGGGCACCGCCGTGGCGTGGGACACCGCCGACAGGCACACCTCGGCCCCGTCCTTCAGAAGCTCCCACTTTTCTCCGGCTCCGGCGCAGTGGAAATAGACCACGTGGTACTCCTCGTCCACGGCCTGGTTCACCGGCACGGCGTAGGGGCGGCCCTGGCCATCCGTCAGGGACAGGGTGGCGTAGGGGGCCTTTTTCAGCACCTCCCAGGCAAAGCTCCGGTCCCGTTCTCTGTCTTTTCTTCGCATGTTTCTTCCTCCTTTGCCGCCGGGCGGCTGTTTACAGTTTGCACCAAAAGGCATGGTTTGTCAACGGCGGCATACCATGGAAGCAGGAATTTTTTCGGAAAGGAACTGCCTGCCATGACTTATCCCTATATCCTGCCGCCGCTGCCCTATGCCCCGGCGGCTCTGGAGCCAAACCTGGGGCGCTCGTCGGTGCGGCTGCACCACGACGCGTTCTTTGCCGCCTATGTGGACCGGCTCAACGGGGCGTTGGTGCCCTGGACCCAATATCAGGACTGGCCGCTGGAGCGGCTGCTGCTGCACTGGTGCCAGCTGCCCCGGACCCTGGGCCAGGCGGTGCGCCGCTATGGCGGGGGCGTGTATAACCACGGGCTGTATTTTTCCTCCCTGGCCCCGGCCCGGACCATCAAGCCCTCCGGGGAGCTGCTGGCGGAGGTGGAGCACAGCTTCGGCTCCATGGAGGGGCTGCACCGCAGCCTGAAGAACGCCGCCATGAGTGTGTTCGGCAGCGGATGGGTGTGGCTGGTGTGCTGCTCCGGGGGGCTGCAGGTCACCTGCACCGCCAACCAGGACACGCCGCTGCCTCTGTGGCCTCTGTTCAACGTGGACCTGTGGGAGCACGCGTTTATCCCGGACTATGAAAACCGGCGGGAGGACTATGTGGAGGCGGCGCTGGCCATTATCGACTGGGACGCGGCCTCCCGCCGGTTCCGGGAGCGGACGGCAGGGAAGGGGGAGTGAAGCGCTGAAACGGGCGGGGCTTCGGCCCCGCCCGTTTGAGACTGTTCAAAAAGGGCAAGGCCCTTTTTGAACAAAAGGCTTGCAGACTGAGAAGTATTCTTTGCCAGGTACACGCCCCGGCAAAAAATGATTCCATTTGATTTGCCGCCTGCGGACGGCAAACTCTGCGAGGCCTTTTTGGCAAGCTGAGATGCAGGCACCCGTTTCACGGATGCCTGCATCGGGAGCATGATGTATCAGTCCATAGCAGGGCGCTCGTCGCCCATGAAGAACACCGCCACGGTGCCGGGGCCGCTGTGGGACCCGATGATGGTGCCGATGTCGCACAGGCGGATCTTGCCCCGGAGCCTGGGGAACCGCTTCTCCAGAGCGTCGATGAGCATCTGCGCGTCCTCCGGGCACTGGGAGTGGCACACGAAGCAGCGCTGGTCATAGTCCCGGCCGCCCTGGGCGTGCTCCTCCATGGCGTTTACCGTGGCCTCCACGGCCTTCTTCTTGCCCCGGACCTTGCCGTAGGCCTTGATGGCCCCCTTGTCGTCCAGCCGCATAATGGGGCAGATGTTCATGATGGTGGCCACCATGGCCGCCGCGCCGGACACCCGGCCCGTGCGCCGGAACTGGGTCATATCGGAAGAGAAGAACTGGTGGTGCACCTTGTTGCGGTTCCGCAGCACCCACTGGGCCGTCTCCTCCAGGGTGGCCCCGGCGTCCCGCATATCCGCCGCCGTATCCACCAGCAGACCGTAGCCGGAGGAGGAGCACAGGGAGTCGACGACCACGATCTTCTTGTCGGGATACTTCTCCTGCAGCAGCTTTCCGGCGGCCTGGGCGTTGTGCACCGAGCCGGACTGGCCGGAGGTGAAGGCAATGTGCAGCAGGTCGCCCTTTTTCAGCTGCTCCTCAAAGAAATCCAGATAATCGGCCACGTTGATCTGGGACGTCTGGGGAAGCTGGCCCGCCTTCAGGAAGCCGTAAAACCGGGGCAGAGCCGCCGGATCCCGGCCCATATCGTCCACATACTCCTGGTCACCCACCACATAGTGGTAAAACAGCACCGGGATGTCCCGCTGGGCCATGTACGCATAGGGCAGGTCTACCGTGGAGCAGCAGCTCAGTACAAATTTCCGTTCCATATCCTTTCTCCCTTTCGATTGAATAGAACTTAGTATACATATTATACCAAAATTGGATGAAAAGTCAAACCTTCCGCCCTATACATCCGGGGCGCATTGTCCAGACGGAAAAAACGGGGGCCGCGGCCCCCGTTTTTTTACTGCGCTCAGTCGTCCCGCTCCGTCTCGTGGTCCAGCACGGCTCCGGTGGCGGCGTCGATGACATATTCATACTCCATGCCGCCGGACTTGAACTCCACCTCGTACACGGCGCGGCCATGCTCACTGTCCCATTCCACCTGAAGCTCCTGCACCTGGCCTTCGGACAGGCCCGCGTGCTTCAGGGCCGCGGCCTTGGCGGCCTGGGCGCCAATGTCGGAGGTACTGCTGCTGCGGAGGTTCTCCTTCTCGTAATCCAGCACAGAGCCGCTGATGGCGTCCACCGTGACCTCATAGGCGGCGGTGTCGGTGTGGAACTCCAGCTCGTACTCCCAGCGGCCGTCGTCATAGTCCCGCTCCGCCTTGGTAAACGTGGCGGAGGACAGGCCCGCGTGCTTCAGCGCGGCGCTCTTGGCGGCCTCCATGCCAATGTCACCGGATTGGTTCACGGGAGCGGAGAGCTTCACGTTGGCCGGGCCGCTGAGCACCTGGCCGGTGTAGGCGTCCACCCGGTATTCCAGCTCGCCGTGACCGGGGACCTCCAGCTCCACCTCATAGTGGGCGGGTGTCTCGTCCAGCTCCGGGTCCACATCCGCGTCGGCAACATCCGCCGTGGTCAGACCCGCATAGTTGGCTGCCGCCTCCAGAGCCGCCGTCATGCCGATGGGCATCCCCGGGGCCCCGGCCTCGATCAGGTCCCGCAGCTCCTCTACGGACAGCTTTGCCAGCCCCTCGAAGGTCAGGCTGCTGTTGAGGGCCATGGCCTGCCGGATCAGAGCGGCCTTGCCGGTGGAAATGTGGTTGGCCTTGGCCAGCTTTTCCAGGTCCTTGTCCTGCTGCACCGTCTGGCTCAGGACAGCGGCCTGGGAGTCGCCCAAAGCGCCGCCCGCAACACTGGTCAGCTCCTGCTGAAGGCGCTGAGCCCGGGCCTGGTCCTTATCCTCCACGGAAATGAGAATGGCAGAGGACAGCGTGTCCAGATACCCGCACCGCACCAGGCTGCCCACAATGGCGTTGACGGCCACGTCCGCCTTGACGCCCTTCAGGTCCCGGCCTCCGTCCATATCCGCCAGCACGGCGGCGGCCTCGTCGTTGAGGGCCTGGCAGGACACCACCTTTTCCCGGCTGTTCACCCGCAGCTCGATGCTGGGGTTCACGTCCAGGGACACCACAGACGTTACGGCGTGGGCCTGCTGCACCAGCACGCCTCCGCCCAGCAGCAGCACCGCCAGGCAGGCCGCCACCGTCTGCATCCATTTCTTCATTCGGTTATTCTTCTTTTTCATAGGGACTACCGTTCCTTTCCGCTCTGTACAGCGGGAGAGCACGCCGTCCACGTCGTCCGGTGCGGTCTTGTCCAGCGCGGCGGAAAGCCTGCGTTCCATCTGATCGTTGGTCATCGGGCGTCATCTCCTTCCATGTAAGCTCGCATCTTTTTCAATGCTCTGTGATATTTTGACAGGACGGTTGCCAGGGGCAGGCCCAGCGCCTGACCGATTTCCCGGTGCTTCAGGCCCGCTGTGTGCAGCAGAACGATACGACGCTCCTCATCTCCCAGAATAGCCAGGGCATCCTGCAAAAGCAGCCGCTCCTGGGCGTCCAGCCCCGGTCCGTCATCGGGGATGGCATACCATTCCCGGTCCTCCATGGTTACCTGGCGGTCTGCCCGCCGCAGGTGCATCAGGCACAGATTCCGGCATACCGCCAGCACCCACCCGATGGGAGAGCCTGTGGGACGGTACCGGTCCGCCGTGTCCCAGATGTGCACATACACATCCTGGGTCAGGTCCTGGGCATCGTGGGCATTGCGGAGATAGGACAGAGCCAGACCGTACACCGCCGTTCGGGTGCGGCGGTATAGCTGGGCCAGATCGTCGCGGTTCCCAGCAGCCACTCCCGAAAGCAGCCGTCGAAGCTCCTGCGCCTCCTCCGCGGGGAGGGATGAAGTTGTGTTGTCTATCCTGTGCAGCATCTCATTTGTCTCCTGTCATATGGATAATGCACGGCAGGGCGGTTTTATTGCGTCCCCCCGGAGAATTTTTTTATTTATTTTACCACGTTCCGTTTTTGTTTTCCACTCCTTGTGCCAAACAGGAAAAAGAGGTATAATAAAATGAATACGCAAAGGAGGTCGTCCCCATGAAGCTGATGGTTGTCGACGGCAACAGCATATTGAACCGCGCCTATTACGGCATTCGCCCGCTGTCCACCCGGGAGGGCCTGTATACCCATGCGGTATACGGCTTTATCACCACCCTCCAGCGGCTGCTGGACGAGGAAAACCCGGAGGCCCTGTGCGTCACCTTTGACCGCCGGGAGCCAACCTTCCGCCACCAGGCGGACGCGGACTACAAGGCCCAGCGCAAGCCCATGCCGCCGGAGCTGGCCATGCAGCTGCCGGTGATGAAGCAGGTGCTGGCGGCCATGTCCGTGCCCTGCTATGAGCTGGCCGGGTACGAGGCCGACGACCTCATCGGCACCATCAGCCGCAAATGCCAGGCGGCGGGGTGGGACTGCGTCATTGTCACCGGCGACAAGGACAGCCTGCAGCTGGTCACGGACCGGACCAGGGTGAAGCTGGTATCCACCCGCATGGGCCAGACCACCACAAAGGACATGACCCCGGAGACCTTCCGGGAGCAGTACGGCTTCGATCCCATTCATATGATCGACCTGAAGGCCCTGATGGGGGACACGTCGGACAACATTCCCGGTGTGCCGGGGGTGGGGGAAAAGACCGCCATGGCCCTGGTGCAGCAGTACGGCGACATAGACGCACTGTACCGCCGCCTGCCGGATATCGACGCCAAGCCCAACGTCATCCGCAAGCTGACGGAGGGGGAAGAGTCCGCCCGGCACAGCTATTGGCTGGCCACCATCGTCACCGATGCGCCCCTGGCCTTCGACCCGGCGGAGAACCTGCGCAGGCCCTTCCGGCCGGAGCTTTACGACCTGTTCCTGCGGCTGGAATTTCAGAAGCTCATTGACAGATATCACCTGCGGCCCCACCAGGAGACGGCAGAGAAGCCCGAGTACACCACCACGGTGGTCCCCGTGGAAACGGAGGAGCAGGCCCGGACTCTGCTGGAGGAGTGGCGCAGGGCCGATCACGTGGCCCTGTACGCCGCAGCAGACCTGACGGCCATCTCTGTCCATTGGGATACCGGCGAGAGCACGGCACAGACGGCGGAGCTGTGGTCCGGGGGCTATCAGGGGAACTGGAACGCCCTGCTGGGGGCGCTGCTTTCCGGGGACATCCGGAAAATTTCTCACAACGTGAAGGATCTGATGCGGACGCTGCTGGACGGCGGCTTCCCGGCGGAGGGCTTCGTGTTTGACACGGCCCTGGCGGCGTATCTGCTGGATGCCACGGCGGGGGGCTATGACCTGCAGCGGCTGTTTGTGTCGTATTTCAACCAGGAGCTGGAAAAGCCCGCCCATCTGGAGCCGGACGCCTTCTCCCCTCTGGGAGACCGGGCTGCCGCCTGGGCGTCGCTGCACAGCTATGGCGCAGCGATAGAGGCCCTGTATGGTGTGCTTTTGCCCCGGCTCCGGGAGCAGGGCATGGAAAAGCTGTACTTCGATGTGGAGCTGCCCCTGTGCCGGGTGCTGGCGGATATGGAGCGCAGCGGCTTTCTGGTGGACGGCGGGGCCCTGGCCCGGTTCGGTGCGGACCTGTCCGACACCATCCGCCAGCTGGAGGAGCGCATTTACGCCGCCGCCGGACAGCAATTCAACATCAATTCCCCCAAGCAGCTGGGAAAGGTGCTGTTCGAGGACCTGGGCCTGCCCCACGGGAAAAAGACGAAAACCGGCTGGTCCACCAATGCGGACGTGCTGGAGAAGCTGAAGGATCAGCCGCTGGTGGCCGACGTGCTGACCTACCGGCAGTATGCCAAGCTGAAAAGCACCTATGCCGACGGGCTTCTGAAGGTCATCGACCCCGACGGCCGCATCCGCACCAGCTTCCAGATGACGGTAACGGCCACGGGCCGCCTGAGCTCCACGGAGCCCAATTTGCAGAACATCCCCACCCGCACGGACCTGGGCAGCAAAATGCGGGAGATGTTCGTGGCGGCCCCGGGCCATGTGCTGGTGGATGCGGACTATTCCCAGATCGAGCTGCGGCTGCTGGCCCACATCTCCGGGGACGAGGCCATGCAGCAGGCGTTCCTGTCCGGGGAGGACTTCCACACCGTCACCGCCGCCCGGGTGTTCCATGTGCCCCAGGACCAGGTGACCCATCAGATGCGTTCCCGGGCCAAGGCCGTGAACTTCGGCATTGTCTACGGCATCTCCGCCTTCTCCCTGTCCCAGGACATCGGCGTCACCGTGGCGGAGGCCAAGGAGTATATGGAACGGTATTTTGCCACCTATACCGGTGTGAGGCAGTATATGGAGCAGGTGGTGTCCCAGGCCCGGGAGCGGGGCTATGTGGAGACCCTGTGGCACCGCCGCCGGGCCCTGCCGGAGCTGAAAAGCACCAATTTCAACATGCGGTCCTTCGGCGAACGGGTGGCCCTGAACATGCCCATCCAGGGCACGGCGGCGGACATCATCAAGCTGGCCATGGTGCGGGTCCACCGCCGCCTGGCGGCGGAGGGCCTGGAGGCCCGGCTGATCATGCAGGTCCACGATGAGCTGATTGTGGAGTGTCCGGAGGAGGAGGCCCCCCGGGTGGAGGCCCTTTTGCAGCAGGAGATGCAGGGCGTGGCGGAGCTGTCCGTCCCCCTGCTGGCGGAGGCCCACACCGGCCGCAACTGGCTGGCCGCCAAGGACTGATATTGCGTAACGAAACCATTAAGGAGCAAATACCATGACTGATTATTTTGCCGTGCAGCTGCCGCCGGAACAGATCCGCAGCATCAGCTCCATCGGCCTGGCCCATATAGGCGACGCGGTGTATGAGCTGCTGGTGCGCACCTGGCTGTGTGCCGGGGGCAAGGCCACGGGAAAGGGCCTGCACCGGGCCGCGGTGGCCCTGGTGTGCGCCCCCCGGCAGGCGGAGCTGGCGGAGAAAATTCTTCCCCTGCTGACCCAGGAGGAGCAGGACGTGTTCCGCCGGGGCCGCAACGCCAACGTCCATTCCATCCCGGCCCATGCCAGCCGGGCCCAGTATCAGCAGGCCACGGCCCTGGAGGCCCTGCTGGGATACCTGTATTTACAGGGCAGACACGACCGGGTCAACCAGCTGTTCTGCCGGATGATGGAGGGAGAGTAATATGCCGCTGGACGCCATTTGCCTGAGCGCCGTGGTCCGGGAGACCGCCGCCCAGGTGGAAAACACCCGCATCGAGAAAATCCAGCAGCCTGCCCGGGATCAGGTGGTGCTGCTGCTGCGGGGCGGGCGGCGGCTGCTGCTGTGCGCCGGAGCCACCCAGCCCCGCCTGCACCTGACGGCTCTGCTGCGGGACAATCCCTCCCAGCCGCCTATGTTCTGCATGCTGCTGCGCAAGCACCTGGCGGGAGGGCGCATCGTGTCCGTGGAGCAGGAGCCCCTGGAGCGGGTGGTGACGCTGCACATACAGGCGGCGGACGAGCTGGGAGAGCAGCGGCCCTGGCGGCTGATTCTGGAGGCCATGCCCCGCCATGCCAACCTGATCCTGGTGGATCACCAGGGACGCATCACCGACTGCCTGCGGCGGGTGGATTTCGAGATGTCCCAGCAGCGGCAGGTGCTGCCGGGTCTGTTCTATCACCTGCCGCCCCGGCAGGAAAAGCGCTCTCCACTGGAGATCGGCCGGGAGGAGTTTTTGGAGCTGCTTTCCGCCCTGCCGGAGGGCGCGCCGCTGGACGGCTGGCTGCTGGACACCTTCACGGCTCTGCCGCCGCTGCTGGCCCGGGAGCTGGTTTGTGCCGCATATGGGTCTGTGGACGCCGGCCTGTCCCGGGACAGGGGCGGGAAATTGTGGGACAGCTTCGTTCTTTGGCGGGACAAAATCACCCGGGGGGATTTTACGCCCACCCTGCTGCGACGGGCCGGCCGGTCGGCGGATTTCACCTATTGCCCCATCACCCAGTACGGCGCTGCCGTGGAGCAGGAGAGCTTCGACAGCTTCGGCAGCCTGTTGGACGAATTTTATGAGGGCCGGGACCAGGCGGACCGGGTCCGGCAGAAGGGTCAGGACCTGATGAAGTCCGCCTCCGCCGCCCGGGACCGGGTGCGCCGGAAGCTGGCGGCCCAGGAGAAGGAGCTGGCCGCCACCCGGGACCGGGAAAGGCTCCGGATATCCGGCGAGCTCATCACCGCCAACCTCTACCGCATGGAGCGGGGCATGAGCCGCCTGACAGCGGAAAACTACTATGAGGACGGCTGCCCGCCGGTCAACATCCCGCTGGATGTGCGCCTGGGGCCCCAGGAGAATGCCGCCCGGTACTTCAAGCAGTACGCCAAGGCGAAAACCGCCGAGAGGGTGCTGACGGAGCAGCTGGAAAAGGGCCGGGAGGAGCTGACGTACCTGGAGAGCGTGGTGCAGGAGCTGTCCCAGGCGGAGGCGGAGCAGGATTTCAACGACATCCGCGCCGAGCTGGAGAGCGGCGGCTATCTGAAAAACCGGGGCAAAAAGCAGCCGGGGTTCCAGCGGGCCTCCAAGCCCAGGCAGTTTACCTCCTCCGCCGGACTGAGAATCCTGGTGGGACGCAGCAACCGGCAGAACGACCGCCTCACCGCCAAGGACGCCGACCGCCGGGACATCTGGCTCCACACCCAGAAGATCCACGGCTCCCATGTGATCCTGTGTACCGGCGGGCGGGAGCCGGACGAGACCAGCCTGTATGAGGCGGCGTGCCTGGCGGCATACTATTCCCAGGGCCGGGAGGCCGGAAAGGTGCCGGTGGACTATACCCCGGTGCGGTATGTGAAAAAGCCCGCCGGGTCCCGGCCAGGCATGGTGGTGTACACCACCTATCAGACAATATATGCTGTACCGGACGGCCAACTGGTGAAAAAGCTGGCAGGAAAATAAAATGTGAGATAAAGCTCAGCCCCCGCAGGCATTTGCCTGCGGGGGCTGATTTTGCCTATGGGGTTAAGGGGGGAACCGTCCTTACCGGCTGGGCAGGGACTTCACGGTGACGGTGGTGTGGGCCACCAGCTTGTTCCCGGAATAGATGTGGATGAAGTAGGTGCCGGTGGTGTTGTGGCGGGTCAGGTCAGCCGCAGCCACCCAGGCGCCGCCGATGTTCTCACCCTTGTACCAGACCAGATCATCCTGGCCGCCGGCGCTGCTCCACACGGCGAAGCGGATGCTGCTGTAGCCGGTGGCGCTGTAGAGCCGCAGCTTCATCCAGTTGGAGTCGTCGGTGACGATGGCCTGGGCGCTCTGCTGAGGCGGCATACCGTAGACATTGGCGGTGGTGTGGGCCACCAGCTTGCCGTCGGCATAGACGTGGATGAAGTAGCCGCCCAGGGTCTTGTGATTCAACAGCTTTACACCGGCGGACCAGGTGCTGCCGGTGAGGCGGCCATCGTACCAGACCAGGTCGTCCTGACCGTTGGCGCTGCTCCACACGGCGAAGCGGACCTTGCCATACTTGGCGGTGGTGGTCAGGGCCAGCTCCATGGCGGCGTTATCGGCGGAGACGGCAGCCGTCAGGCCGGGCTTGACGCCGGGGGCGGGAGCGGGCAGGCTCTTGACCTGGGCGGTGGTGTGGGCCACCAGCTTATTGCCGCTGTAGACATGGATGAAGTAGGTGCCGGTGGTGTTGTGGCGGGCCAGATCCACGTCATAGGTCCAGCTGCCGCTGCCGCCGTTCTTGGCGGTGTACCAAACCAGGTCGTCCTGGCCGCCGGCGCTGCTCCACACGGCGAAGCGGATGCCGCTGTAGCTGTGGGCGGTATCCAGCCGGATGGACATGGTGCGGCAGTTGTCGGACACCTGGGCCGTGACGGTGTCGGGAGCCGGGAGCTTCGCCACCTGGGCGGTGGTGTTGCCGATGAGCCGGTTCTGGCCGGAGTCGGAGGAGTAGGCGTGGATGAAGTAGGTGCCGGTGCTGTTGTGGTTCACCAGAGGCACGGTGTAGGTCCACTGGCCGCTGGCGTTCTTCTTGGCGGTGTACCAGGTCAGGTCATCCTGGCCGTTTACGCTGCTCCACACGGCGAAGCGGACGTTGGAGTGGGCGTGGCCGTTGCCGGCGTCCATGGTCACCGTCATGGTGCGGCATTCGCTGTCCACCACGGCGGAGACGGTGTGGCGCTTGGCGGGGGTGCTGGAGGTGTGGGACGCGCCGCAGTAGCGGCAGACGTACTTCACCTGACCGGCGCCGACGCAGGTGCTGGAATCACTGGCCACGGTGTCGGTGTGGCCCACCACGTGGGTGTTCTGGAAGGTCAGACCGCCCAGCAGCTGGCCGTGGATGCCGTGGTTATACACATGGACCAGATACCGGCCCACCACGTTGTATTTGCACATGGGGACCCGGATGGTGTAGGTGCCGTCGCCGTTGGCCTTGGCATTGTACCAAATCAGGTCGTCCTGGCCGTCCTGCTGGCTCCAGGCGGCGGCCATGATGTTGCTGTAGTTCCTGCCCTGACCGGCGGGAGGCGTGATGGTGACCACGATCTCCTTTTCGTCGGCGGACATGCGGCCCCGGATCAGCTGATACAGGCGGCCGTCGCTGCCAAATTCGTACCAGGTCTTGCCGATCAGGCGGCGGCCGGTGTACATGACGCCGAAGTCATCGCCCAGGTCGGAGGTCTCGAAGTAATAGGTGGCGTCGCCGATGTCCTTCCAGCCGGAGGCGATGCGGCCATTCTCGAAGTACAGGGTCTTGCCATCGTCCCGCTTGACGAAGCCCGTGGGGCCGCTGACCACCACGCCGTCGTCAAAGACGAACTGCTTGCCGTACAGGGTGACCCGGCCATCGTAGGCGATGCCATTGCTGTCGAAGCAATACACCTCGGGGTCGATGATGAACCAGCCGGTGTGCCAGGCGTTGTTATAGCTGTACATCCGCAGGCCGGTGGCCTCGTCCCGGGCCCAGCCGGTGTAGCCGGAGTCCTTCAGCTCCACGGTCTGGCCGCAGAAGGAGCAGACCAGCTTGCCGTCACGGACGTATACGGTGTCGCCGGAGAAGTCGTGGCCCTTGTCGCGGCACACGGAGGCGGGCACTCGCATGGTGTAGGTATCCAGCAGGGACTGGGCGCCCTCGGCGCTGACGGAGTAGGTGCGGACGGTCATGGCGTCGGCGGTGGCCTCCACGGCCAGGTACAGGGAGTCATACTCCTGGGACACCTGGGCAAAGTGGAAGTCGGGGTTGTTGACGGCCTTGTACTCGGTGCTGCGGGACTTTTCGCCCAGGTCGCCGCAGATGTAGTACAGCACGCCCTTGCCGTAGGTGGCGGGCAGGCGGCCGTTCTGGGTGGCCTCGGACACGGGCTGGCCGTTCTTGAGGACCATGGTGCGGGCATAGCTGTGGTCATGGCCGGAGAACACCACGTTGATGCCGGCGGCCTCAGCGGCGGCGGGGATATAGCGGTTGAAGGCCTCGCTGCTGCCGTTGGGATTGGTGTAGTACGCGGGCTGGTGGACCGCCAGCACCTTCCAGGTGCAGTCGGACTTGGCGGCGTCCTGGATCAGCCACTGGCAGGCATCCTCCAGGTTGGCGGCGAAGTTGATGACCGCCACGTACACGTCGCCGTATTCCACGGAGTAGTACAGCCGGTCGGGCAGGGTCCACAGGCTGGCGGCGTTGCCGCCGGACAGGTCGCCGTAGTACTCATGGTTGCCCATGACCTGCACCACGGGGATGTCGGCGTAGTTCCGGGAGAACACGTCCAGGATCTCGCTCCACTGGCCCAGGTTGCCGCCGTTGTCCACAAAGTCGCCGGTCTGGATGCCGAAGTTCATGGACTGGCCGTTGATATTGGCGGCAATGGCGTTCATCAGCCGGATCTCCTCCTGATCGCTCTCGGCGTTGCCGGAGAGCTGGGTATCGCCGATGACGAAGAAGCGGGTGGTGTCCGCGCTGGGCTGGCTGGTGGTGAAGGTCATGTTTTCAGACCACTTGCTGCCGTCACCCACCCGATAGACGTAGGTGGTGCCGGGCTTCAGGCCGGTCAGGGACACGGAGCTGACATAGGCCGCGTCGCCGGAGGTGGTGAACTCCCGGAGGGTCACCTGACCCTGGGCACTGGAGGGGAAGCTGCCCTTGAAGCTGCTCTGCTGGCAGTACTGGACGGTGGCCTTGGCCTGGGCCGTCAGGGGATTGGTGACCCAGGTGATGTTCTGGCAGCTCTGGGCATTGGGGGTGGCGTTGAGCTGCACGAAGCTGGGCATACCATCGGTGCTGCCGCCGGCCCGGCGGGTGACGATGACCGTTTCAAAGGAACGGTGATTGTCCTTCCGGGCGGTGACGCCGGTACGGGAGCCGGCGGAGAGGTTGCTGAAGTAGTCGGTGCTGACCTGGCCGGAGGCGTTGGTGGTGCCGATGCGGGTGTCGCCCACATACAGGTCCACACCGGAGGCGGCCTTGCCGTTGATGTCCTTCACATACAGCCGGGCCGCTGCCGCGCCCTCCACCATGATGTCGGAGGTGACGGTGTAGTAGCCCTGCATGGGCAGACGCAGGCTGCCGGTGGAGGTGGTGTAGGTGACGCCGTCACAGGTGTAGGTCACGGTGACGGAGATGGGCAGGCTGTCCAGCGCCGTGGCCCCGGCGGGCATGGGCATGGTGAAGGTGAACAGGTCCTTCCCGGCAGAGCCCGTGCGGGTCATATTCACGGTGACGGTCTTTTCGGTGGTGGTGCGGCGGGCGGCAGAGCTGGAGCCCTGGAAGCCGGAGCCGTAGGCCAGGGAGGCGCATGTGTTGAAGGCGCCCTTGCCGCCGTTTTCGTCGGTGTCGAACAGGTCCACGTTGCCGTACACGATGTGCGCGGTGACGGAGTCGATCTTACCGGCGTTGGGGGAGGTGACGGACACCACATAGTTCTCGCCCACCAGGGCATAGGACGGGGTGTCCAGGGTCACGGTGGGGATATTGGCGGTGCCCTTCACGGTGAAGGAGCGGGTGACGCTGGCCCGGTTGCCGAAGCCGTCCATGATCTCCACCTTAATGCTGTGGCGGCCATTGGGCAGTGTCACGGTGCCGGTAACGGCCTGGTCGGTGTTGGCGAAGTTCCGGATATCCTGGCCGTCGATGGTGATAACGGTGTTCTCGGCGGACACGCCGGTGCGGTTCTCACCCTGGGGATCATAATACCCGGTAAAGAATTGCAGCTCATTGTCCGTCAGGACGGTGGAACCGTCCTCGGCCAGCTCCGTCAGGTCGGAATAGCCGGTGAGGGAGGAGCTGCCGCCCCGGACGGAGGTGATGACGGGGTTCTCCAGGTCGTCGGCGGTGGTACCGTATACCGCGCGGATGTTGTCCACATACAGGCTGCCGGCGGCACGGGAGCCGCAGGTGATCTTGTTGCCGTCCACGTCGCCGGTGCCGCCCTCGATGATGATGGTCCACAGCAGCACCTGACCGGCGGTGATCTTCAGGGGGTGATTCTCCACATCCTGGGCCTTGTCATACACGCTGCTGAGGTCTGCCTCCACATACTTCCAGCCGGTCCAGTTGATGCCGGTATACTGGGTGGTGGTCTCCACGGTCTGGCCGGCGGCGTTGACAGTGGTGGTCTTCAGGTGCAGCAGGCTGGTGGTGACATACTTTTCCCCGTTCCAGTAGGACACGCTGGTGGACAGCCAGTAGTTGGGCGTGCCCTCGGGGGCGTAGACCCACATGCCCAGGGCGGTGGGCTTGCCCTCGATGACCACGTCCTCGCCGCTGTAGCGGAGATACTCGTTGGTGTTGTTGGTGCCGGAGATCTTGGTATAGTCGTAATGATACTCCAGGGACTTCTGGCCGAAGCGCACGGGGCCTTCATCGGAGCCTACCCGGCGGGCGTACATATCCCACGCGCCCTCCTGGGCGGTGGCGATGGCGCCCACATAGTATTCATAGCCCATGGAGCGGAACAGGGTGGCGGGGTCCTGGGCGCAGTCCCAGCTGTAGGGTGCGCCGGCGGAGTTGCAGTCCCATTCCGCGTTGCTGCTGATAAAGTCGGGGCATGCCAGGCCGAAATCGGTAATGGGCCCGTAAGGGATGTCCAGACCGTTGGGATCCTTGCTGACCTGACCGGCCACGCCGAAGCCCGCGTCGCTGACGCCGGGCAGATTATGGGCGCTGTGACCGGAAAAGCTATTCAGGTTGCCCCACACGGCGTTGGCACCCACGTTCACGCCGGACTTGGAGCTTTCATCCTCGAAATCCAGGAGGATGGTGGGCATTTTGCCGATTTCCACGGTGACGGTGTCGGTGAGCTTCTGGCCGTTGGCCTTGGTGTAGGTGACGGTGATCTCCGCCTTGCGGGTCTGGCTGGCCTTGGCCGCCGTGTGGAGTCGGTTGTCCACGATGGTGCCGATGTCGGCGGCGGTGGTGCCCTCGGTCAGAGGCCGGATGGTCCAGGTAAAGTCGCCGTCGTGATAGTGGATATCCCGCAGGCTGCTTTTGACGGTGAGGCCCAGGTCGCTGGTCTTGTCATAGTCCAGGGACAGGCTCTTGCCGGAGAAATACACCTGGTCGGGCTCGGCGATGGTGACGGAGGCGGAGCCAACGTCCTGCCCCTGATAGGTCAGGCGGACCCGGACCTCGCCCACATAGCCCTTGGCGGCGGTGAACACGCCGGTGGAGGCGTCGATCCGCCCGGCGGCGGGGGTGTCCAGCACCCAGGTCAGGCCGCTTTCCGGCAGGTCGGCCGCGCCGCCTGCGGAGTCAGCGCCCAGGGCCGTGAAGGCCACCTGGCTGCCGGGGGTATAGAGCTCATTCTGGGGGCTGACGGAGGCATGGTCGAAGTCGCCGTCGAAGCGGGCGGTGGACACCACCAGCAGGGCGTCGGACACGGTGCGCTCCAGGCCGTCGCTGGGGCTGTTGCGCACCAGCAGCTCGTCGGTGCCCTCATAGCGGGCGGCCACGGTGGCGGAGCCGCCGCCGTCCAGATAGATGGCGGTGACGCAGCCGGCGTCCTTCAGGAAGCTGGCCACCTCATACATGCTCATGCCGATGGACATGGGCTCCTGGCGGCCGTCGGCCTCGAAGAACACCACGGAGCCGTCGGCACGGATGCCCACGCTGTTGCGGGGCATGCGGTCGCCCTGGTCCAGGCCGGGGACGATCTGGCCGTTTTCCACCAGCATATAGGGGCCGGAAACGGCCTCCACCACGTCGGAGGTGTCGCTGCCGGCGGGGCGAATGACGGCGGAGCCGTCCTTCAGAATGGCGAAGAAGGGCTCATTACCGGTTTTTACCAGGTTGCCCTCCATAATGAGGTAGCCGGTGGGCGCGCCGGTCTGCATATTGTAGTAGTCGGCGTTGGTGGCCAGGACCACGCGGCCCTCGGTATCCGAGGCCCGTCCGTAGGCAGCGGCCTGGGCGGTGGTCTGGGACATCTCCCATTTCAGCTTTCCGCCGTCCACCATGGCCTTGCGCTGGGCGGCGGTGCTGCCGTCATAGTAATATCCGGTGTAGCTGGCCTTCAGGGTCACGTCCTTGGACAGGTCGATCTCCGAAAGGTAGCCCACCACCTGGCTGCCGTTGACGTTGCGCATGACCACCTTTTCCAGGGTCACGCCGCTGGCCACGGCATTCTTGGTGCGGGTGATGGGAGTCAGTCCCGCGGCGTTGCCGGACTGGACCTCCGCCTGGGGCTGCCGGGCGTCGGGTTCGGCGGTGTTGGGCTGCGTCTGCTGGACGACAGCGTCCGGCTCCGGCTCCTGGAGCCCGGCGGCCCAGGCCTGGGGCATGACCAGACTGGCTGCCATCAGCAGCGCCAGAAGCAGTGATAGTGCTCTTTTCATCTTTTTCCTCCGTTACAGTTTGATTTCCAACACTTGATCGGGGTGATCTCTCCGGGGTGCGGTCCCTCCTTTCAGCTTACATAGGCGGTGGTGTGGGCCACCAGGTTCTGCCTGGTATTGCCGTAGACATGGATGAAGTAAGTGCCCTTGTCCCGGTGCTGGGACAGGTTCACGGTATAGGACCAGTCGCCGTTGGACTGCCTGACCGCCTGGTACCACTGCAGGTCGTCCTGACCGTTGGCTGCGCCCCAGGTGGGGAACCAGACCTTCGTCAGATCGCTGCGGCCCGTCAGGGTCACGGTCATGTAGCGGCCGCCGTCGTGGAGGCGGGTCCATACCTGGGGGGACACCACCTGGGACACGGAGGCGGTGGTGTGGGCCACCAGGTTCTTCTTATTGTTGCCATAGGCGTGGAGGAAGAAGCCTCCCGCGCTCTTGTGGTTGGCCAGAGGCACCCGGCAGGTCCAGGAGCCGTCCGGCTGCTTGGTGGCCTCGTACCAGCGCAGATCGTCCTGACCGTTCACGGCGCTCCAGGTGGGGAACCAGACCTTCGTCAGGTCGCTGCGGCCCGCCAGGGTCACGTCCAGGTACCGGCCATCGGCGGACAGCACCGCCTGCATGCCGGAGCGGACCGGCTGGGGGGGCTGTTCGGGCTGGGAAGCCTGAGGTACGGTAACGGTGGTGTGGGCCACCAGGTTCTTCTTGGTGTTGCCGTAAGCGTGGATGAAGTAGACGCCGGTGCCGGAGTGGTCCGACAGGGCGATGCGGCAGGTCCAGGAGCCGTCGGTCTGCCTGGCGGCCTCATGCCAGCGCAGGTCGTCCTGGCCGTTGACCTGGCTCCAGGTGGGGAACCAGACCTGGGTCAGGTCGCCGCGGCCCGTCAGGGTCACGTCCAGATACCGCCCGTCGGCGGACAGGGCGGCCTTCATCTCCGGCCCGGGGATCTTCTCCACATAGGCGGTGGTGTGGGCCACCAGGTTCTTCTTGTTGTTGCCGTAGGCGTGGATGAAATAGGTGCCGGTGGTGTTGTGGCGGGACAGGGCCACGGAATAGGTCCAGGAGCCGTCGGCCTGCTTCTTGGCCTCGTACCACTGGAGGTCATCCTGGCCGTTCTTCTCGCTCCAGGTGGGGAACCAAACCTGGGTCAGGTCGCTGCCGCCGGTGAGGGTCAGGTTCAGATACCGTCCGTCAGCGGACAGGGCCGCCTTCAGGGCGGGCTTCTCCGGCTGCACCAGGTTGTCCACCACCACGGTGCCGTGGTCCAGCAGCCCCTGGGGCAGGCCGTTCTGATTGTAGACATGGACCATATAGGTGCCGGTTTCCTGGTGGTTGACCAGGGGCACCTCGGCCACCCAGCGGCCGTCCTGCTGCTTGGCCTGATACCAGTGCAGGTCGTTCTGGCCGTCCTGCTGGCCCCAGACGGCGAAGCGCAGGGAGGTCTGGCTGGGAGCGGAGTAGGTCAGGTACATCACCGTGCGGCTGGCGTTGAAGTAGTACCCCAGCTGCTGGGGGCGCACGGTGGGGGTAAAGGCATTGGCCCGGCCGGTGAGCCAGGTGCGCACCCGGCTGAGGGCCTCGTCATAGGTGGGGGCGAAGGGGGTTCCGCCGGGCTTGGGATTGGCGGTGCCCAGGGTGCTCCAGCGCAGGTAATTCAGGTCGGCGGAGACGCCGATCTCGTCCCGCAGACCGTCCACCTGACCGGCCATGCCGGTGAGCACCGGCTTATACCGGGTGTACAGCTCCTGCACCCGCTGGTAAAATGCCGGGATGTTCAGCATCTTCTTCATCAGCACAGAGGTGCTGCTGGCGTTGTAGTCGGTGACCTTTTCGTTTTTGTTGCCCATACAGGTGTCAAAGTCCCACAGGGGGCCCACATGCAGCACATCGGACGCGCCGTCCTGATACCAGAAGAAGCTGGTGAAGAAGGACTCGCCGTTGAGAACGTACTCGTTCATCAGATAGTAGCGGGCCAGGGAGTCCACGTCGATCATGGCGTTGAGCTGGGAAAGGGACAGGTTCTCCCAGCCCTGGGAGGTCAGCGCCGTGGTCAGGCGGGTCATGGCCGTCTGGAAATTGGTCATGGCCTGCTGAATGTGTTCGTCGTCTTCCTCCACGATCTCCTTCAGGGCGAAGTAGCTGTTCAGTCGGCCCTCGAAGAAATAGTGGTCCTCGTCCGTGGCGAAGCCGTTGTCCAGCTCGAACATGGCCCCGGCGGGGTCCTGCAGGTTCAGGCGGCCCTTGCCGATCTCGGCCTTTTCGCCCAGCAGGTACACGCCCAGGTACTGGCCGTCTATCCACAGGTCCACATATTGATATTCCGTCACGAAGGGGAAGTCCATCTGCTCCGCCGCGTCATACACCAGCCGGGTGCGGATCATGCTGTCGTCGGAGGCGTTGGCCAGCAGAATCCACTTCTTGGCGGCGGGCATGCCCAGCACGGAGGTCTTTTTGCTGAACTTGATCTGGTAGGGCTTTTTGGCGTATTCCCGCCAGGTGGAGTTGCCCCGGCCCTTGATCTCCACGGCGCCGGTGAGGACGTCGTCCCCGTCCGTCAGCACCAGGTCGTTGCCGGGATACTTCACATCCTTGTCCTGGTGGATCTGGTCCAGGGTGGTACCGTTGAGGGTCAGCCGCAGGCTGGGCAGACTGCTCTGCCGCAGGCACACCGTCTCGGTTCTGCCGCCCTCCAGGGTCAGGGTCACCCGGTCACGGTCGGCGAAGGCCCCGGTCAGGGTGCCGCCCTCCCGGTCCAGGGCGCCGGCGGAGGCCGCCGTTACCCTGCCGCTGAAGGACAGAACCGTGTCCGCCGGGCTTTCGTCCTGGGGCAGGAACAGGTACCACACCCCGTCCTGCTCGGACCGGCAGCCCTGGTTGGTCCACTGCCGGGCGTCCACGGTCCAGCAGCGGAAATCGTTGTCTCCGGCGAAGGCCGTGGCTGTCAGCAGCACCGTCAGCAGGAGGGCCGCCAGCAGCGCCCACAGCCAGGCGCCGGATTTTTGGATCACTTTCATGCATCTTTCTCCCATCTGAAAGGATAGAGCGGCTGCGGGCAATTTTACACGATAAAGCGCCGCTGTTCCGCTAATTACACTCTATTATAACAGGTACACTGCGAAATATCAACCGCTTTTTGCTGCGTGCCCGCCAAAAATCAGGTAAATTTTTGGATGAAACGTATAAAATAAGAGCTCCCGGCGCGGCCGGAAGCTCTTATTTTATGCAATTATGGGGATCCACTCAGTCCTCGCGGCTGGCCAGCACGTTCATGGAGACGGGCTCGTCGTTGGCAACGGGGGCAGACAGATTGACGCTGGAATAGCCGCCCCGCAGGTCGGAGCCATCCTCAAACGTCTTGGTGCAGCGGTCATACTCTACCTGTATCACGGAGGCGATGGTGTGGCGGCCATAGTCGTCCAGCTTGGCGTACTGGTCCAGGATCCGCTGGGTGTCCTCCGTCAGGTGGATGTTCTCCTCGCCCAGGGCGCAGATGCCCAGTGTGCGGCAAATCTGGACCACCGTGTCAAACGAAGAACCGCCGATGCCGTTGTGCAGTGCGCTGTTGATGGTGGACAGAGGAATGCCAACTGCAAAAGCAAACTGCCGGACGCTCTTGTACTGGCGGGAAATTTCGTCCCGTACGATGTTGGTAAGTTTGTCCATAATTCGACCCTCTTTACTGTAGATTCCAGAAGCAGCTTTGCTTCCGGATAAACTAATTATAACAAGCCGTACGAGAAATCGCAATAGGGAAACGTGAAAAATAATAATTTTTTTACAATCTGCCGCTATAAATAAATCCGTATGGGGGCAATTTCCTCTTTTCATTTGGGCACCTGTGTGATACACTATACAGGATAGGGGGGAGGGCTCCTGTGAAGAAAAAGTGGTCGCCCCGGACGGCTGCGGGGCAAATCACGGTGCAGCTGGTGCGCCGGTATTATCTGCATGACGTGGGCCGGGACAGCGCGGCCCTGACCTATTACCTGCTGTTTGCGCTGTTCCCGCTGCTGGTGTTCATCAGCACCCTGCTGGGCATCCTGAAACTGGACGTGGACAGCGTGACCCAGGTGCTGTCCCAGATCGTTCCGGCGGACGTGATGTCGGTGCTGGAGTCGTATCTTGAATATGTGTCCGCCAACGCCAGCCGCCAGCTGCTGTGGTTCAGCCTGATTTTCTCCGTCTGGTTCCCCATGCGGGCCACCAGCTGCCTGCTGCACTCCCTGCGCAAGGCCTTCGGCCTGGGTCCGCCCCGGAAAATGCTGGTCAATCAGCTGGGGATTCTGCTGTTCACCGTGTGGCTGATCCTGACCATCGGACTGACGCTGCTGCTGGTCACGGTGGGCCGCCGGGCGCTGGAGTTTCTCTCCGGCCTCATCGAGCTGCCGGCGGGGTTCATCGACCTGTGGAGCTATCTGCGGTTTATCGTTCTGGGCGTGGTGATGTTCCTGATGCTGACGGTGCTGTATATGCTGGCACGGGGGCAGCGGCGGCCTTTGAAGGAAGTGGCTCCCGGGGTGGGCATCTCCCTGGCGGCGTGGATGGTCCTGTCCCTGGCCTTTTCGTATTATGTGGAGAATTTTGCCAATTATTCCGTGCTGTACGGCTCCATTGCCACGGTTGTGGTGGTGCTGCTGTGGCTCTATATGAGCGGCACGGTGCTGATTATGGGCGCGGAGTACAGCGCCGTGATACTGCGCCGCAGGCGCAGCCGGCTGCCGGAGAGCAGCGGAGAGGAGCAAGCATGAAGATCATCATTGTGGGCAACGGCAAGGTGGGCTATGCCATTGCCCGGCAGCTGGCGGTGGAGGATCACGACATCACCATCGTGGACGACGACGCCGCGGCCCTGCACCGGGCCGACAGCACCCTGGACGTGATGTGCGTGGAGGGTAACGGCGCCAGCATCAGCGTGCTGGACGCGGCGGGGGTCCGCGGCGCGGACCTGGTCATCGCCGTGACCAATCTGGACGAGACGAACCTGGTGTGCTGCCTGATCGCCAAAAAGCTGGGGGCGCAGCACACCATCGCCCGGGTCCGGAACCCGGAGTATCGCCGGGACGCCGGGATGCTGAAGCGGGAGATCGGCCTGGATATGCTGATCAATCCCGACCTGGGGGCGGCCCAGGAGATCGCCCGGATCCTGAGCTTTCCGGCGGCCTTCTCGGTGGAACCCTTCGCCGGAGGGCGCATCGACATGATCGGCTTCCGGGTGACGGAAGAGGACTCCCTGGCGGGGGTGTCCCTGAACGATTTCCATCGCAACCGCCTGGCGGAGGTGCTGATCTGCGCCGCCCACCGGGGGGACGACATCATCATCCCCGACGGCTCCTTTGTGCCCCGCAGCGGGGACAAGCTGTACATGGTGGGCACCAAGGCGGAGCTGCAGAAGATGCTGCGGGGCATCGGACGCACCCTGCAGAAGGTGAAGAACGTGTCCATCCTGGGCGGCAGCCGCATCACCATGTACCTGACCTGGGAGCTGGCCCGCAGCAATACCAAGGTCCGGATCGTGGAGATGAAGCACGACAAGTGCCTGCGTCTGTCCGCCGAGCTGCCCGGGGCCATGATCATCGAGGGCGACGGCACCGACGCCGACCTGATCGAAAGCGAGAACATTTTCGAGACTGACGCCTTTGTGGCGCTGACGGACCGGGACGAGGAGAACCTGCTGATGGCGCTGACGGCCCAGCGGGCCGGGGTGCCCAAGGTGCTGACCAAGATGACCCGTCCCAACTACATGGACCTGGTGCAGGAGACGAAGCTGGGCAGCATCATCAGCCCCAAGGACCTGACCTCCAACCAGATCACCCGCTATGTCCGGGCCCTGGCCAACTCCCAGGGCAGCACCGTGGAGAGCCTTTACAAAATGCTGGACGGCTCCGTGGAGGCGTTGGAATTTACCGCCACGGCCTCCAGCCGGTCGGTGCTGGACAAGCCCCTGAAGGATCTGACCCTGAAAAAGGGCGTGCTGCTGGCGGCCATTGCCCGGGAAAACAAGATCATCATCCCCGGCGGTCTCACCACCATCCAGGAGGGGGACCATGTGGTGGTGGTCACCAAGTCCCAGGTGTTCGACGACCTGACAGACATCCTGCTGTAAGTAAATAGAAACCTTCAAAACCAACGGTATCCAACGACAAAGGAGGCGGCGACATGAGAAAGTACGGAATCTGCCTGCTGCTGGGGCTTTGCCTGCTGCTGACGGCCTGCGGGGCGGGGCAGGAGACACCGGACGGAGACGCAGTCCCTGCCGCATACTGGACCGGCGGCGATGCGGACCTTCCGCGGCTGCGGGCGGAGACGATCCACTGCAGCGAGGCGGGCTTTTACCTGGAGGACGGCGGCGCGGACCGGTCCCCTTTGGTCACGGAGACTTTTTCCGGGACCCTGCCCGACGGGGAGCAGGAGCTGACGGTGGACTTCCTTTGGTGCGTGTTCCGGGGGGAGGTCTATGTCCGGCAGCCGGAGGACGCCCGGGTGGTGGTGGAGCCCATCCGGGGCTGCACCACGGCGGTGACGGTGCTGGTGCCCGGCCAGGACCGGATGGAGCACGGCCGCTATGCCCTGGCCCGGCTGGGGGAGAATACCCTGGAGTGGCTCTTTCCCGGGCAGCTGCAGGGGCTGGAGCTGCGCCAGCTGGAGCTGACGCCGGACCTGACCCGGGCGGTGTTCCTGGCAAGAGTGGAGGACGGGGACGGCTTTTACGAGGCGCCTTACCTCTGCGACGGGCAGCAGCTGGTGGACCTGGCCCGGAGCTGCGCCGGGGAGACGCCCCGGGGCGCCGTGGGCGTCCGCTGGGATGGGGACGATATCCTGCTGTTCCTTTCCGACAGCTGGACCAAGGACACGGAGGCCCGGACGGATGTGTACCTGTACCACGGCGGCCGGTGGGAGCAGACCGTCTGTGACGCGCCTCTGTATGTGCAGGCCCGGCAGGAGGACGGCATCCAGTTCCATTACGGAAGCCGCTATGCCACCCGTCTGGTGGACGGACGGCTCTGCGTGGTGGATCTGCGCAGCGGGGCGGTGGAGGACACCGGCATCCCGGCCCAGGCGGACTATACCGTTTATCAGCAGGACGGCGAGCTGGTGATCCTGACCCAGCCGGAATGAAAATATGAAGCAAAAACCTCCGGCCAGGCCGGAGGTTTTTGCTTGCCGGATAGCCGAAGCATGGTCAGGGCCGCGTCTGTCTGGCGCGCCGGAGTGCCGCCAGACGGTCCCATGCCCCCATGCCCGGGCGGTAGACCAGCTCGCCGATGGCCACGCCGAGAACCGCCGCCGTTATCAGGGGAATCGCCAGCATGGCGATGTTGGACCGGGCCAATCGTTTTTGGATGGTCATGAGAACCACTCCTCCCTTATAGTCAGGCTGATTATACCACAGAAAGCGGCGGCTGTGGTTAAATAATCCTTAAACAAGGTTGCTTTTCCGGACAAAAATGGTATGATAGACATGACGCGAAAGACAACGGACCGAAGTGGAGCGTAAACTATGACGGCATTTCTGCAACAATATATTTCCCCGGCGCTGCCGGTGATCCTGTGGCTGTTCCGGGGCGTGACCGCCGGGCTGGCGGTGTGGCTGCTGGTGCGGTGCTGCAAGTCCCTGTTCCGGGGCCGGGACCGGGAGAGCTGGGGCTTTGTGACCCTGTCTAACGGCGCGCGGTACGAGCTGTATCACTGGGAGAACGTCATCGGCCGAGCCCGGCGGGCGGATATCCGGGTGAATTTTCCCTCCGTGTCCCGGACACACGCCATTTTGCAGCGGGACGACGGCGGGATATGGCGGGTCGACCCCATCAACCGCAGCAGCGGGGTGCTGCTGAACGGAAAGCGGACGCTGGAGCCTGCCAATCTGAACCCCGGGGACTCCATCGCCCTGGGCGGGGTGGAGCTGTTCTTCTTCCCGTCGGAGCAGCCCCAGCACACCGGGCAGCCTAAAAAGCGGCCCAGCCCCGTGGGCAGTCTGTGGCTGCTGACGTTTATCCAGCTGCTGCTGTGGGGGCAGTTTGCCCCGAGCTTCGGAGCGGAGAACATCTATCCCGTCAGCGCGGGCTTTTTCGGCCTGTGCGGCCTGGGATGGGCGCTGTACGGCGTCAGCCGGAGGCTGCACCGGCGGCAGTTTGACCTGGAGACCCTGGCGCTGCTGCTGGCCACGGTGGGCTTTGCCATCACCGCCGCCTGGGACCCGGGCGCTCTGTACAAGCAGCTGGCGGCGGTGGCCCTGGGCATGGGCATCTACTGCGTGCTGGTGTGGCTGCTGGGGCGGCTGCAGCTGGCGGTGAAGCTGCGCTGGCCGGTGGCTGCGGCCGCGGCGGCACTGCTGGCCTTCAACGTTGTGATGGGGGAGCGCATTTTCGGAGCCAAGAACTGGATATCGGTGGGCCCCATTTCCTTCCAGCCGTCGGAGCTGGTGAAGCTGGCGTTTATCCTGGCGGGGGCCGCTACCCTGGACCGGCTCTTTGCCAAGCGGAACCTGATCTTCACGGTGCTGTTTTCCGCCTATTGCGTGGGATGTCTGGCACTGATGAGTGACTTTGGCACGGCGCTGGTGTTTTTCGTGGCCTTTCTGTGCATTGCCTTTTTGCGGACCGGGGACCTGGCCTCCATCGTGATGATGACGGCGGCTGCGGGCTTTGCCGGGGGACTGGTGCTGCACTTCAAGCCGTATGTGGCCCAGCGGTTCACCGTCTGGCGGCATGCCTGGGAATTTACCCAGACCACCGGCTATCAGCAGAGCCGCACCATGTCCGCTGCTGCGTCCGGCGGCCTGTTCGGCACGGGGCCGGAGGACGCGTGGCTGAAATATGTGGGGGCGGCCAACACGGACCTGGTGTTCGGCGTGGTGAGCGAGGAGTTCGGGCTGCTGCTGGCCCTGGTGTGCGTGGGGGCGGTGATGGCCCTGGCGGTGTTTGCCCTGCGGTCCGGCGACAGTGCCCGGTCCGGCTTCTATGCCATCGCCGCCTGCGCTGCGGCGTCCATGCTGATCTTCCAGACCTCTCTGAACGTGCTGGGTGCGGTGGACATCCTGCCCCTGACCGGCGTTACGTTTCCCTTTGTGTCCATGGGCGGGTCCAGCATGCTGTCCTGCTGGGGGCTGCTGGCCTATCTGAAGGCCGCCGATGTGCGGCTGCCGCCGGAGGAGAGATCGCCGGAGGACAAGCCGGAGAAGCCCGCCCGGAAGCGGGAGGGGTTCTTTGAGGATATGCCGGAGATCCCGGTGGACGAGATATTCGGGAAGGAGGGGCGGTCTTGAAACAGGTAAAGCTGCGGTCCATGCTGCTGGCGGCGCTGGTGGCGGTGCTGGCGGCGGGAATTTTGCTGTTCTGCGTGCGCTATGTGGTGCGGGGCGGGCAGTGGGCCGCCTTCCCGGCCAACGACCACGCCTATCAGGAGGGACGGCTGGCCCTGGGCCAGGTGCTGGACCGGAACGGCTTGGTGCTGTATGACGGGGCCTCCGGCACCTGGGCGGAGGACGGCGCCATTCGCCGGGCCACTCTGCACGCGGTGGGGGACCGGGACGACAACATCTCCACCTCCGCCAAGGCGGCCCTGCGGCAGCGGCTGGTGGGCTTCGACCCCCTGACCGGCACCTCCGCCGGAGGACACAAGGTCTATCTGACCATCGACGCGGAGCTGAACGCTGCGGCCCTGGAGGCCCTGAACGGCCGCAAGGGGGCCGTGGCGGTGTATAACTACCGCACCGGCGACGTGCTGTGCATGGTGTCCAGCCCCACCTTTGACCCGGCGGAACCGCCGGAGATCCGGGACGGGGACAGCCGGTATGACGGCGTGTATCTGAACCGGGTGCTGTCGTCCACGTTTGCCCCGGGCTCCGTGTTCAAGCTGGTGACCACTGCTGCGGCTTTGGAGAATCTGGACGGCGCTCTGGACCGGCACTTCACCTGCACTGGGCGGCTGGAGCTGGAGGGCGGCACGATCACCTGCCCCTATGCCCACGGGGAGATGGACCTGTATGACGCCCTGGCCCGGTCCTGCAACTGCGCCTATGCACAGCTGGCGGTGGAGCTGGGGGGCGGCACCCTGGCCCAATACGCGGAAAAGGCTGGACTGACGGAGAGCTTCACCGTCAGCGGCATCAGCGCGGCGGCGGGACAGTTCACCGTGGGGCAGGGGGCGGACCTGGGCTGGTCCGGCGTGGGCCAGTACGACGACCTGGTGAACCCCTGCGCGTTTCTGAGACTTTTGGGCTCCCTGGCCGGGGGCAAAACAGTGGGGCCCCGGCTGGTGTATCAGGAGACCACCATGCATGGCATTCCCCTGCCGGGGGACGGCGCGCCGTCGCTGAAGGCCCCCTTTGACGCGGACACCTGCCGGGTGCTGCGGGATATGATGCGCAACAATGTGCAGCAGACCTATGGACAGAGCATGTTCGGCTCCCTGGCGGTGTGCGCCAAGTCCGGCACTGCCGAGGCGGCTCCCGGACAGTCCCCCCATGCGTGGTTCGCGGGCTTTGTGGCGGACGAGGATCTGCCCCTGGCCTTTGTGGTGCTGGTGGAAAACGGCGGCGGCGGCGCGGATGCCGCCGGTCCCATTGCCGCCCGGCTGCTGGCCCAGGCGGCGGAAACAGCGGAATAAAAAAGCGAGGAGAGCGGCGCTCTCCTCGTTTCTTTTGCTTATTGCTCTGCGGGGGGGTACAGGGCCGACAGCAGGCGGGTATAGACACCCTCCGGGTCCTGCCGGAACCGGTCCGCCAGGTCCCGGGCCATGGCCTCGGTGGCGGCGGTCAGCTCCAGGTGCAGGATGCTGTCCACATCGTCCCGCAGCCGCAGCTCCACCAGATAGGAGCCGTTTTCCTGGGCGGCCACCCGACTCTGGACCTGGTTTTTCCGCAGCAGGAGACGGTTGTATTCCGCCACATTCTTATCCGTCCGCAGGCGCACGGAGTAGGGGAGACTGGACTCGCAGATCTCGCTGTTTTTCAGCCCCTTGGGGGTGATGGCGTAGCAGCCCTCCTCCGTCAGGCGCAGGTGCTCTGTCTGCACCAGATCGTTGAGGCACTCGGCATAGGCGAAGTAGTCGATGCCGTCGTCGCACATGGTCAGCTCCTGCATCCCCTCCGGCGGCAGAGGCTCCGACACCCGGGCGGCGATATACAGGATCAGAAACTTGATCTCCAGCTTGTCGTGAATGAATCCGGCGGCCATATGCACCCCATCCTCTCGTCTTGTTTCCTTTATTATACCGGAAATCCCCGGATTTGTACAGGCTTTTTTCCGCACCACCGCCGCCCGGCGGCCATACACTGGAGTGAAGGGCGCAGCCAGCCCCTTCATTACTTAATGGGAGGTTTATTTCATGCCTGAAAACGGAATGCCGGGCCCGGTCTGCGATCTGAGCAGCGTTCGCGAGTCCGTTTGTATCCATACACGGAAGATCTTCGACTCCTGCCGGGATAAGGACTGTGTGGAGGACCTGCGGTTCTATCCCACGGCGTCGGCCATGGAGCTGCTGTCCGGCTGCCAGATGGTCCGGGGCGGCACGGCGGAACTGCTGTATGTGTACACCGACGTGGAGCCGGTGACCTTCAACCGGGGCTTCTACTCCATCGATATGCGGTTTTTCTATCGGGTGACGTTGCAGGTGGGCACCGGGACGCCCCGGTGCGCCGGGGCCGAGGGCCTGTGCGTGTTCGACAAGCGCTGCATCCTGTTCGGCAGCGAGGGCAGCGCCAAGATCTTCTCCTCCGACACCGTCATCGACGAGCTGGATATCCCCGGCCGGATGCGCACCAATCTGCCCACCGCCGTGGTGGAGGCCGTGGACCCCATCGTTCTGGACACCCGGGTGGACGACGGCTGCAAGCCCCGGTGCTGTGAGTGCGGCCTGACGGAAATTCCGGCGTTCATCGCCCGCAGCTTCGGCGAGGAGCTGGTGTTTGACGACGGCGGCCGCCGCCGGTTCTATGTGACCTTGGGTCAGTTCACACTGGTGCGGCTGGAGCGGGACACCCAGCTGCTGATCCCGGTGTACGACTACTGCATCCCCCAGTCGGAGTGCAGCTGCGGCGACCAGGAGGACCCCTGCGGCCTGTTCCGCAACGTGGCCTTCCCCATCGGGGAGTTTTTCCCGCCCAGCACCCTGGAAATGCCCAAGGACTATGCCAGCACCCGCAGCTACTGCGCCTGCCACTGACGGGCAAACATGTCACAGCCCCCGGCCGTGCGGCCGGGGGCTGTGCTTATTTTTCCTTGACTACGACGTTTTCGCTGCCCAGCCACTCCCGGCACTCCTGCAGCAGGGCCGGGTGATTCAGGCAGTGGGTGCCCAGCAGCTTGCCGGTGTCCGCCAGGCGGATCTTCACCGGGGTGGTCCCCTCGAACATGGTCATCACCAGCTTGATGTGCCGGAAGGCGGGGCTGTCGGCGCTGGGGAAGCGGAGATAGATGGTGCTCTCCCGCTGGGCCGGGCGGCGGGAGGGCTGCTCCATAGGGGGCAGGCCGCTTTCCAGGGGATACAGGGAGTCGCACATGATCTGGGGGGGCTTCTCGTCCCGGACGGACAGACGGCCCTTTACCAGCACCGGGGTGTTCACTTGCATATAGCTGCCGCACTGGTCAATGACCCGGCTGAAGCACAGCAGCTCCATGGAGGCCAGCTCATCCTCAATGGTCACATAGGCCATAAGGGTGTTGTTTTTGGTGGTGCGGGTGCGGCTGGCGGTGATGACCCCTGCCACGGTGACGTTCTGGCCGTCGGCAAAGTGCTTGGGGCCGTCCTGGCCTTCGAAATCGGACATGATGGCGTGGATGGGCACGGCCCCGGCCCGCTTGGCCAGAGGACGGTAGTCCTCCATAGGGTGGCCGGACAGGTACAGGCCTGTGGTGTCCTTTTCCATATTCATCCGCTCCACGGCGGTGAACTCCGGGATATCCGGCAGGGGGACGCTGGACACAGAGGACCCGGAGGAGGCGGACATACCGAACAGGTCCATCTGCCCCTCCACGTTTTTCCGGCGGGAGGAGGCGATGCCGTCCAGCACCCGCTCGTATACCGCCACCAGCTGGGAGCGCTTGGCCCCCAGGCTGTCGAAGGCCCCGCAGCGGATGAGGTTCTCCACCGCCCGCTTGTTCATGTCCGTGCAGTCGAACATCCGCTGGCAGAAATCCTGGAAGGAGGTGAAATCGCCGTCCTGCTGCCGCTGGCGCACCACGGCCTGGATAAAGCCCCGGCCGATGTTCTTCACGGCCACCAGGCCGAAGCGGATGCCCCCCTCCTCCACGGTGAACCGGTCATAGGAGCGGTTCACATCCGGCGGCAGCAGGGCGATGCCGCAGTCCTTGCACTCGGCGATATACTCGGCCACCTTGTCGGAGTTGTCCAGCACCGAGGTCAGCAGGGCGGCCATATACTCCCGGGTGAAGTGGCACTTGAAATAAGCCGTCTGATAGGCCACCACCGCATAGCTGACGGCGTGGGCCTTGTTGAAGGCGTAGTTGGCGAAGTCGTAAATTTCGTCGAAAATGGCCTGGGCCGTGGCCTCGGGGATGCCGCTGGCCACGCAGCCCCGGATGTTCCGGGCGGGGTCGCCATGGAGGAAGGCCTCCCGCTCCCGCTCCACGTCCTTGGCCTTCTTTTTGGACATGGCCCGGCGGACCATGTCGGCCTGGCCCAGGGAATAGCCCGCCAGCTCCTGGAAGATCTTGATGACCTGCTCCTGATACACGATGCAGCCGTAGGTACCGGACAGGATCGGCTCCAGACTGGGATGCTTATAGGTCACCAGCTTGGGGTCGTGCTTACAGGCCACGAACCGGGGGATGGAATCCATGGGGCCGGGGCGGTACAGGGCGATGATGGCGGTGATGTCCTCGATGTTCTGGGGCTTCAGTCCCAGGCACACGCCGGTCATGCCGGAGGACTCCATCTGGAACACGCCGCCGGTTTTGCCCTGGGTCAGCATGTCAAAGGTAGCCTTGTCGTCCATGGGAATGTCCGCCAGGCGGAAATCCGGGTGGTCCTTCTGGACCATCTTCACCGCGTCGTCCAGCACCGTCAGGTTCCGCAGGCCCAGAAAGTCCATTTTCAGCAGGCCCAGCTCCTCCAGGGTCACCATGGTATACTGGCAGACGATGGAGTCGTCGTTCCGGGCCAGAGGAACGTATTCATACACCGGCCGCTTGGTGATGACCACACCGGCGGCGTGGGTGGAGGCGTGCCGGGGCATACCCTCCAAAGCCCGGGCGGTGTCGATGAGCTTGTGGACCCGGGGGTCCTGCTGGTACAGGTCCGACAGCTGTTTGGACAGCTTCAGCGCGTCCTCCAGGGTGATATGGGGCCCGGTGGGCACCAGCTTGGCCACGGTATCCGTTTCGGCGTAGGTCATGTTCAGCACCCGGCCCACGTCCCGGATGGCGGCCCGGGCGGCCATGGTGCCGAAGGTGACGATCTGGGCCACATGGTCGTCGCCGTATTTGCGGCGGACATAGTCCACCACCTCGCCCCGGCGGGTGTCGCCGAAATCCATGTCGATATCCGGCATGGAGACACGCTCCGGGTTCAGGAAGCGCTCAAAATACAGGCTGTACTGCATGGGGTCGATGTCCGTGATGCGCAGGCAGTAGGACACCATGCTGCCGGCGGCGGAGCCGCGGCCCGGGCCCACAGGGATCCCCGCGCCCTTGGCATAGTTGACGAAGTCCTGGACGATGAGGAAATAGTCCGTGAAGCCCATTTTCCCGATCATGTCCAGCTCGTATTCCAGCTGCCGGTGGTATTCCGGCTTCTGGGCGCCGTAGCGCTCCGCGAAGCCCTTTTCACACAGCTCCCGCAGATAGGTGGGGGAGTCGTACCCCGGCGGCAGCTGGAACTCCGGCAGGTGATACTTGCCGAAGGTGAAGTCAAACTGGCAGCGGTCGGCAATGCGCTGGGTGTTCTCCACGGCCTCGGGATAACCGGCGAACAGCTCCTCCATCTCCTCCGTGGAGCGGATGTAGAAATTCTGCGGCTCATAGCGCATGCGGTTCTCGTCGTCCACGGTTTTTCCGGTCTGGATGCACAGCAGCACGTCGTGGCTCTCGGCATCCTCCTTCCGGAGATAGTGGGCGTCGTTGGTGCAGACCAGGGGAATGCCCGTCTCCTGGTGCAGGCGCAGCAGGCCCCGGTTCACCGTGGTCTGGTCGGGGATGCCGTGATCCTGAAGCTCCAGATAGAAGTTGCCCTCGCCCAGGATCTCCTGCATGGTCAGGGCATATTCCTTGGCTCCGTCATAGTCGCCGTTTACCAGGCGGCGGGGAATTTCACCGGCCAGGCACGCCGACAGGCCGATAAGGCCCTCCGAATGCCGGCGCAGCAGGTCCAGGTCAATGCGGGGCTTGATATAGAACCCGTCCACAAAGGCCTGGCTCACCAGGTACGACAGGTTCCGGTAACCGGTCTCGTTCTGACACAGCAGCACCAGGTGCCGGGACTCCGCGTCCAGCTCATAGGTCTTATCCAGCCGGGTGCGCCGGGCCACATATACCTCGCAGCCGATGACCGGATGGATGCCCTGGGCCTTGCAGGCCCGGTAAAAGTCGATGGCGCCGTACATAACGCCGTGGTCCGTGATGGCCACCGCCGTCTGGCCCAGCTCCTTCACCAGCTTCGGCAGGTCCCGGATGCGGCAGGCGCCGTCCAGCAGGCTGTACTCCGTGTGGACGTGCAGATGGGCAAAGGCCATATCACGCCTCCTCCAGCATATCGGTGAGGAGCTCCGCCGCCGTGACGATCAGGCGGCCGCAGTGGTCGCTGCCTGCCAGCTCCAGGGCCAGCTCCGACGGCTCCAGATCCTGGGCCCGCAGCAGCTCCCGGCAGTCCAGCCGGTGGAACCGCTCCGTAAAGCGCCGCTGATACTCCTTTACCACGGCGGTGACGGCAGGGCGGTCGGTGGGGTCGGGGCACGCGGTCCCCAGCAGCATCACCGGTGCGGACACCGCGCCGCAGATGCTTCCGCAGCGGACGCCGCCGCCCATACCGGCCCCCAGGGCCATGGCCTGCTCCAAGGTCAGGCCCGCCACGTCGGCAAAGGCGGCCAGCAGACACTGGCTGCAGTTCAGGCCCTGCCGCCGGTAGTCTATAGCGGCCTGGCATCGTTGGGTTTTATTCATGGACATCGTTGGCCTCCTCCATTAGCTTGCGCATCCGGTGATTCATGCAGGATTTGCTCACCGGCGGGTCGCTGCGCTCCGCTAATTGCTGCAATGACATTTCGGGGTTTTCCAGCCGCAGCCGGGCCGCCTGGCGCAGCTTCTCCGGCATTTGGGCCAGCCGCCCGCTGCTTTCCAGCCGCCGGATCCCGGCGATCTGCTCCAGGGCGGCGTCCACGGTTTTGTTGACGTTGGCCATGTCACAGTTCATGGCCCGGTTGGCGCCGTTGCGGATCTCCTTGTCCACCTTGGCGGTCATGATGTCCATGGCCGCCACCGGGGCGCCGATGGTGGTCAGCAGGTCCTCGATATGCTCGGACTGCTTGAAATAGATGACGCTGCTGCCGCTGCGGCGGACGCTGTGGGGCAGAAAGCCCATCTCCGTCAGCAGGGCCGAAACCTCCCGGCTGGCCTGGGTGTGGGAGGTGGCCAGCTCCAGGTGATAGCGCTTTTCCGGGTCCGTGACGCTGCCCCCGGCCAGAAAGGCCCCCCGCACAAAGGCGGTGCGGCAGCAGTCGTCCTCCAGCAGGCCGAAATTCACGTGCAGCACCAGGCTGGGGTCATAGCCCAGCAGGTCCACGATCCGGGCCAGCTTGTGGCGCTGGGTGATGCGGAAGATCAGCTTGTCCCGGGTGCCGTCCGGCAGACTGTCGAATTTCAGGGAAAATGCCCGCTGGAACAGCCGGGGCAGCCGGCCGGCAAACTCGGGATTCTCCGTGATGATGCGCACCTCGGCGGCGGTGAAGGTGTTGCAGAACAGCAGCACCCCATAGGCCTCCGCCCGGGCGCAGCACTGCCGGGACACCGGCTGGCGGCACAGCTCGCTTTTGACTTTATAGGCAAAGGACTGCATGGATGGTTCTCCTCTTACGTTTCTACGCGGTTGCAGGTGGTGCGGTGGGAGTCCCGGCAGACCAGGCGGATATTCCGCTGGTTGTGCAGCTGCACCAGCTCCCAGGCCAGATGGCCGGGATTGTGGCGCACCAGGCCGTTTTCCACCGTGGCCACCGGGCGGCTGATGATCTCCACCCCCAGGGCCTCCACGGCCTCCCGGTCGCAGAAGATGGGCTCCGCCCCCTCCAGGGCGTAGCGCTGCACCACCGCCGGGGGAATGGGGGAGGAGTTGGTCAGGCACAGGTCGAACAGGCCCGGGCAGGAGTGCTTGAACAGGGCGCGGATGTGGTCGGACACCGTGTAGCCCTCGGTTTCGCCGTCCTGGGTCATGACGTTGCAGACATAGACCTTCAGGGCCCGGGAGCGGCGGATGGCGTCCACAATGCCGTCCACCAGCAGGTTGGGGATGATGCTGGTATACAGGCTTCCGGGAGCCAGAACGATGACCTCCGCCTTCTCCAGGGCCTCCACAGCCGCCGGCAGGGCCCGGGGATGCTCCGGGATCAGCCGCACCCGGCGGATGCGGCAGTCCTGCTCCTTCTTGCAGCGGAAGATATGGCTCTCGCCCACCACGCTGGCCCCGTTTTCAAAGGTGGCCTCCAGCTGCACGTCCGCCGTGGTCACCGGCAGCACCCGGCCGGTGATGGCCAGCACCTGGCTCATACTCTCCACGGCCCGGTCAAAGCTGGGCATGATGCCGTTCAGGGCCGCCAGAAACAGGTTGCCGAAGCTCTGCCCGGCCAGGGTCCCCTCCGGGAAGCGATAGTGCATCAGCTGGGCCATCAGCGGCTCGGCGTTGGCCAGCGCCTCCAGACAGCTGCGGATATCCCCCGGCGGGGGCATCCCCAGGTCCTGCCGCAGGCGGCCGGAGCCGCCGCCGTCGTCCGCCACCGTGACGATGGCGGTGAGATTTTTCGTATACAGCTTCAGTCCCCGCAGCAGCGTGGACAGCCCTGTGCCGCCGCCGACGGCGGCGATGCGGGGCCCGTGCTCCGGGGCCACAGAATAGCAGCCGCCCATACGCGCACCTCCTTACCGGGAGATATCCCGGTGGTTTTCCGTCACCTGATAGCCCATCTGCGTGATATATTCCGCCAGCTCATGGGCCACGGCCACGGAGCGGTGGTGGCCGCCGGTGCAGCCGATGCCGATGACCAGAACGGTTTTGCCCTCCTCGCTGTACAGCGGCAGCAGGAAGGTGATCATTTTCTCCAGCTGGGCCATGAACTCGTGGGTCTGGCGGAAGGAGAACACGAAGTCCCGGACCTCCTGGTCCAGGCCGGTTTTGTTTTTCAGCTCCGCCACATAGTAGGGGTTGGGCATGAACCGCACGTCGAACACCAGGTCCGACTCGATGGGGATGCCGTGCTTGAAGCCGAAGGACAGGACGCTGACGTTGAGCCCGCCCCGGTCCGACGGGGTGCCGAACAGGTTCAGCATCTCACTGCGGAGCTTGGCCGTGGACAGGGAGGAGGTGTCCAGCACGAAATCCGCGTGATCCCGCACCGGCTGCATCAGCGCCCGTTCCCGCCGTACAGCCTCCTCCACGCTGAGGCCCTTGGCCTGCAGGGGGTGCATACGCCGGGTCTCCTTATAGCGGTTGATGATGGTGGGGGTGTCCGCCTCCAGAAACAGCATCCGGCAGTTGACGCCGCTGGCCTTCAGCTGCTCCAGGGTGTCGATGAGCATATCCGTGGGCTCGCCGGAGCGCACGTCATACACCAGGGCCACCCGGTCATACCGCCCGCTGGAGGCGGCGCAGAACCCGGCGAACTTCATCATCATCTCCGCCGGAAGATTGTCCACGGTATAGTAGCCGATGTCCTCCAGAAACGAGGCGGCCTTGCTCTTGCCGCCGCCGGACAGACCGGATATGATCAGAATTTCCATTGTATTTCCTCTTTTCCCGGGGTTATTCGCCGACGAAACGGACCTCCGGCTCCAGCCGGACGCCGTGGGCCTTGTAAACGGCCTCCTGCACCCGGCGGATCAGCTCCCGCACGTCGGCGCAGGTGGCGCTGCCGGTGTTGATGACGAAGCCCGCGTGCTTTTCCGACACCTGGGCTCCGCCCACCGTCAGGCCCTTGAGACCGGTCTGGTCGATGAGGGTCCCGGCATAATAGCCCTCCGGCCGCTTGAAGGTGCTGCCGGCGCTGGGCCATTCCAGGGGCTGGGAGGCCCTGCGCCGGGCCATCAGGTCATCCATCCGCTGCCGGATGGCGGCGGGATCGTCCGGGGTCAGGCGCACCACGGCCCCCAGCACCACGGCTCCGTCCTCCAGAAACCGGCTGTGCCGGTAGGCAAATTCTGCCTGGTCCCCGGTGAAGCGGCGGATGCCGTCGGGGTACAGGGCGGTGACCTCCGTCACCACCTGGCGCATCTCGCCGCCGTAGGCCCCGGCGTTCATGCAAACCGCGCCGCCCAGGCTTCCGGGGATGCCGTGGGCAAATTCCAGCCCGGCCAGGCCCGCCTGCTGGGCGTATACCGCCAGGCGGCTGAGCAGGACGCCGGCGTCGGCCTCCAAGGTCACGTCGTCCAGGCGGCGGATGCTCGTCATGCGCTCCGCCGTTTTGATGACCAGGGTGTCAAGCCCCCGGTCCGACACCAGCAGATTGGTGCCCCGGCCCAGCAGAAACGGCCGGATGCCGCACTCCTCCGCCAGGCCCAGCAGGATCACCAGCTGCTCCCGGCTCTCCGGAAAGGCCATGCGCCGGGCGGGGCCGCCGATGCGGAAGGAGGTGTGGCGGCTCATGGGCACGTCCCGCTCCACCGTCATATCCGGCAGATAATCCCGGATCTTTTCGTCCAAACATTCATACCACTGCATAGTGATCTCCCTTATATCCGTTTTTTCTTCCCCAGCAGGGCCGCGCCGATGATCCCCGCCTGATTGCCCAGCTGGGCCTTGACGATGCGGGTCTTTTTCCCGGCGCTGCAGGGGATGGTCTCCCGCTCCACCAGCTGCTGCAGGGGGTGGAGCAGCTGCTCATCGGACTCGTTGCTGACGCCGCCGCCGATGGCCAGGGTATCCGGCTGAAAAATGTTCACCACGTTGGCGATGCCCGCCGCCAGATAGCCCACATACATGTCGCAGACCTGCTGGCCCACCGGGTCCCCCAGCCGGGCGGCCATAAACGCCGACTGGCCGGACACATGGCCGTCATGCTCCCGGATGACCCGGGCCAGGATGCTGTCGGGGTTGCCCAGCTGGGCCTGGGCGGTGAAGCGCTTCAGGGCGCTGGCGGAGGCGTATTGCTCCCAGCAGCCCCGGCGGCCGCAGGGGCAGGGGAGACCCTGATAGTCGATGCAGGTGTGGCCCACCTCACCGGCCATGCCGTTGCCGCCGTGGAAAATCTTTCCGTTGTGAATGATCCCGGCGCCGATGCCGGTGCCCAGGGTGATGGTGACAAAGCGCTTGCTGCCCTGGCCCGCTCCGGCATAGTACTCTGCCAGGGCGGCGCAGTTGGCATCGTTTTCCACATACAGGTGCAGCCCCAGCCGCCGCTTGAACAGCTTGCGCAGGGGAATGTTCCGCAGGGGCAGGTTGCAGGTGTATACGATGGACCCGGTGCGGATGTCCACCACCCCCGGGACGCCTGCGCCCACGGAGGCGATCTCCTCCATGGGCACGCCGCCCTCCTGGGCCAGCTCCCGGGTCAGGGCCACCAGGGTGTCCGTCAGGGCGTCGGGGTCCGACACCTCACGGATCTTCATGGTTTTCACGGCCAGCAGACGGCCGTCCTCGTCCACAAGACCGGCCTTCAGGTTGGTGCCGCCGATGTCGATGCCGATATAGTTCATTGCTTCTCCTTGGCCTGCCGGGCCAGCTCATCCATTTTTTTGTCAAACTGGGTCATGAAGTCCCGGGCGGAGTTGTAGCCGTACCGCATCTGGCGGTTCTTCATGGCGGCGATCTCCACGATACCGGCCAGGTTCCGCCCCGGCCGCACGGGAATGGTCACATAGGGCAGCTGCACCCCCAGAATGGTGTAGGTGTCGCCCTCCAGGCCCAGTCGGTCATAGAACTTACCGTCCTGCCAGGGCTCCAGATGAATCACGATCTCAATGTCGGAGTCAAACTGCACCGCGCCCATGCCGAACAGCTGCTGCACGTCGATGATGCCGATACCCCGGATCTCAATGTAGTGGCGGATGATCTCCGGGGCCGAGCCGTACAGGGAGTCGGAAATGCGGCGAATCTCCACCGCGTCGTCGGCCACCAGCCGGTGGCCGCGCTTGAGCAGCTCGATGGCGGTTTCGCTTTTGCCGATGCCGGAATCGCCGATCATCAGCACCCCCTGGCCATAGATGTTCATCAGCACGCCGTGGCGGGTGATCTGGGGGGCCAGGGCCCGGTTCAGATAGTCGATGATGTGACTGGTCAGCTCCACGGTGGTCTTTTCCGTCCGCAGCAGGGTCCGCCCGTGCTTGCGGGCAATCTCCATCAGCTCGGGAAAAATCTCCATATTCCGGGCCACGATCAGCGCCGGGATCTCGCAGCGCAGCAGATCCTCGAATACCTTTCTCCGCTGCTCCAGGGGCATGGCCTTCAGGAAGGTGAACTCCGCCTTGCCCAGAATCTGCAGGCGTTTTGGCTCGAAGTAGTCATAAAAGCCCACCAGCTGCAGGGCCGGGCGGTTCACGTCGGGGATAGTGATCATCCGGGTGTCATAGTCCAGGCCCTTGTAGACCACCTCAAGGTCAAAATCCTTCACCAGCTGGCTGAGGCTGGCCGGGTCGCGTCTTACTTTTTCCATATATGGGTCCTCCATCCGGTGCGTTGTTCCGCACCTGCACATACCTATAATTATATGCCATTATACCGTATATGCTCCTTTTTCGCAAGTCCTATAGGGAGAGCGGAATTTTTTTCGGGTTTTTGTCAAATAATGCATACCCACACCGGAAAACAGTGTACCCGCACTGCAAAATGTGTACCCGCACTGCAAAATGCATCTTGACATTCGGACCGAAAAAACGTATAATAGACGGGCTGACGGGGTGTAGCGCAGTTGGTAGCGCGCTTGGTTCGGGACCAAGAGGCCCGGGGTTCAAATCCCCGCACTCCGACCATAACTGGACACCAATTTTGATACAATAGGTATCACGATTGGTGTCCAGTTTTTAAGAAATTAACAAGGAGTTAATCGCATGGTTGCAAGCAAGCTGAGACTTGGTGATGAAGTACGCGTTGTTGCGCCATCCAGAAATCTAACAGAAGTGAGACAGGATGTGCATCATCATGCGGTTGACTTCTGGCGCAAAGAGGGGTTTAATCTTACCTTTTCCAAGAACAGCCGAGAGATTGGAAAGTTCCATTCTTCCAGTATCGCATCACGGGTTGAGGACATCCATGAAGCATTTTCCGACCCAAATGTAAAGATGGTCATTACCTGCCTGGGCGGCTTTAATTGCAATCAGCTCCTGCGTCATCTTGACTATGACTGATTGCGAAGAACCCAAAGATCCTTTGCGGATTTTCTGATATCACTGCCCTGCATAATGCTGTCTATGCCAAAACTGGGCTTGTCACTTACCATGGTCCACACTATGGCACATTCGCCTTCGATCGAGAAGCTGAATACACCCGCAAAGCATTTTTCGATTGTGTGATGAAAGATACTCCCATCATGGTTACACCCTCTGAAACGGCGGCGAAATATCACACCATCCAAGAAGGTACTTGTGAGGGGACAATCATCGGCGGCAATCTTTGTACGTTGAATCTGCTGCAAGGAACCCCATATATGCCAGACATCCGTAATAAGGTGCTGTTTCTGGAAGATGACAATATCATGGGCGACTATTTCTGCTTTGAGTTTGACCGCAATCTGGAATCGCTTTTGCAGATCGAGGGTGCGGACACAATCAAAGGCATTGTCTTTGGACGGTTCGATGATAGTTGTGGATTGATTGTTGAAACCATCGCAGACATTATCCAGGATAAAGTGCCAGCCAATATCCCTGTGATCTTTGGGGCAGATTTCGGTCATGTTTTTCCAATGATTACATTTCCAATCGGAGGCACTGTGAGAATCCAGGCAAACAAAAATATGGCTGAGATTTCTATTTTAAGCCACTGAACATTGCGGTATGCGAATGGGTGTGCACCTTTTAATTATTCCCAAACCATTTATCAAAAGGTCAGTTTGGGTGTGCGGTTGGCATCAAAACAAGTCACTACTTTCATGCGGAGTGTCCTTATAGGATCTGAGTATCCTGTAACGGGCACTCCGCATTTTTTATTTCCCGAAAAGTTCATACTGCAGACTCACATTTGCGTACAATATCAAAAAAATTCCTTCTATTTTGTGACATATTCCAATTCTTACAAAATTGCAAAAAAGTGGTTGCAAAACTGCCGCAGTGGTGTTGTAAATAGTAAAGACGCAGGGCTGCGTCCACTTTGCGAAAGGAACGCAACTATGAAAAGACGCAACGATCCCAGCAAGATATTCTATATTCCGGCCTGGCAAACTGGCGTTGTGGAGCGGAAGCTGGCGGAATATGCCCGATGCGGATATAAGCCGATGGATTTTCAGGAGCTGCCATGCTCCATATGGCGGATCACATTTCGGAAATCGGAGCCGCATTCCACCGACTATTATCTGTTTGGCCGATTTCAGGCAGGACGAGGATCTACGCTTGGCTACGACAGCCCCTGCGGCAAAGAAGAACGAAAGATTTCCGATATATCCCGAAGGACCCTGGTCATAGGGGCAGATCTTCTGGTGGCGGAACTGAATCCGGATGCAGACCCCCATACGGTTGCCAAGTACCGGGTTGAGAAAATGAAAGCTGCCCGAAAGCTATATGTGTCATTTCTCTTGTTCGAACTACTGATGCTGCCCTTCATATGCTTGGTTGCATTTATATTCGTGCCCCATGATATTTTCTTCAACAGTTTCAAACAGCCCTTCGAGTTTCCCACGGATCTATTGCCCCTTGCCATATTCCCTGTCTATGCGGCTATAGCGGCTGCAGGCTGTACATCTGAATTGAGGCGCTTAGCGAATATAAAATAGCCGTCGGTGCCATCTCCGCTGACTACGCCTACGACAGCTTCAGCCGCATGTCCGGACTGACCGCCAAAAACGGCAGCACCTCCGTCACCTACGTGGACCCCAGTTCGACAGCCACCTCCACCCAGGTGAAAACCTGGAACAACGGCAAGGCTACCTACACGTACACCTATGACGACAAGGGAAATATTACATCCTTTACCGGCGGCGGACAGGAATTTGATTACCAATATGAAAGGATGACGGTATGAAGAAACCAGAAACAAATACTTTACGTATTGAATCCCGAAAGTTTCATGCAGCTGCGGTAGGAATGGCGATGGTGCTGGCATATGTGGATTATGAATACTTCGTTCAGACATTTTGCTGGGTTTTTCAGCCACCCATACGCATAGCAATTGACACGGTCACGATTGTCTCCCTGGGCATTATATTTAACGTATTATCTTTTGCTCATATTATCGCTACCAGCCGAACATATATTGTGTCTACTAAGGGAATTACCGTGACTTTTCTGGGTGTCTTTCGCCGCCTATATCCATGGCAGCGGTTTCAAATTGTAGGTGTGTTCCCGGTAGATAAGATGGGTAGCACGGAAGTGGGGCAGCCATTTTTGATGGTTTGCAGTACCAAACCGATTCGGACGACAGCTGGTGGGGCTTTTCAGTTGGAATCCGCTATTTACCGTTGGTCTCACATTTTGATTTTTCCACTACTGCCGGGCGAGGAACGCACGCAATTTGAAAGCCTGCGGCGCGGGGAAATACCTCCCGACCTGGAGGATCAGGAACCCGACGAGGAGGAATAATTGTCCCGGCTGACGGACGTGGCCGTTAATAGACGGCCACGTCCGGACAGCAAGCAGCACCTATACCTACGGCAACGCTGATTGGCCGGACCTGCTGACGGCGTTCAACGGGAAGTCCATCACCTACGACGCCATAGGCAATCCCCTGTCCGACGGCACATGGACCTACGCCTGGCAGCATGGCCGCCAGCTGGCGTCCATGAGCGAATCCGGCAGCAGCATCGCCTACGCTTAATGCCAAAATATAAAATTGTGTTTCATAGCTGTCTGATAATAGTGAACGAGATATTTTTCATGATTATGTCATTGCTTTATAAGAGAAAATAGTGCGTACTTCAATTCTCAATCGATTCCAGGTCGGTTATTATTGGATTTGATATTGTCAGAGTGATGTTATATTGATTCAGTTGAGGGCATGGTATGTTCAATTTTTCCGGAGTATTGTATAGGATATGGGGCGTCTGCGGGGTGATCCTGGTTTTGGGAGTTGCGTGCATCCTGCTTAATAGACCGTGGGCCAGAAAAGTTAAAATCAAAGATTGTAAATTGGGACTGATTATGATTACTGCTGCGATCGGCCTGAGCCTGTTGTATGCATCCAGGATCGTGTTCCCTGGCGTATCATCGTATACAGGGGAGTTTATTGACAGTCACCGCAATTCCAGAGTCGCGCCCCCACTGCCGGTAACAAATGAATATGTGTTTTGGAATGGCGAAGGAAAAAACAAACTTTTTATCTGGACATTTTCTCAAAAAAGAAATATTCCCCGATGACTTTGTAAGTGATCGGAAATATACGATCTATTTTGATGAATTTACAAATGTAATTGTTCAGGTGGAGTGCATTGAATAGGGGGCGGTATAGGATGCATCCGATGCCCCAGCCCAGACAGGAGTGTGAGCGATGAGGAAGTCACTGGAAAATTACATACACAATCTGTGGCACTGGCTGAAAATGACACCGCGCCAGTACGCAGAATGCTGCGGAACGGGGGATCCAGAGCCGTATATGTTTCCGGAATGGGAAAAGATGCTGGATGAAGTGTGTTCACTTATCAAGCGAGGCGGGCTCTTCCCGGCAGATATGGACTGTTTGCTGACAATGATGGCTTTGGACGATGAAACCGAGGACGTTCTGGACTGTCTGACTGCACAGGGAGACGAACTGCTCATATCCGTCCTGACACATGCCGGGCTGCGCAGCATATTTCCCCAGGCCCGGTGGCAATGCGCCGAGCTGCTTGGACGCAGGAGCATCCCCGATGGAATGGCGCTATTGCGACAGTATGCAAATGATCGGGATGCCTATGTGACAAAACGCGCCCGCAATGCCATGAAGGCTATAACGGGCAACAAGAATGGCTGACGATTTTATCTCTATCCTCAACTTTTTTATGACAATGGGGCCAGGCATCAGCCTGGCCCCAACGTTTGTTATAGATCCCTTATCCTCTTACTTCTGTGGTGCAGTTTTCAACATATCCTTGATCTTCTCTTTTTCTCCGCTGCCATCTGTGCGCAGGCGCAGCAAAGGAACAGCACATTTCTCCAAAATAGAGTTCTTCTTTATATCCCGCTCCGCCTGTTTGCTTCCGACTTCATGGAAGCCCGTTCCGTCCACCTCAATCGCCAGTACAGGCTGCTTATCCATCTGATTGAACAGCAGAAAATCAACATATCTTTGCGCAAGTCCCAATCCAGAAGGCCCAAATAGTCCTGCACGGCCTCATAATGCAGCGACAGAAACGTATAGTCCGGATTGTTCACCCGCCCTTTCCCGGGGCGGTACAGGGCCCGCACCACATAGGTCCGGCTGAGGAGCTGGTTGCACACAGACTTAAACTGCTCCAGCTCCCTGGAGGTTGCCTGCTGAATAAAGTCGAAATTCATTTCTTTTTCTCCTTCCGGCAAATCTGCATCTGGGGGATGGAGTAGCCATTTTCGTTGAAGGCGCCGCCTAACTCCTGGATCTGATACCAGGCAGCGGGTTCTCCGCTTGTCAGCACAGCCAGCAGGCTCATGATATATCCTTTATCATCCCGGATTCCCAGGTCTTTGGAATAACGGATATCCGCATCTCCCAACCACCCCTGTACATAAGCTGCTATGGCCGCGCGGCGATTTCGTGACAATGCCGTAAGCAAAGTATTCAGGTTTCCGCAGACGTTCTGATCCCGATTCGTCAGATTTTCCACTTTTTGCGTCGCCGCTCTTGTATAGCGGCGAACCTGCGCGTCGATCTCATCGAGATAGTCGTGCTCCATGTTATCGTATCGCTCGTCGATCCAGAAAATTTTTCGCAGCAGATCGGCACGGCACTTCTCCATGGTGTCGCCGCGCTTATCCTGCAATGCCGCGTTGGCCATGGCAAGCAGCAATGCATCGTCCTCTGCCCAGTTTCTCAGAACGGACTGGATGGGAACGCGGTATTTGAGAACGGAGTCTTTGATTTTCAGGGGGCGTATGTATGCCTCGATCACCTTCTGCCCAAAATCATTGAAGTGGGACGCCAGCACCTGGTTCACATCCTGCATGTCGATCTGCATCTGGAAATAATGCTTCACATTGTGATAGACCATTTGCAACAAATTTATCAGCGCGCCGGTGTTATCATAGGCGCTGTAGACGGCGGACATCTTCTCATATACGCTTCCGCTCTCATGCGCCACTTTCAATGAAGAATAAGTGATGAATACACAGGAATATATATCATTTCCGATTATGCAGCAAGGGCGCTTCACGCCGTGATGCGGAACGTTCTTGCCTACGGACTGCTCAAACAGCAAGAACGGGGGCCGCCGCCCCCGTTCTTTGTCGTTTATGGATAGCAGTGCTCCCGCAGGGCCGCCTCCAGCTTCTCCAGGGCCCGCTTCTCGATGCGGGACACATAGCTGCGGCTGATGCCGTAGGCGGCGGCCACCTGGCGCTGGGTCTGGGGCGGGTGGCCGTCCAGGCCGTAGCGGCGGCGGATCACGTCGGCCTCCCGGGGCGTCAGGCACTCCCCTACCAGCCGCCGGATCAGCCGCTGATCCTCCCGGCCCTCCAGGTCCTCCTGCATGGTGTCGTTGGCCCCCACCACATCCTGTAAATAAAGAGCGTTGCCGGCCTTATCCGTCTCGATGGCCTCCGACAGCGACACCTCCCCCTGCAGCTTCCGCTGGGCGCGGAAGTGCATGAGGATTTCATTTTCAATACACCTGGACGCATAGGTTGCCAGGCGGATCTTTTTGTCCGGCTGGAAGGTGTTCACGGCCTTGATCAGGCCGATGGTGCCGATGGAGATCAGATCCTCCTGGTTGGCAGCCTGGGTGTAGTACTTCTTGATGATATGGGCCACCAGGCGGAGATTGTGCTCCACCAGGCAGTTGCGGGCAGACAGGTCTCCCCTGCCCCACCGCTCCAGACATTCCCGCTCCTCCTGCCGGGACAGGGGGCGGGGAAACGACCCGGGATTTCCGGACAGGTGCAGCGTCAGAAACAAGCTGTTGGACAGCAGCAGCAAAGCCGCCGATAACATAAACCATCCCTCCTTCACGGCAATCCTATGCCCGGGAGGGATGGTCCTATGTACTGCGGCATACACTGCGTTTGAACCGGCGGTTCTCCGGCTCCCACCGGTATACGCAGCAGCTTACACGTCCTCGGGCTTGGAAATGGCCGCAGAGGGCGTTTTTTCATTTTGTTCATCAGAGGAAAGAATGCGCACCTCCAGACCGGTAATATAATTATCCGGGTGTCCCTCGCAGCACTGATCCACGATATTGGGGGTGATAACACAGTCATCCACCGGCAGCTTCCGGCAGTAAGCTTCACCAAACAGGCGGTCGATAGAGTCCTGAATGGTGAGATACGGTCCGTAGTGATAGCCGCAGAGATAGTCCCCGGCGGGGATATAGGAAACGGGCTGGTCGGCCATCAGGTCCGGCAGGCGGCGGGCCTCGGCGGGAGTATCTTCATAGAGGTAGGCGCCAAACCATTTCCGCTGCCCCTGATAAAAGCCCACGGTGGGATAGAAGTAAAACAGCTCATGGGTAAAGAGGTTGATTTCCTCGCCGATGTGCAGAAAGGCCCGGCGCGGGAAGGAGCGGACATAGAATTTATCCCGTTGGCTGGCGGCCTGCTCCCGCTCGATAAACTCCACCTTCTGCTGGATGATCTGGATGGTGGCATTCAACTCGTCGCATTGACGGCGCAGCCGCTGCGCCTGCTGGGAGAGCATTTGCAGGTTATCACGCAGGCCGTTGCTGTGGAGAAATGCCTTGATCTGGGCAAGAGAGTAGTCCAGCCGCCGCAGATACCGGATCGTGGCCAGAGGATAGACCTGGTCGAAGTGGTAAAAGCGGCGGTTGTTTTCGCTGTTGCGCACCTGCGGCACCAGCAGGCCCTTGGCGTCATAATGGCGCAGCAGCTGGACATCCATGTTGAAAATGTCGGCAAGCTCCCCGATGGTCAAAAATTCTTTCATAAAAAACCTCCCATTTTTCCGGGGTATAACAGCAGGATTTTGTGAGAACACCAGAAAATCCGGAAAAATCAAAATTAGGGCTTGAACCTATAACCGTTATAGGTTGTAGGGTGAGTATATCATTTTTGAAGCAGCTTGACAAGTATCTGGATGGAGGGATCTCATGCAAACCTATTTGAAGAATGGCTACATCGTCTCCATGGATCAGCAGGACACCGTTTTTGACGGCGGCGGCGTGCTGGTGGAGGATGACCGCATTACGGCGGTCGGTAAGGTTGACCCCAGGCTGGTGAAGCCCGACGCGGAGGTCATTGACCTGCAGGGCAGGTATGTGCTGCCCGGGTTTGTGAATACCCATGTACACACCTCCCAGCAGATTTCCCGGGGCGTAGGCGATGATGTGGATTTCATCTGCTGGCTCCACGACCGGATGTGGCCCTTTGAGAGCAACATGACGGAGGAGGACTCTTATGTATCCACGCTGATGACCAGTCTTGAGCTGATCCGCTCCGGCGTAACCTCCTTTGCAGAACCGGGCGGACAGTTCGTCTCCGGCATGGCCCGCGGTACGGCGGAATCCGGTCTGCGCGGTAAGCTGGCCAAATCTGTGATGGACTGCGGCGAGGGACTGCCGGAAATCTGGCAGCGCACCATGGAGCAGGAACTGGAGCAGCAGGTGGTGGATCTGGAGAAATTCCACAATACCGCCGACGGAAGGGTACAGGTATGGTTCGGCCTGCGCACCATTTTCAACAACACCGATGAGTTGTGCGTCCGCACCAAGGAACTGGCGGATAAATACGGCGTCGGCATCCACATGCATGTGGCTGAGGCCAAGGAGGAAAAAGAATATACCTACGCCCGCTGGGGTGAGGGCACGGTAAAGCATCTGGAGCGGCTGGGCGTGCTGGATAAGAATTTGCTGGCCGTTCACACAGTATGGCTGACGGACGAGGAGCTGGAGCTGTTCAAGAAGCGGGAAGTGAAGATTTCCCACAACCCGGCTTCCGCCATGCGCGTGCTGGGCTTTGCACGGATCCCGAAGATGCTGGCGATGGGGCTGCGGCCCTCCATCGGTACGGATGGCGCTTCTTCCTCCAATCACATGGACATGGTGGACGAGATGTGGCTGACCAGCCTGATTCACAAGGGCTGGCGTCTGGACCCCACGGTGGTTCCCTCGCAGGATATTCTGCGGATGGCCACCAAGTGGGGTGCCCGCGCACTGCTGGACGAGGACCTGTACGGCAGTCTGGAATGCGGCAAGAAGGCGGACCTGATCGTCATTGACCCCCACGGTCCGTCGATGATGCCGGTGAACGACAAAATCGCCGCCCTGGTAACGGCCATGCATTCGGCCAATATCCAATCCACCATGTGCGACGGCAAGTGGCTTATGCGGGACCGGAAGATCCTGACCCTGGACGAGGAGGCCATTCTGAAGGAGGCCTGCGACCGGGCCAAGGCCATCTATAAGCGGGCGGGCATTGAGCTGCCGGACCGCTTCCCGGTGGTGAAGGTTTAAAGGGTTTCCAACGGTGCGGGGCACCAGAACATAGAAGCAGCAAGCGGAATTATGCGTTTAGTATGGAGGTACAGCATGAATCAGAAATTACTGTCCGTTGCGAAGGGTGAGACTCCGGCCGATCTGGTGATCCGGAACGGCAAGGTGGTCAATGTCTATTCCGGTGAGATCTATGACGGCGGCGTGGCCATCTGCGGCGGCACCATCGCTGCCGTGGGCGATGTGGAATACTGTATCGGCGAGGGCACCCGGGTGGTGGACGCGGAGGGAAAGTATCTGACCCCCGGCTTCCTGGACGGACATATCCATCCGGAAAGCTCCTCGCTGGCCATCCGGTCCTTTGCCGAGGCGGTGCTGGCACACGGCACCACCGGCATTATGACGGACCTGCACGAGGTGGGCGTGGTGTCCGGGCTGGAGGGCATCGAGGCCATCCTGAAGGAGGCCGAGGCCACAGACCTGAAAATTTATTTCGTGGTGCCGTCCCACGTGCCGTTTTCCCCCAATCTGGAGACCAGCGGCGGGCGCTTTAATCCGGAGATCATCCGCAAGGCCCTGAAGCGTCCGGACGCGGTGGGCCTGTCCGAGTGTGTCGGCCCCTATATCACAGCCGGGTTCCCCGATCTGCTGGAGTCCTTTGACACCACGCTGTCCATGCCCGGCAAGACCCTGCAGGGCCATCTGCCGGATATGTACGGCCCGGCCATGAGCGCCTGCATTGCCGCCGGTGTGTCCACCGACCATGAGTCCTTCTGCGAAAAGGATGTGTTCGAGCGGCTGCGCAACGGCTGCCACCTGATGATGCGCGAGGGCAGCGCCGCCCGGAATATGCCGGTGCTGCTGAAGACCGTGATGGAAAATCATCTGGACACCGCCATGGTCAGCATCGTCACCGACGACCTGCACACGGTGGACCTGCAGGAGCGGGGCCATCTGGACGACTCGCTGCGCACGGCCCTGGGCATGGGTCTGGACTTTGTCAAGGCCATTCAGATGGTCACCGTCAACTGCGCACGAGCCTTTAATCTGGATCGAGAAATTGGCGGACTGGCGCCCGGACGTCGAGCGGACATCAACATCACCACCGGTCCGCAGGATTTCCGTGTGCTGACCACCTTCGCCGGCGGCCGCCAGATTACGGACAACGGCAAGCTGCTGGTGCACTATGAGACGGCAGAGCATGAGGCCTGTGTGCTGAACACCATGCATCTGAAAAACCCCATCACGGCGGACAGCTTCAAGATCCATGCCCCTGCAGGCGCCAAGAAGGTGAAGGCCCTGGTGATGGATACGCTGCCCTACATGCCCTTCACCAATCGCCGGGACGTGGAGCTGCCGGTTGTGGACGGCGTGGTGCAGTGCGATGTGGAGCAGGATGTGCTGTATATTGCCCAGGTAGAGCGTCACGGCAAGAACGGCAATGTGGGCAAGGCCTTTATGGGCGGCTTCCATATCCGGGGCGGCGCAATGGCCTCCTCCGTGGGTCATGACAACCACAATATCATTGTCATGGGTGACAGCTTTGAGGACATGGCGCTGGCGGTGAACCGCTGCGTGGAGCTGGGCGGCGGACAGGTGATCGTCCGGGACGGCAAGGTGGCCGCCGAGGTGGCATATCCCATCTGTGGCCTGCTGAGCGACCTGCCCCTGGATGAGCTGGCGGAGAAGAAGAAGGAACTGAACCGGGTGGCTCACGAAATGGGCACGGAAATTGCCATTCCCTTCATGTTCCTCAGCTTTATCTGTCTGGCAGCTATCCCTGCTTACGCCATTACCGACTGCGGATTCATTGATGTGGTGCAGCAGAAGGTCATCGACCCCATTCTGGAGGTCGTGGAATAAAACCGAATCCCCCAAAACCCAACTTGCAAAAGAACACAGAGAGGAGCAACATGAAAAACGATTTTTTTAAGCTGAAGGATCACGGTACCACCGTCCGGCGGGAAGTGCTGGCGGGTATCACCACCTTTATGACCATGGCCTATGTGCTGGCAGTGCAGCCCTCCGCCATCTGCGGCTTCGGCCCCGATCCCTACATCACGGATATAAACGGCGTTGTGATCAGCAAGTCAGCGCTGCTGGTGATGTGCGCACTGGTCAGCGGCATCATCACCCTGTTTATGGGCCTGTATGCCAATCTGCCGCTGGCGCTGTCCACCGCCATGGGCAGCAACTTCATTCTCGGCGGGCTGATCAACAGCGGCACGGTGTCCTTCGGCTGGGCCATGGCGCTGCTGCTGTGCTCCGGTATCCTGTTCATTCTGGTGACGGTTCTGGGTGTGCGGAAAATGGTGGTGGATTTGCTGCCGAAAAACCTGAAGATCGCCATACCAACCGCCGTGGGCTTCTTTATTGCCTATCTGGGCTTTAAAAACACCGGCCTTGCCACTTTCAGCGACAGCGGTCTGGCTTTGGGCGATTTTACCCAGCCTGCGGTGCTGCTGGCCCTGATCACCATGGCGGTGATGGGTGTGCTGACGGCCTATAAGGTGCGCGGCGCGATTCTGATCGGCATCATTGTCGGCACCGTCATCAGCATCCCCATGGGCGTGTCTACGCTGCCTGCCACGCTGGTGTCCCTGCCGGATATGAGCGAAATCGGCAACCTGGTGCTGTGCTACGACTTCAAGTCCGTGCTGGCAGACATCCCCGGCGCGCTGGTATGGATCTTCATCCTGTTCACCAGCGACTTCTTTGCTACCTTCGGCGCGCTGATCGCCGTGGGCGCCCAGACCAATATGCTGGATGAGAATGGCAACTTCCCCCAGATTGAAAAGCCTTTTCTGGTGGATGCCGTTGGTACGGTGGTCGGTTCTGGCACCGGATGCACCACCATCTCCACCTTCATTGAATCCACCATCGGCGTGGAAGCAGGCGGCCGCACGGGTTTGACGGCGATCGTCAGCGGCGGGCTGTTCCTGGTGTGCATTTTCCTGTCCCCGCTGTTTCTGATGATCCCCACTGCCGTGACCGGCGTGGCGCTGATCTTCGTGGGCTTCTCCATGCTGTCGGGCTTTACGAAGCTGGACTTCTCCGACTTCAAGAGCTGCTTCGGTCCCTTCGTGATGATCCTGTTCGGCACCTTCACCGGCGACATCGCCGCGGCAATCTGCCTGGGCGTGCTGACGGACGTGCTGATCAAGGTGCTGACGGGCGATGCAAAGAAGGTCCACCCGGTGCTGTATGTGCTGTGCATCCCGCTGGTGCTGTACTTCATCGTGTAAATAATCGGATAACAAGGCTCCCGGCGTACCGGGATGAATAGTCCGGATTGTGCAGAATGGCGCAGCTTACGCTGCGCCATTCTGATTTTTTGCCGCGCTTGAGTCGGCCGATCAAAGCGGTTCTTTTTCGTCCGGCTGCCGCCGGTACACGCAGCAGCCCTCCGCCATGCCGCAGAAGCGGAAGCCGGACTTTTCCGCGATGTGCCGGGTCACCGTCTGCTCCGGGACGCACTCAATGACCACGCCCCGACCCTGACGCCGGGCGCGGTCCGTCAGCAGCCGGGTCAGCTCCCCGGCGTATCCCCGGCCCCAGCGGCTGCGGTCCAGGACCCAGCCCAGCTCCATGGACACATCGTCATAGGGGTGCCAGATCACATACCCCGCAAAGCCGCCGTCATCCACCGCCAGGATCAGCGGCTCCGGCGTCAGCCCCGCCCGTTCCAGAAAGGCCCGGGTCTGCTCCCGGGAAAAGGGCGGCTCCAGATACCGCATGACCTCCGGGTCCGACAGCAGCCGGTGCAGAGGCTCCAGGTCCGCCTCCGTCATTCGGCGGGCCCGCAGTCCGGCAGACTTACGCTCCATGCCCGCCTCCCTTACCGCAGCCAATCCGGCAGGGAGTGGCTCTGGACGCTGCTGACCATGCCCATGGCGGCAAACAGGGTCACGATGGACGAGCCGCCATAGCTGAAAAACGGCAGCGTCAGGCCGATCACCGGCAGCACAAACAGGCACATACCCACGTTACTGATGGTCTGGAAGATCAGCACCGCTGCCACCCCCACGCAGACGTAGGACTCCGTGGTGTTCCGGGCCTTCCGCGCCACCATCAGGCACCGCACGATGATGGCCGCCAGCAGCAGCAACACCGCCAGGCACCCCAGCATCCCCAGCTCCTCGCCGATGGCGGAGAAGATGAAGTCCGTGTACCGGAACGGCAGACTGCCGGAGTATTCGCCCTGGGTCTGTATCCCATGGAACAGCCCCTGGCCGGTGAGCTTACCGCCGCCCAGGGCCAGCAGGCTCCGGGTCTGCTGCCATCCGGCCCCCAGGGGGTCCAGGTCGTGGTCAAACACCACCATGAACCGCTCCTTCATATAGTCCGGGATCTTGTCCAGCTCCCACAGCAGGTAAAACGCCGCGCCGCCGCCCAGCAGGGCGACGATGAACCACCGGGCCGCCACTCCGGCCACAAAGGCCATGGCCGCGAAGATGAAGACATACACCAGGGCGCTGCCCATGTCCGAGGAGATGACGTAGTAAAGCCCCACCATCAGCAGCACATGCCCCGCCAGAAACGCAATGGAACGCAGGGATTTCAGCCCCCAGTTCTCCTTGACCCACACCAGCTGCCGGCTGAGCACCAGGATGAACGTCAGCTTCACGATCTCCGCTGGCTGGATGTTGGCCGGGAAGCCCTGGATCCCCAGCCAGGCCCGGTTGCCGTTGTTCTCGATGCCCAGCGGCGTTTTCAGCAGCAGGAACATGACGATGCCGAAGCCCAGCAGCCATTTCCAGCGCTTGGCGGCCTCGGTCAGGTCGATCTGGGACATGAGAAAATAGATGCCCACTCCCAGCATAATGGCGCAGGCCTGGACGATGACCATCTTCCAGGAATTCAGAAAGTTCGTGGCGCTGGCGATCATCACCAGCCCGAACAGGGCCGCGCCGCAGCAAAGACACAGCAAAAGCCAGTCGGCCTGCCGCAAAATATCGAAAATGCTATCCTTGATTCGTTTCAGCATGAAAGGCTCCTCTTGTAAAACCGGTTGCATGGAACATGATATCAATTTAGTATAGCATACGAAACTTTTTCTGTAAACCGAATTTTCTCTTTTCAAGTGAGAATTCCTGTGATATAATCAGTTGATTTTACGGAGAGGAGGCCACCTATGGAGTATATCACCCACAGTCCCGCGGAAACGGAGGAGTTGGGCTGCCGTCTGGGACGGACCCTGGGTCCCGGTGCGGTGGTGGCCTACTTCGGCGGCCTGGGGATGGGCAAAACCGCCTTCACCCGGGGCCTGGCCCGGGGCTTGGGCTGCCGGGGCCGGGTCACCAGCCCCACCTTCACCATCGTCAACGAATACGACGGCCCCACGCCCCTGTTCCACTTCGACATGTACCGCCTGGCGGACGCTGACGCCCTGTTTGACATCGGCTGGGAGGACTATCTGGACCGGGGCGGCGTGTGCGCCGTGGAGTGGAGCGAAAACGTCCGGGAGGCCCTGCCGCCGGACGCCGTTACCGTCACCATCGCCCGCTGTCCGGAAAACGACGGCTGGCGCAGCATTACCATTGAGGGAGGGGAGCCGCTTTGAAAATACTTGCCATCGAGACCTCGGCCAAAAGCGTCTCCGCCGCCGTGGTAGAGGGCGGCGTTCCCCTGGCCAGCGCCTATCAGAACATGGGCCTGACCCACAGCCGCACCCTGATGCCCCTGGTGGACGGTATGCTGTCCGCCGCCGGACTGCGGGTCCGGGATATGGACCTGCTGGCGGCCGCCAACGGGCCGGGCAGCTTCACCGGCCTGCGCATCGGCGTGTCCGCCCTGAAGGGCCTGGCCTGGGCCCTGGAAAAGCCCTGCTGCGGCGTGTCCACCCTGGCCGCCATGGCCCGGAACCTGGCCCATATGGAGGGCCTCATCATCTGCGCCATGGACGCCCGGCGCAATCAGGTATACAATGCCCTGTTCCTGGCCCAGGATGGCGTTCTGACCCGGCAGTGTCCGGACCGGGCCATCGGCCTGGCGGAGCTGGTGGAGGAGATAAAAAACCGCCCGGAGCCGAAATTTGTTGTTGGCGACGGGGCCGGGCTGTGTTATAATTATCTGTTGGAGCAGGATGTTCCCTGCCGGATGGCCCCGCCTCAGCTGGTGATGCAGAACGCCGTGGGGGTGGCCCTGGCGGCGGAGGAAATGGCTGCCGCCGGACAGGTCACCACGGCCCGGGACCTGGTTCCCGTGTACCTGCGGCTGAGCCAGGCGGAGCGGGAGCGGCTGGCCCGGGGCCTGAAGATCACCTTGGATTAATAATTTTATATATAAAGGAGAAGCACCATGTTTAGCGAAAAAGTCCACGTCATGAACCATCCCCTGGTGGCCCACAAGCTCACCATCCTCCGGGACAAGAACACCAGCGTCAAGGATTTCCGGGAGCTGGTTTCCGAGATTGGCATGCTCATCACCTATGAGGCCACCCGTGACCTGCCGCTGACCACCAAGGTGGTGGAGACTCCCCTGTGCAAGGCGGAGCTGCCCACTCTGGCCGGTAAGAAGTTCGCCGTGGTGCCCATTCTCCGGGCCGGTTTGGGTCTGGTGGACGGCGTGCTGCGCATGGTGCCCTCCGCCCGTGTGGGACATATCGGCATGTTCCGGGACGAGGAGACTCTGGAGCCTCACGTCTACTTCTGCAAGATGCCCAAGGACGTGGCTGACCGCGACATCATCATCGTGGATCCCATGCTGGCCACCGGCGGCTCCGCCGATGCCGCCATCACCGAGATGAAGAAGCGCGGCTGCCACAACATCAAGCTCATGGTGCTGGTGGCTGCCCCTGAAGGCATTGAGCACCTGCAGAAGGTTCATCCCGATGTGGACATCTATGTGGGTGCGGTGGACGATCACCTGAACGAGCACGGTTACATCGTTCCCGGCCTGGGCGATGCCGGCGACCGCATCTTCGGCACCAAGTAACATGACGCGTTTTCCCCTGTCCCGGTACAGACCGGGACAGGGGATTTTTGCTTTTTCCTGCCCTTTTTGATATTCGCAAAAATAATGATTGACATTTGTCTTTATTTTTTATATATTGTATCTGCCAAATTTCAACGAGAGATATCAGGCCTATCCGCAAGGCCTCCCTTTGAACAGAGAAAAGAGGTAAGTCAAAAATATTTTACGAACGGGGGAGGATAAATGTCCAAAGAGTTGATTCGCCTGCGGGACCTCTGCATGGCGTTTGACGACGAGCTGGTTCTCGATCACATCAATCTGTATATCAACGATTCTGAATTCCTCACACTTCTGGGCCCCAGCGGCTGTGGCAAGACCACAACGCTGAGGATTATCGGCGGTTTCACGACGCCCACGTCGGGAGACGTCACCTTTGACGGTGTGAGGATTAATGATGTCCCGCCGCATAAGCGGCAGATCAACACGGTGTTCCAGAAGTATGCGCTGTTCCCTCATCTGGACGTGTTTGAGAACATCGCCTTTGGCTTGCGGATCGCCAAGGTGCCTGCCGAGGAAATCGAGGAGCGCGTGACGGAAATGCTGGGCGTGGTGAGTCTGAAGGGCTTTGAGCACCGGAAAATCACCCAGCTGTCCGGCGGCCAGCAGCAGCGGGTGGCCATCGCCCGGGCGCTGGTGAACCGGCCCAAGGTCCTGCTGCTGGATGAGCCCCTAGGCGCGCTGGACCTGCGCCTGCGCAAGGATATGCAGAACGAGCTGAAGCGTATCCAGCAGCAGATGGGCATCACCTTCATCTATGTGACCCACGACCAGGAGGAGGCCCTGACCATGTCCGACACCGTGGTGGTGATGGACAAGGGCCGCATCCAGCAGA
>OGHL01000033.1_pt1 | contig 94366 bp, 79 predicted proteins | sample 1571391 | NCBI WGS metagenome assembly OGHL01 (sample SAMEA2581948, study PRJEB24529) | metagenome | biome: Human gut stool | place: China | collected 2011 | reverse complement strand
GCGGCAAGTACGGCGGTACGGCCTTCAAGAAGACCGTCGGCCTGAACGGCGTGGGCGTCAAGGCCGTCAACATGCTTTCGAGCGAGTTCACCGCCCGTTCGGTGCGCGACGGCGAGGCCCGCACGGTCACCTTCGCGCAGGGCATCGAGCAGAGCGACCGCTGGGAGAGCGGCGTGGAGGAGCGCAACGGCACGCTGATCTCGTTCCGCGTGGACGAGGAGGTGTTCGGCGCCTACGCCTACAACATGGAGTACGTCGAGGAGATGGTGAAGAACTACACCTACCTCAACCTCGGCCTGACCTTCAAGCTCAACGGCCAGTCCTACGTCTCGAAGAACGGTCTGCTGGACCTGCTGAACGAGAAGATGTCCGACGCGCCGCTCTATGCGCCGATTCACCTCTCGGGCGACGACATCGAGGTGGCCATCACGCACGGGTCGGGCTACGGCGAGAGCTACTACTCGTTCGTCAACGGGCAGTACACCTCGCAGGGCGGTACGCACCAGGCGGCCTTCCGCGAGGCGATCGCCAAAACGGTCAAGGAGTTCTACCACAAGGATTACGATGCGTCGGACATCCGCACGTCGATCATCGCCGCCATCTCGGTCAAGGTCACCGACCCCGTGTTCGAGTCGCAGACCAAGATCAAGCTGGGGTCGAAGGAGATCGAGCCGGGCGTCTCGATGCGCAACTTCGTGCTCGATTTCATCGGCAAGCACCTCGACGACTACCTGCACAAGCATGCCGAGACGGCGCAGGTGTTGCAGAAGAAGATCGTCGAGAACGAGAAGGAGCGCAAGGCGATTTCGGGCATTCAGAAGAAGGCGCGCGAGACGGCCAAGAAGGTGTCGCTCAACAACAAGAAGCTGCGCGACTGCAAGATACACCTTACGGACAGGAACGACCTGGCCGAGCAGTCGATGATCTTCATCACGGAGGGTAACTCGGCCTCGGGTTCGATCACGACGAGCCGCGACGTGCGCACGCAGGCGGTTTTTTCGCTGCGCGGCAAGCCGCTCAACTGCTTCGGCCTGACGAAGAAGGTGGTCTACGAGAACGAGGAGTTCAACCTGTTGCAGGCGGCGCTTAACATCGAGGAGGATATGGACAACCTGCGCTACAACAAGGTCATCATCGCCACCGATGCCGATGTCGACGGAATGCACATCCGGCTGCTGCTGATGACCTTCTTCCTGCAATTCTTCCCCGACGTGATCCGCGGCGGCCATCTCTATATCCTCCAGACGCCGCTGTTCCGCGTGCGCAACAAGCGGGAAACCTTCTACTGCTATACCGACGAGGAGCGGCAGCAGGCGATCCGCAAGTGCGGCGCGCAGGCCGAAATCACGCGTTTCAAGGGTTTGGGCGAGATCTCGGCCGACGAGTTCAAGGAGTTCATCGGCGAACGGATGCGGCTGGACAAGGTGCGTCTGACGAAGGACGATCCCATTCACGACATGTTGGAGTTCTACATGGGCAAGAACTCGCCCGAACGGCAGGGGTTCATCGTCGACAATCTCCGCATCGAGGAGGATATCGTGGAGGGCGACTTGCAGATCGGCGAGGCGTGACGGCCGGTTTTTTCGGCCGGATATCGGATTGAAAATTAAACGACTATGAGCGAAGAGATATATCCCAACGACGACCCCGCGACCGGGCCCGAAACGGCCGCTGCCGCGGATGCCGCCGCATCTCAGGAGGCCGCGCAGCCTGCGGCGCAGGGCCGCTATGCGCGCCTGACCTCCGAGACGGGGGGCGTGCGCAAGCTGACGGGCATGTACAAGAACTGGTTCCTGGACTACGCCTCCTACGTGATCCTGGAACGCGCCGTGCCCCATGTGGGCGACGGCCTGAAACCCGTGCAGCGGCGCATTCTCCACGCCATGAAGGTGATCGACGACGGCCGCTACAACAAGGTGGCCAACATCGTGGGGCAGACCATGCAGTACCACCCCCACGGCGACGCCTCGATCAAGGACGCGCTGGTGCAGCTGGGGCAGAAGGACCTGTTGATCGACTGCCAGGGCAACTGGGGCAACATCCTCACGGGCGACGAGGCGGCCGCCGGCCGTTACATCGAGGCGCGGCTGTCGAAATTCGCGCTCGACGTGGTCTTCAACAAGAAGACCACCGAGTGGATGCTCTCCTACGATGGCCGCAAGGAGGAGCCGGTGACGCTTCCCGTCAAATTCCCGCTGCTGCTGGCGCAGGGTGCCGACGGCATCGCCGTGGGACTGGCGTCGAAGATCCTGCCGCACAACTTCAACGAGTTGATCCATGCGGCCGTCGCGCATCTGCGCGGCGAGACGTTCCAGCTCTATCCCGACTTTCCGACGGGCGGCATGATCGACGTGTCGCGCTACAACGACGGCCTGCGGGGCGGGGTGGTGAAGGTGCGTGCCAAGATATCGAAGATCGACAAACGGACGCTGGCCATTACCGAAATTCCCTATACGACGACCACCGAGTCGATCAAGGAGTCGATCATCAAGGCCAACGACAAGGGCAAGATCAAGATCCGCCGCGTGGACGACAACACGGCCGAGCACGTGGAGATCATCGTGCGGGTGGCGCCCGACGAGTCGTCGGACAAGACGATCGACGCGCTCTACGCCTTCACCGACTGCGAGGTGTCGATTTCGCCCAACGCCTGCGTCATCCGGGACGAGAAGCCCCACTTCATGGGCGTGAGCGAGATACTGCGCCGTTCGGCCGATCATACGCGGGCGCTGCTGGGGCAGGAGCTCGAAATCCGGTTGCATGAACTCAACGAGGCGTGGCACGCCGCTTCGCTCGAACGCATCTTCATCGAGAACAAGCTCTACCAGCTCATCGAGGGGTGCAAGACCCGCGAGGCGGCCTACGAGGCGGTGGACGAGGGGCTGGCGCCCTTCAAGAAGCTGTTGCGCAGGGAAGTGACGCTCGACGACGTGCAGCGCCTCACGGAGTTGAAGTTCATCCGCATCTCGCGGTTCGATTCGGAGAGGGCCGACAACGAGATCAAGGCGATCGAGGCCGAGATCGAGCGCGTGCACTACGATCTGGATCATCTGACCGACTACGCCGTGGCCTACTACGAACGCATCCGCGAGAAGTACGGCAAGGGCCGCGAGCGGCGCACCGAATTGCGGTCGTTCGATACGATCGAGGCGGCGAAGGTGGCCGTCACGAACGCCAAGCTGTACGTCGACCGCGCCGAGGGATTCTTCGGCATCGGCAAGTCGATGAAGGACGCCGAGTTCGTGTGCGACTGTTCGGACATCGACGACGTGATCGTCTTTACGAAGGACGGTCGCTACATTATCACCAAGGTGAGCGACAAGGCCTTCTTCGACAAGAATATCTATTACATCGGCGTCTTCAAGCGCAACGACGAGCGGACGATCTACAACGTCCTCTACCGCGACGGCAAGAACGGCCCGATCCTGATGAAGCGCTGCGCGATCAAGGGCATCACGCGCGACAAGGAGTACGACATCACGAAGGGAACGCCCCGAAGCGAAATCCTCTACATGACGGTCAACCCCAACGGCGAGGCCGAGGTGCTGAAAGTCTACTTCAAGCCGCGCCCGCGGTTGAAGAAGGTGATCGTCGATCTCGACTTCTCGACGCTGGCCATCAAGGGGCGTCAGAGCCAGGGCAACCTTTTTTCGCGCTACGGCATCCACAAGATCGTGATGAAGGAGCGCGGCACGTCGACGCTCGGCAGCCAGGAAATCTGGTTCGACGACGACGTGCACCGGCTCAACACCGAAGGGCGGGGCTATGCGCTGGGCGCCTTCAAGGGCGAGGACAAGTTGCTGGTATGGACGCCCCGCACCTACTATATCACGGGCTACGACCTGCAACAGCACTTTCCCGACGATACGGTGCTGGTCGAACGCTACCGTCCCGAGCGGGTCTATGCGGTCTGCTATTTCGACCGCGAGCAGAACTATTACTATCTGAAACGCTTCCCGATCGAATCGAGCGACAAGACGCAGTTCTTCCTCGACGAGGAGGGAACGGGCGATTTCGTCTGCCGCACGGGACGTGCCGGAGCGCAGCTGGAAGTGACCTATGCCGGAGCGCAGGCATCGCGGCCTGCGGAGCGCATAGAAGTCGACGGTTTCGTCGGTGTCAAGAGCCACCGTGCCAAGGGCAAGCGGGTGACGACCTTCGAGGTGGCGTCGCTGCACTTCGTCGAGCCCGAAGAACCCGAAGAGGAGCCGGCCGATCCTGCGGCGGGAGATGACCGCTCCGGTGACGCGCCTGCGGGCGGTCCGGCCGTTGCGACGGGAGCGGCTGCGGCGAATGAGGTCGGCGCAGCGCCGGGAATCGAACTGCCCGAGGGGCCTGCGGCGGTGCCGCCGCAGACGGACGACGTGGAGTTCACGATCGAACGCCCGCGCGGGGATCAGGACGACGTGATCGACGTGGAGCAGCTCAACCTGTTCTGAAAGGACGAATCCGAAAAAACGGCCGAAATGACGACGAAGGTCTTTCTGGTGGGGTATATGGGGTGCGGCAAGAGCACGCTGGCGCGTAAATTGTCGCGCCGTACAGGGGTGCGCGCCGTCGATACCGACGCCGAGGTCGAACGCATGGAGGGGGCGTCGGTCGGCGACATCTTCCGTTACGAGGGCGAGGAGCGCTTCCGCGAACTGGAACGTTCGGTGGTGGAGCGCGTGGCGGCTTCCGGCGAGGCCTGCATCGTCGCCACGGGCGGCGGCCTGCCCACGTGGAGCGACAATATGGAGATGCTGTCGAAGGCGGGTACGACGGTCTATCTGCGCCGTTCGGCGGAGCGGATCGCCGCGCGGCTGACGCCCTACGGACGGGCGAAACGCCCCAAATTGCAGGGGCTCGGCGATGCCGAGCTGGTGGAGTTCATGCGGCGCAACATCGCCGAGCGCGAACCCTACTACGCGCAGGCGGCGCTCGTGCTCGACTGCGACACGCTGAGCGACGAGGAGGCCGTGGAACGGATCATACATTATCTCGAAGGGAATGAATAACGCTCCGATAGGAATCTACGATTCGGGACTGGGCGGGCTGACCGTCTGGCGCGAGGTGCGGCGTCTGCTGCCGGAGGAGTCGCTGCTCTATCTGGGCGACGGCAAGAACTGCCCCTACGGCTCGCGCCCGCGCGAGGAGGTGCGTGCGCTTGCGGATGCAGCCGTCGCGCGGCTCGTGGAGGAGGGGTGCAAACTGGTCGTCGTGGCCTGCAATACGGCGACGGCCGCCGCGATCGATTTCCTGCGGGCGAACTATGCGGCGCTGCCGATCGTGGGTATGGAGCCTGCCGTGAAACCCGCCTGCCAGAATACGCGCAGCGGCGTGGTGGGGGTATTGGCGACCGAACGGAGTCTCGAAGGCGACCTGTTCCACCGCACGGCGGCGCGTTACGGCCGCGACGTGACCATCATCGCCGAGCCGGGGCGGGGCTTCGTCGAGCTGGTGGAGAACGACCTCGAACAGACGCCCGAGGCGGATCGCGCCGTGGCGGCGGCGATGGCCGGAATGCTGGCGCGCGGCGCCGACCAGATCGTGCTGGGGTGTACGCACTATCCCTTTCTGACGCCCGTGATGGAACGCATCGTCGACGGACGGGCCGCGATCGTCGACCCGTCGCCCGCCGTCGCCCGCCGCGTCGGGCAGCTTTTGGACCGCTACGGCCTGCGCGCTTCGGCGGATAACCGCCCCGCGCTCACGTTCCGCACCTTCGCCGACGAGCTCTACCGCCTGCGTCTCGAACGGAAGGTTGCGGCGTACCTGTAAGACGCTCCCGGCTCCGCCCCCCCCCATTCGCGGGCGGGAACGCTTCCGACCGGAATCGCTCCGGGCGATCGATAAAGTTTGCGGCACCTTCGGAATTGTCGGAAAAAATTCGTACCTTCGCTCGATAATAGCGACATTCTGGAATGGCATCTAAAAATACATCCTCCAACAGCCGGCAGGCCGTTCAGCGTTCCAACAGCGACAGTGCGCGCTGGATCGCCGGACTGCTGCTGCTGTTCATCGGTCTGTTCGCCGCCGCTGCGGTGTTCTTTTCGTTTTTCAGCTGGGCCGCCGACCAGAGCGGGCTGCAAAAATCGGTCGAGGAACGGGTGACGCTCGGCATCGAACCGGAAAATCTCTGCGGCTGGGCCGGAGCGCGGCTGGGGATGTTGCTGGTCGATCATTCGTTCGGGCTTTTCGGCATCCTGATTCCCGCGATGATCGTGCTGGTCGGCGTGCGGATCGTCCGTCAGCGGCCGCTGCTGTTCAACCATTCGATCCTTTCGCTGTTTCTGATTATGATCCTGGGGTCGCTGACGCTGGGATTCGCCTTCGCCAACCGCTGGAGCCTCTGCTGCTCGACGGGGTGGGGCGGCGCTTTCGGCATCGCCTCTTCGGCCCTGCTGCGCACGCATATCGGGGCTTTCGGAACGCTGATCCTGCTTGTCGGCGGCTGGATACTGACGGGTGTTTTCATCAACCGCAACTTCATCAACAAGGTCAACGAGGCGGGCAACGTGGTGGTCGACAAGAGCGGGAAGGTCGTCGAGATCCTCAAGCACAAAGTCGTGCTGCACGGACGTGCGGCCGGGGAGGACGGGGCTGCGGAGGATATTCCCGAACCGGCTCCGAAACCCGGGCCGAAGGCGGCCGCACCGCAGCCCGCGCCGTCGAAAGCGGCGGAACCCGCGGCGCAAAAACCCGCCCCGATCCGTGTGGAACGTCCGTCGGAGCCCGTTGCGGCTCGGAAGTCCGTGCCGGAAGAGGACGAAAATCCCTTCCTCGAACTGACGCCCGACGGGAAACCCGTCGCCGGGGAGACTGCCGCGGAGCAGACGCCCCCTCCCGCGGAGGACGGGGAGTTCATCGAGGTGGACCTTTCGCGTCCCGAGGGCCGTGTGGTGATCGGCCGCAGCGGGCTGGTCGAGCTGGAACGCCCTGCGGTGCGCGACGCCGTGGCTGCGGAGCCCGCCCCGGAGGAGGTTCCGGAGAGAGAGCATGCACAGTCCGATTCCGATGCGCCCTTTACCGAGATCACCGTGCTGGACGACGCGCCCGCCGCGGAGCCGGAGGGCGTCGTGGTGACGGTCGAGGCCAACGAGGCGAAACTGCTCGACGAGAAGGCGATCCCCACGGAGAGCTACGACCCGCTGAAGGACCTGGTGAACTACCGCAAGCCGCCCGTGACGCTGCTGGAGGACTACATTTCCGATTCGGAGGTCTCGGACGAGGAGATTTTCGAGAACAAGACCAAGATCGAGGAGACGCTCAAATATTTCGGCATTCCGATCCAGCGCATCAAGGCCACGGTGGGTCCCACGGTGACGCTCTACGAGATCGTGCAGGCGCAGGGAATCAAGATCTCGAAGGTGCAGGGCCTCGAAAACGATATTGCGCAGAGCCTCAAGGCGCTGGGTATCCGCATCATCGCGCCGATTCCGGGCAAGGGAACCATCGGCATCGAGGTTCCCAACCGCGACAAGCAGGTGGTTTCGATGTATTCGGCCGTGCGTTCGCTGCGTTTCCAGGAGTCGAAGGCCGAGCTTCCGGTGGTGATCGGGCGCACGATCCAGAACGAAAATTACGTCTTCGACCTGGCCAAGATGCCGCACCTGCTGGTCGCCGGAGCCACGGGACAGGGCAAGTCCGTGGGGCTGAACGCCATCATCACCTCGCTCCTGTACCGCAAACACCCCGCGCAGCTGAAGTTCGTGATGATCGACCCCAAGATGGTCGAGTTCTCGCTCTACGCCAAGATCGAACGCCATTTCCTGGCCAAGATGGAGTCGGAGGACGACGCGATCATCACCGACCCCAAGAAGGCGGTCTATACGCTCAACTCGCTCTGTACGGAGATGGACAACCGTCTGGAACTGTGTAAGAAGGCCGGGGCGCGAAACATCGCCGAGTACAACGAGAAATTCACCTCGCGGCGGCTGAATCCGATGAACGGACATCGCTACCTCCCGTATATCGTGGTGGTGGTCGACGAGTTTGCCGACCTGATAATGACGGCCCGCGAGGTCGAGGGACCGGTCATGCGTCTGGCCCAGAAGGCCCGCGCCATCGGCATCCACCTGATCATCGCCACGCAGCGTCCCGACGTGAAGGTCATCACGGGCGGCATCAAGGCCAACTTCCCGGCCCGCATCGCCTTCCGCGTGATGCAGATGATCGACTCGCGCACGATCATCGACCAGCCGGGGGCCAATCAGCTTATCGGACGCGGCGACATGCTCTTCTCGAAGGACGGCGATCTGACGCGTATTCAGTGTGCGCTGGTCGAGACCCGCGAGGTCGAGCGTATCTGCGAATACATCTCCAAACAGCAGGGCTACACCGAGGCCTACACGCTGCCCGACTATACGCCCGACGGCGGCGACGCTCAAATGGGCAGCGAGGAGTCCTCGGCGCCCGTGAAATACGACTCGCTCTTTGCCGAGATCGCCCGCGACGCCGTGTCCGGAGGTCAGATCTCGACCTCGATGATCCAGCGCAACTACGAGGTGGGCTTCAACCGCGCCGGCCGCATTATGATGCAGCTCGAAAGGGCCGGCATCGTCGGTCGCCAGCAGGGAGCCAAACCGCGCGACATCCTCTACCACGACTTGCCTTCGCTGGAGGCGAAATTGCAGGAACTGGGATTGTTTTAAGTCCTCGGCTTAAAACAATCCCAGTTCCTGTGGTTAAGAATTAAAAATTAGGAATTGAAAATTGCGGGAGCTGACGCTATGGGGAGACGAAAATTTTTCATTTTTCATTGTTTGTTTTTCATTGCCGTATTGTTTTGCGGCATATTGCAAGGCAATGCGGCGCAGCCTCGTGCCACGGAGATACTGGAACGCCTTGCGGCGGGATTCCGTGCGATGGACGGCTATGGCGTGAAGTTCGGGGTCGTCTCGGGCGACTACGAAGCCCGCGGCAGCTATGTCGTGGAAGGCGACAGCTATTACCTCGTGCTGGGCGACGCGGAGGTTTTCGCCGACGGAGCCGTGCGCCGCGAGGTCGACAACCGCCGCCGCGAGGTGACCGTTACGGAGGTCGACACCGCGAGCCGCAACATCCTGAACAATCCGGTCCGGGCCTTCGATTTTCTGGGCAGCGAATATACGCCGTCGCTCGTCTCCGAAGCCGACGGCCGCGCCGTCGTGCGGCTGACGCCCGCCGCCGGGAACGACTCCCCGGCAGGCGATGTCACGCTGACGGTCGACACCGCTACGATGCGCCCCCGCTCGCTTTCGTACGACTACGACGGCGAACAGGTGCTGGTGAACGTGCTGGAGGTCGCGCCCCTCGCTGGGCACGTCCGGCGGTTCGATAAAAATGCCTATGCCGGATATGAATTCATAGATTTTCGGTAATTTTTGATGAAATAAAACACCGGGCCGCCATGCGATTGCGTACATGGTGGCCCGATGTGTTTTCGGTCTGACTATTATTACAAATCTTCGCCGTCGGCTTTATTATAACCGTTGTCGTAATACATACAAATGTAATATTTCCTAGCGTATTCTGCGATCATAAACCAAACTTTATTATTTAGGTAGGCTAATTTATTAAAGAGATATTGAAGATAGATCTCTCGTGATATTTCTTTCGTTGGTTTGTCTAGTTGTTCTTGTGTGTATTGGGATAGCAGTGATTGCTTCGATTCGTTGTATATGGTTACGGAGTCTGGCATTTGGTAAAAAACAGCCTCATAGCGTTTGTCGTTGACTGTTATTTCATAGGAAATGTCTTCATCGTCGGGAATTGTTTGTTCCTCGTCGGTCATGGGCGTATATCTTGAATTATTCCCAAATTGTCGGCAAAGTTCGTTAAAACGGATTTTTATATCTGTTTCACCTCGATTGTTTTTATCTGCCAACATGATTCTCCAAACTTTATTGTTGTTTGTCGCAATGGATACTTGGACATCTGCTCCGTTGAACTCGCCTTCCAAAACATCTTTATCCCAGGTAGTGGATGTAAACCCTTTGGCTTTCAGTTTTTCAATCATGGCGGGTTTGTATCCGTCAACCGGAATGCCGAGAAATTTCGTCACGTCTTTCTCCTCTTCCTGTGCTTGCATGGTCGCGGTGCACAAGAGAGCAATAGTTACACACAAAAGTTTCTTCATGGGTGTTGCTGTTTTGTTTTACTTAATTAAACTAAATGGATATGAATTTTAATTTGAATCAAATATAGCGAAAAAAGGCGATAATTTCTATGGTTTGAAGTGCTTTTTTATCTAATTTTCGAATGTCGGACGGCATCGTGTTTTTCGGCCTTTTCTCCCGGCAGTTTGCCGGGAGATTTTTTTCGGGCCGTCAGATCGCCGGAAAAGGGGCAAAAACGGGGTGGTCCGCTGAAAATATCGCGCGCACGAAGCAGATTTATTCCCCTAAAGTTGCTCAAACCGGAAATAAATCGTATTTTTGTTCGTTAAAAGAACGGTAATTTTCGACGGGTATCAACGGGCCGGTTGCGGCGCTTGTGAGCGTTGAAAATTTGAATTGGAGATAATTCGGTCGAAATTCCGGTCGCGATGCGACGAGGCTCCCGTCTTGGCGGGCGCCGGAGCGGGCCAAGTATGTAAACGCGGCGGGACGCCGCGAAAGCCTGCTTCGAAACGGAAAGACGAAGAATAACAGAATTAAGTATTAATATGTTAACTGAAGAAGAAAAGAATGCCGGTTTGACGGGGCGTATCATCCCCATCAATATCGAAGAGCAGATGAAATCGGCGTACATCGACTATTCGATGTCGGTCATCGTGTCGCGTGCGCTGCCTGACGTGCGCGACGGCATGAAGCCCGTGCACCGCCGCATCCTCTACGATATGAGCGCGGAGCTTAACCTCTACTCCGACAAACCCACACGTAAGTCCGCCCGTATCGTCGGCGACGTGCTCGGTAAGTTCCACCCCCACGGCGACACGTCGGTCTACGACGCGATGGTCCGCCTGGCGCAGGACTGGTCGATGCGCTACCCGCTGGTCGACGGACAGGGTAACTTCGGTTCGATGGACGGCGACTCGCCTGCCGCCATGCGTTACACCGAGGCCCGCATGAAGAAAATCACGGACGAAGTGATGGCCGACATCGACAAGGAGACGGTCGACTGGACGCTGAACTTCGACGACACGATTCCCGAACCCACGGTCCTGCCCACGAAAATCCCGCTGCTGATCGTCAACGGCGCCAGCGGTATCGCCGTCGGTATGGCCACGAACATGGCTCCGCACAACCTTTCGGAGGTGGTCGACGCCTGCTGCGCCTATATCGACAACCCGGAGATCACGGGCGAGGAGCTGCTGCACTACGTCAAGGGTCCCGACTTCCCCACGGGCGGTATCATCTACGGCTACGAGGGAGTGAAGGAGGCGATGCTGACGGGCCGCGGCCGCGTGATGATGCGCGCCAAGACCGACATCGAGCATACGCCCAGCGGCCGCGAGTGCATCGTCATCACGGAGATTCCCTACATGATCAACAAGGCCGAGATGATCAAGAAGATCGCCGACATGATCAACGACAAGAAGATCGAGGGCATCTCCTACATCAACGACGAGTCGGACCGTCAGGGACTCCGCATCGTCATCATCCTCAAACAGGATGCCGTGGCGAGCGTGGTGCTCAATACGCTTTACAAGAATACGCCGTTGCAGACGTCGTTCCCCGTGAACAACATCGCGCTGGTGCACGGCCGTCCCTACCTGCTCAACCTGCGCGACATGATCCGCCACTTCATCGAGCACCGGCACGACGTGGTGGTGCGCCGCACGCGCTTCGATTTGCAAAAGGCCGAGGAGCGGCTGCACATCGTGCTGGGTCTGTTGATCGCGCAGGACAATATCGACGAGGTGATCCACACCATTCGCGCCGCCCGCACGCCCGACGAGGCCAAGACGGCGCTTATGGAGAAGTTCGGCCTGAGCGAGTTGCAGGCTTCGGCGATCATCGAGATGCGCCTGCGCGCGCTGACGCCTTGGAAATATCGTTGGCGGTCAGACCGGCATCGGCCATCGCCTGCTTGACCGGGCCTGCGGTCGCTTCGACCAGATGGGCGGTCAGCTCGTTGAACTTTGCACGCGTCAGCGTGACGTCCAGATGCTTCGGGCCTGTTGCGTCAGCGGTGATATACGGCAGGTTGATGTTCGTGGAGGTCACGCCGGACAGCTCGATCTTGGCCTTTTCGGCGGCTTCCTTCAGTCTCTGCATGGCGACCTTGTCGTTGGACAGATCGATGCCCTCTGCCTTCTTGAATTCGGAAACGAGGTAGTTCATGACGCACTCGTCGAAATCATCGCCGCCGAGGTGGGTGTTGCCGTTGGTGGCAAGGACTTCGATAACGCCGTCGCCGATGTCCAGAATGGAGACATCGAACGTGCCGCCGCCGAGGTCGTAGACCATGACCTTCTGCTCGGCTTCCTTGTCGACGCCGTAGGCCAGAGCGGCTGCGGTCGGCTCGTTGATGATACGCTTGACGTCCAGACCTGCGATCTTGCCTGCGTCCTTGGTGGCCTGACGCTGGGCGTCGTTGAAATATGCGGGAACGGTGATGACGGCCTCGGTGACGGTGCCGCCCAGATATGCCTCGGCGTCCGCCTTCAGCTTCTGCAGGATCATCGCGGAGATCTCCTGCGGGGTGTACTTCTTGCCGTCGATGTCGACCTTGTAATCGGAGCCCATGTGACGCTTGATGGAAGCGACGGTGCGCTCGTGGTTGGTAACGGCCTGACGCTTTGCGACCTGACCGACCATTCTTTCACCGGTCTTGGAGAACGCGACGACGGACGGGGTGGTGCGGTTGCCTTCGGCGTTCGCGATGACGACGGGTTCGCCGCCTTCCATAACGGCGACGCAGCTGTTGGTAGTACCAAGGTCAATGCCAATAATCTTACTCATAATAATTTCCTCCTATATGAATGCCTGCATTTACAAATTTATATGCTGCCGGTTCCCCGGCTTGGGTGCTTTTTTAATTTGCGACCTTTACCATTGCGAATCGAACGACTTTATCGCCGACCTTGAAGCCCTTCTGGAAGACCTCCGCAATGACGTTTTCGCCAAGCGTTTCGTCCTCGACGTGCATGACCGCGTTATGAAGCTGCGGGTCAAAGACCTCGCCTGCCGCGCCGAAGCTCACGACGCCCAGCTTTTCCATGACGGAGACGAGCTGGTTCATCGTCATCTCGACGCCCTTTTTAAACGCGGCATCCTGCGTCTCCTGCGCCAGCGCCCGCTCGAGATTGTCGTACACGGGAAGGAACTTCTCGACCGTCTCCGAACGGATGTCGGTATAGAGGCTTTCCTTTTCCTTCTGGCTGCGCTTGCGGTAGTTGTCGTATTCGGCGGCCAGCCGCAGATAGCTGTCATGCTCCTGTGCCAGCGCCTGCTGCGCCTTTTCAAACTCGCTTGCCTCCTGCTGCTTGGCTTCCTCGGGCTTTTTTTCCTCGGACTGCTTCGCGGCTTCGGCTTCGGTCTGCTGCGCAGCTTCTTCTGTCTGCTCGGCTGCGGAGGCGGCCTGTGCCTTTTCCTCCGAAGCCGGATTGCTGTTTGCTTTCTTACTCATATCTATGCCTCCGGGTCATTGTGCTTATTTTCCGGCCCTTCGATCGCCGGGGTCTGGTTTTTCTGGAACATCCGACTCAGGTTCTCGGCGAAGTAGCTCAGCCGGGCGGTGATCTGCGCGTAATCCATTCTGGTCGGGCCGACCACGCCGATCAGGCCCTGCATCCCGTCGCCGATGTCGAACTTCGTCATGACGACGCTGGTGTCGCGCAGCTCCTTCGACACATTTTCCGGACCGACCAGGATCTGCGTCCGGCTGTCCGGGGAAAGCGCGGCGGGAAGATTGGAGACCACATCCTCGTCGAGCGCGGAGAGCATTTTCTGCGCCTTGTCGATGTCGTGGTACTCCGGCTGGCCGAGAAGCTTGGCCTGCCCGGTCATGTAGACCTCGCTGTGCTCCTGGTGCAGAAGCGACGTGACGAAATCCATGATGACGGGCACGAGGCTGGCCGCATTTCCAGCGCTTCTGGTCACGCGGGACAGAAGCTCGGGGCTGAGCTGTTCGGCGGTCAGCTCCGTGACGCTTGCGTTCAGCACTGCGCCGAGAAGCTTCAGATCCGCCTCCGTCAGCTCGACCGGGAGCCGGATGAGCTTATTCTTGACGGAGCTGTCGCTCAGCATCACGACGAGAATAAAGCTGCCGCTGTCCGCGAGGATCAGGTCGAACCGCTTGACTGTCAGCCCGGCTGCACGCGCCGCCATGGCGTAGGCGGGCAGATTCGTCATCTGCGAGACAAGCTTGCCGACCTGCGAGACGACCTTGTCGACCTCCTGCATTTTCAGCTCCATCGCCTGATTGATCGACTTCGTTTCATCGGTCGACAGGCGGTAGTCCTGCATCAGCTCGTCGACGTACAGCCGGTACCCGGCTGGCGACGGGATGCGTCCGGCGGAGGTGTGCGGCTGCTCCAGATATCCGAGCGCCGTCAGCTCCGCCATCTCGTTGCGGATGGTCGCGGAGGAAAAATCCATGTCCGGCATCTGCGCAATGGTCTTGGACGCCACCGGCTCCGCCGTGCGGATGTAAAGATCCACGATCGCACGCAGGATCTTCTTTTTCCGGTCTGAAAGCTCCATGGTTCATTCCTCCTTTCGCCTTAGCACTCTTTATCCCTGAGTGCTAAACGCAGTGTACCACCGCCTGCCAGCGTTGTCAATACCTACAGACTTAAATTATTTGTGAACAATTCATATCTTATGTATGAATGCCCCGGCAGGGCGGTTTTATCAGCCGCGGCGCCCGGATCCGCAGCATCAGCCGGCTTCCCGGACAGCGTTCCTGCCCGTCCGGCGGGGACTGCCGGGCGGGCTTTGTCTGCCGTTCAGGGATTATATAGACAAAATCCACAAAAAATCCCCCGGTAAAATTTACGTAAAATCGGTAAAATCTCCGTAAAGGCACTGGATTTTAACGGGTGGAACTGCTATACTATGAAATACAGAACTCTGCGACTGCGGCTCCCTTGACCGGCAGCCGCTTTCGTGTCTGTATCAATCCGCAGAAGGAGGGTTCAAAAAGGCGCTTCGCGCGGGACAGGCCCGCGCACAACACGAACATTCGAATTCTGAAAGAAATCAGGAGGAAATGCAAGCATGAAAAAACGCACAACGCGGTGTCTCGCGCTGCTGCTGGCAGTCGTCATGGTCCTTTCGGTCATGCCGGTCGCCATGGCGGAGGGGACAGCGCAGACCTACACCAAGGTCACAAGTGCAGCCGAACTGACGACCGGCAAGTATGTACTTGTGACAGATACGGATTATGCGCCGGATTATTTTGACAACGGCTGGGTTCTTGCAACACAGCCCAGCGTTGTTGACGGTAAGATCGAAAATCCGACTGCAGGCGTCTGGACGCTGACCGTCGATACGGACGGCGTCGTTATGACGGACGCGAAGGGAACTTCGATTGCGCCGAAGGGCGGCAACACGAACGGCATCCAGTCTGGCAGCTATAAATGGGCAGCCAGCTTTGCCAGCGGCAAATTTACCTTTGCCGGAACGGGTGACGATACTGTCACGCTCGCCAGTAACAAGGGAAACGGAAATAAGTTCAGAGCGTATAAGAACTCAACTGTAAACGGCGGCTATCCGCATGAGTTTACGCTCTACAAGCTCACTGAAACGCAGAAGCAGCAGGTCGAAACCCCAACTGCGAACGTAGAAAACGGCGCTGAGATCGAGGTTGGCACGGAGATCAAGTTCGAGTGCAAGACCGAGGGCGCGACGATCTACTACAAGACCGCAGGCACGGAGTATCAGGCATACACCGGCCCGATCTCGGCTTCGCATAACGAGACGTATGCCGTCAAGGCCACGAAGGACGGCATGGAGGACAGCAAGGAGCTGGTCGTCTCTGTCGATGTCTTTGAGTGGGTCAACAAATACGTCAAGGCCGATACGATTGCGACCGGCGATCAGGTCGTGATCTACAATGCTGGCAACGGCTATGCTGTCGCTGGCGAAATGCTGGGCAGCTACTATCTCAAACCCGCCGCGGCGACGGTTGCTGAGAATGCCCTGACGGCGGACAGCTTTGATAAGCTGGTCTGGACGGTCACGAAGAACGAGGACGGTACATACTCTTTCAAGCAGGGCACAGATACCACCCTCACGATGGGCACGAACAACGGCAAGTTCAACCTGAACCTGACCGGGGACGGCGCGGTAAAGTGGGACGTTGAAACCTGCAATGCAGAAAATGCGTCCTACTATATGTCCGGCAATGGCTTGACCGGCCAGTATGGCAAGGTCTACATGGAGTACTATGCCAAGTACACCGAGTTCAGCGCCTACTGCACCAGCACGGATCGTCTGACGGAGAAGGACTTCGGCATGACGTTCTACAAGCTGACGCGGGAAAAGAACTTCATCGGCGGCCTTGTGCCTCCTCCCACCCCGACCCAGAAGGTCGCGACCCCGACGGCTTCCCCCGCTACGGGTGAAGTAGAAAAGGGCACGAATGTCACGTTCTCCTGCGCGACGGAGGGTGCGACGATCCTCATTGCCACGGACGGCACGACCTTTAACGAGGGTACCGAGGCGACGGTGAATGAAGACGTCACCTTCACAGTCAAGGCCACGAAGGCCGGCATGGACGACAGCGACGAAGCGACGTTCACCTATACGGTCAGGAAAGAAGATGGAGAAGACAAACTTGGAAAGCTAACTTCTGCTGACCAGTTGACAGACGGCTCTTATGTCATGATTGTTTCCACCGGCTACGCACCGCTGGAACTCAGCGGGAAGTGGCTGACGGTTGTACAGCCGACTGTAGCGGAGGACAAGGTGACGAAGACGGAAGGCGCGGTTTGGACGCTGAAGGTAAGCGGGCAGTCTGTTACGCTGACTGATAAAAACGGCATGGCCATTGCACCTTCCGGTGGAAACAGCAATGGCATTCAGTCTGGTAATTATAGCTGGGCGTGGTCGTTCAGCGCAGAAAATCAGACCTTCAAATTTATGGGTGCCGGTGATGATACTGTTACGCTGGCCAGCAATACCAGCACGGATTCTACATACGGTGGGTTTAACAAGTTTAAAGCCTATAAGAACAACACGGTTGCAAGTCAGCAGTATCCGTGCGAGTTCACGCTCTACCGGGTCGACCCTGCATCTGCTGACCAGCCCTCCGGCGATCTGCCCCAGCCCGGCGACAAGTTCGTGATCTACAACCAGAACGCACAGGCAGTCCTGGCGGCGGAGAACGATTCCAAGTCCATTGAAAAGGCGGCAGCCACCGTCGCGGACGGCAAGGCCACCCCGGCGAACGGCGCTGTCGTGTTCACCGTCGAGCAGAACGGCGAATACCTCCGCTTCAAGAGCGAAGCCTATGGCTATCTCTGTTCCAACGGCACCGGCAACAACGCGTTCTACAGCAAGGACTTCTCCGAAGAGGGCGTTACGACTGACGACGCCGACTGGCTCGTCCGCACCTGCTCCGGCGGCGTGGGCGGCTATGAGCTGGAGAGCCGCACGGCGAAGTTCAACAATAGGTATAGCCAGTGGTTGGAGTACTACTCCGATTCGTTCAAGACCTACAGCATGGATAAGAGCAAGGTCACGGATTACACCATCTACTCCTTCTTCTTCTATCCCGTGGCGGACGGCGTGAATGTGGACGGCGGCCTCGTCGTGCAGCCCACCATCACCTTCCCCGAAACCATGCTCCCGGCCTATGTCGGCAGCGATTACGAGTTTGAACTCGAGATCGACACAATCTATGAAATCGACAATCCGTGGATCGAGTACAGCGTCAAGAAGGCCGACGGAACGTACATCCCCGGCTATCTCAGCGAGCTGCAGGGCAACACGGACGTAGAGGTTCTGGACGGCTTCACCACCGGCAAAGGCCGCGTCCATATCACGGTCTTTGATTCGGATATCGCGAAAGCAGCTGAGGCCGGCAGCACGATGACCCTGACCTTTGCGTTCAAGGATATCAAGGGCAACGAGGCCAGAGCGTCCTACACCGTCGACATCCTCGACGAGCCTGTGATCTCCAACGTAACGCCCGCGCAGGGCGCGCAGACCGGCGAGAACAAAAAGCCGACGATCTCCGCGGAGATCTCGAACGCTGGCGAGAACGCCAGCGTAACGATGACTGTCAACAGTGAAAAGGTCGATGCTGTCTACGCGAACGGCAAGATCACCTACACCCCGGCTGCCGATATGGCGGACGGCAAGGTCACGGTGACTGTGACGGTCAAGCGTGCGGATGAAAAGGAAACCAGCAAGACCTGGTCCTTCACCATCGGCGAGGCGACCTTCCAGCGCTACTTCGGCCAGCTGCACTCCCACACGCAGTATTCCGACGGCGCTGGCTCGCTGGAAAGCGCACTGGCGTATGTCAAGGCGCTGCCTGACAATGCGAACGTTGACTTCGTCGCATTCACCGACCATTCCAACTACTTCGACAGCAAGAATAACCCCAACGTCGAAGCGGCTCTGTATGACACGTCTCTTGTCAAGGATTCCGATCCCAGCCACAGCTGGGCGACCTACAAGAACACTGTCGCAGCCTTCAACGCGGCCAACGCGGGCAAAATGGTCGCCATTGCGGGCTTTGAAATGACGTGGTCCGGTGGCCCCGGCCATATCAACACCTTCAACACCCCCGGCATCGTCTCCCGCAACAACACGACGCTCAACAACAAGACCAAGGATGCAGGCCTGCAGGCCTACTACAAGCTTCTGTCGCAGACAGAGGGCGCCAACTCCATCAGCCAGTTCAACCATCCGGGCACGACGTTCGGCAACTTCATTGACTTCGGTTACTGGGATGCTGTCGTTGACACCCGTATGTACATGGTCGAAGTCGGCAACGGCGAAGGCCAGATCGGCGCGGGCGGCTATTATCCCAGCTACGAGCAGTACATCATGGCGCTCGACAAGGGCTGGCACGTCGCCCCGACCAACAACCAGGATAACCACAAGGGCCGCTGGGGCAACGCCAACGACGCCCGCGACGTCATCCTGACCGACGACTTTACCGAAGACGGCATCTATGCAGCGCTCAGAGCGCGCCGTATGTACGCCACCGAGGACAAGAACCTCGAGCTGGACTACACGGTCAACGGCAACATGATGGGCTCCATCATCGACGTTCCCGAGAAGCTGAACTTCGAGATCTCCTTCAACGATCCCGACCGCACCGATTCCATCGCCAAGGTCGAACTGGTCGTCAACTCCGGCAAGGTCGCCTATACATGGAACAGTGCTGCGGATCTCGCCAAGGGCTCCGTCAGCGTGGAACTGGATCCTGAGTACACCTATTACTTCGTCCGCGTCACCGAGGGCGACGGCGATCTGGCCGTGACCGCTCCCGTCTGGGTCGGCGAATCGCTCAAGCTCGGCATCTCCAAGGCCGAATGCGGCACCTCCACCCCTGTCACCGACGAAGAACTGACCATCACCACCACGTTCTTCAACAGTGAGGCAAAGCCCGCTACCATCAAGTCCATCACCTATGCCATCGGCAGCGAAACCATCGGCACCGTGACGGATCCCATCGCGCTGGCTGCAAGCAGCACGCAGGATGTGGAATTCAAGTATACCCCGACCAAGGCCCGCATCATGACCGTCCGGATCACGGCTGTGATCGAGCAGGACGGCAAGGAGTACACGTTCACCAAGGACGTCACGCTCGATGTGCTTGACGCAAGCAAGCTTGTCTACATCGGCATTGACGCCTCGCACTACAATGAATATGTTGCAGGCAACTATAAAGACTCCATGGGCAACTTCGGCGAACTGGCTGCGGCCTATTCCGTGCGTACAGTCACGCTGAAGACCAGCGAGGAACTCATCGCGGCCTGCGGCAATTCCAAGTACAAGGCCATCATCCTGACGGCTCCGTCCCGCCGTCTGGAAGCGGCCCAGAAGGATCCGAAGACCTATTCCACAGAAGAACTGAACGCCATCAAGACGTTCAACGACAACGGCGGCATGGTGATCCTCGCCGGTTGGTCTGACAACTACGAGAATTACCCCATCATCCAGAACAACCCGGACATCAAGCATATGGCCGCGACGCAAAACGAGGTTCTGGCCAAACTCGGCTCCAGCCTCCGTATCTCTGACGACGCAACGTATGACGATGAACGCTCCGCAGCCGACGGCGTCGACAAGTGGAGACTCTACTTCTCGTCCTACAACATGGAGAACCCGCTTCTGAAGGGCGTGGAATTCGATGCAGAGCATCCGTATGACAAACTCTACACCGAACGCTTCAGCCACTACGGCGGCGCGTCCATCTACGCAGTTGACGCAAGCGGCAATGCAACCTCCACGCTGCCCGCAACGGTCAGCCCGGCAGTCTACGGCCATGCAACGACCTACTCTGTGGACGTTGACAAGGACGGCCTCGGCGGCGCAGGTATCCCGAAGTACACCTTCGCGAAAAACGATGACCGCCTGATGGTCATGGCGTCTGAGCAGCTCGAGGGCAAGGGCCTCATCATCGTCTCCGGCGCAGCCTTCATGTCGAACTTCGAGGTGCAGTACCAGGTCTCCGACAGCGGCGCGGAGAAGAACTACTCCAACTACAAGATCTGCCAGAATCTCGTCTCCATGCTCAACCAGACCGAGATCAGCTCGATCTCGGCTGTACAGGCAGAGCCAGAGGAGGGCGTCAAGTTCACCGTGGAGGGCATCGTGACCTCCAACGCCTCCGGCTATGACAAGGATACCGCGTTCTTCGACTGCATCTATGTGCAGGACAACACCGCCGGTATCAACGCCTTCCCGGTCGCAGGCAACTTTAAGATCGGCGATAAGGTTCGTGTCACCGGTACGACGTCCTCCTATCAGGGCGAGCGTCAGCTGGCTGTGACGAAGATCGAAAAGATTGCGGACGCAGCGGCTCCGGCTCCCAAGGAAGTCACCGCCGCGCAGATCAACGACGGCTCCGTCCTCGGCAGCCTCGTCAAGATCAAGGGCACGATCACCAGAGTGGAAGAGGCCGAAGGCAAGATCCAGACCATCATGGTCAGGGATGCGGCCGGCAACGAAGCCCGCGTCTTCATCGACGGCTACATCACAAAGGACAAGGAAGTCCAGAACGCCATCGTCGGCTATCAGGTCGAGGCGGTTGGCCTGGCTTCCTATGATAACACCTTCTACCTCGATGGAAAGCAGATCGCCCCGCGTATCCGTATCCGCGACCGCGCTGACGTCGTCTGCACCGCAGGCGAGACTCCGGCCAGAACGTGGAACATCACCTATGTCACCGACGGCGGCACGATTGGCGGCCTCTACCCGGTGACCTACACCGAGGGCACCGTGACCGTTCTGCCGACCAATGTGACCAAGCCCGGCTATACCTTCCTCGGCTGGTTCACCGCCTACACCGGCGGCGTGCAGGTCAGGCAGATCGGCGCGACGGAGACCGGCGACAAGACCTTCTATGCACGTTGGCAGAAGACTGTCCTGCCGCCTCCGCCCGTCACCCCCGGCACCCCGGTCACCCCGGCCAGGCCCGCTGCCCCGGTAGGGCTCCCGTTTGCCGATGTGTCCGGCAGCGACTGGTTCTATAACGATGTCCGCTATGTCTACGAGAAGGGCATCATGGACGGCACGGGCGCCGATCGCTTCTCTCCCAACGCACCGCTGACCCGTGCCATGATCGTCACCATCCTCTACCGCATGGCGGGCAGCCCGTCCGTTTCCGGCTCGTCCGACTTTACGGATGTGGCCGCCGGCAAGTGGTTTGCCAAGGCGGTCGCATGGGCGGCGGCCAACGGCATCGTCAACGGCTATGGCTCCGGCCTCTTCGGCCCGAACGACCCCGTGACCCGTGAGCAGCTTGCGGCGATCCTGTACCGCTACGCAGTCTACGGCGGCATGACGGCTGTGACGCTCGAGGAAAATCTCGGCGGCTTTGCCGACACGGCGCAGCTCTCTGCCTACGCCATTCAGGCGATGAACTGGGCGGTCGGCCAGGGTCTGATCAACGGCTCCGGCAGCAACCTTGTGCCGAAGGCACAGGCGACCCGCGCGCAGGTCGCGGCGATCATCCACCGGTATCTCGAGCGCTGAGTTCCCCAACAGTACAAAGCTGCCCCGCCGGGTCTTCCGGCGGGGCAGTCCCCCATCATTCAAAAACTGCGCATCCTGAAGGAGAATCCATGAAAAACTTACAATGCAAGCTGACGCGCAAGCGCTGGCTGGAGATCGGCGTGAGCGCGCTGCTGTTCGTGCTGATCATCGCGTGGGCGCTGGTTCTGGAATACACGGAGCCTGACCGCGAGGCGACTGCCGCTCGCAAGCGGTTTTTCGCCGTTGCGCGCGTCACGGACATTCTGGACGACAACGCGGAGACCCAGGACTGGACGGAGGGCCGCCGCATCGGCCAGCAGTATCTCGAGGTCGAGATCCTGAACGGCCCGTGGAAGGGCGAAACGCTTGAGGCGATCAACTATCTGACCATCTATACCAACGTCGACGCGAAGATCGGCACAAAGATCGTCGTCCGCCTTGATCTGGACGACGAGGGCGCGCCGTATATCATATCCATTCCGAATTATAACCGCGCGCCGGTTCTGATCGGCCTGCTTGCCGTGTTTGCGGCGCTGCTCCTGCTGATCGGCCGGAAAAAGGGCCTCACGGCCCTGCTGGGGCTTTTGTATACGCTTGCGTGCGTCTGGTTCATTCAGGTGCCCATGATCCTGCGCGGCGCGCAGCCGGTCGCGGTCACGGTCGTGCTTGTCGCGCTGACGACGGCGGCCTCCCTCCTGTTCCTGAACGGCTTCAGCCGCAAGACGCTCTGCGCCACGCTCGGCTGCATCGGCGGCGTGGCGGTGGCCGGCATTTTCGCCGCCCTGTGCGGGTCGATCTCGCCGCTCAACGGCTTCAACCTGCCGGAAGCGGAGGAACTGGTTTTGCGCGCGTCCGACCGGGGACTGAAGATCAGCGGTCTGTTCGTCAGCGGCATTCTCATCGCCTCGCTCGGCGCGGTCATGGACGTGGCCATGTCCATTTCCTCCGCCTGCTGGGAGCTGCGCGAGCTGAACCCCGACCTGCCGCGCAAGGCCCTGTTCCGCTCCGGCATGAACATCGGCCAGGACGCCATGGGCACCATGGCGAACACGCTCATCCTTGCCTTCGCCGGTTCGAGCCTCAATACGCTCCTGCTGTTCCAGATCTTTGATTATCCCATGATCCAGATCTTCAACGCCGATTCCATCGCCATCGAGATCATCCGCGGCGTGGCCGGAACCATCGGCATCATCCTGACCGTCCCCCTCGTCGCCCTCCTGAGCGCCGAGATCATGGGGCCGAAGAAAAAAGCGTAAACTGCAACACAGAAGCGGCATTCCCGGGCCGGGAATGCCGCTTTCTGCGTCAAAACGTCGGATCGTTATCGGTGTGCGTCCGCCTGCACGCAATATGCCTCCTGCATCTTTTGCAGGACGGCTTCCTTTTTCGGGATGGACGGGATGGCGCCGGAAGCTTCGGTGGAGAGGCTTGCTGCGGCTGCCGCGTAGCGGGCCATATAGGCAAGATTGTCCCGCGTCAGCGCCTCCGGCGCTTTCCCAAGCTCCAAAAAGCGCGATACGGCGCTGCCGCCAAAGATATCGCCTGCGCCGGTCGTGTCAATGGGGTGCACCTTCGGGCAGCCGCAGGAGAAGTCTGCCTGCTTATTTTTCAGCAGACACCCCTTCGGCCCCAGCGTGACCATGACGAGCTTTGCGCCCAGCGCCAGCACGCGCTCCGCGCCCTCCTCCGGGCTGCAGTCCCAGAGGAACTGCGTCTCATCATCGCTGATCTTGACGATATCCGCCTGCGAAAGGCCCCAGAGGATCTGTTCCCTTGCCTCCTGCTCTGTTTTCCACAGCGGGGCGCGGTAATTGGGGTCGTAGGTGACGAGCCTGCCGTGCGCGCGGGCATAGGCCGCGGCCTTCTGCGTGGCCGTGCGGGCAGGCTCGTCCGTGCAGCTGAGCGAGCCGAAGTGGAACACGCGGGCCTCTGCCAGCATGGCCGGGTCGATCTCCTCCCAGCGCAGCTGCGTGTCCGCGCCGGGCTTGCGCGCGAAGGCGAACGAGCGGTCGCCGTGCGCGTCAAAGGTCACGAACGCAAGCGTCGTGAATGTATCGGGGCTGATCAGAATGCCGCGCGTGTCGATCCCGGCGCGGTGCATCGTGTTTTTCAGCAGATGGCCAAAGGTGTCGTCGCCGACCTTGGCGAGAAACGCGGTCTTCTTTCCATACGCGCTCAGCGCGGCAAGAAAATTGCCGGGCGCGCCGCCGGGGTTGGCGGCAAGAGTGGGGTAGCCGTTTTCGTCCTTCGCGCGTTCCGCAAGATCGACAAGCAGCTCGCCCAGCGCGATCACATCATACATAGGTCTGTCCTCCTGTGTTTTTTGTTATTTTACCATGAAAGCAGCCTGGACTCAACCGCCGCGGGCGAAAAAATGCGCGGCGCGTTCCGCCTTTACATTTGCGTGCGTATGTGGTAAAATTCTCAAAAGTGTGTGAAGCCGAGCTGAAGGAGGATGCGTCCATGCCGATGACAAACGCCGCTGAATATCTAGAGCGCACCGCCGCCCGCGTCCCGGACAAGGTCGCCTTTTCCGACGCCTCCGGCAGTCTGACCTTCGGGCAGCTGCTGCAGGACGCGCGGGCACTGGGAACCGTTCTGGCCGGGCTTCCGGGCTGCAAAAACGCGCCCGTGGCCGTGCTCACGGGGCGGACAGTGCAGAGCGTCGCGGCGCTGCAGGGCGTTTTGCAAAGCGGGAATTATTATGTTCCCATCGACGAGCAGATGCCGGAGGCGCGGATGCGCCGCATTCTCGCGCAGGTGCACGCCCGCGCGATCGTCTTCCCGGAAGCGTGCCGCCCGCAGGCGGAGCGGCTTGCGGACTGCGCGCCGCTCGTGTGTCTGGAGAAGGCGGAGAAGACCGCCCCGGACAATGCGCTTCTGCAGGCCCGGCGCGAGCAGATCATTGATCTGGATCCCGTGTACCTGCTCTTCACCTCCGGCTCGACCGGCACGCCGAAGGGCATCGTCATCTCCCACCGCGCCATTCTGGATTTTACCGACTGGCTGACGGACTTCTGCGGCTATACGGAGCATGAGGTCTTCGGCAATCAGTCGCCGTTTTACTTTGACACCTCCTGCAAGGATCTGTACCAGACGCTGAAGCTCGGCGCGGCGTGCGTGATTCTGGAGAAAAAATTCTTCGCGCTGCCGCTGTTTTTGCTGCAGGCGCTCGACCAGCACGGCGTGACCGCCGTGAACTGGGCGACGTCCGCGTTCCATCTGGCGGCAAGCTCCGGCGCGCTTGAAAAGTGCGTCCCGCACGCGCTGCGGAAGATCGTCGTCGGCGGCGAGGCGCTGCAGGCGCGGTACGTGAATATGTGGAAGCGCGCGATCCCGGAGGCGGAGCTTTATAATATGTACGGCCCGACGGAGACGACCGTCGACTGCGCCGCGCTGCACCTGACGCGCACGTACCGCGACGACGAGCCGGTCCCCATCGGAAAAGCCTGCCGCAATATGCAGCTGCTGCTGTTAAAGGACGATCTGACCGAGGCGGCCCCCGGCGAGACGGGCGAGCTGTGCGTGCGCGGCTCCGGACTTGCGGCGGGATATTTCGCCGACGCAGAAAAGACCAATTCCGCCTTTATCCAGAACCCGCTCTGCCCCGATTACCGCGACATTCTCTACCGCACGGGCGATATGGCCGTGCAGCGGGAGGACGGGAATTTCTATTTTCTTGCCCGCCGCGACGGGCAGATCAAGCACATGGGCTACCGCATTGAGCTGGGCGAAATTGAAACGGCGCTCTACAGTGTCGATGGCCTGCACGACGCCGTCTGCTTCTACGACGCAATGCGCGACAGGATCGTCTGCGTCTATGCGGGCAATCTGGACACCAATACACTTGCAAAGGCGCTGCGGACGGCGCTGCCGAAATATATGCTGCCGAACGTCTATGAAAAGCTGGACGCGCTGCCGCACAACGCGAACGGCAAGCTCGACCGCGCGGCGCTAAAGGAGCGTTTCCTTCATGCGCAGAGTTGAGAGCTGCGCGGCGCTTGCGCCGCTTCTGTCCGCGCAGCTGCGGCGCGGCGTGGTGACCAACTGCTTTTTATCCCCGGCAGACTACCAGCGTGAGATCGACGCCGGGCTTTTTTACGAGGAAGGAGACGGCTTTTTGCTGCTGCTGCGGCAGCGGGCCGGATACCGGCTCCTGAACTTCTATCTGCACCCCGGTGCAAAGTTTTGCCTGCCGGAGCAGCCTTCCCCGCTCATCACAGAACTTGCCTGCCGGGAAAAAGACCGGGACGCCATGCGCCGGGCGCAGGACGCGCTGTGCGCGCTCGGCTTTGCGGAGTGCTTTCACCGCCTGCGGCGCACACGGGCGGCAATTCCTGCGCCAGATAGCGCGGAAACTGCGTCAGAGGCTTCCTTTGAGGCCGTGCGGGCGTTTCTGCTTGCGCAGTTCGACCCGCTGACGGGCTGCATCCCGCCGGAAGAAGAACTCCGGCAGGCGGTCAGCGCCGGGCAGGTGCTGTGCCTCATGGATGCGGACGGAATTTCGGGCTTGCTGCACTACGCGCCCGGGCGGGCGCAGTGCGAGATCCGCCATCTGGCCGTCCGTGCGGACTGCCGGGGGCATGGATACGCCGGGCGGCTGCTGGCCATGCTGGAAGCGAAGACCGGCGGGCAGAAATGCGCCGTCTGGGCGCGGGTGGGGAACGCCCCTGCCGAGCATTTCTATGAAAAAAATCAGTTTCAGCCGGACGGATGGCAGTCCGTTGTGCTGAGGCTGGGATAGATAAAGGAGTTTTGACACTATGAGAAAGCAGATCATGGAGATCCTGACGGAGATTTGCCCGGGCATCGACTTTGAGAACGAAAAAGCCCTCATCGACGACGGCCTGATCGACTCGCTGGATATCGTCGCGGTCGTGACGGAGCTGATGGAAGCGTTTGACGTGGAGCTTGGCGTGGACGATCTGACGCCGGAAAACTTCAACAGCGTCGAAGCCATCGAGGAGCTCATCGAGAGCCGTCAGAGCTGAGATGTCCTTTGCCTCCCTGCCCTTTGTGGGGCTCGTCACGGCAGGCGTCGTGCTGTATTATCTGGTTCCGAAGCGGGCGCAGTGGGTCGTGCTGCTGCTGGCGAGCATGGCCTTTTACCTGGTTGGCGGCGTCAAAAGCGCCGTCTGGCTCGTGCTGGTCGCGGGACTCACGTGGCTGGCGGGACTGCTGCTTGAAAAGCAGAACGCGCGTCCCGCACCGGATAAGGCCGCAAAGACCGCTGTGCGCCGCGCGAAGAAGCGCATCTGCGCGGCGTGTCTGGTTCTCTGCTTCGGGCTGTTATATCTCATGAAATACTGGAACTTCACGGCCTCCGCGCTGCCGTCCGCCATCGGGGACAAGCTTCCCCGGTGGGATTTCGTCGTGCCGCTGGGCCTGTCGTATTTCATCTTCCAGAGCGTGGGCTATGTCATCGACGTTTACCGCGGAAAGCTCCCCGCGCAGAAAAACCCGCTGAAATACGGCCTGTTCGTCTCGTTCTTCCCGCAGATGGTGCAGGGGCCGATCAGCCGGTACGACCAGCTTGCCCCGCAGCTTTTAGCAGAGCGCAGTCTGGACTGGCGCGATCTCAAATTCGGCATCCAGCTGTGCCTCTGGGGGTATTTCAAAAAGCTCGTCATTGCCGACCGGGCCGCCGTGCTGGTCAACGCTGTCATCACGGAAAACTGCCCCTACGGCGGCGCGGTCATTGCCAGCGGCATTCTGTTCTACTGCATCCAGCTCTACTGCGATTTTTCCGGCGGCATCGATATTACGCGCGGTGTCGCGCGGATGTTCGGCATCGACATGGCCGAGAATTTCCGCCGCCCGATCTTCGCAATGTCCCTGACGGAATACTGGCGGCGCTGGCACATCACGCTCGGCACGTGGATGCGCGACTATGTGTTTTATCCGCTGTCGCTGTCGAAAGCCTTCGGCAGACTCTCCCGCTGGGCCCGCACACACATCAGAGGCACGGGCGGCAAGATCTTTGCCACGTCGCTCGCGACGTTCATCGTCTATCTCATCATCGGCATCTGGCACGGAGCGAACTTCCGCTATATTGCCTTCGGCCTGTGGAACGGCGTGCTCATTACGGCCTCGCTCCTGCTGGAGCGGACGTTTTTGCGCTGGAAAGCGGCGCTGCACATCAACGACAAGTCCGCCGCATGGCGCGTGTTCATGACGCTGCGCACGATGCTGCTGGTGTTCATCGGGCGGTATTTCACGCGTTCGCCGCGCCTGAGCTGCGTGCTCCGGTTCTTGAAGACTACCGTGCTGCATCCGCAGCCGTCGCAGCTGCTCGACGGGACGCTTTTGTCGTTCGGCCTTGCAAAGACGGATTTTCTCGTGATCGCGCTGGGACTGGCCGTTTTGCTGACGCTTGAGTGCTTGCAGGAGCGCGGCGTGCAGATCCGGGCTGCGCTGGAAAAGAGACCTGGCTTTGTGCAGTGGCTTGCCGTGACGGCGCTGCTGCTGGCCGTGCTGTTGCTCGGCGTGTTCCGGGCCGGGTATATCCCGTCGGGCTTTATCTATACGCAGTTCTGAGGCGGTGATCGAATGAGTTCAAAAAAATGGGTGCTGGTCTTTCTCGTGACCGTCCTTGTGCTGGCCGCGCTGCTGGCGGCGCTGAATCTTGCCGCCGATCCCTTCGGCGCGTTCGGAGACAGGCTGCTGTCCTGGTTCTCCTACGATGAGACGAATAACCCGCGCGTGGCGAAGTTCAGCTATCTCGAACAGCACCACGACGAATACGATTCCTATATCCTCGGCTGCTCGTCCACCAGCTCGTTCCCGGTAGACGCGTTCAACGAGGCGTATGGCGCCAGCTTTTACAATCTCATCATGTACGGTGCGGATATGCGCGACTGCGAAAAGATCGCGCGGTATCTGATCGAACATTACGAGGTCAAAAACCTCATTCTGAACGTCTATCTCGACAACGGCCTGACCTACGACGAGGAATCCGACCGGCTGACGAAGAACCTCCACTATAAGGAAGACCCGGACACGTCCGTGCTGTCCTATTACACGCGCTATCTCTTCGCCGACCCGCGCTATGCGCTGGCCAAGCTGAACGCGCTGCGCACGGACACCATTCTGCCGCAGACGTTCGACGTGTTTGACGAGCGGACAGGCTGCTATGACAAGCGTGTGCGCGACGCAGAGCCGATCGGCAGCGAGGAACGTTATCTCGAAAACTACCCCGTCTTCGCCGACTATCCGCACCAGACGCTCTCGCTTCCGTACACGGAGCAGTGTATGCAGAGCGTCGCGGCGATCAAGACCCTGTGCGAGGAAGCGGGTGTGAACCTCACCGTCGTCGCCGGGCCGGTGTATGCCGCGTATCTGAAAAACTATCAGACGGAGGATATCGCGGCGTTTTACCGGTCGCTTGCGCAGGTCACGCCGTTCTGGGATTTTTCGTCCAGCAGCGTCAGCTGCGAGATGCGCTATTTCTACGACGGCACGCACTTCCGCAACAACGTCGGCGAGATGATCTGCGCCCGCATGACAGGCCGCACAGATCTCTGGATCCCGGACGATTTCGGAACCTATGTGACCGCCGACACCCCGGAGGATTATTTCCTGAACGTCCTGTCCCCGGCGGCGCTTTCGGCCGATGAGATCAGCACGCGGGTGCCGATCCTCATGTACCACCACCTGTCCGAGGACGTGACGAACAGCGAAATGGTGTCCCCGGAGCAGTTTGAGGCGCAGATCCGGGCGCTTTCCGAGGCCGGGTATACCGGCGTCTCGTTTGACGAGCTGCAGGCGTATGTCCTGCGCGGCGAGCCGCTTCCTGAGAAGCCGGTCGTCATTACCTTTGACGACGGATACAGGAGCAATTACACGCTGGCCTATCCGATTTTGCAGAAATACGGCATGAAGGCGACGATCTTCGCCGTCGGCGTTTCGTTCGGAACGGATCATTACAAGGATACGGACTATGCCATCACGCCGCACTTCGGTGCGGCTGAGGCGGCGGAAATGACCGCGTCCGGCCTCATTTCCATCCAGAGCCACACGTATGATATGCACCAGTGGCCGCCGTATGAGACAGGCTCCGCCGTGCGGGAGAACATTCTCCAGCTTTCCAGCGAAAGCGAAGAGGCCTACGTGCAGGCGCTGACGGAGGACTTTACGCGCAGCCGTGCACTGTTGGAGGACGCAACGGGTCGGCCGGTCGACGTGCTGGCGTATCCGGCGGGGCAGTACTCGACGCTGGCGCAGGTCACGCTCCAGTCTCTCGGCGTGCACGTGACGCTCTCGACCAATCCTGGCGTCAACACCGTTGTCAAGGGCTTGCCGCAGACGCTTTACGCCATGCTCCGCTTCGGCATTACGGAGGATGTCTCGCCGGAGGCGCTGCTGAACATGATCCAGTGAAAAAACAGGCTGTCCGTCCCGCACGGGCAGCCTGTTTTTCTTGAATGAAACACATTTATTTCCACGCAGATAGGTGCAGAAAGAAAAGGGTCATAAAAAATTTTAGGTAAGCAAAAATTTTGTTTGACATCTGCTTTTCATGTGGTATGATGGTAGCAGAAGACGTCTGCACGGCAGACGCCGCAGATCAGAAAGAATAATAAATAAATAAATGGGAGGTACCCTGCGTTTATGAATTATGATGCTATCAAGAAGGCTGCCGAAGGCTACCGGGCCGACATGGCAAAGTTCCTCCGCGACATGATCGCGATCCCGTCCGAGTCCTGCGAGGAAGAGGGCGTCGTCAAGCGCATCGCCGCTGAGATGGAAAAGCTGGGCTATGACAAGGTCGAGTTCGACAAGCTCGGCAACGTCATCGGCTGGATGGGCACTGGCGACAAGATCATCGCCATCGACTCCCATATCGATACCGTCGGCATCGGCAACCGCGAGAACTGGACCGCTGATCCCTACACCGGCTTCGAGACCGACGAGATCATCTACGGCCGCGGCGGCTCCGACCAGGAGGGCGGCATGGCCTCTGCTACCTACGGCGCGAAGATCATGAAGGATCTGAACCTCATTCCCGAGGGCTACAAGATCATGGTCGTCGGTTCCGTGCAGGAGGAGGACTGCGACGGTATGTGCTGGCAGTCCATTGTCAACGAATACTTTAACGGCCCCGAGGACGCACGCAGCAAGGTCGAGTTCGTCATCTCCACCGAGCCGACCGACGGCGGCATCTACCGCGGCCATCGCGGCAGAATGGAGATCCGCGTCGATATGCACGGCGTTTCCTGCCACGGCTCCGCTCCGGAGCGCGGCGACAACGCGATCCACAAGATGGCTGATGTCATCCTGAACGTCCGCGATCTCAACGAGAACGACGCTGCCGACGACAAGGAGATCAAGGGCCTTGTCAAGATGCTCGACCCGAAGTACAACCCCGAGCATTACGAAGACGCCCGCTTCCTCGGCCGCGGCACCTGCACCACCAGCCAGATCTTCTATACCTCCCCGTCCCGCTGCGCAGTTGCGGACTCCTGCTCCATCTCCATCGACCGCCGCATGACGGCCGGCGAGACCTACCAGTCCTGCCTGAAGGAGATCGAGGATCTGCCCGCCTGCAAGAAGTATGCCAAGGACATCAAGGTTTCCATGTATATGTACGACCGTCCCGCATGGACCGGCCATGTCTATGAGACCGAGTGCTTCTTCCCGACCTGGATCAACAAGGCCTCTGCGCCGCACGTCCAGGCTCTGGTCGACGCGCACCATGCCCTGTGGGGCGAGAACCGTCTGTGGGCCGACGAGACTGCCAAGGCCAAGCGCGAGGGCCGTCCGCTGACCGACAAGTGGACCTTCTCCACCAACGGCGTTTCCATCCAGGGCCGCTACGGCATCCCCTGCGTTGGCTTCGGCCCCGGCGCCGAGTCTCAGGCACACGCCCCCAACGAGATCACCTGGAAGCAGGATCTGGTCGTCTGCGCCGCGCTGTACGCAGCTGTTCCCATGCTCTATAAGCCCGAGAACAAGGATGGCTCCGCCACCTCCTTCCGTCAGGAGCTCACCGGCAACGACATCAAGTAAGCAATTTGTGCTGTAGGGGCGGACGACTCTGTCCGCCCGGCACATCAGAAAGAAATACGCATACGATAATATTTTAAGGAGAAAGAACATGAGCAAAACTGTTGAACTGGCAAGACATCTTGAGAAGCTCCACATCAACAATATGTATAAGACCGACTTCTACTGGACCTGGGACAAGACCGACGACGAGATCGACGCTGTCTTTACCGTAGCCGACGCGCTGCGCGATCTGCGTGAGCGCAACAAGTCCACGAAGATCTTCAACTCCGGTCTGGGCATCTCCCTGTTCCGCGACAACTCCACCCGTACCCGCTTCTCCTTCGCCTCCGCCTGCAACTTCCTCGGCCTCGAGGAGCAGGTCCTCGACGAGAAGAAGTCCCAGATCGCCCATGGCGAGACGGTCCGTGAGACGGCCAACATGGTCTCCTTCATGGCCGACGTCATCGGCATCCGCGACGATATGTACATCCATCAGGGCCACGAGTACCAGAAGACGTTCATGGACGCTCTGGAGGAAGGCTACCGCGACGGCATTCTTGAGCAGCGTCCGACGCTCGTCAACCTGCAGTGCGACGTCGACCATCCGACGCAGTGCATGGCCGATATGCTGCACGTCATCCACTACTTCGGCGGCGTTGAGAACCTGAAGGGCAAGAAGGTTGCCATGACCTGGGCCTACAGCCCCAGCTACGGCAAGCCGCTGTCCGTCCCGCAGGGCGTTATCGGCCTGTTCACCCGCTTCGGCATGGACGTCACGCTGGCCCATCCGGAAGGATACGATGTGTTCCCCGAGGTCGAAGAGATTGCCCGCAAGAACTGCGAGAAGTACGGCTCCAAGTTCCACAAGACCAACTCCATGGCTGAGGCCTTTAAGGATGCCGATATCGTCTATCCGAAGTCTTGGGCTCCGTTCAAGGCGATGGAAAAGCGCTCCGAGCTGTACGTTAAGGGCGACCAGAAGGGCATCGACGAGCTCGAAAAGGAACTGCTGGCGCAGAACGCCGAGCATAAGGACTGGACCTGCTCCGAAGAGATGATGAAGCTGACGAAGGACGGCAAGGCTCTGTACCTGCACTGCCTGCCCGCTGACATCTCCGGTCTGTCCTGCCCCGAGGGCGAAGTCGACAACTCCGTGTTCGACCGCTATCTGGTGCCTCTGTACAAGCAGGCTTCCTACAAGCCGTACATCATTGCCGCTATGATCTTCCTGGCTCAGGTCAAGGACCCGGTCAAGGCTCTGATGGACCTCGACTCCGCTGACAACAAGCGCAAGATGTTCTGATTCGCTTCTGAACCTACACAAATAAGCATATGGCAGGAGCGCCGCTCCTGCCATTGCAGTATCAAGAGGAATTATAAAATGGCTAAAAGAATTGTGATCGCTCTGGGCGGCAACGCTCTGGGCAAAAATCTTGAAGAGCAGATGCAGGCTGTCAAGACGACGGCCAGCGCCATCGCAGACCTGATCGAAGACGGCCACGAGGTCGTCATCGCGCACGGCAACGGCCCGCAGGTCGGCATGATCCAGAACGCGTTCGCCGCTTACCACAAGCAGCAGGCCAAGAGCGACATCATGCCCCTTTCCATGTGCGTAGCCATGAGTCAGGGCTACATCGGCTATGATCTGCAGAACATGATCGGTGAGGAGCTTGACCGCCGCGGTCTGGGCATCCACTGCGCGACTGTTCTGACGCAGGTCGCCGTTGATCCGGCTGACCCCGCGTTCCAGCATCCGACCAAGCCCATCGGCGCGTTCATGACCGAGGAAGAGGCCAAAAAGCTCGCCGCCGAAAAGGGCATCGACGTCGCCGAGGACGCAGGCCGCGGCTGGCGTCAGGTCGTTGCAAGCCCGCGCCCGAAGGAGATCGTCGAGATCGCCACGGTCAAGGCGCTCATGAACGCGAAGCACGCCGTTATCGCTGCCGGCGGCGGCGGTATCCCGGTCGTGTGGGAGGACAAGTATCACCTCAAGGGCGTGCCCGCCGTCATCGACAAGGACTTCGCCTCCGAGTGCATGGCCGAGCAGCTTGACGCCGATATGCTCATCATCCTGACAGCTGTCGAGAAGGTCGCCATCAACTTCGGCAAGCCCGACCAGAAGAATCTGGACGAGCTGACCCCGGAGGAGGCCCGCAAGTACATGGCCGAAGGCCAGTTCGCCCCCGGCTCCATGCTGCCGAAGGTCGAAGCGGCTGTCAAGTTCGCCGAGTCCAAGCCCGGCCGCACCGCCCTCATCACCCTCCTGGAAAAAGCCAAGGACGGCATCGAAGGCAAGACCGGCACCGCGATCCATCTGTAAGATACCCGCAAAGCGCCCTTCTTCCGAAGGGCGCTTTGGTTTATAAATCCGCGCACAGGCCCGATTCAGCGCGCTTGACAAATCGGAAGAGTCTGATATAATGAAAATAACCAAGGCCCCTTCCGCAAGAACGGTTTGGCCTCGGATCAAGTTAGCGCTTCAAGAAATCTCGAAACCGTCACTTTGCCGAGTGGCGGTTTCGGCCATTTATGCGGATGGTGACCGTGAGTCCAAAAATATGGAACGTGATCGTAATCGGCATAAACATCCCTCCTTTCGGAGGAGGCCAAACCGCCCGTCTGCGTCGGGAGCCTTGGGGTTCGATAAGAACCGCCTTTATTTTATCAGACCAGTCGAAAAATGTCAATCCGTCCCCGTTTCCGTGCGCTTGACAGATCAAGGATCATAGCAGAATTTCGGATATACGCGTATATTGCAGCAAGGGAAGGCCGCGCAGCCTTCCCTCGTTTTTATCCGTTTTTCGGTTCTGCCGGCTTTGGCTTGACGCGGGCGAATCTGCGGCGGCGGGCGCGGTGTGGGCGGGGCTTCTGGCTGAGCGCGGCATAGCTCTTTGCGACCTGCTCGGTCGGCTCGTAGACCAGCCGGCTGACGCGCAGCGCACCGTCCTCCTGCACCAGCCGGATACGGATGTAAAATTCACCGTCCGCCTCGCATCTGGCGCGGGACAGATACCGCCGTCCCTGCTGCGGATACCATTTTCCCGCCGTCATCTGCCCGCCGCAGACAGGGCAAAGGTTCTCCTGCCCGCTCATCGCGCCGAGCGCGGCGGTCTTGTCAGCGTAGCCGTGGAACACGGCCCGCTGCACGCAGCCGGGCAGCTCAGCGCCGTGGAAGCCGTTTTCGTGCGCCTGCACGGCAGCCTCATACGCGGCGATGCCCTCCGCGAGACGCAGCTTCTGGCAGACGAGCGCCGTATGATACGCGTCGCCCAGCGCGTCGTGCGCGGCACGGGTGGGCGCGATGTCCATCATCTGCATGGCCGTCGACAGCGCCTTCTGCGCGCCGGAGCCGTCGGTCTGCGCGTTGAAGATCAGCTGCGCGTTGTACCAGCGCGCCGTCCATCCGCTCTCCAGACCGAACACCGCGAGATTTTCCCGCAGGATCGTGATATCGTCAAAGCCCCACGTCAAAAACACGCAGTCCTCGCCGCACCACGCGGCAAACTGCGCGGCAGCCTCCGGGAAGCTCACGCCCTTTTCGCGCAGCAGACTGTCGCGGATACCGGTCAGCGAGGCGACCTTGCGGTTCATTTTCTTAAAATATTTGGGCCGGATGAGGATCTGGAACTCGTCCGCGACCTGCTGCTCCTGCGTCATGCGCACGGCGCCGATCTGCACGATCTCGCCGCGCATCGGCGACGGCAGCGCCTTTTTCGCGCTGTATGACCCCGGCCACGGCTGGTTCCACTCCATATCCAGAATAATATACTGCATAGCGTCAAACTCCTTCATGTCTAACAGCTATGGTATCACAAACTCGGCAGACTGTAAACAATAAAACCGCGTCTGCATAGAATATGCCAGTAAATCAGGGAAGGCAGGAACCGGCATATGCCATTTTTATTCTTGAGTCCGTCCACGCAGTATTTCAATCCCTACATCACGACCGGCGACGAACGGTACTGGATGAACGCGCTGGCCGATGAGATGACGCCGTATCTGCACGCAAGCGGCATCACCGTCACGCGCAACGACCCGGACGGCAGCGCCGCGCAGTCCATCCGCGATTCCAACGCGTCCCGGCAGGATTTCCATCTGGCGCTGCACTCGAACGCCGCGCCGCAGGCGCTGTCAGGCCGTCTGCGCGGCGTGGACATTTACTATTATCCGACGAGCGAGGCCGGGCTTCGCATGGCGAACATTCTGGTTGATAACATCAAGCCCATCTATCCGCTTCCCGACCGGGTGCAGGCGCGCTCGTCCACGATCATCGGCGAGCTGCGCCGCACACGGGCTCCGGCGGTTCTGACCGAGCTGGGATACCACGACAACACAGAGGACGCGAACTGGCTGACGGGCAATCTGGACGCGATTGCGCGGGCGCTGGCCCTCGGCGTGACGGAGTATTTCGGCGTTCCGTTCCTGACGCCGGGCAGCGAATTTGATGCCGAGGCCGCAGGCGAAAACGGGTATATGGCGCTGCGCTCCTTTCCGCAGACGGACGCGGAGGTTCTGGCACAGATCCCGAACGGAACAGCCGTTACGGTGCTCGGAGACTTCAATGGCTGGTACACCGTCCGCGCAGGCGATCTGTACGGCTTCGCCTCCATCGCCGAGGTCCAGCTTGGCGTCATGCCGCTGGGCGAATGACGAACCGGCCCGCAGGTCACAGCCTGCGGGCCGGAGTTTATTTCGCGTTCTTCTGATTGTTCTGCGCCAGAATGCGCTCGATCTCGGCCTGCGCGGTGTAGACCTCGTCGTGGAAGTGCTGGGCGGAAATACGCTCGGCCCCGTGGCCGAGGATGATGAGCTGCTCAAGATTGTCGCTCGTCGCCACACGGACGCGGCGTCGGCCGCGAAGCTCAAAGCTCAGGCGCTCGATATACTGATCCGCCGTCTCCGCCTGCCGGGTATAGACGATGTGGATGTTGTGGTATTTTTCCACAGCCCCCAGCCCCTGCGGCACCTTGTACGCGTCAAAGACCAGAATGAGTGTGCAGCCGCGGTAGCCCTGATAATTGCACAGCAGGTTCATGAGCACGTGCCGCGCCGTGTCGAGGCTCGTGCGGGCCAGCTCCTTCAGCTCGTCCCACGCAAACAGGATGTTATAGCCGTCAACCAACAGGAAATCATCCGCCGGGCCGAGGCTTTGCAGAAATTCGCGCTTGTCCTCGCTGCGCAGCATCATCTGCGGCAGCACATCGCGGCGGCGAATCGCACCGTAGGTGCGCTCAAAGATCGCCAGCAGCTCCTTTTCCAGCTCCGGCGCGCCGCCGGGCGCAACGGATTTTACGATCCGCTGCGGCTCCTGCCGCGCGGGGCCTCCGAGCCGAAGCAGCGGCAGATGCGCCGCCGCGTCCACGTCCTGCCACTTGACCTCGTAACCCGCGCCGTGCGCGCAGAACACGGAGCTTGCCGGATTTTCCAGATCGCGCGCTGGGTCGTAGCCCAGCTCTTTTACGATCTGCTCCTGCTCCCGGCAGGGCCGGTAGCCGCTGACGCGCAGCTGGATGCGCCCCCGGCCTCTGGTATAGGCCGTAAGCTCCGTCTGATACTCCCGCAGCAGCCGCACAGGCGCGCTTCCGCGCAGAATGGTCTGTTCCCCTTCCTGCTCCGGCGGCTCATATTCGCCCTGCATCCGCTGGATATCCGTGATCGCCCGGCCCACGCTCGGCGCGGGCAGCTCCATGCGGAACGCGTACCACGGTTCGAGCAACACAGACTGCGCCTTCATGAGGCCCTGCCGCACGGCGCGGTAGGTCGCCTGCCGGAAGTCGCCGCCCTCGGTGTGCTTCAGATGCGCCTTGCCGGAGACGAGCGTAAAGCGGATATCGGTGATCGGCGCGCCGGTCAGCACGCCCCGGTGGGCCTTTTCCGCCAGATGCGCCAGGATCAGCCGCTGCCAGTGCAGCGCCAGCGTGTCCGTCGGACACATGGTGTCAAATTGCAGGCCGGAGCCCGGCTCTGCCGGCTCCATCAGCAGATGCACCTCGGCATAGTGCCGCAGCGGCTCATAATGCCCCACGCCCTCGACCGGCGCGGCGATTGTCTCAAGATAAACGATGTTCCCCGCGTCAAATGAAACCTTCAGCCCGAAGCGGTCTTCGATCAGCTTCTGCAGAATCTCCATCTGCACCGACCCCATCAGCTGCACGCGGATCTCGCGCAGCAGCGCGTTCCAGACCAGATGCAGCGCGGGATCCTCTTCTTCGAGCACGCGCAGCTGTCCATACGCCAGCGCCGCGTCCGTGCCGTCCTCTAAAAGCAGGCGGTATTCCAGAACCGGCTGCAAAACCGGGGCCTGCGCCGCCGTCTCCCGGCCCAGCACATCGCCCGGCATCGTTTTGTTCAGACCCGTCACGGCGCAGACCGTCCCGGCGGTGGCCTGCTGCAAAAGCGTAAATTTGCTGCCGGAATAGAGCCGGAGCTGGTCGGCCTTTTCCTCCCAGCCCTCGCCGGAGAGCGTCTGCTTGACCGTGAGCGTTCCGCCCGTGACCTTCAGAAACGTCAGCCGCGCACCCTTTTCATCGCGTGCGATCTTGAATACGTGCGCGCCGAACTCCGCGCCCCGCGCAGGCTCGTCCACGAACCGGCCCAGCGCGTCCAGAAGCGCGTCCACGCCCGTCTGCCGCAGCGCGGAGCCGAACAGGCACGGGAACACCCGCCTGTGCGAGACGAGCGGCGCGATCTGCGCGTCGGAAAGCGTGCCGGAGGCGAGATAGTCCTCCATCAGCGCTTCGTCGGACAAGGAAAGCTCCTCGTAGAGCTGCGCCTGCGGCTGCGAAAAATCAATGCAGCCCTCGTCCAGCTCCGCGCGGACAGCGGCAAGCAGCGCGTCCCGATCCGCCGTCTCTATGTCCATTTTGTTGAAAAACAGGATGACCGGCACCTGATAGCGCCGCAGCAGCCGCCAGAGCGTGACGGTGTGACTCTGGATGCCCGACGGGCCGCTGATAATGAGCACGGCGCAGTCGAGCACCTGCAGCGTCCGCTCCATCTCGGCAGAAAAATCCACATGGCCCGGCGTGTCGAGCAGCGTCAGCGTGCAGCCGGGCAGCGGAAGAACGGCCTGCTTGGAAAAGATCGTGATGCCCCGGCTGCGCTCCTGCGCGTCGGTGTCGAGAAACGTATCGCCGTGGTCGACGCGGCCAAGCGTGCGGATGACGCCTGCCCGGTAAAGCATGGCCTCCGACAGCGTCGTCTTGCCCGCGTCCACATGGGCAAGCAGCCCCACGCAAAGCCGTTTTTCCGTCCGTTCCGTTCCCTGTGCGTTCATTGCCGTTCTCCGTTCGTTATGATCTGGGAGAATTATAGCACAAAAACGAAAAACCGCCAAGAGGGACAGGCAGACACATGAGGAGACTGTGCGGATATGCCATTGCCTTTTTCGGGGAAATGCACTATAATGTTTATAACTATGTAAATTGGGAAGGAGGCGGCTGCGGTGCTGCCGGAGGGTTTTGAGGCGCGGATGTGTGCGCTTTTGGGAAGCGAATATGAGGACTTTCTCGCGTCCTTTGACCGGCCGCTCTGCACCGGTCTGCGGAGAAATCCGCTCAAAACCGGCTTTACGGGCGATTTGTCGCGGTTTTCGCTCTCTCCCGTGCCGTGGTGCCCGACGGGATTTTATTATGACGCGGTCTCCCGGCCCGGCTTATCGCCGTATCACGCGGCGGGGCTTTATTATCTGCAGGAGCCGAGCGCCATGGCCCCGGCGGAGCTTTTGGACCCGCAGCCGGGCGAGCGCGTGCTCGACCTGTGCGCGGCCCCCGGCGGGAAATCGACGCAGCTGGCGGGCAAACTCCGGGGAAAGGGGCTTCTGGTCTGCAACGAGATCAACGCCAAGCGCGCGAAAATTCTTTCCGGGAATATCGAGCGGCTGGGCATTTCCAACGCGCTGGTCCTGAACGAGCACCCGAAGCGGCTGGAAGAGCGCTTCGCGGGGTATTTTGATAAAATTCTCGTCGACGCCCCCTGCTCCGGCGAGGGGATGTTCCGCAAGGAGGAGGCCGCCGTCACCGACTGGACGGAGGACACGAACGCCATCTGCGCCAACCGCCAGCTGGAGATTCTGACCTCCGCCGCAGCCATGCTCCGCCCCGGCGGGCGGCTGGTTTACTCCACGTGCACGTTCTCTCCTGTGGAAAACGAGGGCGTGATCTCGGACTTTTTGTGGAAAAATCCCGATTTTTCTGTGGAAAAGCCGGACGTGCCGCTCTTTTCTCCCGGCAGACCCGATTGGGTGGCGAATCCCGCGCCGGGATTGGAAAAAACGTTCCGCCTCTGGCCGCATAAGCTTTTGGGCGAGGGGCACTATGCCGCCGTGCTCCGCCGGGCGGGGGACGAAGCGCCCGCAGTGCTTCCGCCGGAACCCGCGGCCAAATGCCCGCCGGAACTTGCGGCATTCCGCGGCCAGACCGGCGCTGCACTGCCGGAGGGGAAGCTGCTGCGGTTCGGGGACGTGTGCTATCTCGTCCCGCAGGCGCTGCCGGAGGTAAAGGGGCTGCGGGTGCTGCGCGCGGGGCTGGAGCTTGGCGCAGTCCTGAAAAACCGCTTTGCGCCCGCGCACGCGTGGGCGCTGTGGCTGGAAACGCTGGAAAGCAGCGTCTCGCTTGAAGAATCCGACCCGCTGCTTGCCCGGTATCTGTCCGGCGACGTGCTGCCGTCCGACAAGCGCGGCTGGACGCTTGTGCAGGCGGACGGGCTTTCGCTCGGCTGGGCAAAGGGCGACGGAAGCCAACTCAAAAATCACTATCCGAAGGCGCTTCGCCGCCCGGTTTAAGAAACAGGAGGATACACTATGGCAAAGACAGTCCTGATCGTAGAGGATGAACGCGCGATCGTGGAGATCCTGAAATTCAATCTCAAGCGCGAGGGCTATGAAACGCTTGAGGCGCTTGACGGCCAGACGGGCCTACAGCTTGCGCAGACGGAGGACCCGGATCTGATCTTATTGGATGTCATGCTGCCGAAAATGAACGGCTTTGATATCTGCAAAACGCTCCGCGCGGAAAACCGCGCCACGCCCATCATCATGCTTACCGCCCGTGAGGAAGAGATGGACAAGGTCTTCGGACTCGAGACCGGCGCGGACGACTATATGACCAAGCCCTTTTCCATGAAGGAGCTGATGGCCCGCGTCAAGGCGAATATCCGCCGCCGCAGCATGGAATACGCCCCGGCGCAGGCCTCCGGCACGGCAAATACCGTTGAGGCAAATGGCCTGTGCCTGAACCCGGAGACATATCAGGTCACGAAAAACGGCACGCCGGTCGAGCTGACGCAGAAGGAATATGACCTGCTGTCCTACCTCATCCGCGAACGCGGAAAGGTCTTCTCCCGCGAGGATCTGATGCAGCGGGTATGGAACTATGACTATTATGGGGATATGCGCACGGTCGACGTGACCGTGCGGCGGCTGCGCGAGAAGATCGAGGACGACCCCGGCAAGCCCCAGTATATCCTGACCCGGCGCGGCGTCGGCTATTATTTCGCGGGATAACGCAGCTTCCCGCGCGAGAAAGGAGGGGCGACCATGAGGTCCCTGCGCATGAAGATGGTCATGATCATGGTGATCCTGATCCTGGCCCTGATGCTGACGACAGGCGCGTTTTTGATGAGCGGCGTCGGCAATTTCTATGTGTCCCAGTTCTATGAGCAGATGGAGGGCACGTTTACCCCGGAATTCATCGCCCAGCTGCAAAGGCTCTCGGCGGAGGACAACGCCCCCGCGCAGATGAAGGAGCTTCTCATGGCGCAGGCCGGGCTTGGCATCGATATCACGGGCCGCAACGTCTACATTCTTGACCAGACCGGCTCCGTGCTCGACAGCTCGAACCAGCGCACCACGGTCGTGATGACGCAGAACATTCTGTCCGCCATGAACGGCGAGGTCGGGCAGAGCAGCTCGGTCACGAACGATTATATGGATCTGGCCGTCCCCGTCGAGTCGGACGGCGCGCAGTATATCGCCTACATCCGCGACAACCGCGCCACGGTCGACGCGCTGACGAGCGAGCTGCTGATCATCATCCTGCGCGCGCTGGCGCTGGGTCTGGTGATCTGCGTGATCTTGTCGTTCCTGCTGTCGCAGATTCTGATCACACCCATCCGCGCGCTGACCGTCGGCACAAAGCGCGTCGCGGCGGGAGATTTCGCGAACCGCGTCACGGTCGACAGCCGCGACGAGATCGGCGATCTGACCCGGAACTTCAACCACATGGCAAAGGTCCTGCAGGACACGATCTCCGAGGCGGAGAACGAGCGCAACAAGCTTTCCACGCTGTTTCTGCACATGACCGACGGCGTCGTCGCGTTCAATACGGCGGGCAGCGTCATCCACTATAACCCCGCCGCCACGCAGATGCTCGCGCAGAACCTGTCAAGCCAGACGACCTTCGACGAAATTTTCTCGAAGGAAGCCGAGCTTGACACGCTCCTGACCCTGCGCAGGCCGCAGTATATCGAGGCGCAGAAAACCGTCGGCGAGCGTGAACTGGAGCTGTTCATGGCTCCGTTCTCGTCCGACCATGCACAGGGCGGTGTGCTCGTCGTCATCCACGACGTCACCGAGCAGCGCAGGAGCGAGCAGCTCAAGCGCGAATTCGTCGCCAACGTCTCGCACGAGCTGCGAACGCCGCTGACCAATATCAAATCCTACGCCGAAACGATCGTCGATACCGGCGACGAGCTGCCGCCGGAGCTGCGCTCGAATTTCATGAACGTCATCATCAGCGAGGCCGACCGCATGACCCGCATCGTGCAGGATCTGCTCACGCTCAGCAAGATCGATTACGGCAAGATGGAGATGAACATCTCCCGGTTCCCGTTCTTAAAAGCCGTGCAGAATGTGTATGACGCGGCAAAGCTCAACGCCGAGCAGAACCACCACCACACTATGACGCTCACCTGCGAGGGGGACATTCCCGACGTCAACGGCGACCGGGAGCGCATCGAGCAGGTCATTACCAACATCGTCTCCAACGCTGTCAAGTATACGCCCGACGGCGGCAAAATCGACATGACCGTCGGCACGAGCGGCAAAAACGTCTTTGTCCGCGTGACCGACAACGGCATCGGCATCCCCGAAAAGGATCTGCCGCGCCTGTTTGACCGGTTCTACCGTGTGGACAAGGCGCGTTCGCGCGAATCCGGCGGCACGGGTCTCGGCCTTTCCATCGCGCAGGAGATTTTGAACCAGCACAAGGGCAGCATTGAAATTTCGTCCGAATACGGCAAGGGTACCTCGGTCCTCATCACCATGCCCGCCGCGGAGGCGCAGGCATGAAGCAGAAACGAAGACATGACCATGGCCGGAGGCTGCTGGAGATCGGAAAGGACATTCTGATCGTGTTTCTCGTGCTGGTCAACGTGACGCTTGCGATCATGTGCCTGCCGACAAAGACGCTCACGCAGACCAAATGGCTGGCAAGCGCGCTGCGCCCGTTTGCGGGGCTGTTCGGCCTCAATGAAGCGGAGCTGACCTATACCGCGCCCGCCACCGGCAGCGCATTCATCGGCGCAGCGCAGCCCATCGCCGTCACGCTGAGCACCGAGGCGGGCAGGCAGAGCGCACAGTATGACTTTGCCGCCCTCGATACGCTCTACGGGCAGTACGGAGGGCTGCTTGCGCAGGCGCTCGAAAGCGCCGAGACGCCGCAGGCGTGCGCCGAATCGGCGTTTTATGCCGCTTTGCGGAAGCCCGGCGCGGCCTTCTGCTTCCCGGGACAAATTTCCCCCGCCGTGCTTGGCGCATGGCTGAACGTGCGCGCGCCGGAGGGCGCGGACGCGCAGTGGTACGTGCTGGCGCTGGCCGGAGAGACGGTTCAGCTGTATCTGCTGGGCGACGGCTGCTATCGCGCACAGACGGCGCTTTCCGCCGAGACGCTTGCGGCCGAGCTTTCCGCCGCCGTCCCGGACGGCAGCTTCTTCGCGTTTGAATCGGACGACGCGCCCTACAGCGCGCTCGATCCGCTCTCGCTCATCAGCGCGTCAAGCGCCGCCGTCTGCACCGGCCTCGGCACGAACCCGTGCGACGCGCGATTTATTTCCGCCCTCGCAACCCAGATCGGCATCAACCCTTACGGCGACGCACGCTTCGTCGGAAACGACGGCACGACGTCCTTTACCGAAACCGGCCTGCGCCTGCGCGTGAGCGCGCAGGGCAGAATTGAACTGCAGATCCTCCAGCCGGACGACCGCTTCCAGAGCGCGTCGGCAGGCGCGCTTGACCGCATCGAGGCTGCGCGCAGCCTCCTCAGCCGCCTGACCGGTGACAGCTACGGCGAGGCGCGGGTCTATCTGCAAAGCTATCGGGCCGACGGCCAGAGCGCCGTGTGCACCTTCGGCTATTATCTGTCCGGCATCGAGATCGCACCGCGCGGCGCGATCGAGCTCCGCTTCGACGGCACGCAGATCACGAATGCCTCCGTCCTGTACCGCAGCTACACGGCCTCGTCAACGCCCGCAGCGCTCCTGCCCGCCGCGCAGGCAGCCGCCTGCCTGCCGAAGGGCGGCACGCTCCGCCTTCTGTACGCCGAAGGCACCGGCGGTGAACTCACCGCCGGGTGGGAGACGGAGTAAGCGTGATATGCACCCGCCCGCGATATGCGGGAGCGCCTGAGAGGTCGCAGCAGGTAATTGCGAAAAGCGATAGTCCGATGCGAATCCGCAGGCTTTTCGCTGTTAATCGTAGGGGTCGATGCCCACATCGACCCGGCAGAACGCACCGTTTCTGCGGGAATCTTAGGGTGTATCTGAAAACTCCCAACGCACCCGGACAGCGGGCCTTTTTGCGGTGCGCCGCGTCATTTTTCCTTGAAATACGTCAGTATTCCTGCGAAAAAATGTCTTGCGCAACGCAAAAATCCCTCGCTGCCGGTCACATCATGAGTTTTCAGATACACCCTAGGCGAATTCGCAATTTCCCAGCGGGCCGATGTGGGCATCGGCCCCTACAAACAAGTGGGTAAATCCATACAGATTCGCCGAAGACCTCTTTAGAACAGCTGCTTTCCGCCGTATCCATCGCACCACTGACCCAAATTTTCCATCAGGAGGAGCCGCCATGAGCGCTTCGCGCATGAAAAATCTGATCCTTCTCATTCTGACGCTCTGTGCGCTGGGGCTTCTGTGCATCGTCGTTCCGAACCGACTTGCGCAGACGCATGAGCAGCGGCAGATGCTGCAGGAGCTGAAGACACTCTACGAGAGCTACGGCCTTTCCGTTTTGCTCGACGAGCTTCCGCGCAGTCCCGTGCTCTACAGTGTCGAGCTTTCTGAGGACGGCGCGCAGACCGCCGCGCAGGCGCTGCTCGGCGCGAAGGCCGCGCCCGCAGGCGAATCCGGCTTTGAGAGCACCTACGAATCCGAGCTTGGGACGCTCCATATCACGCGCACGGGCGGCTTCTCCGCCGTGATGACCGGTGGCAGCCGGGTGCGGAGTTCTGAAAAGGCCGCAGAAAAGCTGCTGCGCGCCATGGATTTTCAATATCAGACCCTCACGCGGGAGCAGACGGAGACGGGCGCCGTGCAGATCCGCACCTCGCAGACGCTGCTCGGCGTGCCGGTGCTCGGCAACCAGCTGGCGCTAACCTACACGGACGATTGCCTCACGGCGGTCGAGGGCACGTTTTATACCGGCGGAAGCTCCATTACGCGCGTGTCGGAGCAGGAGGCCATCTCCGCCGCTGACGCGCTGGCGCAGCTGCTGGCCCGGCGTGACGCGCTCGGCTGGGTTGGAAGTGCGGTGACGGGTCTTACGCAGGCGTATCTGCCGTCCGATCAGGCCGGTACGGGCATCCGCTTCGTGCCGGTCTGGCTGGTCGAAACGGACGCGGGAAGCTTTTTTATCAACGGCATTACGCGCGAAATCACGGCGGAAACATAGCGTCCGCCGTCTGCGCCTGTCGAATTATGAAGAAAATCTGAAGATTTCCTGCTGCTGCATTGTCATTTTCCTTTACATTCCTGCCGTGGTGTGCTATTCTAATAGCGGCCGAATTTGGCTTTGTTAACATAACGCATTTCCGCAAACACTCTTAGTGTCAACTGATGTCAACTGACGCTACCAAAGAGGGATTACATTTTGATCAAATACATCGTTCAAGGCGGCACAAAGCTTTCCGGCTCCGTGACCATTTCCGGGGCCAAGAACGCGGCGGTCGCGATCCTGCCGGCCACGCTGCTCGTCAGCGGCCCCTGCCGGATCGAAAACGTACCGGATATTTCAGACGTTCGTCTGCTGCTGGAGATCCTGCGCGATATGGGCGCGGAGATCCGGCGCTACGGCCGCAACACGCTCGAGATCGACTGCACCCGCGCCCGCAACGCGACCGCGCCCATCGAGCTTGTCCGCCGTATCCGCGCGTCGTATTATCTCATCGGCGCAGAGCTTGGCCGCTTCGGCCATGCCCATGTCGCCATGCCGGGCGGCTGCAACTTCGGTGTCCGCCCCATCGACCAGCACATCAAGGGCTTCGAGGCCATGGGCGCCATGGTCGAGCAGGCTGGCGGCTATGTCTGCGCCGACGCCCCGAAGGGCGGGCTGCGCGGCGGCCACGTCTATCTTGATATCGTCTCCGTCGGCGCGACGATGAACATCCTGCTTGCGGCAGTTTTGTGCAGCGGCATGACGATCATCGAAAACTGCGCCAAGGAGCCGCACATCGTCGACCTCGCGAACTTCCTGAACGCCATGGGCGCGCAGATCTCCGGCGCGGGCACCGACGTCATCAAGGTGCGCGGCGTCAAGGCGCTGCACGGCGGCTGCTATTCCATCATCCCCGACCAGATCGAGGCGGGCACGTATATGGCCGCTGCCGCCGCAGTCGGCGGCGACGTGCTGATCGAAAACGTCATCCCGAAGCACCTCGACTGCATCACCGCCAAGCTGCGCGAGATCGGCGCGGACATCACGGAGTATGACGACGCCATCCGCGTCGAATCCGCCTACCGCCTGCACCGCGCGAACGTCAAGACCATGCCGTACCCCGGCTTCCCGACCGATATGCAGCCGCAGATCACCGTCTGTCTGGCCACCGCCGTCGGCACCAGCCTCGTGACCGAGGGCGTCTATGACAACCGCTTCCGCTACACGGCCGAGCTTGGCCGCATGGGCGCAAATATCCAGGTCGAGGGCAAGACCGCTATCATCGACGGCGTGCAGACGCTGCGCGGCTGCGAGGTCCGCGCCTGCGACCTGCGCGCGGGCGCTGCGATGGTCATCGCCGCCATGTGCGCCGAGGGCATGACGCTCATCGAGGATGCGCACTTCATCGAGCGCGGCTACGAGGACATCGTCGGCAAGCTCACCGCGCTCGGCGCGCATATCCGCCGCATCGAAACCTACGAAACCCCCAGCGTCTCAGAGGACGCCGGCTGAACAAAATTTCCCCGGCAGGACAATTTTGAAGTGACCCCAAAAAGCTAGAAAACACAAACTGTTCAAGCAGCCGAACGGGCTTGCTGTCTGTGAATCACAGGCGGCAAGCCCGTTCGCTTTGCCTTGATTCAGCGGTTGTTGCAGGTTTGTAGGGTTTTGTCACTTAAACCGTTGGCTTTCCTGTTGGATAAGACCCGCTCAAAGGTTTCCTCAAAGGTAGCCGTGTTTTGGAGCATCTGCATCAGAATGCCCTTACTTCCTCTGACCTTCAGCAGATCCGAAAGGCTGTGAATTTTCTGATGCCCATGTGCCAGTCGAACCGGCAGACCCAGCGGGAGCTGATGGGTGTCAATGCAAGGACAACGGCGCTTCTGAATACCTCGTATAATTGCAGATAACGCAAAAGGCACGACGCAATGTCGTGCCTTTTCTGCATCATTCATATTGCCGGTTCAGTGCAGGAGTTTCGGCTTTCCTGCGCTTGTTTTTGCACCTGTTTTCGCAGCAAGGACTTTACTTGCCCATGCGAAGAAGTATGGCACAGAGTTGAACAGATAACTGGTGTGCATCAGTTCGTCCAGCAGCTCTTCCATCGTAAACGGCCGGTATCCATAGGGGCTCATCTCGCCAATATAATCGTCCAGCTGGTCACGCGCCGCCGCCCGCAGGAACTTCTTCGTATCCTTGTTCGCTTTCGCAAGGCGCTTGATGCAGTCCTCTGCCTTATCGAACTGATTCAGCTTGTAATACAAAACTGCCAGCGGCAGGAGCATCTGCGTTTCCTCATAGGAATCGAACTGCTTATGGAGCGCCAGCGCGTGCATCTCGTCTTCCATATAGGCATACAAATGCATCAGCTGATAGCGGACGCCGAGATTATCGTTCTCGCACAATTCCAACAGGCGCTGCCCTTCGTCGATCGCCCGGCGCATCATGCCGCAGGAAATTAAAACGTCAAAGTATGTATAGCGCACGCGCATATATGGTCTGGTTTCAAACGCTGTCCAAAACTCACCGGCGTACTCCTTGAACGCGCCGGACTTTTCCATCTGCTTGTCCGCTGCGTCGAGCAGCTCCTGCAGGGCAAGCCGCCGCTCGTCCGGCTGCTCCGCTGTACGCAGGATCAATTGGAGTCTTGCATCCAGATTGTCCGGCTCCAGCTCCAGCGCCTTGTGCAGATATTCCACGCTTTTTTTCTTCGACGTGACCTGTTCGGCGAGATCCAGATAATCGTCCGCTGTTTCAGGCGCAGATTCTTTCTGCTCTTTGCATTTTAGATTGTATTCCGCAAAGAACCGCTCCGCCAGGGCATCCACGTCGGCTTCGTTCTCCGTGTCCTCTGCGTGAGCGTCCAGGAATTTCTGCAATTCTTTCAAAACCTTTTCTGAGTCTCTGCTCATTTTATCGCGCCTCCCGTATCTGTTGCATGCTGTTTGGTTTCTCTGCATGAATTATACCAGATTCGTCAACATTCGTCGAGAGATATATGCCAAAACGACTATGATTCTTACCAGTCTGTACCGCACCATCCTTTTTTCCTGAATAGCTTTTTCAGAAAATGCCCAATTCTCTCGATTTGCGTAGAAATATGAAAATCAAAAAACTAGATTTACGCTGTCCTCTCTGAAAAAATTCAAGACGAAATATGCCGATCAGCTTCATATCCCTTATGTTTTGCATACCGGCGATTTCAAAGAGGAAGACAGCATCGTATTTCTTCCGTTGTATATGACCCCACTGCTATAATAAGTGATGTGCAAAAGTACGGCAAGCGCTCCGCAGCCGTCTTCGCCTGTGCCGCCCACGCGTCCTGCGCAGCCCGAATGGCCCGTTCCGTCCGAGTGGCCCGACGCAGCACCTACCCAGCCTATCCAATACGACGTGCCCGCGCAGTCCGAACAGCCTGCACAGCCTGAATGGCCCGACGCGCCTACGCAGCCCATCCAGTACGATGTACCCGCGCAGCCCGAGCCTGCCGAACCTGTGACGCAGCCCGCTCCGCAGGGAAAGCCCGTTGTGTTCTCTCTGGAGCCTGAGCTGCCAGCCCAGCCGCAGCGGACTAACAGATACTGCCCGCACTGCGGCGCGCCCGTCAAGCTGTCCGACGCCGTATTCTGCACCGTATGCGGTAAGAGCCTGTCATAATCTCCCCCGCCACAAGAAACAGGGCTGTCTCAAATGATCGAAACATCATTGAGACAGCCACGTTTTTTGATTTATGGACTTATGCGAACGTACCGTTCAGGGATTGGGTCAGGCCGGACAGTACGCCGGTGATCGTCAGCAGGACGCCCAGAATGATCGCCAGCACGTAGACGCAGAAATAGCTGCGGGCATAATTGCGGCGGTTGATGTTCGCGCTGCCGATGGCGTGGACGATCAGGAAGATCCAGCCCAGGAGCGGCAGGGCGTAGAGAATGCCGAGGCCAAAATAGCTCCACGGCGACAAGGGGCGGTACGCCTCCGGCAGATGCTGCAGTTCAAATTCGTTCATGTGTCTTCCTTCTTTCTTACAAATGCTCCTTGCAGGTCAGCTGCGCGACGTCCAGCCGGAACACGGCCGCGCGCTGCGCCTGCTCGTCTGTAAAGGTAAACAGACGGCTCTTTTCATAGTGCGCCATAATTGCCGACAGCGCCCGCTTCTTTTCCTCCGGCTCCTGCACCTCGCAGATCACGCCCGTTCCGATCACGCTCTGATAGCGATAGGAATACGAGCAGCCGGTCTGTCCAGCTGCGAGCGCGTGCGCGCAGTCCAGCTCAAAGCCGACGCGCGGCGCAGTGCGGATGAGCTCTGCCTTGCGGCCCTCGTGCGCGCCGTGGAAATAAAACCGGTCAGGTGAGCCGGGGACAAAGGCGAAATTCAGCGGCACGATGTACGCCCCCTCCGGGCAGGAAAAGCCGACACGGCAGCAGGTGCAGGACTCGATCACCTGCAAAATCCGTTCGCGGTCCGTGACCGCGCGGTCAGCCCGTCTCATGCCAGCCGGACGCCGCCCGCCTGCCGGATCGAGAGCACGTGGCAGCGGCCCTCGCCGAGCACGGCCTCCATATTGGCGCGGAAGGACGCAAGCGCTTCATTCGGCACGAACGCCAGCAGCGTCCCGGCAAAGCCGCCGCCGTGAATGCGGCAGGCGCCGCGCCCGGCAAGCTGCTTTTCACAGGCAGCCAGCGCAAGGGCCATCTGCTGGTGCTCCCGGCTCCCGGCAGGAACCACGTTCTGCAGCAGCATCCACGACGAGCGCCCGGAATCGCGCACGCCCGCAAGGAAGCCCTCAAAATCGTCCCGTTCCAGCGCCTGCACCTGCTGCTGCACCCGGCGGTTTTCGTCAAAGAAATGCATCGCGCGCAAAACGGCGCGGTCGCCCGCCGCCTCGCGGGCCGACTTGAGATTTGCGTAGAATTCCGCCTCGTCCACCTCGCGCAGCACGTCCTTGCCGAACACACGGGCCACGCGGCGCATCTCCTCGGGGATGGCCGCGTATTCATCCGTCAGATCTGCATGATCCGCGCCGGAATCGAGCGTGCAGAGCGTGTAGCCGCAGTGCGCAAAATCGAACGCCGCCTGCCGGACGGCGGGGTGCGCCGGGTCGGCAAAATCGATGAAGACCAGCCCGCCGACGCTGGAGGCCATCTGATCCATGAGGCCGCAGGGCTTGCCGAAATAGACGTTCTCGGCATACTGGCCGATCTGCGCGATCTCGATGGCGGAGCATTTTTTATCGAAAAACAGCTCGTTGCAGATCGTGCCGATCAGAACCTCGAATGCGGCGGAGGACGACAGACCGGAGCCGGGCAGGACGGTCGAGCGGACAGCCGCGTCAAAGCCGTGCAGCTTACAGCCGCGCTGCGCAAACGCCGCAGCAACGCCGCGCACGAGCGCGGCGGTCGTATTTTTTTCTTCCGCGTGGACGGACAGATCATTCAGATCAATCTCGACCGGGGCATAGCCCTCGGACGCAACGCAGATGATGGAATCGGGCCGCAGCGTGACCTCCGCCGTCGTTTCCAGATCGACAGCCGCAGCCAGCACGCAGCCGTGCTGATGGTCGGTATGGTTGCCGCTGATCTCCGTGCGGCCCGGCGCGGAAAAGCGATAGCTTGTCTGCATATGCAAACGCCTCCGTTCCCCCGCCTCCCGGCGGGGCGTCTTTTTCTGTATTATACCTGATTTCCAGCCTTCCGGCAAGAGCCATTCTGCCAAAACAGAAAGCAGCCGGCAGACAAGTCTCTGCCGGCTGCTTTGGTACACAAAGGATCGAATATGAATCGTATCAGAACGTTGCGACGTTCTGCTCGGCAGGCTCGGCGGGCTGCACGTTCACAGCTGTCAGGATGGGGCCGACGCCCTTGTAGAGCGTGTGGAACTTGACCTCGACCGTCGCCGTTACCCAGACCCAGCTTCTGGCCGCAAGGCCGGAGGCCGCCGCGAATTTGCACGGCAGGCCCATGAACGTGATATCCGCCTCGCAGCAGGTCATGACGAACCGGCCGGGAGCAAACATCCCCTCTTTTTCCCGGCGCAGGCGCGCGACCTGCCCCTTGAATTTCACGGTCTTGCCCGCGTACTTCTTTGGCTCCTCGGTGATATCGCGGTAGAACAGGGCATAATCCTCGTCCCTGATCTCGACCACGGGCGCGTTCAGGTCGAACGGCAGCGGGTCTTCGATATCGTCATAGTGCGTCGAGCCGTCGGTGTATTCATAGAGAATGTCGATCTTCCGGTTCACGGCGCGGGCGATCTTGTGGTACGGCATGACGTCCGTACCGGGGGCCATGCGGTTGAGAACCAACATCTCCGCGCCTGCCAGCTTGTCCACGACAAGCTGGCGCATATTGGCGTTGTAGCTGAGGAAGGTCGTCGCGTCGGCAAACATGACCTCCTGCGCGATCTTCCAGTGGTCGGGGGTCTTGAGGTAGAAATCCGCAGCAAGATGCATCCCGTTGAGCTCCACGACCACACGCTCGGCCCGGTATTTCTTCTGCAGGCCGGTCAGCAGCTCCGGGCTGAGGTCTTCATAGTCCAGAACCTGCTCGTAGACCTCCTTGTGGGGGTAGGTCGAGACGTCGTATTCCTCCTCGCCCTCCTCGAAAACCAGCAGAAGCGTCCGCTCGCCGGTGTTGAAGCGCTCGTCCTCGAGCGTTTCCTGAATGAACTTCGTCTTGCCGGACTCCAGAAAGCCGGTAAAGACGTACATGGGGATATCAGGCATAGCCATAGAGAAAACTCCTTACTGCTTTTCCACGCCGAAGAGCTTCGCAACAGCCTCTTCGTTCAGCTTCGAGCCGATCACGCAGATGCGGCCCGTGACCATCGCGCCGCCGTCGCGGATATCCGGCTCACCGGGGACATAGTCGAAGTGGATCCACTTCTCGCCCTCCGCGTTTGCCACATAGCCCTTTGCGCGCAGGACAATGCCGTAGGCATCCGCGTCCTCAAGCGCCTTCAGGATGCGTTCGATCTCGGCCTTCGTGAACTTCTTATGCGTTTCCTCGCCCCAGCTGATGAAGACCTCGTCGGCGTCATGGCCGTGGTGGTGATGGTGATGATGGTGGTGCTCATGCTCGTCGTCATCGTCGTCATCGTGATGGTGGTGGCAGGCGCAGTCCGGGTCATCGCATTCATCGTCATCATGGTGATGATGGTGATGGTGCTCGTGCTCGTCATCGTCATCCTCGTCGTGATGGTGATGGTGGCAGGCGCAGTCCGGATCGTCGCACTCGTCGTCCTCGTCATGGTCATGATGATGGTGGTGCGCCTCTTCTTCGAGCTTTGCAAGCTCGATGGCGATGGTGCTGCGCTGCTCCATCGCCTCCATCAGCTGCTCGCCGGTCAGCTCCGGCCACGGGGTCGTAACGATCACGGCGTCCTTGTTGTGTTCGCGGATCATGTTGACGCACTGGTCGAGCTTTTCCTCCGTCATGCCGTCGGTGCGGCTGAGGATGATGGTGTTGGCCGTCTCGATCTGGTTGTTGTAGAACTCGCCGAAGTTCTTCATATACATCTTGCACTTCGTCGCGTCCGCCACGGTCACGAAATTGCCGAGCTGCACGTCGTCGGACGTGACCTTGCGCACGGCGCCGATGACGTCGGACAGCTTGCCGACGCCGGACGGCTCGATCAAGATGCGGTCGGGCGCATACTCCGCAATGACCTTCTTGAGCGCGCGGCCGAAATCGCCCACCAGCGAGCAGCAGATGCAGCCGGAGTTCATCTCCGTGATCTGGATGCCCGCCTCCTGCAGAAAGCCGCCGTCAATGCCAATCTCGCCGAATTCGTTCTCAATGAGGACGAGCTTCTGGCCGTGATAGGCTTCCTTGATCATTTTTTTGATGAGCGTCGTCTTGCCAGCGCCGAGGAAACCGGAATAAATATCAATTTTTGTCATACAGGAACACCTTCCAGTTGCATTATTTTATTGAATTAGTATAGCACTTTCCCATGGGAACATCAAGGTTTCTTCCTAAAATATTCATCGGTTTCTGCAAAAGGAATTGACAAACCTGCCTGGATATGATAAGATAATTCACGGCTTTGGAGGCCGGCATTCGGAGAGATGTCCGAGCGGTTTAAGGAGCTGGTCTTGAAAACCAGTGACACAGCAATGTGCCGTGGGTTCGAATCCCACTCTCTCCGCCATTTTCTTTCCTTCATATCGGCTCAACCGACCTGCGGAAGTACCCAAGTGGCCGAAGGGGCTCCCCTGCTAAGGGAGTAGGCGTCTAAACCACGCGCGAGGGTTCAAATCCCTCCTTCCGCGCCATAAAAGAAACCTCTTTTGTCTACCAAGACAAGAGAGGTTTTTTCTTTCTTTCCGGGCAAAATGCAGGGCGAATAATAGAAAAACGGGCTTTGGAGCGGTCAATCGGCTGCTCCGAAGCCCGATTTTTTGCTTTCAGCGGCAGAAACAGTCCGAAAACGCCGGTGTACACATAGAATTTCTTTGCTTTGCAAGCAACTACTAAATGTGTTTATGGTATAGGACTTGAACCGGATGTTTGCGAAAAATCCAGTTCAGGTAATGATATAATTACGCGGAAGCCTTGAAAAATCGGAAGTTTTGTGTTATACTTAGTCAGTATCATTATACCCATTTCAAAGAGGAGGCACAGCATGGCTGCTAATATGCAAAAGATTAAGCTGCTGAAGCTTTATGAGCTGCTGCGTAAAGAGACGGATGAAGCACATCCCATCTCCCGCGTCGAGCTCTGCAGACGGCTGAATGAGATGGGCATTTCCAGTAATGTCAGGACGCTGAGTTTGGATATCGAAGTGATGCAGGAAAATGGCTTCGAGATCATGAGCTACCTGAAGGATAAGGAAAAGTTCTACTATGTTCCGGAACATGAGCTCACCGTGCCGGAGATAAAAATACTGATTGATGCGGTACAAGCGGCCAGCTTTATCACAGAGAAAAAAACAGCTGAGCTGATAGAAAAGGTTGCCGCTCTCGGTGGATCACATCAAGCCGAACTGCTAAAAGAAAACATGGTATGCTTCAACACCCGGAAGCACACCAACGAGGCCATACTCTACACGGTGGACGGCATTGAGGATGCTATCATTCGCAGAAAGAAGATCGAATTCAACTACTTCCATTTGAATGAAAAGGCGGAGCGTGTATATGTGACCGCCAGCGATGGCAGCAAGAAACGCTACTACGTGGAGCCGGTCGCGCTTATTTTCAATGAGGACAACTACTATCTGATGGCATACAGCAGCAAGCATCCGGACAGCACCGCCAACTATCGCATTGATCGCATAGATCATCTTTCCGTTGTAGAAGAATCGGTAATGTCGGATGAGGCTGTAGCCCGGATCGATGGCGTGGCAGAGTATACGGAGCAGGTTTTCAAAATGTTCAGCGGTGAGCTGGAGGACGTTGTGATACAGTTCAGCAAGCAGCTTATCGGCCCCGTGTTCGATAAATTCGGTGAAGACACACCCATGATGGCTGTGAACGACACCACCTGCGCGGCAACCGTACATGTGCAGATAAGCCCTCCCTTTTTTGGATGGCTGGCGCAGTTCGGGAACAGAATGCAGGTCATCTCCCCGCCCAACGTAATCGATCAGTACAAAGAACACATTAACAACATTGTCGGAGGAAACACGGAATGATTACAGGAGCAATTAAAAATAAGGTCGATAAGATCTGGACAGACATTTGGGCTGGCGGCATAGCAAATCCGCTGACTGTTATCGAGCAGCTTACATATCTCATGTTCATCCGTTCCCTCGACGAAAAGGAACTGGAGACCGAAGAATTTGAAACGATGACCGGCGAAAAGATGGCAAAGATTTTCCCCCAGTCTCCCGTCGGGCAATCAATGCGTTGGAGCAAGTTCAAAAACGATGATCCGCGCCAGATTTTCGACGTGATCTCCCAGCGGGTATTTCCTGCGATTAAAAGCATGAAGTATGGTCGCCTCCCTGATTTTAATGAAAAGGGTGAACTTGTAGAGATCGAAGACGAGCCCAGCAAAGCAGACGAAAGCACGACCGCTTTTGCAAGGTATATGAGCAATGCGATGTTCATCATCCCCACCCCGCAGCTGCTTCAGAAAATAATCACGGGGCTGGACGACCTTTACGAACATGATATTGCAGAGTTGGATATGCAGGGCGACCTGTATGAGTACATGCTTGGCAAGCTGGCTACAGCAGGCCAGAACGGGCAGTTCCGCACTCCGAAACATATCCGAGAGATGATGGTCGAGTTGCTGCAGCCGACACCGGATGATACTATTTGCGATCCGGCATGCGGAACGGCTGGCTTCTTGGTTTCTGCGTCGGAGTACATCCGTCGCAACTATGAGGATACCATGACCTCCGAGCAATGGCAGCATTTTGCAGGCCCCGCATTTACGGGGTTTGACACGGACTACACCATGCTCCGTATTTCTGCGATGAACCTCATGCTGCACTCTATCAGCAATCCGGAGATTGATTATAAGGATAGCGTATCGAAACAAAATCAGATTTCCGATCGCTTTACGATGTGCTTGGCGAATCCCCCGTTCAAGGGAACGATCGATGCAGAGAGCATCCACGATAATCTGAAAGCGGTAACGAACACGAAGAAAACGGAGCTGCTGTTCCTTGCCCTGTTCCTGCGCATGCTGAAAAAGGGCGGACAATGCGCCTGCATCGTTCCGGATGGCGTGTTATTTGGATCGTCCTCGGCACATAAATCCATTCGCAAAGAACTCGTTGAGAACCACCAGCTCCGTGCTGTGATCTCAATGCCTTCTGGCGTATTCAAGCCATACGCAGGCGTTTCCACTGCTGTGCTGGTATTCACAAAGACCGGCGCGGGCGGTACCGACAAAGTATGGTTCTATGACATGAAGGCCGATGGCTTCAGCCTCGACGATAAGCGTTCTGAAATTGCAGATAACGATATCCCCGATATCATTCAGAGGTTCCACCATCTGGAGCAGGAAGCAACACGTGAGCGCACCGAGCAGAGCTTCTTTGTACCGAAGCAAGAAATCGTAGACAACGGATACGACCTCTCTATTAATAAGTATAAAAAGATGGAGTATGTTGCTGAAGAGTACCCTTCCACAGATGAAATTCTGTCGAAGATCGAAAAGATAGAGCAGGAGATTGTCTCTGGGTTGGCAGAATTGAGGTCAATGTTATGATTAAGCGGAACATTCTTGATTGCATGACGCTTGTTGGCGGAACGCCTTTGCGCTTTGAGGGTGAAAAAACCTATGTGAGTACAGGCGCTGTTGATTGCGATCATGTAGACTATGCACAGACAGAACGAGTAACTTATGACAACCGCCCCTCAAGGGCTAATCTTTCAGTAGCCGAAGGTGATATACTCTTCGCTAAAATGTGCGGAACAAAAAAGACCCTACGTATCGACAGGCCGTTGTCTGAACATCTATATTCTACAGGGTTTTGTGCAGTACGAGCTAACGAGTCCTTAATGGATGCAGCGCTACTATATCACCTGTTGGCAAGTGACCAGTTCCTTACTCAAAAAGATCAGAACAGTTCTGGTGCAACTCAAAAAGCCATCACTAACGCAGGACTCCGAAAAATTGTAATACAGGTACCTGATTTGCCAGACCAGCGGAAGTTAGCTGCAAATTTGGATTGTATAGAGCAGATGATGGCAAACCGCAGGGAGCAGCTCGTGTCTTTTGATCAGCTAGTAAAATCCCGATTTATCGAACTGTTCGGCACTGTAAAAGATAACCCATATCACTTTCCGACAGCAACACTGAAAGAGGTTTGTCATAAGATCACAGATGGAAAGCACGGCGGGTGTGAACAGGAGACAGATTCGGGTTATTACTACGTAGGTGCGCGTGAAATCTACGATGGAGTAATCCATTATGACACTGCACCGCAGATCACATTCGCAGATTTCGCAAAGGATTATCGGCGCTGCAACATTGAGCAGGGCGATATGGTCATTGTTAACACTGGAGCAACCATAGGCAAATCCGCGATCGCTTCCAGCCCCCTCACCGAGAGAACGTTACTGCAAAAAAGCGTTGCTTTAATCAAGGTGAAAACCGATGTGATCAGTGCAAATTTTTTGCGGTATTGCTACATGGCAAACCCGTCCATGTATATGGTTGAAAGCGCATCGGCGCAACCGAATTTGCTGTTATCAAAAATGAATGCAACAGTTATATACTTGCCTCCAATGGAGCTGCAGGAGCAGTTTGCAACCTTCGTCGAACAGACCGACAAATCAAAATTGGCAGTGCAGAAAGGGCTGCAGGAACTGGAGATTCTGAAAAAATCTCTGATGCAACAGTATTTTGGCTAATTGAGCCGGTGCAGGATGTTGGTACACAACATAAATTTAGAGGTGTACTAGCATGAAAAACCAACTTATTTCCGAAATCACACGACAAATGATTCCCTATTTGGATAACGCCCAGATGGAGCAGCTGCAGAATGTTCTGCAGCATGCTCTCTGGAATGTCCAAATCACTGCTAACGGGGACGGCGCTCAGCAGCCAGACAAAGAAACCAATGCCGAATTGTTGGATATGTTCTTGTCAGCAAAGCGGGTCGAGGGGTGCAGTGAAAAAACACTGCGGTATTATGAAACCTCAATCCGGAGGCTGTTTGCAGCGGTTGATTCCCATGTTACACACATGCAAACGGATGATTTGCGAGGATATCTTTCTGATTACCAGCAACAAACACAGTGCAGCAAAGGCAACATAGATAACATCCGAAGGATCATGTCCAGCTTTTTCACGTGGCTGGAGGACGAAAACTACATATTAAAAAGCCCTGTGCGCCGGATCCATAAAATCCGTTCAAACAAGACCGTTAAGGAAACATACACGGATGAAGCGCTGGAAACCATGCGCGATCAGTGTGGTTGTTTGCGTGATCTGGCGATGATAGACCTGCTTGCCTCTACAGGTATGCGTGTTGGAGAACTGGTAAGGCTGAACCGTGATGACATTGACTTTGAGAACAGAGAGTGCGTTGTATTCGGAAAAGGTAGCAAAGAACGTCCAGTATACTTTGATGCCCGCACCAAAATCCATCTTAAAAACTATCTGGAAAGCAGGAATGATGATAACCCCGCACTATTCGTATCTCTACTCAGTCCATACAACAGGCTGGAGATCAGTGGCGTGGAGGTGCGATTACGAAAGCTGGGACGTAGGCTCGGTATCACGAAGGTGCATCCACATAAGTTCCGAAGAACGCTGGCGACACGCGCCATCGACAAAGGAATGCCAATAGAACAGGTGCAGCGGCTCCTTGGTCACGCCAAAATTGACACCACAATGCAGTACGCAATGGTAAATCAGAACAATGTAAAGATTTCCCATAGAAAATACATTGGCTGATTGCCAATCCCGATTTATCGAACTGTTCGGCGATCCTGCGAGTAACTCCCCAAAATGGGATACAGGTCGATTAGGTGACTATATGACAACCCTAACCGATTTCAGTGCTAACGGCAGCTACGCACTACTGGACTCACAGGTGGTGATGTATGATGAGCCACATTACGCTATTATGGTTCGAACTACTGATCTGGAAACTGGTGATTTAAAAAATGGCGTAAAGTATATTGATCAAAAAGCGTATGAACTGCTTGGAAAATCGAAACTGTTCGGTGGCGAAATGATCATGAACAAAATCGGCAGTGCCGGTAAAATATATCTCATGCCGCACATTAAAACACCGGCTTCGCTTGGTAGGAATGCGTTCATGTTTAGGTTTGATCAAAGAGTCAACATAGTATTTCTTTATGCGCTCTTGACTTCTGAATATGGTACCGCTGAAATTCAACAGCATGTCCGTGGAGCTGTTACCAAGACCATTACAAAGGAAAGCACCAGATCTATACGCATTATTGTGCCGCCAATCGAGCTGCAGGAGCAGTTTGCAACCTTCGTCGAACAGACCGACAAATCAAAACTTTTCGATGAGATGGAGGTGGCGGCATGAAACAGTTTTACTCGTTGAGCACATTCCTTACTGAGTATAGCGAAAAGAATGGCGGAAACGCATACAGGCCAGTAGCAGTAGGCCGATATGGCATTCGCACGAGAGAAAGCATCTACTCAAAGGAGCTGGCAAAAGACTACTCAAAGAATAAGCTAATTCATAAAAACACGCTGACCGTGGGAATGGGGTCTGTCCAGATCGATATTGGCGTTTTAACGGATGATATAACCTATTCTGTTTCACCGGCTTACCACACATATAAGATTGCCGGAGTTAATGCGGAATATCTCCGATACTGTTTGGAATGCCGGAATCAAGATATGTTTTCCAGATTCGTAAAACGTGGTAGTCGGCAGGGCAAAACAATTGATCTAAAACGTTGGCTGACATACGAAATTCCTGTCTATGATGAAAATAGACAGCAGGAAATTGTTGATAGATTAAATCGGATATCTAAGCTAATCGAAAAGAGACAGGAACAGTTGGTTCAATTGAGCGAACTGGTGAAATCCCGATTTATCGAACTGTTCGGAGACCCTGTAAGTAATCCAAAAGATTGGGATGTAGTGCCACTTGGAAAGCGATGCGGAATAATCACAGGAAATACGCCATCCCGTTCAGAGCCTGAAAATTACGGTGAGTACATTGAGTGGATTAAATCGGACAATATCAACACTCCTTTCACATTCATTACCAAAGCGCAGGAATGCTTATCTGAAGCCGGTTTTGACAAATGCCGTTTTGTTGAAGCAGGTAGTATTCTAATGACATGTATCGCTGGCAGTATTAACTGCATCGGCAATGTTGCGGTTACCGACCGCCGTGTGGCATTTAATCAGCAAATAAATGCCATTGTCCCGGAGCAGGATGAGGTGCTGTATCTGTATTGGCTTATGCAGCTATCAAAGCCTATGATACACCGCACTATCAATATGGCATTGAAGGGGATACTTAGCAAAAGCCAACTGTCAGAAATAGCGTTCCCTTTCCCACCGATCACACTGCAGGAGCAGTTTGCAACCTTCGTCGAACAGACCGACAAATCAAAATATTACAGCTCTTTGAGCTTTAGATACTGCCAAGCGGCAGCAAATACATACAGACAGGAGTGGATGACATGTCGAACTTCGGATTTCTAAAAGATAAAAAGGAGTACGCACTGTTTGCCTCGGCTGCGATCGAGGCGGAAAAGGTGTATGTTTCCGCGCCTGCTATGTGCGCCGTCGGCAGCAGAAAAGCTCTGGAATTAGCCGTCAAATGGGTGTATTCGGCTGATAAGACGATGCAGATGCCTTACAAAGATAATCTGCAGGCACTCATTCATGAGCCAACCTTCCGTTTTGCGGTAGACTACAACACATGGGGCAAACTGCCGTTTATCATTAAGTTGGGCAATCTGGCCGTTCACACGGAGCGAAGTGTACAGGCCAGTGACGCTCTTGCTTCTCTACAGGGACTCTTTGAGTTTATTCAATGGGTGGACTATTGCTATGGCGCTGATTACGAAGAGCGACAGTTCGATGAGGCACTGATTCCGACCGAAAAAGTCGTCGTAGACACCAAGAAAATAAAAGAGCAAGAGAGTCTGCTCGGTGAGAAGGACGCAGAGATCGAGGCTTTGCGTAAAAAGATCGAGCAGATGTCTGAGCAGATCACCGCAACAAAGGAGCAGCACCAGCAGGAGCGCACCTTTGTCGCAGCAGACCTTTCCGAGTTTAAGACCCGTAAAATTTATATCGATGTGGACATGAAGCAGATGGGCTGGAAGTTCTCCGGTGCAGATGCTGATGTTCAGGAAGAGTATCCCGTCGAAGGCATGGCAGGTGTGCTGGGACAGATGGGATATGTGGACTATGCGCTGTTCGGGAAAGACGGCCTGCCACTCGCAGTGGTTGAGGCCAAGAGATCCAGCAAAGACCCGAACATAGGCCGCAAACAAGCCGTGCTGTACGCTGACTGTCTGGAGAGAAAATTCGGACGTCGCCCCATGATGTTCACGACCAATGGTTTCGAAACCTACTTCTGGGACGATCAGAGCAGCCCGCAGCGTAAAGTTAGCGGCATATTCAGCAAAGACGATCTGCAGAAGCTGATGAACCGTCGTACCGAACGGAAAGATCTGATGACCATTCCGATCGATGACAGAATCACAGACCGCTACTACCAAAAGGAAGCCATCCGTGCTGTATGCGAGCAGATCGAACAAGGGTTTAGAAAGCACCTGCTGGTCATGGCAACAGGAACGGGTAAAACTAGAACCGCGTCAAGCCTTACCGATGTGCTCAGTCGCGGCAAATACGTCACCAACATTCTGTTCTTGGCTGATCGCACGGCGCTGGTGAAACAGGCAAAGGACGATTTCAAGAACTATCTGCCGGATATGTCTCTTTGCAATCTGTGCTCTAATAAGGACGACCGGAGCGCACGGATCGTATTCTCGACGTACCCGACAATGCTGAACGCCATAGATGATATGAAGGCGAAAGATGGGCAGCGTATGTTTACACCCGCCCACTTTGACCTCATCATCATCGACGAGAGCCACCGCAGCATATTCAAAAAATACCGTGCGATTTTCGAATACTTCGATGCGATCATGGTCGGCCTGACCGCAACTCCCAAAACAGACGTTGATCGCAATACCTACGATTTCTTCGAAATGGAGCACGGCGTACCGACGTATGCATACGACTACGAGACGGCAGTATATCAGGATCATGTGCTCGTGCCCTACTATAACTATGAGGTAAAAACAAAATTCTTAGAGGAAGGTATCACATACGACGACCTTTCCGATGAGGACAAGGAACGGTATGAAGAGGACTTTATTGAAGACGGTCTGATGCCCGACTTCATTCCGTCGGCACAGCTTAACAAATTCGTTTTCAACGAGACAACCGTTGACACGGTGCTTCAGGATTTGATGGAGCGCGGCATCCGTGTTGCTGGCGGTGACAGACTGGGTAAAACCATCATTTTCGCCCAGAACAAGCGCCACGCGGAGTTCATTCTGGAGCGGTTTAATAAGCTGTACCCCAAATACCGTGGCACATTTGCACAGCGTGTTATCTGCGACGATACATACGCGCAGACGATCATTGACGATTTCAAAATCCCAGAGAAAGACCCGATCATAGCAGTTTCCGTGGATATGATGGATACCGGCATCGATGTGCCGGAGTGCGTCAACCTCGTATTCTTTAAAAAGGTACGGTCAAAGACGAAATTCTGGCAGATGATCGGGCGTGGTACTCGTCTCAGCAAGGAGCTCACCTGCATCGATCAGATCGACGGCGAATACACGGCAAAGAGACGGTTCCTCATCTTTGACTATTGCGGAAACTTTGAATACTTCCGTGCTCACAAAGAAGGCTTTGAGTCCCGCGAGACGAAGACGCTGTCGGAGAACATATTCGGGAAGCAGATCCGCATTGCGGTGGCTTTGCAGGAAAGTGCATTTGCCGGAGACGACTATCAGAGCTGGAGAGCCGAGCTTGTAGAGACATGCTACTCTCAGGTATTGGCGCTGAACACCGATCTCATCGCCGTGCGGCTGCACATACAAAGCGTTGAAAAGTATAAGAAGCCCGGGGCTTTCAACTACATTAGTGAAGGCGACAAGGGTGAACTTATGCAGCAGATTGCGCCAATCGTTCACTTGGATGACAACGACGAATTTGCGAAGCGCTTCGATAACTTCATGTACGGTCTGGTGATTGCCCAGATAGAGCAGATGCCCTCTCTTAAGAATGCACAGAAACAGCTCCGTGATATTGGAACGCTGCTGGAGCGTAAGGTCAGCATCCCACAGGTAAAAGCAAAACTGCCGATCATCAAGGAGGTCAACACCGACGCTTTCTGGGATGCAAACGATGTTCTGCTGTATGAGCGTGTGCGGAAGGAGCTCCGTGAGCTGATAAAGTTTCTGAATGACGTTGACCCTCGAAAGCCGATTATTACTCGGCTATCTGACCCGATTATAGATCAGAAAGAGGGCGACCCGATGGAGCCAGGGTATGATTTCGAAGACTATCGTGCCAAGGTCAATCGCTACGTCAACGAAAACGGAAATGCGCTCGCCATCTATAAGCTGACACACAACATCCCCCTCTCTGCTGCGGATTACAGCGAGCTGGAGCACGTGCTGACAAGCGAATTGGGCAGCAAGGAAGACTACGAAAGAGAATATGGTGATACGCCGTTTGGTTTGCTGATCCGTAAAATCGCCAAGCTGGATCATGAAGCAGCAATGCAGGCTTTTTCGCAGTTCATAAACGACCAGTCGCTGAACCAGAAGCAGATCTCTTTTGTGCATAAGATCATTAACCACATCGAGCAGAATGGGTATATGGAGAATGTTACCGAGCTGCAGAATCCGCCATTTGACAAGCCGGTCAGCTTTGTAAAGCTTTTCGATGCCCGTACTCGTGCAGCGTTGCTAGCCGCGATCAACAAAGTGAAAGAAAACGCGGTTGTCATTGCTGCGTAATGGCAGCACAAAATAATATAGTGTAGGAGGCACTGAATGGAAGAACAATACTCCATTTTAGAAGACGCTGCTCGCGACATGTTTGCGCGAGCGGTGTGGTCGCATAAGATTCAGGAAAAGCAGGCAGACATTTATCAAAAGCAGTACAAATGGATGGAAACGGTGAGCATCATCTGCGCATCGTTAACCTCGGTCGGTATCTTATCCACCATTTTTACGGACGAGCTTTGGATTAAGATCGTTTCCTCCGTTTTATCCTTCGTCACAGTTTTCGTTGCAGCGTATTTCAAATCTTTCGACCTTAACAAACTGACGAAGGCGCACAAGGAAGCGGCAAACAAACTGCTGATCGTTAGAAACGAGATCACATGCCTCCTCACATCCATCAAGCTAAAGGAAAAGACAGTTTCAGAGCTGGAGGACAGATATCGTGAATTGATGGATAAGGCGGATGAGGTGTACAAGGATGCACCGACAACAACGGACAAAGCAGTTAAACTAGCAAAAAAAGCCCTGCAAGTCACGGGAGATAATACTTTCTCGAAGAAAGAGATTGACTCATACCTTCCCGTGGCACTACAAAAAGGAGGAAAGTCGTGAGCTATCATATTGCAAAATGCGGCGAAGTTATCCCCATGGCAACTCGTTCTACAATATCTTCCAGATATAAGGCAATTACGAGGGCGGTTAATCGAGAGTTCTGGAATTCAACCAGCGAGACATCTCACAGTCTTTACGTTGGATCATACGGGAGAGACACGGCCATCGACACCAGCGATATAGACATACTGCTGGAACTGCCGAGATCAGAATATGAGCGTTACGATTACTACAGAGGGAACGGACAATCGCGTCTTCTGCAAGCGGTAAAAAGCGCCATCCAAAATTCATATCCCCGCACGGATGTACGCGCTGACGGGCAGGTCGTTAAGCTCGCATTTACGGACGGAATGCAAATTGAGGTGTTACCTGCCTTTGCAAGCACGGATTGGTATGGAAAGACCACTTATCAATACCCTGACACAAATATGGGCGGCAACTGGCGTTCCACGAACCCGAAGGCGGAGCAAAGTGCCATGAGGGATAAAAACACTTCAAGCAGAGGGCTCCTTTTTGACACCTGTAAGCACATGCGGTTTATTCGAGATAATTTCTTCAGTAGCTATCACCTATCCGGAATCGTTATCGATAGTTTCGTATATGCTGCTATTGGTGGATGGTCTTGGTCGCAGCCAGCTAGCACATCATCGGCACCAGCCGGAGATTATGAAAAGCATCTATACAACACCTACATTAACACATACAGGTACGCGTCTACGATAACAGCTCCCGGCAGCAATCAGACTGTAGATTTGAGGAATAGTAGAGACTGCCTTGAAAAGGTACTTTACAAGATGATGCAATAATAGAACAGGGATAATAACACCTCGCAGTCATAACGGCTGCGAGGTGTTTCTGTAAGCGCGGATTTTACGGAATATAGATTACGGGGACATGATGCCGTTTGGCATAATCAATCGTGTTTTTCGTCCCGCCCTTCTCACCGTTGAACACGGCGATCACACGACCGGCGTGGTCGACCATCCATTCATTGCGGCGTTGGAAGCAGCCACGATCATACTGCGGAGAAATAAAACGGACGATATCGGCACCGGCCAGAACCGAAGCATAGCGACTTTGCCACGCTGGCGACCATGCACGTTCAAAGCCTTGATAGGGGCTTGCAGCAATCAGATGAATCGGAGAGCCATTGTCCCGTAGACGAAGGACAACCTCCGCTGCCCAGATGTCAACACCTCTGGCCATGCCGGAGATGAAAGTCTGGAAACCGTCTGTGATAGCAGCGCGGATTTCCCGTTCAAGCGAGGCTACGATTTCTGCCTCGCTTTTATTCAGTTTTTCAGGGCGGTGGCCGGTAAAGCATACCCGGCGCTTTCTGAGTTCAGACTCGTTTGGCATAAGGATCACCACATTTCCCAAATATAGTTTACAGCCTGAACGCGCAAGTTTCAAGTATAAATATCACCATAACTTGTGATACTACTTCCACCCATTTGCTCTAACGGCATCACCAAACGTGGTGATAGAATATATACTGGAAGTGAGGTGGTTTTGTGGACATCCGTCAAAGGTTGATCGAATTGCAGGAGCAACACGGTTGGTCGGATTACAAAATCGCCAAAGAGGCAGGCTTATCGCCGAACACAGTATCCAACATCTACCGCCGTGGCAACACTCCGAGCATGGTCACATTGGAAGCATTGTGCAAGGCGTTCGGCATTACCATGGCACAGTTTTTTGCAGAGGGCGAAATGATTGAGATTACGCCGGAGCTGCGGGAACTCTTTGATAAATGGACAGTACTGACACCGGAACAGAAAACCGCACTTTGGCAAATAATCAAAACATACGAGAAATAAAGGCAGGGCGAGCAATCGCCCTTCTTTTTTTGCCCTTGTAGCGCAAGATATGGCGGTAAAACCGCACCACATGTTGATATACAGCGCTATAATAAAGTAGCGCCGCCTCCGCATGCGTCAGGGTCGATGTCGGCAATCGATCAAATCTGTGGCGCAGAAGGAGGTGATGCATTCTTGAAGAAGATTAAAATCGACAGAGCTATACAAGAGCGACCTGCTACACGAAAGCAGACGCGAAACGAGAAAATTCGGCAGTCACTGACAGAGCATGTTGATGTGCAGGTAATCCCTGCTATCACAGATCGAGAGGGATATGAAAAGCCGAAGCTCCGCGTGTGCGCGTATTGCCGCGTCAGCACAGACATGGACACGCAGGCGCTCTCTTATGAGCTGCAGGTACAGAATTACACAGATTACATCCGAGGAAACGACGAATGGCAGTTTGCAGGTATATATGCAGATCGCGGAATTTCCGGCACATCTCTAAAACACAGGGATGAGTTCAATCGCATGATCGAGGATTGCAAAGCGGGTAAGATCGACCTGATCATCACGAAGGCGGTCACCCGCTTTGCGCGTAATGTTCTGGACTGCATTTCGACGATCCGCATGCTGAAACAGCTGGAGCATCCGGTTGCCGTATACTTTGAAACCGAGAGGATTAACACGCTGGACACTACATCCGAGACATATCTTGGACTGATCAGCCTGTTCGCGCAGGGTGAATCGGAGTCCAAATCTGAAAGTCTTAAATGGTCGTACATCCGACGCTGGAAACGTGGCACGGGTATTTATCCGGCGTGGTCACTTCTCGGCTATGAGATGGGCGAAGACGGAAAGTGGCAGATCGTCGAAGCAGAAGCCGAACTGGTACGCATCATTTATGATATGTACCTCAACGGCTACTCATCCCCTCAGATCGCCGAGATTTTAACCCGGAGTGGTGTTCCGACTGCTACTAACCAGACGGTATGGAGCAGTGGCGGCGTGCTCGGAATACTTCGGAATGAAAAATACTGTGGCAATGTCCTGTGCCAGAAGACAATGACCGTGGATGTGTTCAGCCACAAAGCCATCAAGAACACAGGGCAGAAGACGCAGTACTTCATTGAAGGGCACCATGATCCCATTATTCTGAGATCAGATTGGGATCGGGTGCAGCAGATGATCGACGAGAAATACTATCGCAAAAGACGCGGCCGCAGGACGAAGCCGAGAATCGTCCTGAAAGGTTGTCTTGCCGGTTTCACTCAGATCGACCTCGATTGGGATGAAGACGACATCGCGCGTATTTTTTACTCGACCACACCTGCGGCAGAAGCCGCAACGCCAGCTATGGCAGATCACATCGAAATAATTAAAGTCAAAGGAGAAAACTAATATGTCCGTACTCGAAAAATTCAAGCTCGTAGAGCTCATCACCTCTCGCACCGACTCCGTTGCCACCTTTATGAACGGCAACCAGATCAAGTTCAACGCTGCCACCTTTGTGGATCTGGGATACCCGGAGTACATCCAGCTCTTCGTCGAAGAGAAAGGTAAGCAGTTCGCCATCAAGGCCTGCAAGGCAGATGCGCCGCAGGCGATCAAGTTCTCCAAGCCCGCTGGTGAGCAGCGATACCCCATCAAGATCAGCTGCGCCCCGGCAGCCAATGCGGTGCGGAGGATCATGCAGTGGGCACCCGAAGAAAGTTGGAATGTCCCCGGCGCTATCTTCGGCGACGAAAAAGTTATTATCTACTCGCTGGAGCAGGCGTATGCCCCAGTGCCCAAGGGTGGATGGACGGCCAAAAAGCAGGCTGCAGCTGCAGCAGAGGCCGCTTCTAAGGTTAACGCCAAATAATCCTTAGAGCTCCAATTCCATAAGGCAGCGCCATGTGGTTTGTACTGCATGGCGTTTGCTTATCATTGCCAGTAGCGTAATGAAATCATTACTTCAAAGCTGCAAACCGGGAATTTTGTCTCAAACCCCTTGACGTATTCTGCCGTCGTGAGTATAATTTAGTTGTAAATGAGACACAGGTTTCATTTAGGAGGAATTTCGCATGAGAAGCAAAGATAAGACCCTGATGGCGGCTATCGAGAAGTTCGTGAGTGACTACACGGACAGCAACGGTATCTCGCCCACTATGCAGGAAGTCGCAGACGGAGTCGGATCGTCAAAGGCTACGGTGCAGCGCTACATCGCCCAGTTGTGTGATGATGGCATTCTTGACTACTCCGGCTACCGCACGATGACCTCTACGAAAACGAAGGCAGCAGCAATCCGAGTCCCTGTTCTCGGCACCATTGCCTGCGGCATTCCGAAATTTGCAGAGGAAAACATCGAGGAATACGTCCGCCTTCCTGTCGCATTATTCGGCAAAGGCAACTTCTTCATTCTCCGCGCCTACGGCGATTCGATGATCGAAGCAGGTATCGATAACGGTGATCTCGTTCTGATTCGGCAGCAAAACTACGCAGACGAAGGTCAGATTGTTGTTGCCCTTATGGAGGATGAAGCGACACTCAAAAGATTTTATCCAGAACCCAAAAAGCATCGCATCCGTCTGCACCCTGAGAATTCTCGGATGGACGACATCTACGTTGATAACTGTGAGATTCAAGGCGTTGCGGTTAAAGTGCTCAAGGATCTGGAGTGAACGGAGGGATGGCAGATGGAACGTGTATTAGGGCACGTTGATGTAGAAGAAATGTATCTGGACGTTGATCCGGAAAACCTGCCTGACAAGGGAGAAATCGTAGAAACAGCGCACTTCTTTGTCGGGCAGGCATACAACGCACACATCCATGTCGTCGAAAAAGAATCCGGCGACATGGTGATGCACATCAACTGCACGATCATGTATTCGAAAGAGAGGCTGCAGGCATTTGCCGACCTTATCGAAAAGGACGGCGGCCCCAGCATTGAGGCGGTGCGAGCGCTATGACTACTCCACCGCACCTCAAATGACAAAACGGAGCGTACCCACCATGGCAAAAACACGAACTTACTTCTGCATAGACATGAAGAGCTTTTACGCATCGGTCGAATGTGCCGAGCGTGGATATAATCCCTTCGAGACAAATCTCGTCGTCGCAGATCTCACACGCGGGAAAAATGCCTTATGCCTTGCGATCACTCCAGCGATGAAAGCACAAGGTATAAGAAACCGTTGCAGGCTGTCGGAGATTCCAAGCAATGTCAAGTACGAGGTCGCCCCGCCCCGCATGGCTTTGTACATTGAATACGCAGCGGATATCTACTCGCTGTATTTGGATTACTTTGATCCTCGGGATATTCACGTGTACTCGATTGACGAATCGTTCCTCGACGTGACCGATTATCTGGCACCAAATCACATGGACGCAGTGACATTCGCCAAGCATCTGATGAATGAAATCGCAGATCGCTTTCATATACCCGCAACAGCGGGTATCGGGACGAACCTTTACCTCGCCAAGATTGCGCTGGACATTACAGCAAAGCATGCCAAAGATCACGTTGGGGTACTGGACGAAGAGAAATACCGGCAGACATTATGGGATCACCGGCCGATCACAGATTTTTGGATGGTCGCAGGCGGAACAGCACGACGGCTGGAACGCTATGGCGTTTTCGATATGCGTGGCGTGACCCAGATGGACACAGGACTCATGTACAAAGTGTTCGGCAAGAATGCAGAACTGCTTATTGACCATGCGTGGGGACGTGAGCCGTGCCTGATTTCTGACATCAAAGCATATAAGAGCAAATCAAAATCCGTATCGTTCTCGCAGATTCTGCCTCGGGATTACACCTTTCAGGAAGCCCGGACAGTTATGCATGAGATGGCGCTCAATGGAGCAGCCGAGCTTATGCGGCGGAAAGTTATCACCAGTAAGGTTGGTATTTTTGTCGGCTATACTCGTGATGAGCTTGCGCCCACCAAGGGTATGGCAAAGCTGGATGTGACAACCGCTCTCGCCTCCTTCCTCGTGGAGGCGGCACTGCGGGTATACGACAAAACCACAGATCGCTGTACCAAAATCAGACGACTCGGCATCACATTTGAGGATGTGTGCGATGAAGGCTGCGAGGGCTACAACTTGTTCACGAACTTTGATGCCGTCGAGCGGGAACGAACTGTTCAGCAGACCGTTTTGGATATTCGGCAGCGGTATGGCAAAAACGCCGTTCTCCGCGGCATCAACTATATGCCGGAGGGTACGCAGCGTGAACGGAACGGTTTTATAGGAGGGCATCGAGCAGGATATGATGACAAGAGCAGAAAGGGCTAAAATATTCAGCCCGTTTGATGCAATGAAGGGCTTACAGGAGGCGTTGCGGGATCGTGAAGAACGACACCTGCGTGTAGAGCGCCATGATATTTCCGAAGAGCAAGCAGAACACAACTCGCGGATTTTCCAAAAGCTTCGGCGCGGGATGAAAGTTGAAATTAACTGCTACTGCGCCTTTCACGACGTCTCCAAATGTGGCAGGATCACGGACGTGAGCTGTACGTTCCGTTGGCTCAAACTGGATGGTGAGCAGATATATTTCGAGGATATCTACTCCATTGAAATCACAGATTTAGGTTGATCGGAGGAACTGAAATGGAACAATACGATGTTACGTGCCCGATTTGTGGCACTTTGAATAAAGGCTTGTTTTTAGATGAAACAGGCGGATGGATGGAATGTGAGCATTGCCACACCATGGTTATGGATGGCGAATACGCCCGTAAGCACACTGTGCGGGTCCCTCTTATTAAAATGGGACAGCTTGCGCAGTACGTTGCCCCGGAGGCCGTATAAATGCCCGCGCGTACCACAGGAAGCAAGGAGGAAGTCGGATGGGCGAATTAGACACGCTTTTGTATGCCTGCTGTCCAAAGTGTAGCAAGCCGATCGGCAGATCGAAGCGCTGTGATGGTATGGAGCTAAATTGTCCGAAATGCGGAAGCCCTTTGCGTGTGGTCGTTGATCAGGACGCAAAGGTCATGGTAGAGCTGGTACAACGTACATCAGCAACCACAATGAAAACAAATAAGACTGCTGTTGTGCCATGAGCACCGGACTCGGCCAGAACCGTTAGGGGTACCGACACAACAGTAAAATCTGTTATGGGATCGAAATTGACACAGATCAATAGGCTTCCGGCAGATAGAAATCCTGAAGGATAATTCTATCTGCCGGTCTTTTTATGCCCGCTGCGGTAGGAGCAATCCTGCTGCAGCGGGCATTTTTCATTTCTACTGAGAAAAAAGAAGATTATTTAAAAAACCCTTTTGAACACGACATTAGGTGTCGGGTTTATCTCTGAAAATAAAGGCAACGAAGGACGGAAGGAGGTGAGAACATGCAGAGCGCGATTGAGCGCAGACAGCAAGTGCTGGAGGCAATCAGCGATCGAAGAACAGAGCGCATTGAGAATTTGGCGTCTGAATTCGGTGTCAGCAGAAGGACGATCGAGCGCGACATTCTCGTACTCTCATGTTCTTACCCCATTGTCACAGTACAAGGCGCAGCGGGCGGTGTCCGCGCCATGGACGGATGGTACGTCACTCGCCGGTACTTAAACGACGATCAGGAGGCTTTGCTTCGCTCCCTCCTCCCCGGACTGCAGCCGGATCAGCAGGAAACGATGCAGCGTATCCTTTCCGCCTTCGCTAAACCAAACGTGAAGGAGAAAAATCATTGAATGCAATAAGAGACGGCAATCACATTCGCATATACGACGCATTTCTGGCGAAAGAGAGCATCAAAGAAATCGATGGAAGATTTTATGATCCAGATGACAAGGCATGGGTGGTGCCCTATTCCAAGGAAAATGTAGCACTGCTGCAGCTGCTCGGTGCATCCCTCGACGATACGCTCTCGCCGGATATCAAGACGCAGGACGCAGGCGACGAAGTCCCGCTCATTCCGATGCCGATCAAGGCAACACCTTATCAGCATCAGATCAGAGCATATAACTTTGCCCTACGCACCTTCGGGATCGGAGGTACAGCATGATCGTGCATTGTGTGGTCTGCGGGAAGGCCATCGAGCGGAAAAAGCCAAGCAGAAAAAATTTCTGCTCTGTAGAGCACCGCAATTTATGGATGAGTGAGAATGTGGATTTCGCCAAACTTGCCCGTGGCCATAAGGCAGCTCATCTCACGGATCTCAATCGCCAGCGTAATCCTTACTGCCATATCGCCGATCGCGGCAAAGCCAACTCAAAGAAGGCGCGTGCCGCAGCGGAGGCATACATCGGCAGACCGCTGGAGCACGGCGAAGTAGTCCATCACATGAACGGCGATGCCTCCGACAACAGTCCGGAGAATTTGCTGGTCATGCCTGACAGGCAACATCGACAGCTTCACATGGCGCTTGCCATAGAGCAGATGGAAGGCGGTGATTCCGATGACAAGTAAAGGCTGTGCTTTTCTCATGGACATGGGCACCGGCAAGACGATTACCACCATCGCCCTGGCGGGTACGCTCCACCACAGGCACAAGATCACTCAAATGCTGGTGGTCTGCCCGAAATCTATCGTGGATGTCTGGGAGCAAGAGTTTGAAAAATTCGCGGATTTCCCTTATCAACTGGCTGTGCTCGATGGAACCAGCGCAAAAAAGGCCGATACCATCCGATACATGATCGGCAATGGCCTTCAGATCATTGTAGTCAACTACGAAAGCTGCTGGAGGCTGGAGGCGGAACTCACTCGCTGGCACCCAGACATGATCGTGTGTGACGAAAGCAGCAAAATCAAGAATCCGCAGGCAAAGTGCTCGAAGGCACTGCACCGGCTTGGTAAGATCAGCAGCTATAACCTGATTCTAACAGGTACACCCATCACAAACAGCCCGCTAGACTTTTTTAGCCAGTACAAGTTTCTGGATGAAAGCATTTTTGGCGGCAGCTTCTACAGCTTCCGCGCCTACTACGCCATCCTCGGCGGATTCCAGAATCACCAGATCGTTGGGTACAAGCATCTGGCAGAGCTGGTCGAAAAGGCGCATTCCATCGCATATCGCATTCGTATCGACGAAGCGGTCGATCTGCCGGAATTCGTGGAGGAAGTGCGACCGGTAAAGCTGGAGCAAAATGCCCAGAAGGTCTATGACGGCATCGAAAAGGACAGCTTCGCCGAGCTCATGAACGGCGAAATCACGACCCGCAACGTGTTGACCCAGCTTCTGCGCCTCTCACAGATCACAGGCGGATTCGTCCGCAATGATGACGGTGATGACGCCCAGCAGCTATCGACGGCGAAGCTCGACGCCCTCGAAGACGTGATCGACAGCTGCATGGAGGAAGGCAAAAAAGTCATCGTGTTCGCCCGCTTCGTGCCGGAGATCGATGCGATCGCCCGTATGCTCCGCAAGAAGAACATCGGGTACGCCCTGATCAAAGGTGACGTGAAGGATCGCGCCGAGCAGGTTTCCGCCTTCCAGACCGATCCCGACACCAAGGTGTTTGTCGGGCAGTTACAGACCACCGGCATGGGGCTCACCCTCACGGCAGGCAGCGTCTGCGTGTACTACTCGCTGGATTTCAGCTATGCCAACTACCAGCAATCCATGGCGCGTGTGCGCCGGATCGGGCAGACGAAGCGCGGCGTTTACATTCACCTTGTCTGCAAAGACACCATTGACGAAAAAGTCATGGGTGCGCTCAAGCAGAAGGCCGATGTCTCCAAGCTACTCGTCGACGACTACAAAAAAATCATTGGAGGATAACGATATGAACGAAAAAAGCATGCTCGCTGCGGCGGATACCCTGAAGGCGCTGCGCGACGAGAAATCTGACCTTCAGGCAAAGCTCAAAGATGTACAGGAACGCATCGATTCTGTGGAGGCCGAGCTGATTCAGCTGATGACGGATGAAGAATGCACCGGCTTTGACCGCAACGGATCCCGCTTCTCCCTTGTAATTCGTGAATTCCCCGGCGCGGTACCGGAAGAAAAGGAAGAACTGTACCGACGGATGCGAGCACATGGCTTCGACCATCTGTTCACCATCAACACCATGACGCTTGGCGCTACGGTCAAAGAGCTCAAGGCCAACAACGATGATGTGCTCCCCGACTGGCTCGAAGGTGTGATTCAGGTGTTCGAGCAGCCGAGCATCCGCGTATCCAAATCTAAGAAATAAAAAAGGAGATAAACACCATGAACACAAAGAACACCACTGCAATTGCAACCACCGATCAGAATACCGGTTATCTTACCGAAACCGTAAATCTCGCCGAGTTGTTTAGTGAAGAGCTGGACGGTTTACGCCCCAGCTTTGAGCGCATCAAGATTCCCGCAGGCGGTGGGCTCGCCTATGAGGTACCCGGCGACGATCCGAACAGCCCCGACAGCGCCAAAGACTTTAGCGCCGTCATTCTGTATCATCACCCGATCAACAGTTACTATAAAGAAAAATTCACCGGTGGCAACAATCCTCCCGACTGCTCCAGCTTAGACGGAAAGCTTGGCGTCGTTGCCGAGACCGGCGAATGCAAAGAATGCAAGACCTGCCCGTATGCCAAGTTTGGCAGCGGCGAAAACGGCGGCATGGCTTGCAAACAGAAGCGCCGCATGTACCTCCTGCGTGAAGGCGAAATGCTCCCGATCATCATGACGCTACCCACCGGGTCGCTGGCGGAATTCACGAAATATGTCACCCGCCTTGTGACCCGTGGTATGAAGGCCAATCATGTAGTGACAAAGTTCTCCCTGAAGCGTGCGCAGAATAGCACCGGCATCAATTACAGTCAGGTGATCTGCTCTGTGGATCGACCTCTTTCCCCGGAGGAAAAGAAGAACATCGCATCCATGACCGAGCAGGTCAAGCTCATCGCAGGCAAGGTTTCCGTCGCCGAAACCGAGACTGCAGCGGAATAAGGATAAAGCAGCCGTGAGCGCCTATTCACGGTGCTCACGGCTGCACGATTTGAGGTGCAGACTATGAATGATTATAAGACGATCCGCAATATTGCGGAAATTGAAGAATATATCGGCAGCGCTGGTGTAGTTTCCTTCGACTTCGAGACTTCGCCCACGGAGAAATATCGCAGTGACGGCAAAGCGGCATTGGATGCACATAAGGCAGACATCACCGGCGTGTCACTTTCCGTGAAGGCAGGCACAGGCAGATACATCCCGCTCAGGCATCGCGTCGGTAAGAACGCCAGTATTCCTTCTGTTATGGCATTCCTGCGGCAGCGCGTATTTCAGAATCCGAAAACAGTCAAAATCGCACACAACATGGCGTTTGAGGCAATGTTCCTGTATAAAGACGGGATCGTGTTGCAGGAGCCCGTGTACGACACGATCGTTGCATCACAACTTACGCTGAAAAATGATTTTGAGTACCGCGATCTCGGTGACAGCGGACTTAAAACCCTTGTCCCGTATCTGTATGGCGTTGAACTCCCGAAATTTGAGGATGTGGTTGGCGAGCACAGTTTTGATGAGCTCGACCCAGATGCATGGGACACCTGCCGGTACGCCTGTGCGGATAGCGACTGGGCATTGCAGCTTTACTACACGTTTAACGAATGGTTTGAGAACAACATCCCGAAGCACCGCCTGATCTGTGAAAAGATCGAAAGCCCAACCGCCGTTTTCACCGGCATGATGAAGTATAACGGCGTCCTGTTCGATACCGACCTCATGGAGGAAAAGAAGGCGGAGGCCGAAGCACACCTTGTGGATCTTCGAGCAAAGCTGCAGGCAGTCATCGGCAATGTGGATATCGGAGAGAACTGTGGAACGCAGGCATTCAAGGACTATCTGTATAAGACAGAAAACCTGCCCGTCCTGAAGACCACAACCAAATATGCCGAGGCAGCGGACGATGAGGCTATGCAGTTGCTTCGTGCATATTGCAAAAAGCACCGCCCTGAGATGGTTTCCTTCTTCGATACCGTACAGGAATTCCGCAAGTGGGCAAAGATCAAGAGCACCTACATCGACGGATACCTCAAATGGATCAATCCGGCGACCGGTAGAATACACCCCGACCTTCTGCCGATGGGAACCGACACGGGACGTTTTGCATCCCGCAGACCCAATCTGCAGAACATGCCCCGCAAGGGCTCTGACCCGATCGGCGTCAGGCAGTTCGTGGTCGCGCCGGAAGGCACGTCCTTCCTCGATTTCGACTTCTCGCAGATCGAGCTGCGCGTCGGCGCGTTCTACTGCCGCGACCCACGAATGATGGAAACGTACCGCAGCGGCGGCGACATCCACGCCAGCACCACATCGGTCATTTTCGGGATCAGCGTCGATGAGGCGCAGGACAAGGACGATCCAGATTACAAAGAGCGCCGGACGATCGCCAAAAACGTGAACTTCGGCACGTTCTACGGTCTGTTTCCGCGCGGTCTGCAGCGAACACTCAAGTTCAAGGCGGGGCTCGAAAAGACCGAGGATCAGTGCGCCCGTATCATTGCTAACCTGAAGACCGGTTATCCTCGCTTGTCTGAATGGCAGGAAGAGACGGTCAGAGCGGCTCGGATCAATGGGTACAGCGAGACGTCCTTCGGCAGAAGGCGCTATCTCCCGAACATCAATAACCGCGCCGACTGGGGCAAGCGGAGTTTTGCTGAACGATGTAGCATGAATACGCCGATTCAGGGCACCGCAGCGGAGATCCTGAAGCTGGCGATGGGGGAACTGATCAGAGAGCTCGCGGACAAGCCGTATATCCGCCCGATCCTGCAGATTCACGATGAGCTGCTTTTCGAGGTAGATGACGGGCACGAAGACGAAGCGATCCGCATCATTCGCACGGCGATGGAGCGACCGCCCTTTGCGGCCTTCGATATCCCGATCGTCGCCGAGGGCGAACACGGCACCTGCTTCGGTAAGCTGCATGAGCTGGAGGTGCCCCATGTATAAGAACAAGGAAGGTTACACCGATCCCACGGCAGGCGCAGCGATGGCGTCGATCATGAAGGAATACCGCCAGAACCAGCGCCGCATCTACCGCAAGCACTCCGAGATCAAGGCGCGGCCCAAGGTGTACGTCGTCTCGAAGTACGCTGGGGACATTGAAGAAAACACGGCAGCGGCGATCCGATACGCCCGCTTCGCCATAGAGAAAAAGCGCCTCCCCGTGGTCAGTCACCTGCTGTACCCGCAGATTCTGGATGACGGCGACCCAGAACAGCGCGAACTTGGACTGCTCTTCGGACAAGCGCTGCTGGCGCTGTGCGAGGAAGTGTGGGTGTTCGGGACAGAGCACTCATCCGGCATGCAGTCAGAGATCCACGAAGCCCATCGGCTGAAGAAGCGCATCCGATATTATAGCGAAAGACTGGAGGAAATCCATGAAGATGATAGATGAAGCCCTGCGATACGCAAAAGCAGGCATTCCCGTTTTCCCGCTCCAATGGCTCAAGCAGGATGGCACATGCTCCTGCAGGCTTGGCGATATGTGTCAGGCCAAGGGCAAACACCCCCGCATTAAGAATTGGAGTGACGAAGCGACAACGGATGTCGCCAAGATCACTGGATGGTGGAATCAGACGCCCCTTGCCAACATTGGTATTCCCATGGGTGAAAAGAGCGGTCTGGTGGCACTGGACGTTGACACTCGACATGATGGAGATAAGAGTCTCACGGATCTGGTCACAGAGTACGGTGCATTGCCGAAGACGATCACGGCAACGACCGGTAGTGGCGGTAAACACTACATTTTCAAATACACAGAAGAACTGGCACTCAAAAATGTGGTTGGATTCCGTGACGGCCTTGATGTTCGCACACAAGGTGGATTGATCGTTGCAGCACCCAGCATGCACCAGAGCGGCAACCGATATGCATGGGACAGCGGCCTCTCTCCTTTTGAGTGTGAAGCGGCGGAAATGCCGAGCTGGCTGGTAGATGAGGTTCGCAAGGTTGGCACTAAGCTTACCCAAAAGAAAAAGGCTGCGGACAAGCAGCCCCGCAAGAAGATCAAAGAAGGCGGCAGAAACAATCACTTGGCCTCTCTTGCCGGAGCACTTCGCCGTAAAGGCATCGGTGAGGACGGCATCATCGCTACACTCCGCGCTGAAAACAAAGATCGTCTCGATCCGCCCCTTGACGATGAGACGATCGTGGCAATCGCCAAAAGCATCACTCGTTATGAACCGGATGATGCGGAGCCGGAGTACAAGCTGACCGACGTCGGAAACGCGGAACGCTTTGTGGCGATGTTCAAAGATGAGGTCAAATACTGCTCTGTATATAAGAAATGGTTTATCTGGAATGGAAAGTTCTGGGAGCAGGACGAAGGCACGATCGTAGAATATGCGATTCAGTGTGTACGCAGCATTTACACTTACGCGGATATGCTTCCCGCAGGCGATCAGCGAAAAGCATTGATCCAGCATGCCATGCGTAGCGAAAGCGGCAACAAGATCAAACTTCTCATTACGCTGGCGGCAGGCATGAAGGATCTGGCGATTGCGCCTGACGACTGGGATGCGAACCCGTGGCTGCTCAACTGCCAGAACGGTACGATCAACCTGAAGACCGGAAAACTGCAGCCATTTAACAAGGCGGACTACATCACACGCATCTGCAGTGCCTCCTTCGATGAGAATTGCGCTACTCCGTTATGGGATACGCTGTTGGAGACGATCACAAAGGGCGATGCCGACACAATCCGGTACATGCAGAAGGCTCTCGGCTATGCGCTGACCGGCGATACATCCGAGCAGGCGATGTTCATGCTTTACGGAACCGGCAGCAACGGAAAAAGCACATTTCTCAATATCTTCTCGGCTGTGATGAATACCTACGCCCAGAGTGCGTCGAGCGATGCGTTCATGCAGAAAAAGAACGAAAGCGTAAATAACGATATTGCTCGCCTCAAGGGTGCGCGGTTTGTTACGGCTATTGAGATGGAAGAAAATAAGCGGCTTGCCGAATCCCTGATCAAATCCATGACCGGCGGTGACAAGCTGGTGACGCGCTTCCTCTACGGCGAATACTTCGAGTACGTCCCGCAGTTCAAGGTGTTTCTGGCGGCGAACCATAAGCCGATCATCCGTGATACAACCCATTCGATCTGGCGCAGGATCAAGCTCATGCCCTTCGAGAACACGTTCACGGAGGCAAACCGCGACAAACACTTTGCCGATAAGATTATGGCAAAGGAGATGCCCGGTATTCTTGCTTGGGCGGTTAAAGGGTGCCTCCTCTGGCAACGCGAAGGTATACAGGATCCGCCCAGTGTCAAAAGGGCGACAACGGAGTACCGGACGGAAATGGACTCATTCGCAACGTTCTTTGAGGAATGCTGCGAGGCGCGGGAAGGTGTCCGTGTATCGAACAAAATGCTGCGTTCTTCCTATGACGAGTGGTGCAAAGACAACGGCGAATATGCACTTTCCCAGCGCCCGTTCAGCCAGAAGCTTCTGGAAATGGGCTTTGAAAAGAAGCGTTCCGCAAGCACAGGAGCCGTGGAATGGATCGGGCTGTCCATTCGCGGTGTCGCATCGAGGCTATGACTGAGGTACGATTCTTCCTGATTCTTTTTCCTATAAAGCCGTATGTGAGAAGAAATATAGAAAAAGAACAGAAAAAGCAGTCAGTATGGTTCATACCTCAGCGGATGGAGGAACGCAGATGAATGAAGCAGCATTGATTCAGAAAATACGCAAATACCTTGCCACGGTACCGGAGTGCTTCTTTTGGAAGGAGCACGGTGGGCAATATAGTACCGCTGGCATTCCCGATATCATCGTCTGTCACAAGGGACGATTCATTGCACTGGAAGCCAAGGTCGGCAGAAATACCCCTACAAAGCTACAAGCGGCTACCATTGACCAGATCCGAAAAGCTGGTGGAACAGCAGTAGTCGTTTATAGCGTTGAGGACGTGCAGGCGGTCATATCAAAGAAGGAGGCACTGTATGATGGATGACCCCTATAGAACTCTGGCAAATGCCATTATCGTACAGGCCGCTAAGGATTACCGGAAAGCGCTGCGGCAGCTACGGCGTAATCCGAGATACGAAACGGCCAGAAACGAGAAAAATGATGTCGAGCGGTTCTTTCACTCCGAATGGTTTCACTTCCTGACGGATGCAGACCCGGATTACTTGCTCGACTATCTTGCGAGGGCTGAGATATGACGGCGAAGGCTCTTTTGGAACGCATTATCAAAATTCGAAAAGCGATCGATTATCGGAAAACGAAAATCGACGCACTGATCGAGCAGGCGGAGAACACCTCCGCCCGCTTGACCGGCATGCCGCATAATCCACGCTCTGACTCTTCGCCGATGGCAAGCGCCATCTGCAGGAAGGTCGATTTGGAGATGGAGATCACAAAGCTCGCCGAAGAGCGCAAAGCCCTGATTGCAAAAATCGACCTCTTAGAAAATGATGACTTATCGAGGCTCCTAATTCTGCGGTATGTGCAGGAAACGCCGTGGGACGATATCGCGGCAGAGATGGGCTTTTGCGAAAGACACATTTACCGGCTGCACAAAGCAGCGGTCGAGGAACTCGATAATCGATTGAAAGATGTCATGTGATGTCAGTCGATGTCAGTTAAAGTCAGTCAGGAAATGCGGTATCATTATAATAGGCGAAGAACATAGAGAGCTCACACGGGACATCCCGCGTGGGCTTTTCTTATATACGCCAATACAGACGGAAGGAGCAGATCAATGTCATATAGGAAAGTCGGCACTTTAGAGCAGTGTTGGTATGTCCTCAAATACTGGCTGCGAGAGCACTTCCGCAAGAGGAAGTGAGACTATGCCGCGTAAACCTAAGAGGCCGTGCGCTTACCCCGGATGCCCTAACCTGACAGACGGGCAATATTGTGAGCAGCACAGGAAATACGCAAGGCAGCAGTATGATCGATATGAACGGTCACCACATACCGCAAGCAAATACGGAAGAGCGTGGCACCGGATCCGCGCCAGATATGTAGCATCCCATCCGCTGTGTGAACAGTGCCTTAAAGAAGGTCGGATCACACCGGTAGAAGAAGTTCACCATATCGTGCCGATCAGTCGTGGCGGAACTCACGCAGAGGACAACCTAATGTCGCTATGCCAGAGCTGTCATAACAAGATTCACCACAACCTTGGTGACCGGTAGGGGGAGCAAAATCTTGAAAACTTGATTACGCGGACAACGGCGCGGGGTCACGCGCGAAAAATCGGGAAATCAAGATGGGTATAGCCCCCGCGATTTCAAGAAATCAAACGGAAAGGAGGTAGCGCAAGTGGCAAATGGACATGGCGGTGCTCGTCCCGGCGCAGGGCGCAAGAAGAAAGCGCTATCTGAGAAAATCATGGATGGAAACCCCGGAAAAGCGCCGCTGACAAAGCTGCAGTTTGAAATTCAGAAGACGGATATGCATGGTGAGGACATGCCTCCGGTCGCCGAATACCTGAAGCAGGTCACAAAAAACTCGCAGCAAAACCTTGCACCGCAGATTTACGAAGACACGTGGCGCTGGCTCAATGAGCGTGGCTGCGCCATCTACGTCAAGAAAGAACTGATTGAGCAGTATGCGCTGTACATGCAGCGTTGGATCCAGTGTGAGGAAGGCATCAACCAATATGGATTGCTTGCCAAGCACCCGACCACACAACTGCCGATCGCCAGCCCGTATGTGAATATGGGCATTTCGTTTTTAAAGCAGGCAAACGTATTATGGCTGCAGATCTACCAGATCGTGAAGGACAACTGCGAAACGCCCATCGGTGGCAGTAATCCGAACGACGATCTGATGGAACGGCTGCTCGGATAAGGAGATACACATGCAGATAGAAAAAATCCCCGTGGCAAAGCTGAAAGCTGCGGAATACAACCCGCGTCGGGCGCTCAAGCCCGGTGACGCGGAATACGAAAAGCTCAAGCGCAGCATTACGGAATTCGGTTATGTGGAGCCAGTTATCTGGAATAAACAGACCGGCAACGTGGTCGGCGGCCACCAGCGGCTGACGGTCATGCGTGATCTTGGGATCACAGAGATTGACTGCGTCGTGGTAGAACTCGACCCGATGCGCGAAAAGGCGCTGAATGTGGCGCTCAATAAGATTCAGGGTGAATGGGACAAAGATAAGCTGGCCGCTTTGCTCACGGAGTTCGACGGCAGCGAGTTCGACGTCACCCTCACAGGTTTCGATGCTGCAGAAGTCGATGAGCTTCTGAACGCCTTCTACTCCAAGGAGGCAGTGCAGGATGATTTCGACGTTGACGAAGAAGCCGAAAAAATCAAGGCGAAAGGCGCGGTCACCAAGACCGGAGACATCTGGAAGCTGGGCGTACATCGGCTCATGTGCGGCGATTCCACCTCGGAGGTGGATTTCGCAAAGCTCATGAACGGCAACAAAGCGCAGATGACGGTCACGTCCCCGCCGTATGGCGTCGGCAAGGATTACGAAAGCAAAGGCATCGAGCCGTGGTTTGAAACAATGCGCCCGGTGGTCAAGAACCTGACACGCTATGCCGGAATCGTCTGCTGGAACCTCGGCGACCTCTACGCCACCGGCACTCAGTTCATCGAGCCGACAAACTTCTACTCCTCCCAGCTTTTCGCGGAGCAGGGCTTCCGCCCAATCTGGATTCGCATCTGGAAAAAGCAGGGACAGAACTTCGGCGTCGGCCCCTACCATCTGGTGACGAACAAGCCGGTGCAGCAGTACGAATACATCTCCGCGTTCAGCAAAAATGGCGATGTGGAGTACAACGATCAGGAATACATGTGGCTGTCGGCATACGCCGGTCACGCATACCGCTTCGTCAAGCGCCTCACCAAAGAGGAACGCAAGAACTGGGGCTACGCAGGCATCTGGGAGATGAACACGGTACGCGCGAACAAGGATCACCCGGCAATGTACCCGGTGGAACTCCCTTGGCGCTGCATCAAGATGCACTCTGATCGCGGCGACATTGTTCTGGAGCCGTTCAGCGGCAGCGGTACAACGATTATCGCCTGTGAGCAGCTGGAGCGCGTGTGCTACGCAATGGAGAAAAGCCCGGAATACTGCGACCTCTCCGTCAAGCGCTGGGAGCAGTTCACCGGCCAGAAGGCAGAGAGGATCACCAGCCATGCCGACGCAGAATGATTGTCACACCATTTCAGACCTGTACCAGATGCAATCCCTTCCGCTGGAGATCAAGGTGCGGATGACGCAGCGCCGGATACGCGACTGGGTGGAATACTGGGGCGAAGACGGAGTGTACGTTTCGTTCAGCGGAGGCAAAGACAGCACGGTACTGCTGGATATCTGCCGCAGGATGTACCCGAACATCGTCGCCGTGTACAGCGATACGGGCTTGGAGTTCCCGGAGATCCGCGAATTCGTGAAGGCCAAGGATAATGTGGTCTGGGTAAGGCCGGAGCTCACGTTCCGCAAGGTCATCGAGAAATGCGGATATCCCTGTATCTCGAAGGAGCAGGCGGAATGGATACACCGGATCCGTCTCGGCCAAAAGAACACGCGCGATATCCAGAAATACTTTTACGGCATACGCACCAACGGCCAGCCCTCCCGTTTCAAGATTTCGGAGCGGTGGAAATTCATGCTGAACGCGCCCTTCGACATTGGCGCAGGCTGCTGCAATGAGATGAAAAAGAAGCCCATTGCCAAGTATGCAAAGGAGACCGGACGAGTGCCGATCGTGGGCACAATGGCGTGCGAGTCATCGCTGCGGACAAGTAACTGGCTCCGATACGGCTGCAACGCCTACGATAACAAGAAGGCGACGTCGGCACCTCTCTCGTTCTGGACTGACGCGGACATCTGGGAATACATCCGCACCTACGATATTCCGTACTGCAAGATTTACGATATGGGCTACGTTCGGACGGGCTGCATCTTCTGCATGTTCGGCGTTCACCTCGACAGCGAGCCGAACCGCTTCCAGCGGCTGCAGCGGACGCACCCACAGTTGTGGCGCTACTGCATGAAGCCGTGGGACAAGGGCGGGCTCGGCATGCGCGAGGTACTGGAATACATGGGCGTGCCCTACGAAAACTTCATGCTGGAGGAGGAAGACAATGTTTGAAAAAGTGAATCCGGCGCACCCGGACAAAATCGCAGATCGGATCGCAGGTGCGATCGTGGATCTGGCATATAACGAAAGCGCAAACCCGAAGATAGCCGTAGAGGTGCTGATCGGGCACGGCATGTGCAATATCGCGGCGGAGTCCTCCGTGCATATCTCAGCAACGGATATTCTGGAAGCAGTCTCGCGGATCGCGGGCAACGTGGTCGTAAACTACCATGAGGTCGCACAGGATCCCATTCTCGCAAGAAATCAGGCGAATGCCGTGCGCTGCGGCGACAACGGCATCTTCCGAGGCGTCCCCGTCACGGACGAACAGCGTGCGCTGGCAGAGATCGCAAGAGAAATCTTCGCACGATACCCCTCGGATGGTAAATACATTCTCGACAGTGACCGGCTCATCATCTGTCAAAGCTGCGCGAACACCGAAGACCTGCAAGATCAGTTCCCCGGCGCGGAGATCAACCCGCTCGGCGACTGGACTGGCGGCATCGATGTGGACACCGGCGCGACCAACCGAAAGCTCGGCAGCGATATGGCAGACAGTATTACGGGCGGAGGCCTTCATGGGAAAGACCTCTCGAAGGCAGATGTCAGCGTGAACATCTACGCATGGCTCAAAGCCCAGCGGGACGAAGTGCCGGTTGAGCTCTGCTGCGCGATTGGCGACGATACCGTGGACGGCAGACCCTACACAGAGATCGTCCGCATCGCCCGCGACTACATCCGCAGGATCGGCGGATTTGAGAAGTTCGCAGAATGGGGTTTGGTATGAACATTGAAAAGATCAGCGTGGAGAAACTGCTCCCCGCGAAGTACAATCCCAGAAAAGACCTGCAGCCCGGTGACCCTGAGTTCGAGAAGCTAAAGCGCAGCATAACCGAATTCGGTTACGTCGAGCCGATCATCTGGAACAAGCGAACTGGTGTGGTCATCGGCGGGCACCAGCGGCTCAAGGTGCTGCAGCACCTCGGCTACACCGAGGTGGACTGCGTCGTGCTCGACATCGACGAACAGAAGGAAAAAGCCCTGAACGTGGCGCTGAATAAAATCAGCGGCGCGTGGGACGTTCCGCTCCTGACTGCATTGCTGCGTGATCTGGATGAGAGCGGCTTCGATGCCACCCTCACCGGCTTCGACGTCAGCGAGATGAGCGAACTGTTCGACGATCAGAGCGAGATCGTGGAAGACGATCCCCCGGAGGCAGCGCCGGGAGGCGCGGAGCCATTCTCACAGCTCGGCGACCGCTGGCTACTCGGCAGGCATGTCCTCTACTGTGGGGCCAGCACCGAGAAACAGGACATCGCAGCACTCATGGACGGCAAGCAGGCCGACCTCGTGGTAACGGACCCGCCATACAACGTGGCATATGAAGGCAGCAACGGACTGAGGATCCAGAACGACGATATGCCGGAGGAACAGTTCCTGGCGTTCCTGATCGCAGCATTCAGCCGAATGCATGAAGTCATGAACCCCGGCACTCCGTTCTATATCTGGCACGCCGAGACGGTCGGCGGCGCATTCCGCAGAGCGACGAACGAGGCACTCGGCAAGGTGCGCCAGATGCTGGTGTGGAATAAGAACGCATTCACGATGGGACACCAAGATTACCAGTGGAAGCACGAAGCTTGCATTTACGGCTGGACAGACGGCGGCTCCCACTACTTCGTGGACGACAGGACGCAGGCAACGGTGATCGAGGACAAGCGCATTGATATCAACAAGCTGAAGAAGGAAGAGATGCGTGAGCTCCTGCGGGACATTTTCAGCGATAAGGTTTCTACTACGGTAATCGATGAGAACAAGCCCGCTCGTAACGCAGATCATCCGACAATGAAACCGCTGAAGCTATTGGCAAGGCTGATTAAAAATAGTTCCCGCCAAGATGATATCGTACTCGATACCTTCGGCGGCAGCGGCTCGACCCTCATCACCTGCGAACAGCTTGGCAGATCATGTTACACGATGGAGCTCGATCCGAAATATGCGGACGTGATCGTCAAACGCTGGCTGAAATTCACCGGCGCGGATCACGCCGAGCTCGTGCGCGGAGGCAAAAAGCAGCCGGTCACGACGAATATGTTATAACTGCTAATTCTTCTGCATTTCGGTTTTGCGTCTGGACTTCCTCGTTTCTTTCTGGCTTAATACCCTTACCAAAAACAAGGGAGGCACCCGACATGACACTGGAAAAGGCAACGAAAGACATGCAGGCGCTGGTCGCGCAGCACGGCTTCAACTACGAAGGCGAACTCACCTATGACGGACGGCAGATCTTCACACGGCGCTGGACGAAGAAAACGCAGGTCGTGTGGTACGGCGAAAGCGAAAGTACGCTGGAGATCAAGATCAGCATGAGCTACGGCATCCCGCTGGTCAAGATCATCCGCGACGGCAGACGCGAAGACAAGCCCCGTGACTACTCAAGCCCGAAGCGGGCATTCAACGCCATTGGCGAGATCGTAAGATGCGCCGGATTCGAGATGTAAGGAGGCGGCGACAATGTTCGAAACCAGAAAAGAAGCAGCGGACGCCTGCAAATACGAAGCAGCGGCAGCCGAGCGATTCAGCACGGCGGCCATCCGGAAAGCGAGCGAAGGTCAATGTAGCGCAGCATGGCGGCTCGCGGATCAGGCCAGAATGGCAGCACGGTGCGCGATGCAGGCGCACGAAGCGCTGTGGGCACTGGTGGGCGAAGACATGACCGAAGCAGAGTTCGACGCCTTCGAGAAAGCAGAGATCGCACAGGTCTCCGCAGGCAGAGCCGAACGCGCGGCGGCGGCAGCGGTCGAAAAGCTGAACCCAGCGCAGCACGGCCTGCCCCCGAAGCTCGACGCTCTCTGCGAACAGACAGGTACCCGCCCCGAAGGGATCAAGGCGCTCATGGCCTACTACACAGAGAACAGCGGATGGACAGAACAGCAGGCGGTCGAACACATCGAAAAACTCTTCGCGGACGGGACGATTGAGGCGCTTAAGATGCTCAAATAAGGACAGCAGCAGCGGCGCAGAACACGGTTCTGCGGTCGCTTTTTAGTTGTGTTCTTTCTGCTAATTTCGAGGTTTTGGTCTGGACTTTCCCGTTCTTCTCTGGCTTAATTGTCCTACCAAAAACAAAGGAGACAACCCCACCATGACAGAGAAACAGATCAAGCAGGTCAAAGCCCAGCTCCCCGAAGGCGAATCGCTCAACAGGATGTACCGCTCCTACGAAGGCGACATCCGCGTGATCAGCCGAGACAGGAAAGGCAACGAACACCGGTACACAACCCGCCTCAACGCAGACATGAGCGTAACGCTCATAAGCATGTAAGGAGGTGGACGCAGTGATCACACTCGAAAGCTTCTACGACCTGATCAGCCGGAATGCACAGGTCACGCTGCTGAACACCCGGTGCCGCACGAACATCTTCACCGGCAGCGCACGGGACATCCCAGACGAATACAGCGCCTGCCCGGTCGAGGACTTCAGCATGAACGACAGCGGCCACCTGACCTTCAAGATCAAGGTCAAGGAAACCCGGCCAACGGGCAGCAACTGGCAAGAAGGCACGATCCGAGTCCATGACCGGATCTACCACTACTGGGTAAAACAGTACCCGGAGGGCTCCAAGTACGGGATCGGCGGCGGGCGCGTCTCGAAGCTGATGCTGAAGCGCAAAGGCGAAATCGTCTGCAACTACGATCGCGGCTGGGACGTAAAGCCCATCGACGAAGAAACCGAGCTGGCGAAGGACATCATCCTCCACCAGTACACGCTGTAAGGAGGGATTGACGATGTTCGGAACCAGAAGAGAGACGGTCGAGCGCCTGCGCCGAGAATACCCCGTCGGCTGCAGAGTCGAACTCGTACAGATGTATGACGTGCAGGCACCTCCGATCGGGACGAAGGGTACGGTCAGAGGTGTCGACGACATCGGCAGCATCATGGTCAGATGGGACAACGGCTGCGGTTTATCGGTCGCATACGGCGAAGACAGATGCAGGAGGATCGACGAATGAAGAAGCCGGTACTGAAATATGACAGTCGCGGTCCCGAAGGCAACATCTTCTGGATCCTCGGTCAGGTCAGGCTGCTGCTGCGAGAGCAGAACCGAATCACCGCGTACAACGAATTATGGGAGCGTGTGCAGAGCGCGGACAGCTACAACGATGCGCTACAGCTGATCGGTGAAGAGGTCACGCTCATAGATACAGCAAAATAAGGAGGAATGCGGCAGCGTTGGACGCTGTCGTTTTTGTCGAAAAATATAGGAGGGACAGAGCGATTGGCGGACAACAAGATCATTGTCCCGGAAAAGAAAATCATTACGAACGCCACTCTCGCCGATCGCGCCGTTGCCTTTATATCCGCCCTGAAACATACAAAGGGTGAATGGCATGGTAAGAACTTTGAACTGCTGCCGTGGCAGGAGAAAGTTGTGCGAGACGTTTTCGGGACAGTTAAAGAAAACGGATATAGGCAATACAACACGGCGTACATTGAAATACCGAAGAAACAAGGCAAGAGCGAACTCGCAGCAGCGGTCGCTCTTTATTTGTTGGCCGGTGACGGCGAATGGGGCGCGGAGGTCTACGGCTGCGCAGCAGACCGGCAGCAGGCATCCATCGTCTTTGACGTCGCCTGCCAGATGGTGGAGCAATGCCCTGCGCTGAAGAAACGCATCAAGCCAGTGCTTTCCCAGAAGCGACTGGTTTACACACCCCTCAACAGCTTTTATCAGGTGCTGTCGGCAGAATCCTATACGAAGCACGGGCTGAACGTTCATGGTGTCGTTTTCGATGAGCTCCACGCCCAGCCGAACCGGCTGCTGTATGACGTTATGACCCACGGCTCCGGTGACGCGCGAAAGCAGCCGCTGTTCTTCCTGATCACAACGGCAGGCACCGATAGGCACAGTATCTGCTGGGAGGTACATCAAAAGGCGGAGGACATTCTCGCCGGACGTAAGAACGACCCGACTTTCTACCCTGTGATTTATGGCATCGATGATGACGCGGATTGGTCGGATGAGCGCAACTGGTACAAGGCAAATCCATCTCTGGATGTGACCGTAGATGTAGAGAAGCTCCGCGCTGCCTACCAGAGTGCGAAGGACAATCCAGCGGAAGAGAATCTTTTTAGGCAGCTGCGACTCAATCAATGGGTGAAGCAGTCGGTGCGCTGGATGCCCATGGACGCTTGGGATAAATGTGATACCCTCGTAAATCCGGAAACACTCATTGGCCGAGAGTGCTACGGCGGGCTTGACCTTTCAAGTAGTACGGACATAACGGCATTTGTACTTGTGTTTCCGCCGCGCGAAGAGAACGAGCCGTATTATATTCTCCCGTACTTTTGGGTGCCGGAGGATACGATTGACCTCCGAGTGCGGCGCGACCATGTACCGTATGATGTGTGGAAGGTGCAAGGCTCGGCCATGGCAACCGAAGGCAACGTTATTCATTACGGATTCATCGAACAGTTCATTACTGAGCTCGGCACCAAGTATAACATCAAAGAGATCGCATACGACCGATGGGGCGCAGTGCAGATGAGCCAAGACCTTGCGGACGCAGGTTTTACAATTGTTCCATTCGGGCAGGGATTCAAAGATATGAGTCCACCGACGAAAGAGCTCATGAAGCTGGTACTCGAAGGTAGGGTTGCCCACGGCGGCAACGCCCCGCTGCGATGGATGATGGATAACATCTATGTGCGGACAGATCCTGCAGGCAATATCAAACCGGATAAGGAAAAGAGCACAGAGCGCATTGACGGTGCAGTAGCAACGATCATGGCGCTTGACCGTGCGATTCGCCACCAAGGCCCCGACGAGTCAGTTTATAACTCGCGCGGGCTTTTGTTTATATAAACATGTAGTACAGGAGGATACAAATGGGAATTTTCAGTGGACTATTCAAATCAAGGGACAAGCCTCAAGACAGAACAGCAGGCAGCAATTATGCTTTTTTCTTTGGCGGAACAACCTCCGGCAAAACAGTGACAGAACGGTCTGCCATGCAGATGACTGCCGTGTATTCCTGTGTCCGCATCCTGTCGGAGGCTGTGGCGGGGCTGCCGCTGCACCTATACAAATACACGGACAGCGGCGGCAAGGCAATGGCGCTTGACCATCCGCTCTACCGCTTGCTCCATGATGAGCCGAATCCGGAGATGAGTTCTTTCGTGTTCCGGGAAACACTCATGACACATCTGCTCCTCTGGGGTAATGCCTATGCGCAGATCATCCGAAACGGAAAGAACGAGATCGTTGCCCTGTACCCTTTGATGCCGAACAAGATGTCGGTGGACAGAGACGAGGATGGTCGCCTGTACTACACCTATTACCGTGGCACAGACGAGGCTATCAAGAACAAGAAGTTCGCCGTAACGCTTCAGCCCTCGGATGTGCTGCATATCCCCGGACTCGGCTTCGATGGCTTGGTTGGCTACAGCCCCATCGCTATGGCAAAGAACGCTATCGGCATGGCTATTGCCTGTGAGGAGTATGGTGCAAAGTTCTTCGCCAATGGTGCTGCACCGGGCGGTGTGTTGGAACACCCCGGCACGATCAAAGATCCGCAGCGTGTGCGGGAGAGCTGGCAGTCCACCTTCGGCGGCAGCGGCAATGCAAACAAAATTGCCGTATTGGAAGAAGGCATGAAGTACACGCCCATCGGTATCTCGCCGGAGCAGGCGCAGTTTCTTGAAACACGCAAATTCCAAATCAATGAAATCGCTCGAATTTTCCGAGTCCCGCCCCACATGGTCGGCGACCTGGAAAAGTCGAGCTTTTCTAATATTGAGCAGCAGTCCCTTGAGTTCGTGAAATACACCCTTGACCCTTGGGTCATCCGCTGGGAGCAGTCCATTCAGCGGTCACTCCTGTCCAAGGACGAAAAAGCCATGTATTTCGTGAAGTTCAATCTGGAAGGCTTGCTTCGCGGCGATTACCAGAGCCGCATGAACGGGTACGCCATTGGGCGGCAGAACGGCTGGATGTCCGCAAATGACATCCGGGAGCTTGAAAACCTCGACCGCATCCCGGCAGAGGACGGCGGCGACTTGTACCTCATTAACGGCAATATGCTCCCGCTGAAAAATGCGGGCGCTTTTGCAGATACAACTACCGATGACGGAAAGGAGGAAAAAACCGATGAAGAAATTTTGGAATTGGAAGAGCCGAACGGTGACGAACTCGGAGACGCAGGAGCAGACACAGGAAAGAACCCTGTTCCTGAACGGAACCATCGCCGAGGAAAGCTGGTTTGACGATGATGTCACCCCGCAGCTTTTCAAGGACGAGCTCATGTCCGGCAGCGGAAATATTACCGTGTGGATCAACAGTCCCGGTGGTGACTGCGTGGCGGCGGCTCAAATCTACAATATGCTCATGGACTACAAGGGTGATGTGACCGTGAAAATCGATGGCATTGCGGCATCCGCAGCATCCGTCATCGCTATGGCAGGCACGAAGGTGCTGGTGTCCCCGGTGTCCATGCTTATGATCCACAACCCCATGACAGCGGCATTCGGCAATTCGGACGAGATGCAGAAAGCTATCGAGATGCTCTCAAGCGTTAAGGATTCCATCATCAACGCCTATGAGATCAAGACGGGGCTGTCTCGTGCAAAACTGTCTCATCTCATGGATGCCGAAACATGGATGGACGCAAACAAGGCTGTGGAACTCGGCTTTGCGGACGGAATCATGCAGAGAAGCTCGGAGTCCGAAGAGGTGCCCACATCCACAGTTTCCATGCTGTATTCCAAGGCGAATGTGGTGAACTCTCTCATGGAGAAAATCGCTGCAAAGTGCGCCATTGAACCCAAACCCGCCGTGCCGGAGCGCACGGGACGCTCTGTAGATGAACTCAGAGCCAAGCTGAACACCATCAAAAACTACATTTAATATGGAGGTATTTCAATATGACTATCGTTGAACTGCGCGAAAAGCGCGCCAAGCTGTGGGCTACGATGGAGGGCTTCCTCGACACCCACCGCGACCGAAAAGGCGTTCTGTCTGCCGAGGACGATGCCATTTACGCCAATATGGAGAAGGAACTGAACGATCTCACCAATGAGGTCAGACGCATGGAGCGCCGCGACGCTATTGCCGCAGAGCTTGCCAAACCCGTATCCTCTCCTATCACCGAGCAGCCCCAGAAAGCGACCGGCGAAGCCAAGACCGGCAGAGCGTCTAACGCCTACCGCGAGGATTTCGGCCTGCATCTGCGCGGCAAACGTATGCTCCACAATGTGCTCTCCGAGGGCGTGGACGCCAACGGCGGCTATCTCGTCCCCACGGAGTTTGAGAAGTTCATCGTGGACACGCTCAAGGAGGAAAATGTGATGCGCCGTCTGTGCAAGGTCATCACTACCGATAACGAGCGTAAGATCCCCGTTGCAGCGACCCATTCCACCGCTGCGTGGACTGCTGAAAATGCTGCCTACACCGAGAGCAATCCTACCTTCGCACAGAAGACCATTGATGCCTACAAGCTGACCGACCTTGTGAAGGTAAGCATTGAGCTTCTGGACGACAGTGCCTTCGATCTGGAAGAGTACATCGCCCGTGAGTTTGCCTACGCCTTCGGTGCTGCCGAGGAACAGGCATTCTGCGTCGGCACCGGTACGGGTCAGCCCACCGGCCTGTTCACCACCAACGGTGGCACGGTCGGCGTTACCGCAGCCAGTGCGACCGCCGTCACCACCGACGAGGTGATTTCCCTAATCTATGCGCTGAAAGCACCTTACCGCAAGAATGCCAAGTTCCTGATGAACGATGCTACTGTTTCCGCACTTCGTAAGCTGAAGGATTCCAACGGTCAGTATCTGTGGCAGCCCTCCCTGCAGGCGGGTCAGCCGGACAGACTGCTCGGTTACGAGATTTACACCAGCCCGTATGCTCCCACGCTGGCGGCAGGTGCGCTCTCCATTGCCTTCGGCGATTTCCAGAGCTATTGGATCGCTGACCGCACCGGCAGAACCGTTCAGCGTCTGAACGAGCTGTATTCCACCAACGGTCAGGTCGGCTTTGTTGCCACCGAGCGTGTGGACGGCAAGATCATCCTGCCGGAGGGCATCCAGCTTCTGAAGATGAAGGCGTCTTGATGAAAGGAGGCGGCGGTGATGGACGAGCTTCTTTCCAAAGTGAAAGCCAACCTCATACTGGAACATACGGCGGATGATGCTTTGCTGAAAAGCTACATCACCGCCGCTGTTTCTTACGCCGAAAGCTACCAGCACATCCCGGAGGGCTACTACAAAGAGAGCCCCATGCCGCCCACTACAGAGCAAGCCGTCATTATGCTGTCGTCCCACTTCTATGAAAGCCGGGACGGCAGCACGGGCGGCTTCTTTGCGGATAACACCGGAGCGGCGCAGCAGGTGTGGAACACCGTCAATCTGCTGCTCCGCTTGGATAGGCGGTGGCAGGTATGAGTTTCGGAAAGATGAACGGCTTTGCCGACATTGTAGAAACCCGCCAAATCAAGGACAGCGAGGGCTTCACCCATTCCGAGAATGAAGTCCTCGCTTCCGTCCGTGTGTACCGGGAAGGCCGGCACGGCAGTCAGCGTTGGGCGAACCTCGCTGCATTCAGTGAAGCGAC